>OGTJ01000181.1_pt1 | contig 28922 bp, 12 predicted proteins | sample 1574611 | NCBI WGS metagenome assembly OGTJ01 (sample SAMN03295858, study PRJEB24534) | human gut metagenome | isolation source: fecal sample 1 from infant 9 | host: Homo sapiens | place: USA: Pittsburgh, PA | collected 2014-07
CTCTCTCTCTCTCTCTCTCTCTCTCTCTCTCTCTCTCTCTCTCTCTCTCTCTCTCTGTCGCCTCTTTTTTTCTCAATCACTCGATGCACAACCACGACATCCACAAGTAACACACTCCACATCAACTTTATCATCTTGACCACGTTTCAACAACTCCACTTTGGGAACTCGGCAAATACAAGTACCTCCCCCAGCCCCACCTCCAATGCATTGAGTACAGCATAGTTTCTCATAACCTTGTTTCTTCCATTTAGCAATCAACAATGCATCAACATAATCTTGTAAAGTTAACCATGTATATAGCTCGTTACTAATCTTGTCTCGTTGATAAAGGTCGTAGACGTATCTGGTTACGTCGTGGGTAATTTTGTAGATGGGCCATAGTGATGTCGGTTTGGTGCCTGGTGGGAATGTATCAGTAGTGGATGAAGAAGATGCGTTGGTATTGGTGGTGTTATTAGTGGTTGCTGTTTTAAGTTTCTGTTTGTATTTGAGAATCGTAGGGGCAATCTTGTCGTAACCTTGTGGTGGTGGTGATGTTTTTTTGATTTTAAGTTTGGCTGATTTTGATGAGCGTGGCATGAAATGGGATTAGATTTGAAGAGATGTTGTTATATTGATGAGCATTTTGTTTTGAAGTTCGGGAGGGGGTTTTTTTTTTGGCGCCTTTTAGTTTAACCACACAAGAAATATGAAGTTCAACCAATGATACTCCGTAACATAGGGCAACATCGTACTACACTCTTGAAAAATGAAGAGACGACCAATCTTAAGAGTCATACGGATCTCGTCTCAGTGATGTCTAAAGAAAGAAGCAGTAAGAATTAAAGAGAGAAAAAAAGAAAAAAATATCGACAATGACAGGATTTGAACCTGTGCGGACAAAGTCCATCTGATCACTTAAATGAATTAATCTCAAGAAAATTCAAAAGTTCGAGTCAGACACCTTAACCACTCGGTCACATTGCCATACAAAATTAGGAGTACTTACTTAAAGTGGTGAATTGACCACTAAGCCATCAAGCCTAATTTTTTTAAATTTGAAATCTGGGTTTTTGTGATGGAAATTACGATAGTTAATTTTTGACACACGAAATGGTTTTATTTTGGTGGTTTGCAAGCTTGGAAAGCCAAATTTGATGCCTTCAAGATCTTTTGGTTACTCAGTAAGCCTAAAAAGACGCTCTCTTCTACCCATTATCACGATGTGTGTTCTATTATTCTTTTGAGGGTGGCATTTCATGCATTGGAATTACGAAAGCCTCGATTGACGGCAATTCAAAGATCTACCTGATGCATTGTCTAGGACAGGGTGCTTCAGGGTGCTTGGAAGCTGTAGATAGTTATCTCACTGCTTCTTTGGGCTGCACAAGAGACGGAGCTCAAAGATTGGCTTTATTGTGCCTGCTAAAATTGATCTTTCCATTCATTTATTTACAATGTTTCCTGAGTGGATAGAAGTGGCGAGGATTACTGCTTTTTGTGTGTTTTGCATCATAAAGAAGAGGTGCCGAGTCATCATAGAAACTCAACTAAACAGGGCTCAACTAATGGTAATTACACCAATGTTTCTGAAATTCTTCTAGCGAAAGAATAAATCTTTGAAAAGTAGGGTCCCGCTAATGAGGCTGTAAAAAGAGAAAATAATTCCTTTCTCTTGGCACATCGATTGGATTTCGTAGGTCCCTCACAAGATTTCAATTTTTCGAACAAAAGCTTGAGATGTATCACTCCTGTTGTAACTAACATTAAAGATGGAAGATTTTGTATTCTTCGTCCACAACAATCTCATGCTCTGTTTATGTATTTTTCCGCTTCGCCCCCCCACACTAGCGTGTATGCATAATAATGCACTTTTGAAATCTTAATATATCTCCGCATTTCGCTGTTGACAAAAGAAAACATAATAATGATTTTTAAAAATAGACAAAAGTTAATTGGAATCCCCCTATTTCCGAGGCTTGATATAAATACACCATCGCCACCATCATCACTAAAACCAACAGTTTCTACAGATTCCAATTTTCTAAAACCTCAGCACAGATCAAGACATGATTCAATTGAACGGTAAAAATGCCTTAATTACTGGCGGAAGTGCAGGTTTGGGTGCAGCAATAGCTCATCAATTAGCTGCAGAGGGTGTCAATATTGCTATTAATTATGCCAATAACAAGGAACGTGCAGAGACGTTGGCTGATGAAATACAAAACAAGTATGGTGTTAAAACCATTGTATTAAAAGCTGATGTTTTCAAAATGGATGAATTGAGTCAATTGGTTGAATCAACAGTTGAGCAATTGGGTGGGATAGATATCTTGATTTCCAATGCTGGATGGACCAAATTTATCGAATATGACGATTTGGAAGGTATGGATGAAGAAGCATGGGATGGTACTTTCAATGCCAATGTTAAAGCTCATTTTTTTCTATTCAAAGCCGCCAAGAAGCACTTTGATGCCAATAAAGATGGTGGTGTATTTATAGCTAGTGCATCAGTTGCTGGTCGTATTTCATATGGATCTTCAATCCCCTATGCTGTTTCTAAAGCTGGGTTGATTCATTTAATCAAGTTTTTAGCCAAGACTCAAGGTCCCAAAATTCGATTACATGCGGTTTGCCCTGGTTTACTTTTAACTGAATGGGGTAAAAAGTTTCCCCAGGACAAGATTGATGTCGCTAAGCTGAGATCACCAATTGGACAAATTACTGATGTTGATGAGTGTGCTGCGCAATATGTATTGTTGAGTAAGTTGGCTACATCTACTGGTTCAATTGTGGGAATGGATGCTGGTGTTTCGTTGTGAGGAGTTGCATAATAGATACTGAAGAGATATACAATGCTTATGTATGATAGTATTCATCAATAAGTTGTCCTTCAGAGTAGCAGTAGTCATTACTTGTTATCATAGATTCTTAAACTAAGTCACGTGTATGACTTTTTTTTTGACAATTACATCATCAAACAGCTTCAACTTACGTAATTAGACACGCAATTTGTATAAAAATTTCTTTTTTTTCTTTTTTGTTTTCTCTTGTGGTTGTCATTTGTCGTGTGTTGCGTGAAATTATGACACAGAAAGGGGATTTTGAGGAAACTATACCGAGGTCCAGTTTCATAAAGAGAATTGACTTTGCTTTCTATCAACAATGTTCTTGAGGGTGGGTAGGATAGTCTTTTCCATGTAAGCTAATTGATAACAGTATATGTCTAAAACAATTCAGGTACAACTATAAGACCAAATTGAACATTAAGTAGTAGTGCATATAAGATGAAAGGGCTGTTACATTACTATTTTTCCTAACGTACTGCATATAAATCAATCACAACGTTTGTTCTCTTATGAATATTGATTTTGTGTAAAACGCTACCATCATTTGAAGAACAATAGCAATAAACAAAAAGTATGAGATGAAAACATACAACAACAATGACAACATACCACGTACCACAAAGGGAAACAAAGGGGAAAGAATTTTTATTCACGAAAGGGTGAAAGAGAGGACGATATGCAATAAATAATCATCTAAAGACGACACATCATCATTTCAATATCACCCTTAGTCATCATAACCAAAGTACAATATTTACTGCAAAAGAGAATCAACAGATTGGAGTATATCAAGACTAGGTCCGATACAGATCATTTTACACATCGCTTCCACTACTAGCTCAGAATAACCCATCGCAAATGGTTGCTAAAAGTTCACAATCTACTTCAACGGTAGTATCCTCATTAGTTGCCAATCTTGTACTATTTGGGGTATTTGTTGGTTGCTTTATCCTCTTACGATTGAAATTTAGACGTATCTACAGTCCTAAATCTTCATTTGATTTAGTTCCCGAGGAAAAGAAACCAGAACCACTACCCAAGGATCCAATTAGATGGATCTTTATCTTGTTGACTAAACCAGAGTCTTTTATACTACAACAAGCTGGTTTGGATGGTTATTTCTTTTTAAGGTATTTGAAAATGTTTGGTTACTTGTTTACTTTTGGCCTACTCACTTGGATCATATTGCTACCTATTAATGCCTCTAATGGAAATCATCTTGAAGGATTTGACCAATTATCAATTGCCAATGTTAAACATGAAAAGCGATATTATGCTCATGTATTTATTGGTTGGATATGGTATGGCGCCGTGATTTATGTAATTTACCGCGAATTGTTTTTCTTCAATTCATTGAAAAATGCAGTGTTATCAACACCTAAATATGCCATGAGTTTGCCGGCAAGAACAGTTTTGTTTCAATGTGTACCTGATTCCCTTTTGGATGGCAAACAAATTTTCAAAATCTTCAATGGTGTTAAGCGAATTTATGTATCAAGAACTTCAAAGCAATTGGAAGATGCAGTCAATACAAGAGCAGCAATGGTTAATCGATTGGAAATTGCTGAAAATAAATTGTTGAAGAAAGCCGTCAAGAATAAAATGAAGGCTGATAAAAAGGGGGTTACTTTGGAACCAGCTGATGAAATCAGTGCTTATGTACCGGAAAAGAAACGTCCTAGATATAGAGCAGGTGGACTCTTTTCATCAAAAGTGGATACAATAAGACACTGCCAGGAACAAATTCCCATTTTGGATGAAAAAGTTAAACAATTGCAAAAGAAATTTAGACACACCCAACCAAACAATTCTCTCTTTGTTGAATTTTATGATCAATACCATGCACAATTGGCTTATCAAACAGTGATTCATCACAATCCACTTCGTGTATCCCCTGCTTATATTGGAGTAGCGCCTGAGGATGTACAATGGCGAAACTTGCGTATTTTTTGGTGGGAAAGATTGACGAGAAGAGCATTGGCATTTGCGGCAATTTGCGCCGTTATTGTATTCTGGGCCGTTCCCGTGGCATTTATTGGTGTTATTTCCAATTTCAATTACTTAACCAATAAATTACATTGGTTAAGATGGATTGAAAATTTGCCAGACCAATTATTGGGTATAGTTACAGGTATTTTACCCACGGCAATGCTTTCGCTTTTGAATATGCTTTTACCAATGTATATTCGTGCCATGGCTAAAGTTGCTGGTGCCATTTCATATCAAAGTATTGAATTGTATACACAACTGGCTTATTTTGGATTTTTAATTGTCAATGGTTTCTTGGTTACTGCATTGGCATCTTCAGCAACAGCAACTGTTACACAAATTATTGAAGATCCAACTTCTGCATTGGATATCTTGGCGGCAAAATTACCATTATCGTCGAATTTCTACATTTCTTATTTGACTTTACAAGGTATGGGTATTGCTGGTGCCTCATTGTTTCAAGTTGTTGGATTGTTTTTGTATTACATTTTGGGGTATATGTTGGATAACACTGTGAGGAAGAAATGGAATAGATTTAGTGGATTGGGAACAGTTGCATGGGGCACGGTATTTCCCCTTTTCACTCAATTGGCCACAATCTCGTTGGCATATTCTGTTATTTCACCATTGATTATTGCTTTTGGATTGATTGGATTTGCATTAATCTACATTGCATATTGTCATAATCTCACGTATTGTTTTGTTGAAGGGCCTGATACTAGAGGTCAACATTATCCTCGAGCATTATTTCAAACATTTACTGGTATTTACATTGGACAATTGTGTATGCTTGCCATATTTGCTGTTGGTAAAGGTTGGGGCCCCATTGTTTTGCAAGTTATTGCCCTTGTGGCGACAATCTTCATTCACGTCAACCTTTATCAATCATTTAGTCATTTGTTGCAAGTTGTTCCATTGGATGCAATGCGTGCGTTGGATGGTGTTTCCCAAACATGTTCATTCAAGGGAGAATCTGAGTTTAAACAACGAATTATTGAAAGGAAGAGGCATGATAATGATCCCAAATTTGAGAAAAAGTATCTTGCTGAACAACAAGAGGAAGAGCGGATTAAACGAAGCGTGCTTGAAAAAGTCCGTCAATATGACCCTGAAACTGATATTGATACATCAAACATATCCGTGGTTCCATTACTAGCCGATCGTGATATGAAGTCAACAAAATCAAACAATTTCTTGATTCGATTCATTAGACCTGATGTGTTTCTCAATTTTCGTCATGTAAAGAAATTGGTTCCGGCAACATACAATGTTGAACCCAAGCCCACTGACGATAAGCATGCTTATGATGCTCCAGCTATTTCTGCCAAATGTCCTGGGGTTTGGATTCCTAGAGATCCAATGGGTTTAGCTGATATCGAAGTTAAGCAATTGTCGAGTGTTGTTGATATCAGTGACGAAAATGCTGGTTTTAATGAAAAGGGGAGAATTGAATTTTTGGGTAAACCTCCAAATTAGTGTAAGATGGGGCATAGGAGATGGAAACGGATGGAGATTAAAGGGTTGCATTTAAAGTCAGTTGTCTGAGCAGCAAATCAATTGAATAAGCATAGCTTGTCATTGGAAATTTAAACCTGTAAGTGTAGGTGGAATCAAATGAAAGTGGAGTTAGTTATCTCCAATAAGTAAATTCCTTTTTTACTCTCTCGGCTCATAAAATTTTTTTATTTGGTTCATTGTTTTACCAAATCCCCTTTTTACCCCGCCTGAAATATTTACTTTTCATACAATCAAAAGATGCTGAGACTTGTTCTTCATCAAACTCATAGATCACCATTTTCCACCTTTACATCAATAACCAGAATATCAACAACAATGAGAACTCCAACACCAACTACTGCAATAGCTAGACTTTCACTAACTAATCAACATCTTCAACAATCTCGTACAAGTGGTTCTACCACAACTACATCAACATCGCCAGCCCCGGATTCACAAACCACCATAAAAACCACCGCAAAAGCGCCCTTGGTGATCCCCACTGGTCAGGGTACCAAATACACCGCCACATATGCCAATTATGCCACTACCGAGTCAGGTAAAATCATGTCTTATTTCCACGATATCCCCCTTGATTTAGACCCCCGTACAAGAGAAGCCAATTTTGTTTGTGAAATACCACGTTGGTCAAATGCCAAATTTGAAATTGCGACAAGGGTGCCGGGAAACCCCATTATTCAAGATACCAAAAATGGTAAAGTACGATTTGTTAAAAATTTATTTCCTTATCATGGATATATTCACAATTATGGTGCGTTCCCACAAACTTGGGAAGATCCATTTGTACAACACTACAACTTGTACGGTGATAATGACCCTTTGGATGTGTGTGAAATTGGATCTAATGTGTTGTCAACTGGATCAGTGAAACGGGTGAAGATTCTTGGATCATTGGCGTTAATCGATGATGGAGAAATGGATTGGAAAGTAATTGTGATTGATACCGAGGACGAATTGGCACTGCGAGTCAATGACGTAAACGATGTTGTACAATTGTGTCCTGGGTTATTGGAAGCTACAAAACAATGGTTTAGAGATTACAAGTTGGCTGATGGTAAACCCGCCAATGCATTTGCGTTTGATGGCCAGTTCAAGTCGGCTAAAGAGACTGTTGAAATCGTTCAACAGTGTAATACCAGTTGGCGCAACTTGGTTGATGGTAAAGTTACCAAACATGATGCAAAATTACCCAGTATTACCAACACTACCTTGAAGAATACTCCTGGGTTTGTAAATGATTTTGAAATCAAATTGACTAAATCTAGTGAACCCGATGGAGACATTCCCGTCAACACCCACAAGAACTACTATTTCAAAAACTAATTGATCAATTTATATAGACATTCATGTGATTGAAATTTTAAAAATTCTAAACTATTATATAAAGATACAATCTATGCTAAACTATTCTTCATTTCTCTAATATCTTCGAAAATGCTCTTCACAAACATTTCATATCTTTCGCCACCCCGATCAATAATCATCTTTTCTTCAGCAGAACTGGCAATTATTCTTGACGTGAGGAATTTGGGATGTTTAAGTAGATTATCAATACAATCAATAAAATCATCACGATTTGATTCTGAATCCAATCCAGGTAAGATCCTCATATCAATTACAGTGGAAGCATCACTATCCTCATCGCGTGAATCACCAAAGGAGTCATCGTGACGAACTCCTTGGTGATCCATACAGTCCGACATTGTTGAACTCAAATAATCCCCAACATTCATTGCTTTCAATAAATTGTAAATCACCAATATTTGATTAGTTTCAAAAACAGCACCACTCGAAATTTTCAAACTTGATGAATCACGGCCCCAACTATTGACACAATATTCAATTTGTTTAGCGAATAATTGTAACGCAACACAAATTTCAGGCACAATTGAGGCGCCTAGTACTGATATGCTGGCAATAATTATCGGCAATATACCATCGATCCATAATCGATAATGCTTCAGTTCATTCAATACCGAAAGTCCACCAGCTCGTATTGGACGTGAAATGGGACTCTCCAACAAAGTCACATAAAGACCCATTGACACGATTGAATGCGCCATTGAATCAATTGACATCAATTCCATCAAGTACAGTAAACTCATTTGCGCAAATGCAAATTCGTCACCAGTATCAATTGCATACGACATGGTGTACATGTGCAACAATGTCTTTACTGTGCCGGCTTGTTTTATAGACGACGCAATACACAGGGACAATAACGGCTCATCTGGTTTAAATGCGATAAATACTTTTAAAATTGATAAAATCAATTGTAAATCATCAAATTTTTCAGCAAATTTGTATCGCGATAAGTCTTTATCGTTGCTTCTTCTTAACATGAAAACATCATTTTGCAATTCAACTGACAAAGATTTGATGCCTTTGATGATGATTGCATCAAACAAATCTTGAAACAAACTCAAATGTCTAACAATAGTCTTTGATTCACCTTTAATCATTTTCAATGCACAATACACAATCCGTAACAAAGGTCGATAAGTGCCCTTTGACGCAACCAAATCAGTAATAAAATTCAAGCTACTTGATGACAACAATGTGCTTGCACTTTTAACAATTTCAAACACTACTTCGTTTTCATCACGTTTGGTATCACCCTGGACATTGAAAAAAGAATAAATGATAAAAAAACCAAGTTCAATTCGATCAAAATATATTTGACGAAATTGTTCCGAAGGAATGCTTTCAGCAATATCAACCTTCAACAAGAAATCAACTAGTTTCAACAAGTCCTGGTTCAATGGGCCCTGATAACGACGACAAAAGCTTGCCAACAAGGTACCAAACGACTTTGCGGCGGTGAGTTGAGCCATCAAGTATTGACTATTCACACTGGATGCAATGAGTTGTTCTTTAATATCCAGCCACTGGACTTGATTGTGAAATAACTTGTCCATCAATGCTACATTGTAGATTGAGTTGAGTCCAATAGTGTTTGGTTTGTTTAATGAGCTCGTAAATTTCGCAAGCTCGAGATTTGGAAATGAGCATGTAAATGAATTTTCCAAATCAGCATGTAAAGAATGTTGATAATGCTTAATTTCAAATTTTCGCTTGGCCATATCAATGAACAGTCCCAGGTTGATGAATTCAACTATTTGATTGCGGCATGTTCCATCTTTGGTGGTGAATAGATACAATGCAAGAATGTCGGCAATCTTCGCCACCAACATCAACTCGTAGCTTCTATCGATGAATTCGTCAATCGATTTTGGCGCATTTATTGTTTGCACTTTGACCCGATCAATCATTATCTGAATAAACTCTTTATCAAATTTAGTCTCCTTCACTGTTGTCCATGAATTACACGATAAAGCAATTGCGTCAATTAAATGAAGACTGACAAAATTTGGATAGTATTTCATATCTCGAGCACTTTTTTTCAAAACTTGTACAACAGACTCATTCAGGCCTTCCGGTTCGTTATACAGGGAATCACTCGTGTTTTTTGTTAAAGGAAATGCATTCTTACCAGTGTTGAATAACACAACGAGACCCTCTTGTCGGCTCCTCATCACAGCGCAAATAAATTCATTTAAAGCTGCTCGCAAATTATAGTCATCCAACGAATTCTTTAAGCTTGAAATCAACGATTGCTTCAAGACTTGTGCATCGTAATGCCCTAAATGAGATAACAATGAAGGCGTTGGCTCATTTTCCCATTTTCCTCCTATCAAGCTCGTGAGTAATTTTATTGAACTCAACTTGTAGGACTCGTTGTTGGCAAAAATGGTGACCAAATCTGACGCTTTTTCGAATAATATTTTCTCTAAGGCCAGTGGAGCCAAGTTTAATTGGTTTCGCAAACTGATAACTAGCTCAGCAAATGAAAAGGAATGGGAAATCCATTCGTCAAACAAACATCCAGATATGTCAGTCAATTCGAACAAATCAATATTCCGAGTGGTTTCATCAACTACATTTATCAACGGCAATATCGTCCGGGTGTAGTTTGTATCGGTCGCCAAAAAGCAATTCAATATATGCTTGCTTCCAAGGGCAAACACCCTTGTGAGCTTTTTCTCTGGTACACAGTCCTTCTCTACTCCGAAAGTTGTTGTCAAAACGGTGGTGAGGAAATCCAATATTGAGCTACCGAGCTTGAACTTGTCATAAACACGAGCAAAATGGCAGTGCGAAAAGTTTTCAAACAAAAACACCAAATGAGAAACGATTTGGTAAATAACACCCTCTCTGGGTTTGTTGAAAGTAGTTGGAAGTTTGATACAATCCCTGATTAATGCATTGGCAAATTCAACAAGATTCAATGAAAAACGGAAATCACCATTGACTATCTCCACAGCACCAAAAATTCTCGATGCGAGACCCTCTTTGCCATCATGAGTGAACAATGACAATTTGGGCAAGTACGGCCAAATTCTATCTGCGATAATCGGAAACAACTTGGACAACAATTTCAACACAGTAGACAGGATAGCGATATTCCTGGTGTGCAAAGATTGCTTGAAAAATCGAAGAACAATTTCAACAATATCAGAATCGTCGGTGTATGCTGACATAGTCTCCAACATCAACTTAATGTCATCTTCACCACAATCTGTCAGAACACTAATCATTAGCTTCAAAATATCAAGAATCAACCCTTCCTTTGTTTCGTCAATGCTGACTACTCCCTTTGATATATTGTAAAGTACCCTTCCAATAAAAGCCCAACCATTGTATTCATGCAAGAATGTAACCAATACTTCGTTGGGATTGGCAGCGGGGAGCATCTTAGCACGGGTGCCTGAGGTGAGAGCCATTGCGAGTTTTTTGTTTGACTCAAATGGTGGGAACAAGTTCACTCCATCAGTCAATTTCACTAGCTCGGGGTTTTGGTCGTCAATCTGGTACAATTTATCAAACAAGTCTCTGTTGTACACTTGAATATAAGATTTCATATTGTTAAACTCGTGCAACGCAAAGTCACCATTTATGGAAGCTAATTTGATGTATGGCGATAGCAAGAGCGGGAATTTCGCTCTAGCGATTATGAACGCTTCAATCGTTGCTTCATTGTTGAAGAATTTTTCAACGACAGTGTTTGGACAGCTTCTGATAATGCTGGCAATTGCATCTGTGATTTGCGGAGTCAACTCCAACAATGCGATGGAGGCAGTAATAACTGATGACAACACGGTCGAATACAATTTATCAAATTTAGCCCTTTCGTTTAAAACTTTTAATGAACCAAAAACATCCAACACCAAACTTTTAGAGTTACATTGGTTGATAATGCTTTCCAATGAAAGAATAGAAAAACTTCTTTCAAATGCTTTGGCAGATGAAGAGGTGGGAAACTCTTGATAAAAGCACGATTTTCTCAAAAGGATGATTCCCCATGAGTAAATTATAACCGCGTTGTCGCTGTAATCACTAGTGACAACGTTATTGATGAACGAAAACACCTCCACATCAGATACATATGAGCCGCTGTCATCATCTAATGAGTCATATGCATTATCGAGATCAAGAAACTCAATCGATATCACTGTAAATAATGTTTTAATCAACTCAAATGACTCTGGGTGCTTTAAGTGGGGTCCTAATGCAATTGAAAAGTTTGTTTGTTGCATCAACTCAAACCATTGTTTCACTAGATCCTTTGTCACCAAAGGATTCTGAGCAGCAGCTTCAATCAAAACTTTACACAAGTCGATAGAAAATAATATCGACTCATTGAAAATAGTATCATCTATTTCCCTGGATAAACCAGTTTTGTAAGATTCACTAACAATGGAGTCCAAAGTATTCTGGAGAGTTTTGATCAACTTTTCAATGTAGTCTTTCGACAAGAACAATTCTTTACCAATGTTTCGTATAACAAAAGATGTATCCGGATTAGTTTTATTAACTAAGCTCTCTCGTGCAATTTTTAAAACCGTTCTTCTTTCTCGTAGTACATCGTAAATATAAAGCCCTATTCTTTCATTATCCAATTGAGCGGCCTTATCGTCATTGAGCTTGCTTTTGAAATTTAACTTGAGTACAGTTTTAGGTGGAAGTTTTTTACAGACTTGGTCAATGACCCTGACAATCTCCTTAAGCTCCAAGTTAAGATACTTTTGGATCAATTCCCCATCTTGGATATTTTGTTTGGTGATATTCGTGTATAGTATACCTCTTACTGATATTTCTTGCGTTGTGATCTTAGACGTCGATGTTGGTTCTTCAACAGAAAAGGGTGATGGGTTTAAAATGACATCTTTAATAAGTAGCAAGTATTCATCCAATGCCTCTGAAATGTATGGATCCTGACAATTGTTTATCAATGCCAACACATTTTCAAAAGTCCAGTTCTGTGTCGGCTGAATAGCCTTTAGCGGTAAATTTTTCGACGCCAATCCACCGACTGACGCTGTGGATGATGGCATTGCAAAGGAGGAGATTGTTTAGTCTATAATGGCTTTGTTGCTGCAGCTCTTCAACGATAGAAGAGATTTTTTTCTTCCCTTTTCTTTTGTATGGTGAAATCTTTTGTTTACGAATTTTACTATCGTACCCATACGACAATTTAAGTATAGCAGATGTCACTTAAATCCCCCGAGCCATTCATTGTTAGTGCTCCAGGGAAGGTCATAATATTTGGTGAACACTCAGCCGTTTATGGAAAGCCAGCAATTGCAGCTGCGTTGAGTCTAAGATGCTACTTACTTGTCGTACCATCACCAGACCCAAACAACATACGATTACAATTCCCAGACATAGAGCTTGATCACACATGGAATAAGAGTTCAATCCCATGGAATGATATTCAAAATTACGTGAAGTTTGATGCGAAGGATCAACCAGTCCCTCCTCCAGAATTGGTACCAGAGATTGTAGATCAGTTATCTGGTATGCTTGGTGGGTTTGAAGATAATAATATCCATCACTTGGCCTGCTTTTGCTTTCTTTACTTGTACGTATGTCTCTGCGATGAGACGCGTTCTGGGATGACTTTCATTGTTAGGTCCACATTGCCAATTGGAGCTGGATTGGGTTCATCTGCTTCAACTGCTGTTTGTCTCTCTGCAGCATTGTCAAAACTAGGAGGCTGGATCAATGATCCACATGTGCATGAAAATGAGGCTACACCAAAACAAGATATACCCGATCTCGAATTCATTGACAGGTGGTCACTTATTGGTGAAAAATGCTTTCATGGAAACCCTTCAGGAATCGATAATGCAGTAGCCACACATGGCGGTGCAGTGATGTTTCAAAGATCGTCAGTGCCGGAAAAACCGTCCGTAAGAACCAACATAAGAACATTGCCTCCCGTTAAATTGTTGTTGACCAACACTAAAGTCCCAAAGAGCACTGCCCAGTTAGTTGGTGGTGTTGGAAAACTAAACAACAAGTACCCCTCGCTCATTACACCAGTTTTAGATTCAATGGGAAGTTTGGTACAAGAAGCATATCGTGTTATGACCCACCCGGACTTTGGTTCCGAAGAAACTGCAATTTTGCGTGAACTAGTCAACATCAACCACGGTCTTTTAGTAGCATTAGGGGTATCGCATCCTTCGTTGGAAAAGGTCAAAATGATTGGAGATGAATTGAAAATTGGCGCAACTAAATTGACAGGAGCAGGTGGTGGTGGATGTGCGATAACTTTGGTTAATGATGATGTCGAGGAAACGGTTATACACCAAACAATGTTGGAGTATGAGCGTCAGGGTTATGAAAGTTTTGAAACCTCTTTGGGTGGTAAAGGGGTAGGAATGTTGTTTCAACTGGTGGCAGATGACGAAAAGTTTTCATTGGAGCGTTTTTGCAACTATGCTAACCGTTTAGAGATTGAGGCTGCTCTTGCTGTGGAAAATGTACCAGAGTGGAAATTCTGGTAACCAAAAAGAGCTATATATTTGAGATCTAATCATGTATATACAAGGATTACATTAGTGTATCAAGTTCTTAAATACCCCTGTTGAACTCTAGTTCAGTAATTTGGTTTCCCTTTTCATCCTTCAAATGATGGAATTTTTCTTCTAACCTGCTGGCATGTAAAGTTTCACGTTGTGGGAAAACAGCTAAAGCAAAGGGCAAAACAGCTAGAGAGGTGACAAAAATCAATCCGATATTGGTCAACGTCTCAACAGTCTTTGACTTTCCCTTTAATAGTCTAGATTTTTGCAATCTTACCAATATCAAGGGCGGTATAACCATAATAGGTGTTGCATTGATCACTCTACTTGCCGCGGTCTCACCAACAGCGTACCAAGCTGCAATTTTGGAAGTCCCCACTTCTTTGCCTTCCTTGTCATACACCACAATTCCCTTTTTCAATTCTTGACTTCTCATCAAAAACACATTGGCAATACCCGCAGAGACAACGGCAGCAAATGGAACCAACCTACCCAAAATGAGCCTTGTATTTGGCTTGATATTTTTCAATTTGGGGACTATTGAGTTTAATCCTAGGGCAACTGAACACGAAGCCGTGACAGCCATTGTATAATTTGTAGCGATTTCTCTTGTCGTCAAGGGGTGAGATTTATTGGAATTTTCAATGTTGATAGCAACGTTCAAACTTTGGTTGGCAATTTGCCAAAACAATGTTCCAGCAGTGCCTAGATTAGGGGTTAACATACCAGCAGTCACCACTAAATTCGACAATACACAAGAAGACATTCTAAACGGGAGAAACACAGTCTCGCCAGTATCTGGATGCAAAGTAGAATCGAGCACTCTTTTTGCTCTCCATAATTCCGGAGTCATGGTTGGAATAACTCCATTCTTATAATCCCAAATCATTCTTTTGGCAGTTTCAATATCTTTCGACGAATTTAGAAGCATGGTGGGATCCGAGATTTCAGCACAGTGCTTCACACGACCCCAGTAGGTGTTCAAGTCATGTCTTGACTGAGGTAACGGTACCGATCCAGGGACTGAAGATGACATGGGCGTAATATTTGGGGAGAGAGTTATGAACTAGGTGACTCAGTAAAAATGTATATGTTTACTTGGACCTGAAAAGAAAAAAATTTGATGTGGCTGCCTAGAACGCGGACCGGATGCAGAACGTTGTCTCACCACCACCAAATCTGGCATTATCAATGACGCGGTGTCCACCAACAACAGCAAAGAAAGTGGGATTAGTAGTTGGGATTGGAATTGATGTCATCAAAGCTTCGCGCTTTGAGAAGCTACTCAAAGCAAAGACATCATCATTTGCTGAAAGGCTATGTAAACGAATATTACATCCTACAAAAGAGTTGCCGAGGTTCCATAAAATGAATACCGATCGACAGGTTCAATTTTTGACAGGCTCTTGGGCTGCGAAAGAAGCATTGTTCAAAACTTTACAACAAGACGAGCAAAACGAATTCAATTTCAATGAATGGTATCGCTTCAATGATGAAACAGGAAAGCCCTTTATATGGAATGACAAATACGATCCCAATTGCGAGGAATTTCATTTGAGTATATCGCATGATGACTCACTAGTGGTTGCCACGGTTTTACGACAAAGGTTTCACAAATTTGTATTCGAATAGTTCGTAGAAAAAAAATTACATAGAACATCTATAAATTAAACGAGAAACGCTCGATACAACTACTCCCATTCAACAGTAGCTGGTGGCTTGGAAGTGATATCATAGGTTACACGTGCAACTCCGTCAACCTCATTGACAATTCTGGATGCTACTCTCTTCAAGAATGCAGCATCAAAAATAAACCAATCTGCAGTCATGAAATCAACGGTTTCAATGGCTCTCAAGGCAATAACTTGTTCATAAGTTCTTTGGTCACCCATAACACCAACAGATTTAACTGGTAACAAAGCAGCAAAAGCTTGTGAAATTTGCCTGTACAAGCCAGCCTTTTTAATTTCTTCAATGAAAATGGCATCTGCTTCACGAGCAATCTTAACTTGTTCTTTAGTGACTTCACCAAGGACTCTGATTGCCAAACCTGGACCTGGGAAAGGATGTCTCCAAACCAAATCTTGTGGTACTCCCAACAATTCTCCCAAATGACGGACTTCATCTTTGAACAATTCTCTCAATGGCTCAATCAATTTCAATTTCATATCCTCTAACAAACCACCAACATTATGATGGGTTTTGATAGTTTGAGATGGTCCTTTGAATGAGATGGATTCAATGACGTCAGGGTATAAAGTTCCTTGTAAGAGGTATTCAACCTCTGAACCATCATGTGGTTTGATCTTGGCAGCTTCTTCCTCAAATACATTGATGAAAGTGTTACCAATAATTTTTCTCTTCTTCTCAGGGTCAGTGACTCCTTTCAATCTTCCGAGGAACAAGTCACCGGCATCAACCACAGTTAAATTGATACCCAACCCCTCATCCAAAGTCTTTTTCACGCTCTCAGTTTCGTTCAACCTCATGAGACCATTGTCTACGTAAATAGCGTGGAATCTATCTCCAATAGCCTCTTTCATGATCTTGGCTCCAACAGTTGAGTCAACACCTCCAGAAACGGCACCAATAACTTCGGCAGTTGGTCCAACCAATTTTCTAATTCTGGCTATTTCAGTGTCAACAAAGTTTTCCATACTCCAGTTGGTTTGAGCTTGACAAATGTCTACAGCAAAGTTTCTCAACAATTGTTTACCTTGCAAAGTGTGGGTAACCTCAGGGTGAAATTGGATACCATAGATTTTATCAGTCTCGTTGGAGATACCACAGTATGGAGAGTTGTCTGAAGTGGCCACTACTTTGAAACCGGTTGGCAAAGCATGCAATTTATCACCATGTGACATCCAAACTTGCGAGTGATCAATATCTTTAAACAAGGCACATTCCTTATCCTCAACGCGTAAAGTAGCAGGACCATATTCTCTTTTATCACCTCTGGCAACACCTTTTCCATTGATCCAAGCCAATTCTTGCATTCCATAGCAAATACCCAAGATTGGAACATTCAATTTGAAAATATCATGATCAACATGTGGTGCATCATCAGCATAAACGGAGTATGGACCTCCAGACAAAATGATACCTTTTGGTTTCCACGACAACTCAGAAATCTTCTGAGTACAAGGCAACATTTCAGCGTAAACGTTAAACTCTCTCAAACGACGAGTGATTAAATGGGAATATTGAGAACCAAAGTCCAACACCAAGATGGTGTCGAAAACTTTGGAAACTTCGATTGGTACATCCTCAAGATTGGTAGACATTTTATAGGAGTGAGGTGAGTATTGTGAGAAGTGAAGATTTTCTCTATATGGGGCACTTGAAGTAACAAGATCACCGAAAAAGTAGAGGTGACTGACTGTAATTAAAAATTTTTGGTGAAACAAATTTTCAAAACCTCATCGCACTTTTTCGAATAGTGTCGCAAAATCTGTAATTAAGACAAAAATCAATATGATACGATCTTCCCGACGGAAAGTTCCTTGATTGATGCCACTCCGCGCAGAAGTAACTTTGATAAGAATGGCGTAAAGGCAACCCTCACTTTCATTTTGAGCTGTCGCAAGTGGAAATGCTGATGGGCGCCAAAACGGTTTAGTCAATATTTGAAGTCGTAGTTAGCGTCATTCACTGGAAGCTGCAAATGGGTTTGAATGAGTTTGCAATTATAGCAGATTTTTATGTATCTCATAACAAAAAGTTTGAACTATAGTTGAGTTCAGAGCAAACTGTGTTGGCTGCAAGAACTTCTCATCCAGAAGAGTACAAAAGTAGTCTCATTGTGACTATTAACTACATTTTCCCGAAAGCTAATCTAAGATGTCATCGAGGGAACTTTCGGATCTTCCAATGCAATAACTCTTTAGAGTCCTTCCATTCGGTGAATATGTGGTCAGTCTACACAGCGAAATTATCTCTACTAGGTTTAATTTGTACTTTCGTAAGCAGCTACATATGCTATTTGCTGAGAATAGTTTGAGTTATTTCAAGGATGATGAAAGTTTTAGATCAATTGACAATAAAGACGTTATCTAGCGAACCATGTATCGTCTAGCGTGGCAAAAGAGCTGAAACAAACGTGAAAAAGATATAGGGTGTACGTGGGGATATACTTTAAAAGAGCCTTCGTTTTGGCCAATAACGCCCCATTTGATCCCAAATCCTTCAAAACTCATGTGATTTGCAATACCAAATATGTTGAGAGTTCAATATTGGACTATGAGGAAGCGCACAACTTTCTATACATTTGGTTGACAAGATAATGCCACTTCTGATTCATTTTTATCAACTTGAACAGTACTTAGAATACTGTCATACATTCAACCTCGTCATATTTTGGCAAATGACCATGTCATAAATCAAGCATGTACTAGATACTGTTTATGGATTGATTTAGTAATCTGATTGTTGGAACATCCCGAGGAACGTTTTTCCATCTCGTGATTGTGTAATTTTCTCAAACAACACGGCTTAGCTGAAGCAAAGATACAATGTACTTGTCGTGCTGTTGAAGTTGAGAAAGAGAAAAGAGAAAAGAGGACCCGTAAATCACTTTTAAGTGCTTACTGGAATAGCCCTAGCTCATCAAGGTTGTCTCTGTGGCGTAATTCTTGGAGATTCTTATGCCAAACAAATAGAGGTTACGTCATTGCACAAAACCTTGTTAAATTTGGTCCAACAAGTGCCGATACGAGAAGTCATCCAGTATTCACGCTGTTTTCAGATAGAGATTGCTTGACATGATACATCATCGGTGGCTACTTTAATAGACGTGTACTGCTACGTCTTGCAGCTCATTCAAAGTCCACATTGTGTATAAGTTGTACCTGATTCTTGGCAGATTAAATTAAACTTCCTTCAACAACAATATTTTTTGTCAAAGTCCCTTTTTGATTTGATGACCGGGAGTGTCAGAAGAGAAAAGTAATAGCCTATCTCAACCATTGTTTTTTGTTTCGTAGCGTCAATACAACATCTGAACGGATTTTGCAATCACTTTTTGTACTTTTTGTACTTTTCAGTTGACTTCCTCCCCCCTCCTCTTATTGCTTTGTCTTCATTATAATATTGTCCCTAAATCAAACATGAAATTTCACTGTGGTTTTTGTGTAAGTTTCTAAATTTCATTGGCAGCAGCAGCAAACATCCGCACCGGAAGAAAAAAAGCAAACAGAAAAATAAAAAAAAGGGAATCAAACAACCACGAAACTCTAACCAAGAAGTTAATCGATTTACTTTCCAGAGCTAAACATATTGTATCAATTGAATATTTCACATCTGCTAGTCATTTCAATTGAATAAAATACAGTCATTATGGATGTAACAGCTGCACCAGAAACTGGTGGTGCATCAAATGTATGTATATCTCATGCTCAACACCCCCTTTTTCTTGAAAAGTCGTGAGTTACTAACGCTACTACAGCCCAATGACATGCTCCTGCCTCCAAAACAAGTGTCAGTTGACCAAGCGCCATCACCGAAGGAAGCACTTCAGCCAGAGGAATCAAAAGGTTCAACTCATAGCAATGACCAAAAGAGGAGTATCCAAGAGAGACAAAATGGATCTCAGGCCTCATTGAATAAGAAACTGGTTGGCCCACCACCGCTGTTACCTCCTCCAAATATTCCGTTGGAAGATGAAAAACAGGCACCTTCCGGAAGTCACAAAAAGAATGCCAATGTCGCAAACAACGCTCCTCGTAATGTGGACCAAAGATATCCTCCCAACCAAAATGGTGCTTTAGCAGAGAACCAGAATAACATTGGTCCCTCAAGAAGCGCAACCAATGGACAATTGCCTGCAAGAAGGAGCGACTCACCTGTGAAACCAATCAATAGTTCGTCAAACGATAGCTCTGCAGGGAGATCAACTACCCCTTCTTCCAAAGTTGAAAAGCAAACTACTTCAGACACTTCTGGCCAGACGTCTCAACTTGGTTCAGGTCAAAAGAATGCATCTGGTCTTACTCCAAGTGAGGACTTTGACATGACCAACGTTAAAGGTAAACCACCTCCAAGAAAACCAGTTGACCCAACTTTTAGAGGATGGAAAGAAGTTGGTGGATTTGAGGCTAACGACGCATTGACCGCAGCTGATGAGACTGTTGACTTGTTGTCGAGGGGGTCTGTTTTTGATCAATACTTGCCATCTGCTGCATATGGTGATTGGTATCACAATACTGCCTTTTTAATTGTTGGTGGTTTATTGTCATGGATTATTGGATGGTTCAGATTCTCAGTTGCTCCATTATTCTTTGTCATGGTGGTTTTTGCAATCTTGTATCGTGCTTCGGTTAAAAAGTATAGAGGAGTGTTGAGAGAGCAAGCTCAGAGAGAGTTTTCGGTGAAGACGATTGAGGATGATTACGAGACAATGGATTGGTGTAACTACTTTTTGGAAAAATTTTGGTACTACTTGGAGCCATCTATCTCACAAATCGTTTGTGATCAAGCAAATCCTATTTTGGCTGGTTTACCTATTCCATCGTTTGTTACTTCAGTCTGGCTTGATAGTTTTTCATTGGGAACAAAACCACCAAGAATTGATTGCGTAAAAACTTTGATTGGTACAGCACCAGATGTTGTCGTTATGGACTGGGGGTTTTCATTCACTCCAAACGCCAATGTTGACGCAAACAACAAACAATTGAAGAACAACGTCAACGAAACAATTGTTGTCAAAGCGACAATTTTTGGGGTCACGATTCCAGTAACCATTGCTGATGTTTCATTCAAAGGAATGGCCAGAATTAGATTGAGATTGATGTCGTCCTTCCCTCATGTGGAGACTGTGAATGTATCAATGATCGAACCTCCACAATTTGATTTCAATACAAAGCTTTTAGGGGAATCTTCGTGGTGGTGGGAAGTTTTAGCAATTCCAGGTTTATATCCCTTGATCAATGAAATGGTAAAGAAATATGTGGGACCAATTGTTTTCAATCCTATGTCATTCCAATTGAACGTTCAACAATTGTTGGCTGGTAACGCTTTGGACTCAGCAATTGGTGTGTTGACAATTCGCGTTGATTCTGCTCGTGGCTTGAAAGGTTTCAAATATCTCGGTAACACATTGGATCCTTACTTGACATTTGGATTTTTGAATAAAGTTTTGGCCAAGACAAAAGTTATTGATGACACAAGTCAACCTGTATGGAACGAGACTGTGTATATCCCAGTTTCATCGTTATCGGAGCCATTGACTATTAGTGTTATAGATTACAATGATATTAGAAAAGATAGACAGGTTGGTGCAGTTCAATTTGATTTGGAAACATTGGTTGATAATCCTCAACAAGATCACCTTACTGCTGCATTTTTGAGAAACAATAAGCCTGTGGGTGAACTTCTTTTTGGAATGACATATCAACCAGTTTTACAAGAGGTCAAACAGGCAGATGGTGCCACGACACCTCCTCCTGACTTGAATACTGGTGTTGCTAGAATTGAGATTCCCGAAGCCAGAAACTTGAAAGGGGGAGACAAGGGTGCTTCCACTAGCGTGCAACTCATTTTCGATGGCAAATCGGTATTGGAGACACCGGTTCAAAAGAACACTAATAACCCAGGTTGGGGCGCAGTCACAGAACAGATTGTTTTCAATCGTGCAAAAGCTAGAGCAAAGATTATCATTAAAGACAAGAATGGAAAGCCCATTGGTCAAGTCGTCAAGAGTTTGAATGAATTGATTGATGCAACACAGGTTGAGCAAACTTGGTTTCCATTGAGCAAAGGAGGTGAGGTTAGAATTAGTACTAACTGGAAGCCAGTCCAATTAGAGGGAGCTGGTGGTGCTGGTGGATACACGCCACCTATTGGGGTTATCAGAGTTGGCATTGAACATGCTGAAGATTTGCGGAACTTGGAACACATCGGAAAAATTGACCCATATGCAAGAATCTTGATTAATGGGTTTGAAAAAGCAAGGACCGCGGCCGTGGATTCATCCTTGGACCCAACATGGAACGAAATACATTATGTCACAGTTTCCTCGGCCAATCAAAAATTGACTATTGAAGCCATGGATGTTGAGAGTCATTCCGCAGATCGTACTCTTGGATCATTTGATGTCAAATTGAACGAATTCATTCACAAAGATGAAAGGGGATTGTACATTGAGCATGTGGACAAGAAGGAAAGGACGTCTAAATTGGTTCTGAAAAAGGGACCAAAGGGTTCAATCACCTATACCTTATCATTTTACCCAGCATTGCCAGTCATGACCACACAAGATTACAAAGATGAGGAAGAAGAAAAGAAGGCAGCCGAAGAGAAAAAGAAGAAGCTGGAGGAGGAAAAGAAAACCAACAAGAACCCTGGGGGATTGGAAGATGCTGATCAGGAAAGACAAGCTAAACCGGAAGAGGATATTGATGATGACGAAATTGACGATGAAAATTTCGGTAAGAAGCTCAGGTTATCTGTTGATCAATTGATTGAATACAAGAGTGGTATTTTAATTTTTGAGCTTCTTGAAGGTACAGTATCAAAGAGTGATACATTCTTGCAGGTGTACTCGGGAAACCAAGGTTACCCAGACTACGTTAGCAGAGAATTAACAAAACACAAATCGAAACTTGAAATGACTGGTGATACAGTCATTACTGAGCTTGAATGGGCTGAAACATGTTTCAGACTTGTCAAGGATGAGGACGACAATAGGTTGGACAAATGCGTTGCAGAGACAACCATCCCCACATTACAATTAATTAAAAATGGTTTAGAAAAGCCAATGACTCTTGACTTGTCAGGAAATGGAAGCGCATCTTTCAAAGTACAATTCTCTTGGGTTCCATTAATCTATGCATCAGGAGTTCCACCACAAGATTCAAAGGACAATTCAGGTATCTTGTATGTTGAGGTGAAGAAGGCAGAGGGATTACCAGCTTCCGATAGAAACGGAAAGTCTGATCCTTACATGAAAGTATATCTCAACACTGAAAAGGATTCATTCACCAAAACGAAAACAGTCAAAAGGACGCTTGATCCAACTTGGAATCACAAGGGAGAGGTTGAAGTTGCCAACAAGTACGACTCGACTTTACGTTTCGAGTGTTACGACTGGGATGCTGTGGATGCTGATGATTTCTTGGGTGTCGGATATGTTGAATTGAGTGCGTATGATATGAAGGATGGTTCTGTTGAAGTGGAAATCCCACTAGAAGGAGAGGATGGAGAACCAGCAGGTAAAGCATATGCCGTTTTATCATTTGAACCTAAATTTGTTTTGAACGTTAAGCCAAAGAGTCAATCCGCTGTTGGTACAGTGGGAAATGTTGGAAAGGGTGTAGGAAAAGGTGTTGGTAAGGGTGTCGGTTTTGTAGGAAAAGGTGTTGGAAAGGGTATTGGAGGTGGATTCAAAGGGTTGAGAAAAGGGTTACACTTAGGAGGAGGTGACCTGGAAAAGGAATAATCTTTTGTAGTTTTATAACTCGGTCATTTGTATAATATAATGTGAAGGGGAAAGTTGTTTTGAAAGTAAGTATCATATTGTGTATGATGAGATGATCATTTCATTCTTTTGTGTTCGTCGTGGTAGCAAAGAGAGAAGAGCAGAGACGAAAAAAAAAAAAAATTTCATTGCAATCCAATCACAAATCTACACCTTTATCCAGAATCAACTTAATTACATAAGAACCATGGATATTTCCAAACCAGTTGGTTCAGAAATCACATCTGTTGATTTCGGAGTGCTATCGGATAATGAAGTCCAAAAATTGTCCTCAAAACAAATCACCAACCCAATCGTATTTGACAACTTGGGCCATCCAGTAAATGGTGGTTTATATGACTTGTCACTCGGAGCATTTTTGAGAAATGTGTGTACTACATGTGGATTAGATGAGAAGTTTTGTCCTGGTCACATGGGTCACATTGAGTTGCCAGTACCTGTTTACAATCCAATGTTTTTCAACCAGTTGTACATTTTTTTGAGAAGTTCTTGTTTATATTGCCACCACTTTAAGTTGAGCCATCTTGAAGTGCACTTGTTCAAATGTAAGTTGCAGCTTATACAGTACGGATTGTTGTTGGAGTGCAGTGAATTGGAAAATATCATGCCTGCTGGAAAATCGGCCAAGGAGATGAGTAATAACGATGAAGATGAAGAAGATGAAGGTGTGTCTGTTGATGCAAAGACAAAGAAGGAGTTGATGGAGAGAAGAGAGGAATTTGTAAAGAATGCAATTTCAGCAGCTTTGAAGGATGGGAGAACCAACGCTAAGGGGATTATCACTGCATCTGTAGGAGAAGAAAGAAAGGAAGTCATACATGGCTTCTACCGCAGGTTGTTGAGTAGACCAAAGTGTAGCAATTGTGGAATGTATTCACCCAGCTTTAGAAAAGATGGTTTTACAAAAATCTTTGAGAATTCACTTAATGACAAGCAAATCACCAATAATAGAGTTAGGGGTTTGCAACGTCCAGATATGATTAAAAAGAATGGAAGTAGCAACTCATCAGCTGCTAGTGATATTCCAAACATTAAGCACAAAGGTGGATCGAAGTATGTCTTGTCATCAGAAGTGAGAAATATCATTAGGGCTGTTTTCAAGAATGAGCAACCAGTTTTACAAAAAGTTTTCCACTCAAGACCATACCAACACGAGTATGTCAGTGGCGACATTTTTTTTAAACAATCCATTTTGGTGCCACCAACTAGATTTAGATTACCTTCTAAATTGGGAGATGAAATCCACGAAAATGCACAAAATGAATTGTTGTCAAATATTTTGAAAACAACAGTTTTGATTGCTGAATTGAACACTCAGATATCTCAAATGTATGAGGCTAAATTAAGTGGGGAACAGAAAAAAATTGCATTTAACCGATTGATGAATTCTTTTGTCACTTTACAAAACGATGTCAATGCATTTATAGATTCAACCAAGAATCAAAATGCACCAGCGGGTAAAGTGCCAAACCCTGGTATTAAGCAAGCGTTGGAAAAGAAAGAAGGTTTGTTTAGAAAGCATATGATGGGTAAGCGTGTGAATTATGCCGCTCGTTCAGTCATTTCACCAGATCCAAATTTGGAGACTAATGAAATTGGTGTCCCCCCAGTGTTTGCCAAAAAATTGACATATCCAGAACCTGTGACTTCACATAATGCGGCCGAATTGAGACAAGCTGTCATCAATGGTCCTGAGAAATGGCCAGGTGCGGTACAAATTCAAAATGAAGATGGCTCTTTGATTTCATTGATTGGTATGAGTTTAGAACAAAGAAAAGCCTTGGCTAATCAATTGTTGACACCAACAGGAAGCAATTCATTTGTTGGTAAAAAGGTGTACAGACATATCAAGAACAAGGATGTGGTGATTATGAATCGTCAACCTACTTTGCATAAAGCATCAATGATGGGACACAAGGTGAGAGTTTTACCGGGTGAAAAGACATTGAGATTACATTATGCAAACACTGGTGCTTATAATGCTGATTTTGATGGTGACGAAATGAATATGCATTTCCCACAAAATGAAAATGCTAAAGCGGAGGCATTGAATTTGGCCAATACTGACTCACAGTATTTGACACCAACTTCAGGTGCACCATTGAGAGGTTTGATCCAAGATCACATTTCCGCTGGTGTATGGTTGACTAGTAAAGATTCTTTCTTCACAAGAGAAACATACCAACAATTGATTTATGGATGTATTAGACCAGAAGATGGACACACGACAAGATCAAGGCTTGTTACATTGCCTCCGGCTATTTTCAAGCCTGAAATGTTGTGGACTGGTAAACAAGTGATTACCACTATTTTATTAAACATCAAGCCTGACAATGTACCTGGTGTTAATTTAATTTCCAAAAATAAAATCAAGAATGATTATTGGGGTGAACACAGTACTGAAAATGAGGTTATTTTCAAAAATGGTGAATTATTGAGTGGTATTTTGGACAAGTCGCAATATGGTGCTTCTCAATTTGGTATTGTTCATTCATTGCACGAAGTTTATGGTCCTGAAGTTGCTGGAAAGGCATTAAGTGTGTTGGGAAGATTGTTTACCAATTACATCATGATGACTGCTTTCACTTGCGGTATGGATGACTTGAGGTTAACCGAGGATGGTAATGTTTGGAGAAAGGACATTTTGAAGCTGTCGGTTGACGTTGGTAGACAAGCGGCAACTGAAGTTACAAACTTGCCAGACGACACAGGCAATGACAACAAGGAGTTGAGAAGAAGATTGGAGGAGATTTTGCGTGATGATGACAAATTGGGTATTTTGGATGCTATAACTCAATCCAAAGTCAATGCCATCACGTCCCAAGTTGTTTCCAAGTGTGTACCTGAAGGTACAATGAAAAAGTTCCCATATAACTCTATGCAAGCAATGGCTTTATCAGGTGCCAAGGGATCCAATGTCAATGTGTCACAAATCATGTGTCTTTTGGGGCAACAAGCTTTGGAAGGTAGAAGGGTACCAGTAATGGTTTCAGGAAAAACTTTACCTTCATTTAAAGCATTTGAAACTGATGCAAGAGCCGGTGGATATATCAAGCAACGATTCTATTCGGGTATTAGGCCACAAGAGTACTATTTCCATTGTATGGCTGGTAGAGAAGGTCTTATTGATACCGCCGTCAAGACATCAAGATCAGGTTACTTGCAACGTTGTTTGACTAAGCAATTAGAAGGTGTGCATGTCAATTATGATAACTCTGTACGTGATGGTGATGGAACTTTGATTCAATTTCTTTATGGTGGTGATTCAATTGATACTACCAAACAATCACATATGAATCAATTTGAATTTTGTTTAGAAAATTACGATGCATTGTTGGCGAAATATAATCCAGGTGATATGGTGGAGAATTTGGACACTACTAAAGCATTGTCATATTCGAAAAAAGTTCGTAAATCATTGAAGAAACAAAAGGATGTTCCACATTATGAACAAGAGATTAAATATGATCCAGTTATCAATACCTATAATCCTGCCAAGTATCTTGGTTCAGTGTCGGAGAAATTTCAAGAAAAGATGGACAAATTTGTCACCAGTCATCCAGAATTGTTTGCGCAATCAAAAGAAGAAGCTAAATCTACTGGCAAGCTAACTGAAAAGAAGTTTAGAGCATTGATGCAATTGAAGTATATGAGATCTTTGATTAACCCTGGAGAATCAGTTGGTATTATTGCTTCGCAATCCATTGGTGAACCATCAACTCAAATGACATTAAACACATTCCATTTCGCTGGTCATGGTGCTGCCAACGTGACATTGGGTATCCCACGTATGAGAGAAATCATCATGACAGCCTCAGCGGCAATCAAGACACCACAAATGACATTGCCGATTTTGCCTGATGTTAGTGATGAACAAGCTGATGCATTTTGTAAATCAATCGCCAAAGTTGTTTTGTCTGAATTTGTTGATAATGTAACAGTTACTGAAACGACTTCACAAGATGAAGATGGGTCAAATAGTCGATCTTATGTGATTCATTTGGGATTCTATACTAAAGATGAATACGAAACTGAGTATGATATCAGTCAAGAGCAATTGGAAAATGTTGTTACTCAATCTTTTATCCATTCTTTGGAAACTCAAATTGTTAAAGAAGTGAAGAAGCAAAAGAAACCTGATTACATGCCTACGGTGGGAAAATCTGCTGGTAAGACAGATATGGAAACAGTTAGTGGTAAAATAAGAGAGTTGAGGGATGAAGACGATGATGATGAAGACGATGTTGATGAAGAAGAAGATGGAGGAGATTTGGAACAACTGAAACAAAAGGTTAAACAACACGTGTCATATGACGGACCAGATGATGATGAGATTGAAACAATGAAACGTGCAGAAGAAACCAGCGACGAAGAGATGGAAGATGCAGAAGAAAGCAATGAATCGTCTTCTTCTGATAGTGATGGTGATAGTGATAGCGATGAGGATGAAGAGGAGAATGGTAATGATGCCGATGGTGATGCCAATATGGACAAGAAACCAGAGTTATCACGTTTAGCCAAAGATCGTCAAGCTGAAGTTATAGCTCAACACAACATGGTTACCAAATTCAATTTTGATGATGAACATGGTGAATGGTGTGAATTTAAACTTGAATTGAATGGGAATGAAACGCAAAAATTGTTGATGGTAAACATTGTTGAAGAGCTTTTACGCAAAACAGTTGTACGTCAAATACCGCACATTGGCAGATGTTTGCGACCAGAGCCAGATGCCCTGCTGGGTAAGAGAATCTTGACTACTGAAGGTGTCAATTTCAAAGCCATGTGGGAACAAGATGATTTCATCAGTGTCAATGCCATTACATCAAATGACATTGCTTCTGTATTGCGTACGTATGGAGTTGAAGCCGCAAGAAACACCATTGTTAATGAAGTCTATCGTGTTTTCGACACGTATGGAATCAGTGTTTCATCACGTCATTTGGATTTAATTGCCGATATGATGACTCGTGAAGGAAGTTATTTGGCATTTAATAGACAAGGTATTGATAGTTCAACTTCGAGTTTTATGAAAATGTCGTATGAAACCACGTGTCAGTTCTTGACCAAGGCTGTTTTGGATGGTGATCGTGAAGAATTGGAAAGTCCTTCGGCCAAGATTGTTATGGGTAAATTAACAAATGTTGGTACTGGATCATTTGATATATTTGCTCAGTTGCCAAAGCAAATTGAAAATTGAGGAGAGAGAGAAAGAGAGAGAGAGGGGTTAGGGGGAGGGGG
>OGTJ01000185.1_pt1 | contig 28108 bp, 16 predicted proteins | sample 1574611 | NCBI WGS metagenome assembly OGTJ01 (sample SAMN03295858, study PRJEB24534) | human gut metagenome | isolation source: fecal sample 1 from infant 9 | host: Homo sapiens | place: USA: Pittsburgh, PA | collected 2014-07
TTTTATATGATTTCTAAAGTATAGTATATCAAAATCATGATGTCCGCAATACTTTATTGGACTATAGTTAAGAGCGCATAACAAGTACCTCATGTTCATGATATGATAGGCAACGAATGGTACAAAAACGATTGTTGTTATCAGTTTGTGATTGCAAAATATAGACAGTTGAATGCATAGGCGAGTTTACGCAAAGAGTACCTACAAAAAAGGGCCCAACACACCAGGGCATTGACATTATCTTCACACTTCATCCATGATTTGTGTATCTCATCAAAGTCTGGTACTGCTCAGTTCAGCCAGGGTTCGCAGTTTATGTTCTTCTTGCTCTTTCTACACTTTCTCCTGAATGCAATAAATATGACACAAAGTCTGGATTTTCTTCTGACTGCAAAACAAAATACCAAAAAAAGGTAGAGTACGAGAAACAGCCATCTTTTAATCTACTCAATCTAGTTTAGAGGGGCATTGTCAAATTTTCAATCTAGACCCCACCACAATCAAAATGTCTTGAGTATTCGTAATGCACTACTTACAAATAAAGCATTTGTATTCAATATATACTCTAGATGCTTACTGTCAACTGTTGGTAACTAGATCAATCAGTCTTCTTTACTATGAGCTTTTCAACACTAGTGGGGGACTACACATTTGAATCCTTGTAGAACAGCTTCATTGCTGTTACATTCTTGTGGATATTTTCAGTCGGATCATTTAATATGACTTATATAATGTTTTGTTTCTGGCTTATAGTTTCCTGACTTTTATTCTTTCCTAATTTCGTTATTGTTTCCTTATTTGTTATTGTTTCCTCACTGAAAAATGATACAATTTTGGGATTCAAAGCAAAATCCAAACTCTCGTTGAAAGAAAACCGAGGTACAATTTGAAGTTGGTTTTTCCTTCCTTAACAATTGTGTAGTTGTAGATTAGTGTATAAAGCTACCAAATGATTATGATCACGTGCTTTTATATCTCTTTTTTCTTTTTCTGCTTCATCAGATTACCAAACATGAATACTCCATACACTGTCATCACTACATATATTCAGTCAACGTATTTCCGTGTATTCAATTGCCTGCTGCCTTTCATCTATACCGCTGTTAAAATCATCATGCATACCGAAACTTAATGGGTAATACTTTCCATCGTTTTCACAATTCAACGACGAACAATTAGATGGCAATTACTGGTAGAATAGCTACAGGAAGCACCACCGAATACAAGTTAGGCCCGGATTATTTGTCGAGAGTTGGCTTCATTCCATGAGCTTACCATTTGAGATAACTTAACTGGATGTTCTTGCTACCCTTGAGAACAAGCAGAGGAATGATACAGCAGATATGTAGCTATCAACAATCATCTCGAGTTGATCATCTTCTACATGTGGGAGAGCTTTTATTACTGCTTCAGGGTCTGGAACATAATCATAGCCAATTGAATCAGCAGTGTGTTTTGCTGATATTCTAATAATCAACCTAAAAAGCTTTTTACTGACCAACAAAACTTTAGAAGTTTACAGTCGATGATCCACAAAAGTCGGTCAATAGCAATGTGGTCTTTTCCAAAAACCAGAATTGTGTGCCGCTTGATTATAATTTTCTGTTTCTCCCTCAATTTTGCAGTTGAATCGCAAACACCCACAAATTTGCAATTTCACTGGTGGTATTTCTTTTTTTTCTTTTCCGTCTACCCATTGCAATCATATCAAACATATTAAATCAACAATGACACTCCAATTACGCAACTTAGTCTTACTATTTGTCCTCATTTCAGGTATCTTTGGTGCTACTTTGAACAAGGTTGGTGAATATGGTACTTACATGAATCCAAACCCTCGCAAAACTGCCAAATGTGAACCGAATGATTTAGTCAAGCTATCCACTTGTTGCAACGATGTGCTTTCAAAATTGGATGAATGTAAACCCAACGACTTGGCTTGTGAATGTTGTGCTTTGCAGAGTATTGATGATGAATGCTATCACTTGTGTCCTGGAAACCCAAATACCAATTTCTTAACGGTGTTGTTGCTGGACTGTGCTGAAATGAATGAGGTCAATGCATGTTCTTTACCATTCAAAAAGGAAGATCCCGAACCACCTAGAAAAAGTATTGTTAGAACAGATGAAGAAGATCCAAGAGTTTTGGATGATCCTGTTGATGCCAGCTTGCAAAGCAAAGTATACAATGTTGAGTCCTTAACTAAACAACCCCAAATTAAAAATCAGAATCTAAATTTGTTGGTCAGTAACGAAGGGGGCAAAGAAGAGGAGGATGATAAGCAAGTGAATGAAGTTAATGTTACAAATGAATCCGTTGTATTGGACAACATTACTGTAATAGTTGTTGATGCTAACTATTCAAACTCGACAACAGTGAATTCTTTGAATGAGCATGAATCTGGTACAAACAATTTTAACTTACCAAATGTGGTGATGTTACTCATGTTTGGAGCGCTTTATTGCTATATGTGTTGACGCAATTGATTATTCAAGACTAAACCTTGCTCTTTACAGGAGTGAAGAGCGTTTTACTTTGAATTTTTTTAATCGATGAACTAGGTATATTTTTATATAGTCCGTAATATAATGTCTCTCATAATTTCTCATTCATCCATTCAAGAGTATTGATGATACCCGTCTCCAAATCCACGGCAGGTCTATACCCCAACAATGTCTTAGCTTTGGTGATGTTATGGTATCTTGTGGCACAAACAACCCTTACTCTAAATGGAGTTAATCCTGGTTCTTTACCCAAAAAGTTGGAAACAAATTGTGAAATGTAACCCAATCCGATGGCAACAGTTCTATTTAACTTGATATAATAAGGGTCAATAATTCCGTCGTTTTTCCATACTGTCCTTGCTAATGTCCAAAAATATGTTGGCGCATCATTAGTGATAAAAAACGTCTCTCCGCTAACTTGATCTCTTGTGGTCTCATCTAATAGTTTTTGCGCCGCAAGCACATGCGCATCAGCAACATTTCCAACATAGGTCCAATCAAATAAGTTGTTGTTGTCACCTAGTTGATATTTGGATTGACCTAATTTGGCACTCGCTTTCAAACCAGGGACCAATTGACGATCACCAGGACCAAATATACCAGCCGGTCTCAAGCAAACAGTCCTGAACCCGTTTGCGGGATCGTTTGCTTCCAAAACTGCCGTCTCTGCAATAGCCTTAGTTTCGTTATATCCATCCATGTGTACTTCTGGGTATGGCCACGTTTCATTGGCATTTATGACATTCTGGCCATTGAAAATAACACCTGCCGATGACGTATACACAAATGATCCAACACCTGTTTCTCTGGCCACTTTGAGTAAGTTGTTTGTACCTTGCACATTAACTTTTTCGTAAATATCTTGTGATAGTCCATGCATTGGTGATGCTGAATGGACAAGTACATCACATTGCGATTTTCGAATAGCTTCAGCTACGTCATCAGCATCGGTTAAATCCCCTTTAAAAAACTCAATCGTTTCGGGATCAAAGGTAAAAAACTTGGATAACTTATTGGGCAAGGGACGAACATCAAACACCGTAATCTTTATTCCTGGGCAATGAGAGACAAATTGTTGAATCAAATGAAGTCCCAAAAACCCAGAACCACCAACTAAAAGGACAGATTTTAACTTATTTCCTGCCATCTCAATAGCTCACTGCACAATAGTACCAATTGGGAGGTTTATTCGAATATGACTAGGGTAAGGTGTTAAATCAATTGTCTAATGAAGAATGCCTTCAGTCGATACTGACAGAATTTTCTCATTGAAATAAATCGCGCGTCGTATAGTAAAACTCTGTTGTGTATGGATTAAACACATTAGCTGTGATATTCCCCCACGCAGATCCTAGAGTGTGCTATCAGTAAAACTGAGTAGTATATACATGTACAAACTCATTCAAGAATAACCCTATTTCTGCCAAGGCTGCTCTTTCAACATGGCGGTTCACTAATTTATCTTTTGATCACGTGAGATGTCATAAAGGTATAGTCAAAAGTTTCCATCCCAAACACTTAGAGCCAAGTTATAAAAAAATATAGTGGCTGGCTAGCAAGGAAGTTGACATGAGTGATTTACGCCATTATATCATGGTATGGAAGTTGAAAGATCTGACAGGACCCAACTTTTTTATTCTCTCATTTCCATATACTTTTCCTTTCCTCCTCTCCTCCTCCCTTCTCTCCAAGTGTAAAACACGAATCAAGTGAGAGAGAGACAGAGAGAGAGAGAGAGGAAAAAAAAAAAAGGCAAAACAAACAAAAATCTTACGACCAAAACAAAAGTTTAGCTGCACAAACACACAACTACCCATCACAAGCCACTATATATATATATCAACTCCACCTTCAAAGAGATGTCGTCGAGTGACAAAAGTTCCAAAGATGACATTAGGTCGCAATTGTCCGACATGCAAAAACGATTGTTTAGCAAAAAGTCTTCTTCATCACATCATGACGCGTTCAAAGAATCAACAAGTTTCAATCTGCTGCAATTACCTCATCAACATCCATTGTTTCAACATCATGATCAGGAAAACGCTCTTGCCACTTTACTGCACCCAGAGAGGAGGTCTGGTGATGAATTGCCATTGCCAACTATCAAAAGATCGAAAAAGGCGGATAAATTGCACTCTTCATTACCTTTAGGAGCAGAATCGAAGGGTAACGACATGAACTTTGTAGTTGGTTTGAGTGAAAATTTGTTGACTGAATGTCGGAGATTAAATGCAGATAACACGAAGTTGAAGCTGAAATTGAAACAAGCGTTACAAGAAGTACAGACGTTGAAGGAGGAAACTGGCAAGTTGAGCAATTCAAATCAAACATACATTTCCAACGAAAGTGAGTTAAAGGACAAAAATTGGCAATTGGAGAGTCAGATAAGTAGCTTGAAAGAAGATATAAAAATACTCGAGAAAAGTAATGACAAATTGAAGGTGCTACAAGAAGACATGAGTGGTCAGTTGAATCAAATTACGAAAAACAATGACGAACTAGATATTACAAACTCATTGCTACTGAAAAAGCTTAAGGATTTGGAAACCAAATATGAAAAGGATACCAAAGAGTTGAGTGAACGTGTGGAAAATCTTAACGATGAAAATGATAATTTACAATCTAAGCTTGCTGCCACTACCGTAGTGGAACCAGATGCGGGCACCGAAGGTGCTATCAAAACCTTTAAGGAAGCACAAAATGCTCCGGACGCTAATTCAGGTGTGTATGTTTCTGGACTTGAATCAATTTTGAAAGAATTGGAGCAATTTCAAGGTACAAACAACGGCTCAAAAATGGCAACTATAGACAATGCAATTTCACGATTGAGAGACCACATAGATAAGGTATCGTCGGGTGATTCAAACACCCGCTCTCTCAAACATACACAAAGCACGCCGTCAAAGTCAGAAGAGGAAGTGTACGCCTCTCTGGAATTTCCTCTCAGCAAAGCTCTTGCTGTTCTGCATGCAAACAGTGTATCTGAACCTTCTGTTAATAGTGACGCTGGTTGGGATCAGTTTTTGGGACAAAACGTTGAAAGAACCCCTTCGAAGCCCAAGCACGGTGATATAATTCAACAGTTTGACGGTGATGAAGTCGCTGATCAAAGCTACCATCTCAACATATCAGTCGAAGGCTCTCCAACTACTATGGAACAAACTACTCCACACAAGAACAAACATTCAGTTGAGGACGTCTTTCAGTTAATTGATACCTTGCTCAAGAGTGATGAACAAGACAGAAAGTTTAGGGACTTATTTGAGAGTAGAGGTATGAAACTATTGTCGACTGTTGAATATCAAAAGTTGGTTGATCATGCGAAGACCATTGAACCAATAATTGAAGAAACTCCCGCTGTACTGAAAACTAAATTGATGGAGCTTGATCAAAATGCCCGTTCACTTAATCGCCCTGACTTAAAGTATCTCACCGATCATGCTAAACAGCTAGGATATGTCGTTATTGATAGTGAAAAGTATAACAAATTAAACGGTTTTGGTAAAAACCCAAGCATCGACTACCTAGTCAAGAAGGCGAAAGAACATAACAAGGTCCTAATTTCAAATGACGAGTTGGATAATATTCTCAATCCTAACGAAGAACAAATAAAGACCCATGCGGAAAAGTTGCATTTGAAAGTTTTCACTGAATCTGAGGTTGCAGCTTTGAAAACTCCACCATTATCAGCCGTCAAGAGTTTAGCATCTGAGCATGACCACGTTCTAGTGTCATCAGATGAACACAGTACTACGCACAAGATGATTGACAGTCCAACTTTGGACTACTTGAAAAAGCATTTAGACACACATGAGCATACCTCAATGAGCAACAAGGAGTTACAAGAGTTGCTCGAAAGAGCTAAGAACCCAAGTGTAGATGAAGTCAAACAACACGCCCATAAGAGGGGATTGACAGCATTGCCAAAGGAAGAGCACGAGAAGTTGTCTTTTCTTGCTCACAATCCAAGTTTGGGGCATATAGAACAATGTGCTGAAAAAATGGGTTATGCTGTTGTTGAAAGAAAGAGCTGGGACACATTGAATACAATGTCGTCCGATCCCCCAGTCACCCACATACGTGATCTTGCGACAAAAAACAAGATGATGCTTCTTCCAGCATCTGAATATGATGAATTGAAGCGTTTGTCTAGCCAACCAGATATGGAGCACATAAAGAAGGCAGCAGCCAAGATGAAGTACTCTGTGATAACAAACGACAACTATGAGGAGTTGAAGAGAAGGGTGGAAGATCCAAGTGTTGAAGAACTCGAAAGTGCAGCTCAAAAGAAGAATTACAAGATGGTGACTAATGATGACTATCTGTCTATAATCAAGAGGGCGGATGAACCAGATTTGGAGCACATTAGACATGCATCCAGTAAACTCGATTATCGAGTCGTCAGCAACTCCGATTTTGAAGAGCTACAGAGGCGAGTGAATGAACCTACGATAGAGGAAATTCTGTCTAGGGCAACAAAATTGGGAGTGGTTGTTGTTGGTGGTGAAGTGTACCAACGGTTGTGCTCTCCATCTGTACAAGATCTTCAGGCGCATTGCGATAAATTGCAACTCCATCTATGTCCACGAACCGAATTCGAGGAAATCTCCGATAAACTTGACAACCCTAAGATGGATTACTTAGTTGAATGTGCTGAGAAGCATCAACTGACAGTTATCAATAATAAAGAACTTGCAATATTGAAAGAGAAGGCAAATGAACCTGATTTGGCACATTTGGAGGAAAAGTCACGTTTGAGAAATCATGTTATCGTTCCTGAGGACAGATTTAAATTAATGGAGAGGCAAATATCCAATCCAAGCGTTGAGGAATTGAAATCGCTAGCCAAGTCCATCGATTACGTAGTACTTGACGAGCAAGAGTTCAATAAGTTAAAGAATCCTTCAAGAAGCATGCTTGAAAAGAGTGCTGCTGTGTACGGTTGTTCCTTCGTCACCACAGACGAGCTCGAAAGATTGAAGCAGCACGAAAAAGCACCCACAAAGGAATTTATTGTTTCCAAGGCATCTGAAAAAGGTTTAGTAGTAATACCTAAAAAGGAATACGACGAGTTGAATGTCGATGCGAATAATCCGTCTAAGGAGCATTTGGCTCAAAAAGCAAAGGAGATTGGTTTTGTTGCTATCCCCATGCGGGACCATGAAAGCTCACGTTCGCAATTAGATAACCCCACGATTGATTTCTTGAGAGAAAAGGCCAAATTATATGATCAAGATTTGATTTCGTCGTCGACTTTAGCAGCTATGCAGGAATGTGTGAGCAATCCAAGTTTGGAATTTTTGAACGAAAAAGTCGCAAATTACAATTCAACAGTTGTGGATACAAAAAGATACAATGAGTTGGTCGAATTAGACATTTCACCAAACGCAGAGAAACTCAAAGAAAAGGCCCATGAGATTGGTTGCGATGTCGTAGAGCAAGAAGAACTTGTTGAGTTGAGGAGAATACGAGATGATCCTAATGTTGATGATGTGAGCAGAATGGCTGCGGCTTTGGAGCTTGCTGTTTTGTCGGAATCAGAACGCGACGAACTTTCTCATTGCATTGAATCGCCCACTGTTGACTATTTGAAAGAGCATGCCAACAAATTGAACTATACAATGATAGAGACACCAGTCTATGATGAGTTGAAAGTTTTTGTTGAGTCTCCATCGAAAGAATTCATAACTGAAAAAGCTCATTCTGCAGGTTTAGCGGCTGTACCGGAAGAAGAGTATTTGCTATTGTGCCATAGAGCAAACGACCCTGATTTAGATGAATTGATGGCCCAAGCCAAAACTAAAAAGATGACCTTAATCAATATCGACGAGCTTGAGAAGTTGCATTCTCAACTCACGGACCCAAACATTGAATATTTATCCCAGCACGTTGAGGAGGCGGGTTGTGTTATGATGACAAAGGAGGAATTGGCTACAATGAAACTACAAGTTGAATCACCTACTGATGAGTACTTAAAGGAGAAATGTGGAAAACTCAAATTGGCAACACTTCCAGAGTCAGAACTTATCAACTTGAGATCAATGGTTGAATCACCATCTGTGGGCTTTTTAGCTGAAAAGGCAGAAGCCCAGGATTACAAAGTGATCAAGAATTCAGACTACCTTGCGATGGTGAGAAATATTGAAAGTCCGGACTTAGAATACTTGAAGTCTCGCGCAGGGCACCTTGATCTGGTACTCATTTCCGATAGCGAACACAAAGCATTGCTTGAACCTGATAGAGCATCGATTGAAGCGAGTGCATTAGCTCTAGGGTTGGCAACAATCCCTCAAGCCGATCTTGAAAAGTTGAAGGAAATTTCAGATGCACCTGACCTTGTGTATTTAAAAGCTAAAGCTGAATCGCTTGGTTATGAGTTGATACAGTGTGAGGATTTGGCCACATTGCACACCACAATTGACAATCCTAGAAAAGAGTTCCTACAACAAAAAGCCGATTCTTTGGGTTGTGTGATTATCAGCAAAACCGAACTTGACCAATTACGTTCGACAACCTCAAGACCAGAGGCGAATACTGGCACGAGAGGTGCATCGAAGTCAGAAAACCCAACAGCCCTTGCCGATGAAGAAGCTCAATCAAGGACAAAACTATCTCACGAACTTTGTGCTGCTCACGATGATGACTCCGCTGTACGAAAGATGAGAGAGTTTTTGAACGACCGGGGCTACACAATTATTCCTATTGCAGTTTCCCGTTCTAGTTCGAACACCACAAATCTGAATGAGTATGATGACGCCGGAAACTCATTTGAGGCAACGCGAAATCAACAATCGCAAACAAACGCGGAAGATTCTACCAAGAACCATCATCAACTACAAAGAACCATAAGCGAAAATACTTTGGCTAATGCCGCTAACCTGCGCTCACTTTCCCTCGTGCCTGACTCCGAATTTATTTCATTAAAGAAAGATCGCTTGGGTAAGGAAAGGCTTGAAAAGAGAGTCAAAGAGGTGGTAAACGAATTGTATGGATTGAAAAGCGCTTTGGTTGAAAAAAAGGATGTGATTAGGAGTCTCGAGAGTGAGGTTTTACAGTTTGAATGTCCGGTTTCCAAAGAACATATTAGATCATGTGCAACAGACCTTGGCCTTTTGTGTATAAGTGCCACTTACTATGTGGGTACCACGACTCATCCTCGACCCGATGTGGATCACGTGAAAATACTTCCAGCAAGTTACTTCAATCAGCTCTTGAAGTACAAGTCGTCCTCCGTGGAAAAAATTTCCAATGATGCATTTGAACGATTTGCGAAAAAGCGAGGATATGTCAAAAAAGATTTAGGTGCTCCAGATATGGCCCTTGTTCAACCAGGAAGTGGTATTGACGCAAAGTTTTCACCACCAAGTCACACTTTGGTGCGTGGTGGTCAAGATGGAACGCACACTCCACCAGTAGTACCCATACAGAGGCATCTTCCCCACTCAAGTTCGCTCAGATCCAATCTTTCGGAATTCTCCACAACTTCGCTCAGATCGACTGGTATGTTCTCCATGGCCACTGATGTGTCGTTTACGGACAAACTGATGATCCCTGCAATCACCCAAGTTGTTATTGGTGAGTATCTTTTCAAATATTATAGGAGATTTGGCTCGGCGTTCAGTGCGATTGCTGAAACACGACATGAGAGATACTTTTGGGTTCATCCGTACTCTTTGACCTTGTACTGGTCCGAGAGCAACCCCGTACTATCTAATCCAGCATCTAGGAAGACCAGAGCTGCCGCCATAGTCGATGTTGATAGTGTTGAAGACAATAATCCTATCCCTACCGGTTTGTACCACAAAAGTATCATAGTACGCTCCACTGATAGGTCGATCAAGATTACCTGTGCAACAAGACAGCGTCACAATATATGGTATAATGCTTTACGCTATTTGATTCACCGAAACATCGATGACTTGAGTGTTGATATGGAGGGTGGTGAAGATGGTGATGCTGATGTTGATACTGATGACGACATCGATGCCTCTCCCATACTGCATATGATGCAGATTCCGAAATCTACCTCCCACAAGAATCTTGATGCTTTGAGAGATACAGGGGATCGACGTGCATTTCCAAGACCAAAACGGATCTCGTCTCAGGAGGGAATTAAAACCCCTAGAACTCCTGGTGGTGTTTCCAGGCTTCTGTCATTTAGACGGTCATAATGCATATGCGAAAAAAGAAAAAAAACCTACTGGGAATATGTTAATCCTGTATGATATTGAATTTAAGTTATGGCTTCTCTATGTACATTTTGTTAATGCGAATGTCTTGTAAAGATAATGTTTTTGGTTTTCTCCTGCATATCATGTCACTGAAATTGAATACAAGGACTAAAATGATTGCGAAGCATCCAACGCCAGCTGTAACGCCAAGGACACTATTGTAGCATTTGTTTCCTAAACTGCACCCCATGGTTGCCAGCAGAGTTTCGCCATCCTTGGCCATGTCCATGAGGGCTGTTTTGCCAGATTTGAGATCATACTCTTTACCAAACATACTAGTCAAGTAATAACTGGGCCCAATAGGCGCAAGACATGTAATTCCCCAATTGAAAGAAAAATCTTCCATTCCAAAAATGTCTCCCACAATAATGGGAATGAGACAAAATGTAAAACCGTAAAAAAGACCGACTAAAAAGGAATTGAGTGGAAGGTTGTTATAGTGAACAGTGTTTGAGGTAAGTATTTGACAAAAGGTTGTTCCCACCGACGGTATGACCAATAACCATGACCTTGGTGTGGAGAATGATTGCGTGATAATGTCACCCAGAATGCCCGCTAGTATCCGACCAATGCAGTTTGCAATCGAAATCATTCCCACTTGAAGTTGTTGTTGTTGTTGAATCAATAACTCAATTTGATCACTAGTGGCTGCAACTTCCAAATGTTCCTCAGTAGTAGAGTATCCCACCAAGGACTTGACAATGTATCCCACAGAGTAAATGTACATCTGGCCCAACGACGCCAAAGACCCAAGGATTGCAAAACACATCCAGAACTTGTAACTTTTGAATAAATCAACTTTGGAATGCGTGCTTAGGTTCTTCTCAGAATCTTCCAGTAATTGATGGTTTCGGAATGTAGAAGCTTTTCGAAGCTTGTGCTCTTTGTCTGACAAATAGACACTAGGAAAGCAGATAACGCAAATGACAATTACGGAGATCCCAACAAACCCCAAAAATTCAGAAGTCTTCCCTGCATAAAAAACTGAAGCTATCACCGAATAAAAAAGAGCACTTAAACCATACAATGCCAACGGTAACGATGTTGCAACCCCTCTTATACTTGGAAAACTTACTGCACAACATTTGAGACAAGCAGAATTGATAAAAGTCGAACCCAAACCTATTGAAAACAACCAAAAACAAGATATTTGAACCTGATTGTATTGGTGATCAAATTGATATTTCATGCCACCATAGCCCAAAATTATCAAAAATGCACCTATTAGTAGCGATAAGGTGTATCCCTTGCGATCTACAACTGCTCCAGAAATTGGGCCTGCCCATGCTGTCCCAATAGTGCCCCATAAAGCAATCTTTGATGAATCCGATGCTGTGTATTGTAATTGCTTTGCTAGCTGAGGACTATATGATGAATAAAGGTATAATGTTCCACATATTAACCCAAGAAATGTACATGATAATAAAACAAGGACTCTGTGCACGTTTCGTGATAGCATTTCAAATTTCGATCCTTCATGTAATAATTACTTGCTCCCTTTAATACTATTGAAAAGTCTCCTTTACATGGTCATTCTCAACAAAATGAAAAATTTGTCCAAAGGCTTTTTCGTGTCAACTTTTGGTACAAAGAATTACACAAAGCCGCGTCCACTATGACCCTCAACAGTGGAGTGACAACTAATGGTTGATAAACGAAAAATTGTGGTATTTTGAAAGGATCTATTAGCAAAAGAGCTCAATTTGTTGGGGAGGGGGAAGGCGGGATAGAGAAATAGGGTTATAGAAACAAAGGCATTCAATTAGTTACATTGCAACAGATCGTGATTGGTACTATAAGTACTTCTTCACTTCGCTTTCCTCGATACCAATAGATTCCTATTTGAGAGTGTATTGTTAGTAAGCTGCTCTCATTGCGGGTGTCATCAAAGTGTTGAGTGACGTACCAATATGTTCTTTTTTTCAGTAAGATCGAGTAAGGTACCACGAAGTAGTTTGAACTATAGATTGTTAGTACATGTATCTGACGTGGCTAGGGGTTATAACATACATATTCTTTGTATTGCTTGTGGATACGCAGTAAATGTGAAATTTGTTGGGCCATTTCAGTACTGTGGGTGAGTTCATGGCTGGACAGTTTTTGCAAATTCGTCAATGCTTCAATTTCCTCCTTAGCCTCGTTGAGACGTTGAACTAGTTCTTCATTAGAAAGGGCTGTTCTGGCATTCTTCAACGCTAAATTCAGTCTGTTAGTACAAGAGGGTGTTGTTGAGACTAATCTATTCGATTATCGTACCTTCTATTAAGTCATTTGTCTCTTGTTCAAGACCTTTCATCTCTTTCTCCATCAAAGGGATCTTCTCCAATAAATCTGCGTCTGAATTAGCACACTCTGGTACTAAGGCCCTGTAACAATAATAACTGGTTTTACCCACGACCTTGACAATAAGTTCATTCAGCTCAACCAAAGTTGTTAACCCCACACTTAATCTTTGTTTTGGAACTTGATTATGCAAATTTAACAAGATATCATTGGTGGAGTAGGGTCTATACTGGGACTTCATGTAGTCGCGAATGATGGTTCTGACGTCTTCTGAACACTGTGTATGTTTTGTTGAAGGCATTCTCCTGAAGTGTTTATGTTTTGGAACAAGAGTCACTTACAACAGATTTTCAAGTGGACACTCATTTTGCAACCACAATTAACACACTTTGTTCTTTTTTTCACCTTGAAAGCTATGTTAAAGCACGTACCCAAGGGAAAACCAGACACCACTCCAGTCTTATTGTACGCAGATAATCCCAGTCACGTACATATGCACATTTAATTACTCTTTCCTCTAGGTAACAACCAAAACAACGTCAAAGAAATAATTTGTATTGAATTTGATGCAAAAAAAGGAACAATTCCTCCATCTCCAAAGCGAACATGACTATTGGACACAGCTTGAGACCGTAAAGTCTGTTATTATAACGTCTGAGAAATCGCAAGTCTAAAGAACTATGCGGTCGCTATGTTTCGAATATATATGATGACAGCCAATGCTTGGTAACTACAGTGTCACAAATTGTTGTGACACAACAATCGTTATTATGATGTTTCTATATTTGTCAAGGTCGTGTAAATTGATACAATTGCATGTTATCTCTCAATAAATCTTTTGTGTGTTTTTTATAATGAAGGACAAGAAAAGTGAACAGGGTGATCGTATTCTGCACATCTAAAACACAACTGAGCTGAGCCCCCCCTCCAACCCACCATCGAAACCTAGTTTTATTCGCATTCACAGCTTGCCATCTTGACAACACTTCATAGCTAGACCAATTCAAAGTTTACAGAAACAATACTTGCTTTGATCAATTACCCGCAACAAATCATACACAAAACTCAGCAAAGTTTAAAGAAACATTATGGCCAGTCGCCAATCGAGGTTAGAGGCAGAGAAACTTGCCATCATACAAAATTCCATGACGAGAGGAAGATCTTTGTCCCCTGGAGCCGCAACCAGTAGTGGCGGTAGAGGTTCCTTCAAGAGCCGCTCACCCTCCGTTTCAAGAGAGGATTATAATGGTAGATTGAAGTGGTCAATTACAAATCATGACCCCCTGGAACGAATTCAAAGGGAAGGGGAACTGGGTGAGTCGCCTTCATGGGAGGATGAAGTAAGTGAGGAGGAACATATTAGTGACGATGATAACAATGAAAAATTTCAATATGATGACACCGGTAATATCTTGCCGAATTATGCTTGCCAAGACGAAATGATCAACGAGGTTAGCTCAATTTTGGAAAACTCTAACTTGAATGATAGGTCTACCGTGAAAAAGTTGGAAGAGTTGACTGCTAATGAACGGGCTCTTGCGGCTGCAAAGAATGCTGGTACAAAAATAGACCCGGATATATTGAATAGATTAGCGAGCGACAAGCACAAGCTTACAGGACTGGAACTGTTGAATTTGATGCAAGCTGACCAGGATGCCGAATCGAGGAGACAAAAATTGGAGAATTATCAAGCTTATAGGAAGAAAATTATTGAACAAGAGAATGGCAACGGAAATGGCAATGGTCATGATATGAGTGCTGCTGCCGAAGGAGGCCCCAAACTGCAATCAGAGACTGGCAAAGATGGCAAAGACGGCCTGCCTAGTGAAGAATTCATGGTCCCTTACACATCAGCTGTGGAGGATAAACTTGATAGCGAGTTTGCTTCACAATTGAACGAAACTATTCGTGAAGGGGAGATTGACTCCAATAAAGCACATTCAAGAGTTATACAAACGATTACCAGAGGAAATTTTTTCCAGTTGGTGAATCCCAAAGTGAAGCCTAAAATGTTTTTGTTGTGCATGGACTTCTCTCCCGAGTCGATATTCGCACTTGAGTGGTCTTTGGGAACAGTCTTGGTTGACGGGTCTGTGTTATTCATTATTTGTGTTATTGAAGACAATGACCCAAACCACCATTTAAAAAGCAACACTTCTAATGAGAATCAACGTGAACAACAACGTCTCAACATGTTGAACAGAGCTAGACAGCAAGTTCTCAATTTGTTAAAACTAACAAAGCTTCAAATCCACGTCGTTATCGAAATTGTTCATCATCCTATACCAAGACATTTGATTTTGGAGTTTATCGATAATTTGAAACCAACCTTAGTTGTTGTTGGATCAAAGGGACAAAGTGCTATAAAGGGTGTATTACTCGGTTCATTGTCCAACTACCTTGTCACAAAGTCAACTGTTCCTGTCATGGTGGTGCGTGAGAAATTGAAGAAGATTAATAGGTTTAAATCTGGTTCATCCGTATTTTCCAATAATATTAAGCCATTGACTTTGTCTGAGGCTAGAATTGATTGATTGATGTCAGTGAGTCATGGTTTGACTTTTTGAGGATATTTGTATAGTGGATTTGCAGTGTTTGTATTTGTCGTACGTTTAAAAGAGATATTCAAATGAGAGCTTCTTGGGTAATCGTTTATAGATTAGGGCATTAAGGATTCCTGTAAACTACTCTAGTTTCATACACTTGCGACGGATACATGTCACTATTCATCCCAGAATGCGCTTTTGTTCTTTCCGAGTTAGACAATACCCTTGATTTTTTCAAAACAACATACAGGGCTTGTGAGAGAGTTCAACATACCTTTTATCGGTATACTCTGAGTTGATTGACCGGTTTAGACAAACATCTACACCTTTTAACTATTTGTACTTGATTCATTTATTCTAATATACACAATCCCACGTTCGTTTATTTCTTGATTCCGCTTCTCATGTAACGACCAACAACGATACAATGATCTCTTTCGTATGGTTCCAATGTCAATTGCTCCAATGGTTTGATTCTCTCTTCTCTTAACTTCTGTACTTCTCTAGCGAAAACGGTTTCAGCATCAACAGTTGAATCGATACAGTTTGCTTTGATAGATATAACCACAATACCACCATCTTTCAAAAACAAGTGTGAATTCAAAGCAATAATACGAGCTTGATCTGGCTGAGCAACATCAGCGAAAACACAATCAACCATTCCCACCAACATTCTGTACTTCTGGGGGTGTCTGGCATCATCGATGATGGGGATCACATTTGGTCTTTTCTTGGCCATACCAATCAACTCTCTACCGGGCCTGTGGGAGAACTCAACAGCGTATACTAAACCTTCCGGTCCAACGACATCAGCAACATGGGAAACAGAGGTACCTGAAGCAGCACCCAAATACAAAACTTTCTTTCCTGGCGCAACACCCAATTCATCAATACCACCCATAATACCAGCGGCCAACTTGGATCTGAAAGGATTCCATACACGATATTCAATTTTAGTTGGAGCTGATCCTTCTTCCTTGGCTGGTTCTTCTACGCTTATTCTCTTTTCGCCATACACCGATTCACCAGGAGCGATGTTTTTGGTGACTAACAAATCTTCTTTTCCTCTGGCAATGAAAACACCAGCATGTCTGTGTGGCTCGATAACAACCTTGGCTCCTCCTCTAGCTCCACCACGTGCGCCACCTCTTCCACCTCTGGCACCACCTCTTCCACCTCTAGCGCCACCTCTGGCACCACCTCTAGCTCCACCACGACCACCTCTGCCTGCTGATGCACCTCCACGGCCACCTCTTCCTGAAAATCCGCCACGGCCGCCTCCACGGCTTCCGCCTCTACCTCTTGGTGCTCCAAATGCCATTATGTATGTATAAATGTAGTCTCAAATGTGAATAAGAAAAGATAACTTTCTTGGTAAAGTCCATCAGGAAAATTTTTTTCATGGAATTTTTTTATTTTTTATTTTTTATTTTTCTCTTCATTAGTGAGATATTTGATGTTTTGATGTGGGAAACCTATCGGGCCATACAAATCACACGACGGTGGGGCATGAAAATGACGACGAAGCAACTTGGAAGCATTGGAGATTGGCACTATGGTACGCTTTACTATGCAATGGCGGAAATTTAGTATTTTGTCGTCTTCAAAGAGTAAATAGAAAATCTGGGTGGTCTTTAGGTTGAGAAATGTACAAAGCTCCTCCTTTATTTAGCCATGATTGGGTGAATAACTTCAAAGGCTCATAATTGAACCAGAAATGAGAAAGGTCTACTTAAGGGGAACCTGTGATGATGCTTTTTATACTGTTTGGTTCAAATCATAGGTTGAAAAGTGATGCTCATCGTGCGGCTTGTTTATGCACGTGACTTCACACTTCCTCTCTGGCAATCTTTGGGTGTTCATCATCATTAGTAAAAAAGCACACACTTCAATTCTTGGAAATATACAAACGTAGAGTCAATGCTAGAGTTACAATGGGCGGTATCAAAACCAAAGATAACCCAATCCACTAGCATGCCTATTACGCTTTGGAAAATAACGAACTAAATAAATATACAAATAAATAAGCATGCACGTTACACCGAATGAATGCACTTCGCCACACCCCTCCTTTGAGCTACTCATTTGATTTGAATGTCTAAGTTTTCTGGTCCAAAACTTAGTGGAAGAAGATCTTTCAAATAAACCTTGATGAAATCCGAATCATTGTTAAATAGGAATAGTGCGATATTTTCGTTAAACTCCCGCATAAATTGCCGACATATTCCACACGGCACAATGGGCTCTGGTGTGTCTGCTGCAATTGCAATGACTCTAAATTTACGATACCCTTGACTCTGTAAACGACAGAAACTTTTGTTAGTAATTGCGCTCAATAATGATGATGATGGTGATGATGGTCAACCATGTCGTCCAAGTTCAACTCTTGGTTCAATACACATACCACTGCTCTTGAAATAGCTGATCGCTCAGCACATATACCTGCGCCATAAGAGGCATTCTCGACATTAACTCCTGTTATGAAGTCACCTGATTCGGTCAAGACACAACTAGCTACTCTTTAAGATTAGTTAGTAAACCTGACTTTTGCAAAGCATGAATATCCATGTAAGCTGCAAAACGTACCTAAACTTGGAATACGGACAATATGCTAGGCTCTTAGCTACATTTTAATTGAATAGTTAGTGTTGAGTTGCGTAAATTCGATTATTTTGCTTTAAAACGTACTCTCAGTGACCATATCCTTAAGCTTATTAAATTCATCCAAGGAGATCTCTGAATGGTCATGATATATTTGAATAGTCATCTTAGCTACGGTACTTGGCACGAGTGTCTGATAACCTCCTGATAAGATCAGAATGGATCAGATATTTTGGTCGTGCGACATTTAGAAAATAAAAACAATAGCCTGTTGAAACTACTCACATTAGCGTGTACTTATGTCACAAGAGTGCAGTTTCTGACAGTGCGATTGCCGCCAATCCCGTAGCTGGTACCCTTTGACTGGATGTTGTATCTTTTAATACAGGCTGTGTCTGGCTTAATTAAACATATATGGCAGACATCGAATTCAAATAAAGGCTCAGAAACAAAGTCGTGCAATTATGGACAAGAAAAAAAAATCAAACCAGTGGCGAAAAAACTCAGACTCAAAAATGTGTGTAGTTATCACCACCACCACTGAATCTTTTCCCTTCTTCATACATATAGTTTATCATACTGATTCATTTGTCGGTAGATAAGCTTATACTTTTACAAGACATAATTGACCGAATAGCGCCAATAATTAAAATACTATTCTTACATCAATTGAAGAAGTATCCCCTCCACCCAATACTTCAAACTTCATTTACATTCATAGTTTAGTCGGCACAGCACTGCATCGTACTTTGATATATATCAATCAATTATGGTAACCTTGGAAGAATTAGAGTCTGCTCAAGGAGAAGACGACACTATTGACATGGAAATTCTACAGTCATCCACAGCTGATATCGTCAATAGAACCAAATTACTAGACAATGACATCAAAGTCATGCGTTCAGAATCGCAAAGACTCACTCACGAGAAAACCATGATGTTGGAGAGAATAAAGGACAACCAGGATAAAATAAATAACAATAAACAACTACCATATTTGGTTGGAAATGTGGTTGAACTTTTGAATCTTGATGTGGATAAAGAAGCCAGTGAGCAAGGTGCAAATGTTGACATAGATGCTGCAAGATCTGGAAAATCGGCTGTCATAAAAACTTCAACTAGGCAAACCATTTTTTTACCAATGATTGGATTGGTGGATCACGAAAAGTTGAAACCTAATGATTTGATAGGTGTCAACAAAGATTCGTATTTGATCTTGGATACCTTACCCTCCGAATATGACTCGAGGGTGAAGGCAATGGAGTTGGATGAGAAGCCAACGGAAACCTATTCCAATATTGGAGGTTTAGATAACCAAATTGAGGAATTGATTGAAGCAGTTGTTTTGCCCATGAAGCAAGCTGATAAGTTTAAGAAATTGGGTATAAAACCACCAAAAGGTGCGTTAATGTATGGTCCTCCTGGTACCGGTAAGACTTTGTTGGCAAGGGCATGTGCAGCACAGTCGGGTGCTACATTCTTAAAGTTGGCTGCTCCACAATTGGTGCAAATGTTTATCGGTGATGGTGCCAAGTTGGTGAGAGATGCATTTGCTTTAGCCAAAGAGAAAGCACCAACGATTATTTTTATTGATGAATTGGATGCTATTGGTACCAAGAGATTTGATTCAGACAAGAGTGGTGATAGAGAAGTTCAACGTACGATGTTGGAATTATTGAATCAATTGGATGGATTTGGATCAGATGACAGAGTCAAGGTGCTAGCAGCCACAAATAGAGTTGATACTTTAGATCCAGCCTTGTTGAGATCAGGTAGATTGGATCGTAAAATTGAGTTCCCCTTACCATCCGAGGAGGCTAGAGAGTCAGTATTGAAAATTCATGCGAGAAAATTACATTGCGACAATGAATCCATCAATTGGCGTGAATTGGCTAGGTCTACAGACGAATTCAATGGTGCCCAATTGAAAGCTGTGACCGTTGAAGCTGGTATGATTGCTTTGAGAAATGGTAAGTCAATAATTAGGCACGAGGATTTTGTGGAGGCAATTGGTGAAGTACAAGCAAGAAAATCAAAGTCAGTGAACTTTTATGCATAAAACTTGTCCACTGGTGTTTTTTCGCAAGAGGCTTTGGTCAAGGTACACGAGGGTCAACAGCATAGCTTTTGAGCCTCTACTGTTCCATTTTGGGTGCAAGCGGAAGTGCTAGGATAAACAATAGTAAGGAACTTTACAGAGTAGCTAAAGAAGAAAGACAAAAAAATATGTACCCTCTAAATCTATAGTTTATACAATGCATAGCACAATGTTCCCTTCAAAAGCTAAACAAAGATTTGTATCTGTTAACTTCCTCCTCGTCGAAATCATACACAACAAGTTTGGGGGAGGGGAAGGTGAATTCAGACACGAGAGGCGACGACTCATTATTTGTACCATTTAATTGATTCGTAGTTGACACGAACCCATCTGTACTTGATTTGATACTCTCAAAAGCTGGTGTGGGTGTGCAAGACAGGCCAAATGTGTTGGGTAATTTTCTCCTTAAATTTTCACCATTCCCCTGGTCATCAATCAGATAGGACTTGTTCTTATGTTTATCACCAGACAGATTGCTTTCTTTGTTCGATACTCCATTCACACTCAATGACCCTGATGCTGTGAACAGCATGTTTGAAACACTAGGTTCAAAAAAGGTACCGTTTCTTGGTGCATTCATCGCATATTTCCCAACTACCTGTTCATTTTCCCCATTATGGTCACCCTTGTTCCCGTTTAGCTCTTTACTGAACGAGTGATGAAAACCGTTGGAAAAAGTAGGCAGTTTCGATTTGGGTTCATTGAAAATGGGTTTTGCGAGGTGATTTGATTGAATGAGTGGCATATCTGAAGCTTTACCGGTGTTGTTCTTGGGGTTACTCGTACTAGTAGTATTCGACTTTTCCTCGCCATTACTTGCGGGTAGCAGGTCCATTGCGCTATAGGAGATAGTTTTGCCAATGGTCAGCGCCGTTACGCCCGACGCGGTCAAAGTATTGCTCAATTTGTTTTTGTTTTTCTTTTCTGAGCTAGACCCATACGGATTGATAAACAATTTTAACTTGTCTTGATGTTGTTGTTGTTTCTCATCAACAGGTTCTCCGTTTTCTTCCTTACCATCCAAAATACTTAACAAAGTTTGAGCGGCTTTGCTGGGTGGCTTTGAAGCAGAAGTTTGTATTGCACTTGTGTTGCTCAGCTTGAAGCTCAAGTTATTGTCCTTTTCATCCGTCTGTCTGTCGTTTTTGACGACTGAATTGGATAAAGTAGAGCTTGTGATCCTACTTTTGTAAGGGGCAGGTCGTCTCGATCTCATACTTGCTCTTCTCAAGGATGGTACAAAGTGGCTCCCTGTTGTGTTATTTATTATCAGGTACGACCTCTCAAATGTGTCGTTGTAAGTCTTGTTGTACTTTGGGGTATAACCTGGTGTATTTAAAGTGGTATTGCCATTCGTCTTGAGAACATTCTGTTTTGATGGTGTAGATCCAACGATTGATGTCTCATTGCCCACAATTATTGAGTCATTACCCAAATGTCTTCTCTTAAAAGAAGGTTCGGCATTAGTGAAGCTCAACTCGGCAAATTCTCGTTTGTAAGGTGTGCCTGTTCTAGATTTGGACATCAATGCCATTACACCTTCATATTCCACATCTGTAAGTTTGCCATTGCCCTTTTGCTTGAAAAATGCTGATAAAATGTCGTTGGGGTTTTCAGCAGTTTCATCCTTGTCAATAGTTGATGTTGAGTGTATCGGAGATAGTTGCTGCTGCTGCTGTTGTTGCGAGGTATCGACTGGTGTATTAGATGTTTCCTTATAGGCATGAAACGAGCCTGGTAATTTGACTGCCAGTGTACCTAAAAACCCTGGATCTTGTTGTGATAATTTGCTAGAATTTGATGTGCTACGATGTGATGAAACAACTTCATCAGAATCTGGTTTATTCCAAGATGTGAAGATGCTTTTTAGCTTCGATCTCAAGGCAAACGAATTTTGCCGACTTCCTGAATTACCCGACAAACTATCCTTATACTTCTGATACCTCTCTCTGTTATCCATGGTCTGTCCCAATACTAAAGATGAGATGAGTGGGAATAAGAATTGCTATGATTTTCAACAGGTGATGGATGAAAGATGAATGGAATAGTCAATGTAATTTTTTTTTCCTTTTTGTCTCTCTTTCATTTCTTATTTCTTTCTTTCCTTCCCTTCTTTCGCTTCTCTCTCCTGCGTATTTCTTCTCTTTAAAGCTCATCTTGTATGCCCTTTTCATTACAGTAATAGTATTAATATTAAAAAGAAGTTTAGGAGTCTGTTGTAAGTAAGAGAAACTGTATCATAAGTACAATGTCTACCTTTACTTAAATTATATTGTATGAGAGAGCAAAGTTGCTTGTTTAGTTAAAAGTTTCCAGCTAAACGAGTATCGCAAACATGATTTATACGACATTGTTCTGTCGCGTCAATTCTATTCTCATTTTTTGTTGTGCTGTTTCTCTCTCTCTCTCTCGAGATATCCTTCGATTCCTGACAAGAACTGCATGCCAATTGACAATTTGTTCTTGATATTCACTTTCGGTTGAGCTTCAAGGGTTAGATTCATACTAATGGTTCTGCTAATTGAATTGTTATACAGGTTTGACACGTATCTCACAAGTCGTCTAGAGGCAAATTCTTTTACTTCCAATTTGTTGATAACTCCGACTTCGAAATTCATAACTGAGATTCTTGTTTTGACATTTATTGGTCTTTTGAGTTATGAGATCATTTATTGGAGTGGTATATATTTGAATTTGTGGGAATATCATGCGAAAGATGTCTTCACTGAGGTGCCTATTCATTGTGCCCACGTCAATATACGATTGAACATCATAGATCGCACAAATGAAGTGCGATTAAAGGAATATTATGACATCAAGAATAAGTCACGATACCACAATCTTTTGTATTGGAAACAATTGAGTGACTTGAATGCCAACTTGTTTAGGCTAAACAAGTTTGTAAAGTATTATTTTGAATTTAGTCCTGATGATTTTGAAATGAATAAAGAGCCCGAGTTTGGCTCTACAATACTGCATTTGAGAAACAAGATTTTAAAATTGTTCAATGAGTCGGAACTCTATAGAGACTACGAAAGAGATGATGTTGTACCCAATGATGTCAAAATTTTCAATAATCAATATAAAGAGGTGCTGATAGGTGAAAACGAGAATTACTTGAGCAAGTGCAACATTGAAACAGGAAACACCATTGATGCCATTGTTGTATTGTAAGGAATGCCCTATATGTATATGTACTTACTTTTATCCTATGTGTCTTCCATACGCAAGCCAATTCTTAAAGGACTAAATCACTCTCCTCGATATTGAATGTATGACCAGCGGATGATTGTATTGATTGTAATTTCTTCTCCGTCAAAACAAACAATTTGACAAGACATTCCAACTTGCTTTCCAACGCTAAGCCGACTAAACTCTCCGTCTCATCCTCATTTGTGGCAGTGGTGTCTTTGCGGATCAATTTCTCGCCAGTATATAGTTCTGATGACGGTTTGGTAATTTGCTGACTCAGGTTCATATCAACTAACTGCTCCCAATCTGTGATCTCATCATCTAGGTCATCGAGATCGGAATCAAACCCATCGTCATTGAAAGACTCAAGGTCCTCGAAAGCAAAGCTCTCATAACTTGGACCGGTATAAACGATGGATTTCGTTTTTGACTCATATATACTTTCATTATCCTTCCCCGGCACAATCTCATCAACATTCCCAAGTTTAACTTTGACATCTTTTATTAGCTCACCTTCTTCGTATCCCTGATTGTAATCATTAAAACTCTTTACTTCATACATTCGCAAAATCTCCTTATTAACCAATCGAAATACCTGATTTCGTAAATTTATATTAAAGAAATTTCTCAATTCTAACGGAAGCTCCTTTTGATCGCTCAAGTCCTCGATAGAAGGATCAAACCTAAAGCACAAGAGACTCATTGTGAACTCTAGCTCCTTCAATAGTTTATGCAGGTTGGAGATTTTATTAATCAAATTGCACCTCACAAAGGTCAAAATCTCACTTAAAAACCCTCTTTCATCGGATTCCAGATGTGACGAGAATTTGTGGCTTCTTATCATCTCTATCAAATTGAGGCGTAACAATTTGAAGTGAAGAAGGTTATTTGAATCAAGTATGGTTGGGAACCATTGACTTATTTTAGTTATCGCCATTGTGATTTCCCCATTCAATATTAATCGTTTGATCTCCTGTCGTTGACTGATTGTAGAGTATCCAGAAGCTATCTTGATGTTTCCCGTGTAGGGCAATGTTGACATTTCATTCATGTTGCTGTCGTTGTTGTGATGGTCTCGAGGCTGGTGGTACTTTATATTGCTATAGTAATTCAAAATTACATCTGAAAAGTCATGGTCAGGAAGCTTGCTGATTTGATTCAAGTTTTTTTGCAATATGCTATGGCGAGTGGGCTGATTTAATGAAGTCGAACTTACTTGATCGTTGTTACTGGGAGTAAGTGATTGCTGCCATGAAAGTTTTTGAAAGTCCAAGTTCAACTCCTCAGCAAAGGCAAATGCCCCTTCCTCATACCCCTCATGGATAAGGTATTCAAGGACCAATTGGTCTATGTATCTCTTTTGTATTGTTTCGTCAACTTCAAGGGGCATGATTTGAGATGATGGATATGGTTGAAAGTTGTTGATAAAGAATAACGAGAAAAGGGAGTGAAGAAGCGGCGATTCGATCTAGTGAAAGGCAATGATTCTACGAGTGTCGCATAAGGCAAAATAACGACAGATGAAATCTTCAACCCAAAGAAAAAACACGTTACCAATAAGAATCAAACAAACACTAGTACTTTTGAAGGGGTCAATTGCAATAAAGCTATTTCGGCTTGACAAAATAGTACCACCATGTTTACATTTCGGGACAGACTTCATTCACCTTATGGAGCGTAATGAAAATAACCAAGGACTGCGTAGAAGTTACGCAACACCCTTCGATAAAACACAATTAGAAGTGCTAAGGAAAATCGTGCTTTATGCTGGAATTGAAAACTTGATTAAGCTTTTGGTACCCACAAGTCATAGCTTTCTTGACGAGAACCCCAACTTCAAATCGACCATCAATAATGTTATTGAGTCGAGTAGGCCCCAATACAATAATCGGATCTTGAATCCAGAACAACTTGAAGACTATCTTGACGACGACGAAACCTTTTTCGATAAAAGAGATCTACAGCTATTAAAGACTCCGGAGGATTTTGTTACAATGTACAACTACTGTGTGAACCAAAAGATTTCAGTAGTAATAAGTCTCGCATACTTGATCATGTCCCTAGCCGACGAAGAGCTGTTAGAAGAAATAGCTACACAATTGGAACCCGGTGGAGACGTGAAGTTGACCCTTGATCTTGATGGAAACGGCAAGGATGGTACTGAACATGTTCTTCGATTATTTTTTACATATAGGATCTGTAAATGGATTGTATGTTGGTCCGAAGTTTGGCAATGTCAAAAAGATTGATCTCTGCTTTCCTGAGTTAAAGTTTGCACATCTTGAAAGATTTCTGGTTGGCATGTTCGAGAATTTAAAGAGCACTAAGCTTGAGTTTTTGTGTGTTTCCAATAGAAACGGGTCAAAGGAGACCCTCGATTTAGACAGACTTCCCGTTTCATTGAAATGTTTGTGGGTGTGCTATCTTCTGGCAACTGTATATGAGCAAAGCTTGAAATCACCTTCGGTACCACGATTGGAACGCATTAACTTTTATGATGTTTCCGTCGAGGAGAACGCAGTATCGAGAGTTTCTAAATTCATCGCAGAGCAACTAAAGGCCAATACCAAGGCATTTGAGTGGCAACCTTACTTTCATTTGGAGACTTTGGATGCCACGGAACTAGTTTCGCATGCACTAATGGATGTCGCTTCGACCCCGCTCACGCACTGTTGTATCACACGACGGCTACCAGCAAGAAGCCTTCATTGGCTGCCATTTCAGCATTTGAAGAGATTAGATATAATTGATTTGGTGTACGACACTCTGCTTATCTGGCTGTTTCCTATGGGCTTGGAAGAATTAATAATTTCCGGGGGGCTATTTACAGAATTTACTCCTTTTGAAGATGCTTTGCCTCCAGAGTTGAAACATATAGAAATTAACAACTTAAAATGGAGAGCTAATCTGCCGGCTCTTAAACTTTTACGACTTGAGAAGTTGCAGTACCTTAAATTGTTATGTATGACCCCTGGAGAGAATATCGAGCAATTTGTGTTTCCTGACTCTGTGAAAGAGTTACACTTTACGGAAAATCCTGTTGGCTCATTTGATGGTGCCGTGTTTCCCAAGAGTTTGTTGTCGTTGAATATATCATCCTCTGAGTTAACTTCAGTGGATAATGTGTTGTTCCCGCAATGTTTGGTCTCATTGGATATTGCGTGCAACCGGTTGAATTCTGTCGATACGGTTAATTTCCCACGAAACTTGGAAGAGCTCGACCTAGACCATAACGAATTGAAATCAGTTTGCAAAATCAAGCTTCCAAGTACTATAAAAGTTATTTCGTTGAACGGTAATAAGTTGGAAAAGGTTGATTTATCGACAAATTTCGAAGGCCAAGCTCTAAATCTAGACAAATTAGGGCTACAGGGGAATATTTCATTGATCGTTGATAACCTAAAACTTCCACCTACTTTGAAGTGCTTGAGTCTCGATGGTTGCAATTTGAAAAGTTTGGATGGTATTCAATTTCCAGTTACAATTGAAGAATTGGATCTTTCAGAGAACAGCCTCACATTTTTTGATGCCACAATCATGAAGGATTGTAATTTGAAGAAGCTTAATTTGAGTCTGAATGAGTTTCAATTTATGGATGTTAATCTTCCGCCATCAATAAAAGTATTGAGTCTTGGTGATAACAAACTTGAAATGGTTCCCACTTGTATCAACGGTCTTGTAAACTTGATACATTTGGATTTATCCGAAAATCTGATACGGATGGCTAATGGCAAACTCAAATCCAAAAAGCTAGAGTATATGAGTTTGGAGGGGAATAACATTGAAGCACTTTGGCTCGAGTTCGAACAAGTTTGTGATTATGGATTACCAGCAATCAATTTGCAAAGGAATGCGCACCTTGTGAGGGATATTTATATGCAGCGTGTGGGAGAAAGGGTGATTTTGTATACTAAAGGGATGATTGGTCAAAGTGTGGTAAACAACCCGGTTATCATCACCTTGGAGCAACTCGTGGGAAATTCAGCCATAAAAAGGGAGTTGTTTTGCCTAAAGTAAAGTAGATGGAATCTAGTACGCTTTCTATGTCATGAGAGGATATAAGGAAAAGAAATTACACAAGAGAAAGTCTGTGAAGTAGTAAGAAAACGTATTATAAACCTACATTTACCTCTATGAATCGTTCTGTTATGTCTCTGTTTTGGTGTCCCCATAAAAGGCAGAAAATATTAGTGGCATCAGTTTAAACGAAGACGAATCCTAATGACTCGTTCCTGACAGGTATGAATTCCGTCTGCATTATATTTGCACCAATTTCTAAGCAAAAAAGAAAAAAAGAAGAAATAACATATCCCAGGGTCAAATGAGAGACTTACATAGAGGGAAAAAGAAGCTAGTACAAAATTGATGAATTATAAGGGATGATGGTTAGTGAAGAGTATACAAATAATGGAGAAATGGTTCATTTTCCACAGAAGTGTAGAAAAGGGCCATGAGCAACTTAAATGAAAATGAATCTAAACAAATTGAATACATTTGTTGTTTCATCTCGCACAAGGTATACGTTTATTACAACTGTTGTGTGAGTTCTGGTGTTGGTGAAAAATTAATTGTTCTACTATACAACAGCCTAGTCTTGGATCCGGGTAACGATATTGATGCAAAATAGGCTTACTTAATCGAATACTCTCAAGC
>OGTJ01000189.1_pt1 | contig 26130 bp, 12 predicted proteins | sample 1574611 | NCBI WGS metagenome assembly OGTJ01 (sample SAMN03295858, study PRJEB24534) | human gut metagenome | isolation source: fecal sample 1 from infant 9 | host: Homo sapiens | place: USA: Pittsburgh, PA | collected 2014-07
TCGTTTAGTTTCGGCGTCTCCTAAACAGCTACAGAGCCATAAGTAACACAAAAAAGCACAAAGTAGTTTTTTTTTTTTTTTTTTTTTTTTTTGCAGTATCACCCCCAATAGATTGCTATGGCACTTTGTTGAACGAATCTAGCCAGGAATCATTGACATTTGAGGCGCCAAGGTGGTTAAACTAAGCTTCTCATCGCCATCTTGTACTCTGCCAAACTCAGTTTTTTTTTCGAACACACATCCACATTGTTTGTTTTTCTTCTCTTTCGGTCCTCTTTCCTTTTCACTTTTTGCTATTTTGGCTAACAAGAATAGCAAACATAAAAAAAATTAAAAGTAAATGACATACACAAAACCCCCAAGAGTCCCTCAAATGACGATCTGATTCGATTGTTCATCTTTTTGGAAATCCACTCACTATATAAACCAAAACAATTCCCATTCCTTATTTCTCGAGGAATTTATTTCATCACTTTCCAATCACTCAATCATAAATCTATATTTTAAAACCATGTCTGCTGGAAAATACTTTTTAGGGGCTGCTGCAATTGTTGGTGGGGTTTACTACTACGACCAAAACGTTGAACGTATCTTGCCTAGAAAGGAGCACGAACAATTGGCTCATCAAACAGCCAAAGCTGATAAAAAAGCTTATGAATGGAACAACAAGTTGACCCAAAAGATCGAGGACGGCAAAAAGGAGATTGAGAAAAAGACCAATTCAGTTACCTCCTCTGTAAAGGAGTCCGACACGTATCAAAAGCTCCGTGAAAACAAGGAGGACTATAGAAAGTCAGTCAAGGACGCTGCTACCCCAGAGGATGAAAAATCAGTATTCAAGAGAGGTATGCAAAAATACATTGATTTTGTCAATTGTCTTGGAACCAACACCGTCAAGACCGGTGAGACTCAAATCTCGTCAGCGGGAGCTTTGCCCGAAGTGAAGGAAAAACCAATTTTTGGCAATTGGTTCGGCAAGAGCGATGTTGATGAAGCAAAGGACAAGGCTGAACACGAAAAGAATAAGTTGTTCAATTGGGGCTCAGAAAAGGCTAATGAGGCTGAAAAAAAGAAAGATGAGTGGAGTGCATGGGGATCTAAAAAGACTGACCAAGCTAAAGCCGATGCTGAACACGAAAAGAACAAGTTATTCAACTGGGGTTCTGATAAAGCAGATGACGCAAAAGCCGAGGCTGAAAGGAAGAAGAATGAGTGGAGTTCATGGGGATCCAAGAAGGCCGACGAAGCCGAACAAAAGAAGGATGAATGGGTTTCTTGGGGATCTAAAAAGGCTGATCAAGCTAAAGCCGATGCTGAACATGAGAAGAACAAGTTATTCAACTGGGGTTCTGATAAAGTAGATGACGCAAAAGCCGAGGCTGAAAGGAAGAAGAATGAGTGGAGTTCATGGGGATCCAAGAAGGCCGACGAAGTCAAGGCCGATGCAGAAAAGGAGAAAAACTCCTGGTTCAGTTGGGGCAACAAGAAAGCAGATGAAGCCCAAGACAAGAAAGATGAATTGGTTTCATGGGGCAGCAGCAAAGCTGACGAAGCTAAAGCCAAGGCCGAAAAGGAGAAAAACTCATGGCTCAGTTGGGGAAACAAGAAAGCTGACGAGGCTCAAGATAAAAAGGACGATTTGGCATCATTGGCAAACAAGAAATTGGATGAAGCCACCAAGGAATTCAACAAACAATATGACGCTTCAGTAAATGAACTCAATAAGCAATATGACAATTTGGGTAAGGTATTCAGCTCCACTAAAGATCAAGCCAATGAATCATTCAAAGTTCAAAGAGAAAAAGCGGTACAGCAATACAATGAAGCATACAAGAAGTTTCAAGAATTGAGCAACGACTTGGCTAATGATCCAGAAAAGAACAAGAAATTGTCAAAAGCCGCCGAAGACTTTAACAATTCATTGGAACATTTGAAATCTTATGGTGATGACGTTTACCACGATATCAAGACAAAGTTGAGTGAGTTGTTCAAGTAGACTTATTGTGTAGGGGAGAGATATATATATATACAATTGAAATATTACACGAGTGCATCTTCTTTTATTGGTGGAGACAACAATGGGACTGAAATTTTGTAATTGGTAGCGAGTTTATTCGTTTTAATGCACCCTCTCCCCCCCACCCCACTCTTTAATGATTCGTAAAGTGCCCAAGCTTTACGGCAACCAGCTAGCCAAATTCAAATTGGATACAAATGCACCTACACTGGAGCTACTATCAAGGTTGGGGATTGTGACGTACCCACGTTCCGGATTAGTGAATTGGTCAAAGACGGGGCTCATTATTCAAAACAAGATCAATTCCATCATCAGAAAACACATGGACAGTATACAGTTTGAAGAGTTGAGCTTGTCTTTGCTATCGTACAAGACAGGATGGATCAAAACAGGCAGATGGAACCAGCCAGAGATTTTCAAATTACAGAATGGCAAGTGTGCCGCTGATTTTTTACTCGTTCCCACTTGTGAAGAGGAGATTACCCAGTATGCCAAACAAGAATTGGACAGTTATAAGCAGTTGCCACTCAAGTTTTACCAAATTAAGGAAAAGTTTCGTGACGAAAAGAGACCGAGGGGAGGTCTTCTTCGTGGCAAAGAGTTTTTAATGAAGGACGGGTATTCGTTTGATGTAGACGAGGAGAAGGCTTTGGAGACATACAAGTCAGTTGTTGGAGCTTACCACAAGATTTTTGACGAATTGGGTGTTCCCTATGTCAAAGCTCAAGCAGATAGTGGCGATATTGGTGGAGACTTGAGCCATGAATGGCAATACTTGAATGACACAGGAGAGGATACGGTGTTTAGTTGTGATTCATGTGGTCACGTGTCGAACCAGGAGAAGACGATATCATACCCCAAGGAAGGTGAGTCGGTTGCCGGTGATGGTGTGTCTGTGAGGTATTTCATTACCGATGACAAGTCTACATTGGTGTGTGCGTACTACCCCGCGGGGAGAAAACTTGAGCCAAAATTTGTTCAGCTTGAGGTTCCCGATATGTTGTTGAATGTGGATGAAAAGGATGTTTTTAAAGAGTTTGAACAGGTTGACGATTTGTCAAGGAGGGTTGTACGAGTAATGGATGCTCGATTGAATTCAAGGTCCAACTTTCCTGATTTCCCAGTTGAGTTCCATAACCGATCCATGATTACCACGTTGACTGATGTTCCTATAGTGCTTGCAGAAGCAGGTGAAGTTTGTGGGGAATGCGACAGAGGCACATTGAGCGAACAACGAGCAATTGAAGTGGGCCACACCTTCTATCTAGGAAACAAGTACTCGAAACCATTGGGATTAACTGTGGATGTACCAGAGGAAGGTAAAGTGGTTAGTAAGACGGTAATGATGGGGTGTTATGGTATCGGTGTTAGTCGAATTGTTGCGGCAATTGCAGAGATTAACCGAGATAGTGATGGGTTACGCTGGCCACGAAGTATAGCGCCGTGGGAGGTAACAATTGTTGAAGCTTCAACCAGTGCTGAGTTTGGCGATGTTTATTCGCGCTTCAGTTTTGATTACAGACTTGATGATAGAGATGTTTCACTTGGACTCAAGATTAAGCAATCCAACATGATGGGTATTCCATTGGTGGTGATTCTAGGGAAAAGATTCCCAATGGTAGATATTGAAGTTAGAGGCAAAAGACGAGATGGACAGCCACTAGAGGTCAAACACCAGGTACATGTAGATGATTTGTCCCACACTGTAAATAGTTTATTAACAAACATGTAAAGTAACTAATACCTTTCTAAGCAAATTTCCCAGTCAACTTGGCAAATACATGTAAAATGATGACTGAAAAGATGAAACCCACAGCCAAAAACAACACAACCAATGGATCAACACGTAAACCTTGAGCTTCGTCAGTGAACAACTTCATAGAGTGGGAGCTCAAAAAGGATATGGTAGCCCATTAGTAGTCAATTTTGTGATACCGTACGAAAGGTGACATCACCTTTTCTTTTGCAAAGAGTTCTGGCTACTCTAGTTGGAATTCTAGTTATCAGAACCCAAAATGGCTCCCAGAGAAAAGCCCAAAAGTTGTTCATGGCTATATGCCCATACCATCTACATTAATGGGTGAAGACTTTATCCTCAAGCCCATATAGCAATGAAATCTTTGTCAGGTCTACCAGAAAAGGTAGTGTACTTTTCCTCATTTTTACCAACGTTTATTATCTTTTATGATTCTCTCTTTTCGAATTAGGTAATTGATTTTACATCGCGGTTAATTTTTCATACGAAGAAAAAAATTTCACTGTTTTAAACTCTGTTGACTCATTGGGAAAATTTTTTTTTCTATTATAAGTTTCAATCCTTTTTCCCAATTCTCATTTCTTTCATCTAGTTTCAACAACCCAATTCTTTTACCCCATACAAGGATGTTGTTAAGGAACAATTTCAAATTCTTATCACGCAGGCTCAAGCTTCTACCAAGCGCATCAATACCAGCGCAAAGATGCTCTTTTGCAACGAATGCTGATACTATTGCCCATGGAAACAAAACAATTCCATCTATAAATGAAGAGGCATTGAAGTATGCTGGTGGTGACTTGTTGAAGAAATTCAAAGATGAACATGCACATAAACTTGTCGACGTTTCAAAAGTTCTTGTCATTGGATCTGGTGGCTTATCAATTGGTCAAGCTGGTGAGTTTGACTACTCAGGGTCACAAGCTATCAAAGCCTTGAAAGAGGCTGATAAGAAATCAATTCTAATAAATCCAAATATCGCTACAAATCAGACGTCCCATGCATTAGCTGATGAGATTTACTATTTACCAGTGACTCCAGAGTATATCACGTATATCATTGAGAGAGAAAGACCGGATGGTATTTTGTTGACATTTGGCGGCCAAACTGGGTTAAATGTAGGTGTCAAGCTAGATAAGATGGGTGTTTTCGATAGGTATGGCGTCAAAGTCTTGGGTACGCCAATTAAAACGTTGGAAACGTCTGAAGACCGTGATTTGTTTGCTCAAGCTTTAAAAGAAATAAACATACCAATTGCGGAATCTATCGCAGTTGAAACTGTCGATGATGCTTTAAAAGCAGCTGATTCAGTTGGATACCCGATTATTGTCAGGTCGGCTTATTCGTTGGGTGGTCTCGGATCTGGATTTGCTGCTAACAAAGACGAATTGAGAAATTTAGCTGCTCAATCACTTTCTTTGGCGCCTCAGATTTTGGTTGAGAAATCATTGAAAGGATGGAAAGAAGTAGAATATGAAGTTGTTCGTGATCGTGTTGGCAACTGTATCACAGTTTGTAATATGGAAAATTTCGATCCATTGGGTATCCATACAGGTGACTCCATTGTTGTTGCTCCATCGCAAACGTTGAGTGACGAAGAGTATCACATGTTGAGAACTGCTGCAATTAAGATTATAAGGCACTTGGGTGTTGTTGGTGAATGTAACGTTCAATATGCTTTACAGCCTGATGGGTTAGACTTTAGAGTCATCGAAGTGAATGCTCGTCTATCACGTTCTTCGGCGTTGGCTTCAAAAGCCACTGGATACCCCTTAGCTTACACTGCTGCCAAAATAGCTCTCGGTCACACCTTGCCAGAGTTGCCAAATCCCGTTACCAAAACCACTTCTGCAAACTTTGAACCTAGTTTGGATTACATTGTCACCAAAATTCCACGTTGGGATTTATCGAAATTCCAACATGTCAAGCGCGATATTGGGTCAGCAATGAAGTCGGTCGGTGAAGTCATGGCTATTGGAAGAAACTTTGAAGAATCTTTTCAAAAAGCAATTAGACAAATTGATCCTTCTTACATTGGTTTTCAGGGAGACCATTTTGAAAATTTGGATGAGACTTTGCAAAACCCTACTGATAGAAGATGGTTAGCTGTGGGACAAGCCTTGTTGCATGAAAATTATTCAGTCGATAAAGTTCACGATTTGACAAAAATCGACAAATGGTTTTTGTACAAATTGATGAATATTGTCAATATGTATCGTGAATTGGAATCTGTTGGCGAATTGTCCAAAATTAATAGCGATTTGATGAGGCGTGCTAAGAAGTTGGGATTTTCAGACAAGCAGATTGGACTTTGTGTTGGAGCACCAGAATTGGAAGTGAGGAAAGCAAGGAAAGATTTTGGCATCATCCCATTTGTTAAAAAGATTGACACGTTAGCTGCTGAGTTCCCAGCAAACACCAACTACTTGTACACAACCTACAATGCTACCAGCTCTGATATTGATTTCGATGATAAAGGAACTTTGGTATTGGGCTCTGGTGTTTATCGAATTGGTTCTTCAGTGGAATTTGATTGGTGTGCTGTATCCACTGCCCGTGCATTGAGAGAAAGCGGCAAGAAGACAATCATGATCAACTACAACCCAGAAACTGTTTCCACTGATTTTGACGAAGTTGACAGATTGTATTTTGAAGAATTGTCATTGGAGAGAGTGTTGGATATTTATGAATTGGAACACTCCTCTGGTGTTGTTGTTTCAGTTGGTGGTCAATTGCCACAAAATATTGCATTGTCATTACAAAACAATGGTTGCAATGTTCTTGGTACTAATCCAGAAGACATTGACAAAGCCGAGGATCGTCACAAATTTTCGCAAATTCTTGATTCCATTGGAGTGGACCAACCAGCATGGAAAGAATTAACATCCATTCAAGAAGCTGAAAACTTTGCTGATGAAGTAGGATATCCAGTTCTTGTCCGTCCTTCATATGTTTTGTCAGGAGCAGCAATGTCTGTTATCAATAGCAAAAACGAATTGGACGCTAAATTATCCAATGCTTCAAAGGTTTCACGCGATCATCCTGTGGTCATTTCCAAATTTATTGAAGGGGCACAAGAAATTGATATTGATGCTGTTGCAAATGAAGGTCAAGTCTTGGTTCATGCTATATCGGAACATGTTGAGAATGCTGGAGTTCACTCAGGGGATGCAACTTTGGTTTTGCCACCACAAAAGTTGTCACCAGTTTTGTTGAACCGTTTGAAAACCATTGCTGACAAGGTTGCTGAAGCATGGAAGATTACTGGACCATTCAATATGCAAATTATCAAAAACGACCAAGATGGAACTCTTGATGATGATAACTGTGAATTAAAGGTTATTGAGTGTAACATTCGTGCATCTCGTTCTTTCCCGTTTGTTTCAAAAGTACTTGGTATCAATTTCATTGACGTTGCCGTGAGGGCCCTCATAAAAGAAGGTGTACCACAGCCAGTCGATCTCATGGACCGAAAATACGACCGTGTTGCTACCAAGGTGCCACAATTTTCATTCACTAGGTTGGCAGGAGCTGATCCTTTCTTGGGTGTTGAAATGGCCTCGACCGGTGAAGTGGCTTGTTTTGGTAAAGATCTACTTGAGGCGTATTGGACTAGTATGCAATCAACAATGAATTTCCATGTACCATTACCTGGTCAAGGTATATTGTTTGGTGGTGATTTATCCAATGACAAGCTTGGAAATGTCGCAAAAGAGTTATCTGGATTAGGTTATAATTTTTACACTGCAAGTCAAACGGTTGCAGATTACATATCCAAGTATGTTTCTGAACCAATCGAAGTTATTGAATTTCCCAAAACTGATAAGCGAGCCTTGCGTGAAATTTTCCAAGCCAAATACATTGGGGCTGTATTTAATTTAGCCAAGTCCAGAGCTCAAGATTTGTTGGACGAGGATTACGTTATGAGAAGAAATGCTATTGATTTTGCTATCCCATTGTTTAATGAGCCAAACACTTCGCAGTTATTTGCTTCTTGTTTGAAGGCCAAAATTTCAACCAAGAGCAAGTTTGATGAAGTTCCAGAAAAAGTTGTTGTTCCAGAGGAAGTTCAAAGATGGAGCGAGTTCATTGGGGGTAAGCCAGTATAGTAAACTTATTTTATAGACGAGCAGAAATAAATTTAGATTGTAATTGTATACCGGAAGGTGTCTGATTCAAATATGGCAGCTATATCAGAGAGTGGTGAACGGTACCACAAAAAGACGAGGGAAATCTCAATTGTGGTTTTTGATTTTCGAAAACGAAGAGTGTGTTTGTGGAAAGACATTTACGGTTCTTCCTTTCACAATACCATGAATATCAAACAATGGAGGCTGCCAGTTGTTGAAATGCGGCGAATTAATGAGGTACATACTTAGTCCGAGATCGGGGAGTACTTGAGGTGCGAAGCTAAATCAGATGAGGCGGAAAAGAATATAAGCCACACATTGTTCCTACTATCAATTACTGCTCAACTGAATGACCCAACTGGTATGGTCATTTGGAAATAGATTTCTTGTCGTCAAGAATAATGGATAAGTATGTGAACATTTACGTTGGTAAGCTTCAATAGGAAAAAAAATTTTCACAATAGGGCTTTGACCCATTTTGTAACTAATTACGACCCACTTTGTACAAGAAACTAAAGACGATATATAGAGTTGGCAAAAAACTCATCACACAATAAAAAAACAGGAATCACTTACTCATCCTGTCTCCAAGGCAATTGCTATTAAGCCAATTAAGTTTTCTCACTTTTTCTTGGTGTTTTGTTTGTTTGTGTAGAGATTAGAACAAAGACCAAGTAGGTGACGTACTACGAGATACAAACAGTGAAGCCTAAAAGATGATGTACCTCTATTCCCATACTGCTTTATCCTCATCGCTTGTGTCATCCTCTATAGTACTCCGCATTATTGAAGTATTCTAACAAGAGCAACACAATTGACGTGAGGAGAAGAAGATCCAGATCTTTTTTAGATTAAAAAGATAAAAAAAAAAGGAATAAGAAACAATGCAAAAATGGCAAAAGATCATTTTATTGAGTTCAGAATTACACAAACCCTTGACATTATTGTTTTTAAAAATTATTTGGTTCCATTTTACTGAAAGGCACTTTAGTAATAAGTTTTTTCTTGTCATTCCTGACAAAAATGGCGGATGTAACAAACATTAGTAATTAAAAGGGAGGTTTGTGATATAAAGCGATGCTTAACCAAGAAAAATAAAATATTGAAAAAACTACAAGGCAAACAAAACCTCATAGTACAAACAGATTTATGAACCGAAGTCATTGGCTGAAGTTGGTCTTTGTTTCTTTTTTTTTCTGCCAATTGGATATCACTTACGATGATGGGAAAACAATAGAGAGTAGTTGTGCTATTGTTTTCGAAGATGTTGTGTGGTACAAAGAGAAATAGGCAGTAGAACTTCACTGGGAAATGCGATACGTTTGCTTATGAGAGAGTAAGACATTTGAGAAGTTTGGAATATAAATTCAAGGCATCATCCACCTAAAGCGTCATGGGATATCGTAAGTTGCATATCTGTCAGAGGAACAACCGACTAAATAAATAGCACCAAAAATGGACCGTACAGAGCCAACAAAGGTTGAAAGTTATGATGAGATTGAAAAGGATAACAAGACGTATTCTGGCGACGAAGGGGAAACAGCAACGCAATTAAATGCAGAGAAAGAAGCATTAAACACCACCACCAAGTCCATTGGTATAAGAAGAGCAGAAATCTTACAATTGCAGTACCAAAATCCCGTGTTGAGAGTCCTATTTTTTTTCTGTATTTTCTTGGTTGCTTATGGGTATGGTTTGGATTCAACAGTTCGTGGAAACTTACAGTACTATGCCACATCATCTTACCTGCAACACTCTTTGTTCACCACCGTCAATGTCATGCAGTCCGTCATTAGTGCTGCAGCTCAACCATTTTATGCCAGATTATCTGACAAATTCGGACGTTTGGAGTTGTGTTTGTTTGCAATTGTATTCTATTCGATGGGTACTGTCATCCAATCACAAGCTTATGACATCAATAGATTTGCAGGTGGATCCGTCATTTACCAAATTGGATACACTGGTATTGTTATCATGTTGCAAATCATTTTGGCTGATTTTTCAAATTTGAATTGGCGTTTGCTTTGTTCTTTTATCCCCGCATTGCCATTTATCATCAACACTTGGGTTGGTGGTGATGTTGTCTCATCGGTTTTGGCGCATTACTCGTGGAACTGGGGTATTGGTATGTGGGCATTCATCTTTCCCCTTAGTTTTGTTCCTTTGCTTTGTTGTTTTATTCATATGCATATCAAAGCTAGAAAAACCCCTGAATGGCAAGCATTGACGAGGGAGCACAATTCTCAAAGATACTCTAAAACCAGCTTTGCATACTGGAAAAAATTAATCGTTGGCTTGTTTTGGGATTTGGATGTTATTGGATTGTTAAATGTCATCATCATCTTAGGATTTATTTTGGTTCCTTTTACATTGGCTGGAGGTGTAAGCTCCAAATGGGCTAGAGCTTCAACAATTGTTCCGTTGGTTATTGGTGTTGTATTCATCCCAATCTTTGTAATTTGGGAAGCCAAATTCGCTAGGTCGCCAATTATGCCATTACCATTGATGAAGGACCGTGGTGTTTGGGCCGCCTTGTTGATTGCTATTTTCATAAATTGGATTTGGTACATGCCCAATGATTTTATGTACACAGTTTTGATTGTTGGTATGAACGCCAGTGTCAAAGCAGCCACCAGAATCACATCGTCGTATTCATTTGTTGCCACTGTTGTAGGATCGCTTTTGGGGTTTGTTGTCGTCCGTGTTAGAAGATTGAAAGGGTTCATCATTTTCGGTTGTGTTTGTTGGGCTGTAAGTTTGGGTATTTTGTTTCATTTCCGTGGTGCCAATGACGGAGTGGAAAGTCAAAAATACCTTGATGGTGTCATTGGTGGATTATGTTTAATGGGTTTTGGTGCTGGGTTTTTCACTTACTCCACTCAAGTCAGTATTAGTACTGTCACTAATCATGAGTATATGAGTGTCATTATTTCCGTATACTTGGCAAGCTACTGGATTGGTTCTTCTTTAGGTACCTCCATCAGTGGAGCCATTTGGACAAACAGAATGCACGGGGTCATCTTAGACAAAATGCAAGAAATGAACATTGCCAATGCTACTGAATTGGCGCTGTCAGCATATAATGCACCTTTTGAATTTATCATCGAAAACACCTGGGGGTCACCTGCAAGAATAGCCGTGGTTACAGCTTACGCTCAAGTGCAAAGATACCTTTGTATTGCCGGTTTGGTGCTTTGTTTCCCATTGATCATGATCACGTTTTTATTGAGAGATCATAGATTAGACTCAGTGCAGTCTTTGGAAATGGACCACGACCATGAAAAGGGTGTTGTGAAAGACGGTAAAGTTGTGGTTAATAACTACGATGATGATGTCTTATTTACAAAGTTAAAATCTCTTTTCAATATTGGTAAGCGATAGATTTGAGAACTTAAGGGGTGGCATTGCATTCTATTGTTGTATATAATTGTGTTTAATTTGGTTAGAAGTTAATGGAAATATTGTATTTTGGTCATTCTGCTTCAGTAAGACGAATCTAATGAAAGTGGACGTGATCGCTCCAAAGGTTGTGCATGTTATTACCTCATTTTTTACGTTCATCAGCTCAATCGAAACTCCCTTAGTCAAATGCAAGCCACCTCACAATTTTAATGCGAACCCACGCATCTTTTTCTTGAGAGTGGCTGTATATTGGATACTTTTATAAGTTACCCGCTAAGTTTTGCCAAGAAAAAGGGTATACAGGCGAGAGGTTGGAACCAGTAAAAGAGGCTAACAATAGAGCAGGACAAACACATATCTATCCAATTGGAATTTATCGTATTTCAATGTTCTTGTGACCGGGATTAAGTCATCTTAACAATATGACGTTGTCGACACTCATTTTAATACATAAGTGACCATGCATCAAATATCAACACATGGTTGATACTCGCGAGTAGTGAACCAATTGTAATATGATAAATGTGAAGGAGAGTTATTGCTCGACCAATTGTGAGTATATTAATGTTCTCTTGAACAAAATGAGCAAAACACACTCCTGGCGTAAAATCTATGGATTCCCAATCTTCTGCGAAATCCCTCTTTCAACAAACAATTTTGCTGTAGATCCCTATATCTGTACTTTTTTCAGTGCCTTTACGGAGTATATTGCCCATAAACAATATATGATGTATCTAAAAGCCTTCCATCCCTAACGCAATGCTCTCGTTTTGTGTAATCACGCTTCATCCAATTGCAAAATCCTTGACCTTCAAAAATACGGACTTTTTCTTTGAAAAGGCCTCCCTTATGAAGGGTTAATATTACATCCAAGTCGTATGACCCCACCACAACTGGTCTTTCTTGTTCTTTCTTGTTCTTTTGATAACATACACAAACTTTTGAATGAACAAATATTAGCTGCACCCCCAAGTATCACAAAAAGCAAAGATTTGCACAAGATAAAAATAACAGTAATAGAAAATAAAGTTTCAATCTTTAGATCAAGCATAAATTATTAATTGAATGAATAGAACCGACGCCGGATAACAATTTCATGATTTGTTTTTGGGCAATCTTAATTTTATTGGGGGTGATTGGTTAGCATCAATTACTAATGAAATATGCATTTATAATATTATCAGTTTGAATTGCATCCAGGTCCAATAAGATTGTTCAACTTCAAGAACGTATGATGGATCCCCGAACAAGGAAACTAACCACCATATAGCATTATTAAACTTCATTTGGCCAAAACACATACGAGATTTGCAGATTGTGCATGATAAAAGCATTACCACCATATAGCATTATATATAATGTTGAAGACATTTCCCCCTCATTAAAAGATACTCGTCACAATTCCAAAAACGACATTTTAACAATGGATCTTGTGGCACAAGCAAAAGTAGAAACTTTTGAAGATTCAAAAAAAGTGGCCAAAATACGTTCAGGAGATGAAGATGAGGTTGACGTCTCCTCTAGGTCGAGTGACAACAAAGTCTCTTCAAAAACGACAACAAAGTCGATCGGTATCAGACGGATCGAAATACTTCAAAAACAATACCAAGACCCCTTTTTCGTTGTTTGGTTTTTTTTTTGTATATTTTTGGTCGCTTTTGGATACAGGTTGGATGCTATGGTACGTGGAAAGTTGCAATACTATGCTACTTCATCGTACAACAAACATTCATTATTCGCTGCTGTCACTGTTATGCAATCAGTAATTAGTGCTGCAGCTCAACCTTGTTATGCCAGATTATCTGATAGATTTGGACGTTTGGAATTGTGCATTTTTGCTATAGTGTTCTACTCAATGGGTACTGTCATCCAATCACAAGCATATGACATCAATAGGTTTGCAGGTGGCTCTGTCATTTATGAAATTGGAAACACTGGTTTTTCCATCATGTTGCAAGTCATTTTAGCCGACTTTTCAAATTTGAATTGGCGTTTGCTTTGCGTCTTTATTCCTGCAATGCCATTGATAATTATTACCTGGGTTGGTGGCGATGTGGTTGACTCGGTTGTTGAACACTATTCATGGAATTGGGGTATCGGTATGTGGGCATTCATTTTTCCACTAAGTGCTGTACCACTACTTGGCTGTTTGATTCACATGCAGATAAAAGCTCGCAAGACACCTGAGTGGCAGGAAATGACAAAGGAGATTAATAGCCAGAGGAAACACTCTAAGAAAAGCCTTGCTTATTGGAAAACATTGGTAACGGAGCTATTTTGGGATTTGGATGTCGTTGGGTTGTTACACGTTATTCTCATTTTGGGGTTAATCTTGGTTCCATTTACGCTCGCTGGTGGTGTTACCTCCAAATGGGCTAGAGCTTCGACAATTGTTCCGTTGGTTATTGGTGTGGTACTAATTCCAGTATTTGTCATGTGGGAAGCCAAATTCGCTAGGTCGCCAATTATGCCATTACCATTGATGAAGGATCGTGGTGTATGGTCAGCATTACTCATTGCCATTTTCCTAAATTGGATTTGGTACATGCCCAATGATTTTATGTACACAGTTTTGATTGTGGGATTGAACGCTAGTGTCAAAGCAGCCACCAGAATCACATCGTTGTATTCATTTGTTGGCACTATCGTCGGACCGCTTTTGGGTTTGGTTGTGGTTCGTGTCAGAAGATTAAAAATTTTTATTATCTTTGGCTGTATTTGCTGGGCTGTGAGTTTAGGAATACTATTCCATTTCCGTGGTGCCAATGATGGTATCGAAAGTGAAAAGTACCTAGATGGTGTCATTGGTGGATTATGCTTCATGGGTTTTGGTGGCGGATTTTTGAACCCATTTTCGATTCAGGTCAGCATTACTACCGTCACTAACCATGAGTATATGAGTGTCATTCTTTCGTTGTTTTATGCTTGTTATTTTATTGGCTCTTCCATTGGTGCATCCATTAGTGGAGCCATTTGGACAAATAAAATGTACGATGTTATTTTGGACAAGATGCAAAGTCAAGGAGTTCCCAATGCTGTACAACTTGCAAAATTGGCCTACGAAGCACCTTTTGACTTCATTGTCACAAACACTTGGGGATCACCAGCAAGAATCGCTGTTGCGACAGCTTATGCCCACGTGCAGAGGTATCTTTGCATCACTGGATTGGTGCTTTGTTTCCCCTTGATTATAGTTTCTTTTGTATTGAGGGACCACAGATTGGATTCTGTGCAATCATTGGATATGGACCATGATCAAGAGCAAGGCGTGGTCAAGGATGGTAAAGTTGTGGTGAACAATTACGACGACGATATCATATTGGACAGGTTGAAGAGTTTCTCAACGTCTGTAAGATCTAGGTGGGGACATTGAGAGGTGGCCCTTTATCTCTTTGCGTGGTACAAGTGTATTTAGTTTGGTTAGAAGTCAATAACATGCAGCCAGTGCAGCATTGGCTGCATGGAACAAGAGACAAAGGATAATCCTTCATCAAGGTCACGTGTAGAGACACTATAAACTTTTGGCTACATAGAATACCTATCTTTTTGCGTTAACTTTTACGTCGGATCAGCTGGGTTTACCGCGCATCGTCTGATTTCGAGTTCTGAGCTTTCAACACGCAAATGTATGGCGTGTTTTACAGAAACTTTTCTCTGCAGGATAAAGTTGGTGATGTTTGTTTACGATCTTAGATTAATCTGATTATCAAAACAAGGCATAAAATCTTTTTTTCCAGTCATTCGAAACTTTAAATCCTGCATAACATGGCTTACCTAATAATTTTCTTGTTCACCACCCACTTTAATCTGGTTCCTAATTGGCCAAGCTTTGTAATGAGAGTGAACAGACAGGAAAAGCAACATCAAATTAATAACAAAACCTTATTAATTTAGAGTTGATGAGCATGGATCTACCCAATCAGAGTCCAGGTATTTAGAATAGCTTTTCTCTCACTCTTTTACACACACCGAAGGTTGGATTCGTAGCAAAAGTTCTATTGGAGAAGTGTAACTTGGTTATTGGGTTCTCGACGATCATTTTTAACGATTAAAAACTTTACAGGAATGTTCATGCATGGAGAAGAAACTCGCAACGCGTATATTACATTGCAGGTGAGCGAATGGTGTGAGAATGTAACGAATCAAAGTGTGAAGGCAATGATCTACAAAGTTTGAGTAACTTGCATGCAAATGATATCAATCAACACTCCCATACGGCGGTGAGCAACCAAATCCAGTAAAGATTTCCCCCCGATAAAATTCTGGTTCTAAGACTTAGTAATATTCTGCTGCTTTTGCCTTCCTCCAACAAGTCTCTTCGTTTCCTTCATTTTGAAATGAAAAGGAGAGTTCATTTTTGCGTTCATTCTATGCTTTTTGAGTAACAAGCGCATTGGCCAGAACTACAAGAAAAAGAAGTTTAGTTAAAATTTGGCTGATTCCTATTTAAAGTACTACTAACATAGTGGGAAAACCTTTAATCCAAGAAAAATCGGTTTGGCTATTTTTCTTTTTTAAATCAAGCATAAATTAATTGATTATGATTGCCTGCTGATTGGTTGGTAACGTGCGTTTACTTGAATGTTCGCATTTAATAATATATCCTTTCAAAAGTTCCTGCAAAACCAATAGAATTGCCCAAATTTAAATACTTGATAATACTTCACCGAAATAGGGAATACTAATTGCTGGTTTACAATGCTTGGTGGTAATTATTTCACACAAGTATAATCGTGCATATTGTGAAAACATTTCCGAGACTACCTCAATATAAATTGATTAGAATTTTTTCTACTTTTGCAAGAGTTATTTTTCAATCGCATTGACATTGGGTGAAAATGGACTTCATTGAACCAGCTAAAGTTGAAAACTCGAAGGGAACAAAACAGGACGTCAAAACTCGTTCAGGGGATGAGGTTGAAGTTGATACCTCATCTAAATCAAGTGAGGAGAAAGCCCCTCCACAACAGACGAGGAAGTCAATTGGTATCAGACGGATCGAAATACTTCAAAAACAATATCAAAACCCGTATCTCATCATTTGGTTTTTCTTTTGCATATTCTTGATTTCTTTTGGATACAGGTTGGATGCTATGGTACGTGGAAAGTTGCAATACTATGCTACTTCATCGTACAACAAACATTCATTATTCGCTGCTGTCACTGTTATGCAATCAGTAATTAGTGCTGCAGCTCAACCTTGTTATGCCAGATTATCTGATAGATTTGGACGTTTGGAATTGTGCATTTTTGCTATAGTGTTCTACTCAATGGGTACTGTCATCCAATCACAAGCATATGACATCAATAGGTTTGCAGGTGGCTCTGTCATTTATGAAATTGGAAACACTGGTTTTTCCATCATGTTGCAAGTCATTTTAGCCGACTTTTCAAATTTGAATTGGCGTTTGCTTTGCGTCTTTATTCCTGCAATGCCATTGATAATTATTACCTGGGTTGGTGGCGATGTGGTTGACTCGGTTGTTGAACACTATTCATGGAATTGGGGTATCGGTATGTGGGCATTCATTTTTCCACTAAGTGCTGTACCACTACTTGGCTGTTTGATTCACATGCAGATAAAAGCTCGCAAGACACCTGAGTGGCAGGAAATGACAAAGGAGATTAATAGCCAGAGGAAACACTCTAAGAAAAGCCTTGCTTATTGGAAAACATTGGTAACGGAGCTATTTTGGGATTTGGATGTCGTTGGGTTGTTACACGTTATTCTCATTTTGGGGTTAATCTTGGTTCCATTTACGCTCGCTGGTGGTGTTACCTCCAAATGGGCTAGAGCTTCGACAATTGTTCCGTTGGTTATTGGTGTGGTACTAATTCCAGTATTTGTCATGTGGGAAGCCAAATTCGCTAGGTCGCCAATTATGCCATTACCATTGATGAAGGATCGTGGTGTATGGTCAGCATTACTCATTGCCATTTTACTTAATTGGATTTGGTACATGCCCAATGATTTTATGTACACAGTTTTGATTGTTGGTATGAACGCCAGTGTCAAAGCAGCCACCAGAATCACATCGTCGTATTCATTTGTTGCCACTGTTGTAGGATCGCTTTTGGGGTTTGTTGTCGTCCGTGTTAGAAGATTGAAAGGGTTCATCATTTTCGGTTGTGTTTGTTGGGCTGTAAGTTTGGGTATTTTGTTTCATTTCCGTGGTGCCAATGACGGAGTGGAAAGTCAAAAATACCTTGATGGTGTCATTGGTGGATTATGTTTAATGGGTTTTGGTGCCGCTTTCTTCAATAGACCAACACAAGTCAGCATTACTACCGTCACTAACCATGAGTATATGAGTGTCATTCTTTCGGTTTATTTCGCCAGTTATTACATTGGTTCTTCAATTGGCGCCTCCATTAGTGGAGCCATTTGGACAAATAAAATGCACGATGTTATTTTGGACAAGATGCAAAGTCAAGGAGTTCCCAATGCTGTACAACTTGCAAAATTGGCCTACGAAGCACCTTTTGACTTCATTGTCACAAACACTTGGGGATCACCAGCAAGAATCGCTGTTGCGACAGCTTATGCCCACGTGCAGAGGTATCTTTGCATCACTGGATTGGTGCTTTGTTTCCCCTTGATTATAGTTTCTTTTGTATTGAGGGACCACAGATTGGATTCTGTGCAATCATTGGATATGGACCATGATCAAGAGCAAGGCGTGGTCAAGGATGGTAAAGTTGTGGTGAACAATTACGACGACGATATCATATTGGACAGGTTGAAGAGTTTCTCAACATCTGTGAGGGCTAGGTGGAGAGGTTCATCCAAATGTACTACGAAGTAAATGAGAAGCGAAGTGATTGAAACACTTATTACTGTTTAGAACTTCATTCATTAAGTAGGTGATATTGTCAATGTAAAGTTTCTTTGAGAGTTGACACGTGCCGAGTAACCCTATCTTTGTAGCTCTTTTCAGTAGGGGTCTAAATTACAACTTATATAGAGCAGGATTTCTAGATCTGTTGAATCGGTAAGGAACTGCATTTAGCAGTAAACTAGCTAATATGTTTTTCAATGCATCTTTTAGCAGATGAGTCAAGCAAATCCTACATGTGCAATAGATTTTGCAAACAACTAGTTAGTGCTGATCAATTACACCTCCGTGGGTATTTCAAAGATACTAGATGAGTAGTAGTAGTTATACAGTATGGAGGCACTAAATTGAACAAATGAATTGAAACAGAAAAAAAAAGAAAAAAAAGAAATTCATCATCACAAGAGGAAAAATTTCGCCTTTCTGTTAAGAAACCATAAACAAAAAGTTGAAGTAACACCACCACCACTACCACACCCCCCCATTAAATAGAAAATCTACACGTTTATTATATTTGTTACTGTCTTTTTTGCAAAGCCAATCCAACAATTGCCATTAATATTCACGTTCACAACTAGCGAGGATTTTTATTTTTTTATTGATATACTAAAACTTTACCCAATCTTTGTCTCATTTCAACAATAAACCATGGGACAGATTCTATCACAACCAATTACTGAGAAAGACTCAGAGGAGGGTCATGACAAATACTTGGCATACGGGTTGTCAAGCATGCAAGGTTGGAGAATCAATATGGAGGATGCCCATGCCACAGTTTTAGATTTGAATAAATTTTCTGATCATGATCATGATGATGATGACGATGATGACGATAAAGCGAATCAGGACGACGGTAAAAAAGAAGCACTGGATAAAGCCGAGAATGACAAGTCTGATGGTATTAAGAGTGAGTCGAAAGAGAATAGTCAAGAAAATGCAGACTACGTCGCGTTCTTTGGTGTATATGACGGTCACGGAGGAGAAAAAGCTGCTATATTTACTGGTGAACATTTGCACAAAATCATAAGAGCCACTTCTCTGTATAACGGAAAGGATTATGTCAATGCGTTGAAACAAGGCTTTTTAGATTGTGATCAAGCTATCTTGAAGGATATCTACATGCGTGATGATGATAGTGGGTGTGCAGCCACTACGGTACTCATCACTCCAGACCGCATCTACTGTGGTAATGCTGGTGACTCGCGTACGATTATGTCAGTCAATGGTGTGGCCAAGGCATTATCATTTGATCATAAACCATCTTTGGAAGGGGAAAAGTCACGTATAATGGCTGCAGGAGGATATGTCGATGCAGACAGAGTCAATGGGAACTTGGCTCTTTCGCGATCGATTGCCGATTTCGAATTCAAAAAATCAGTTGATCTCCCACCAGAAGAACAAGTTGTCACATGTTACCCCGATGTCATCACACATACAATCAACTTGGACGAGGATGAATTTGTTGTGTTGGCATGTGATGGTATTTGGGATTGTATGCACCCTCAACAAGTTATTGATTTTATAAGAAAAGCAATTCGTGAAGAAAAAGATCTTGAGAAAATTTGTGAAGAAATTATGGATCTTTGTTGTTCACCAACTTCCGATGGTTCCGGTATAGGGTGTGATAATATGTCGATAATTATTGTTGCCTTATTACGTGATGGTGAAGGTATTGAAGGATGGCAAAAGAGGATAACCGAACGAATTGGTGACAAGGATTTCGGGGATTCGTTTTTGAAACCAGAACATCCAAGGTGCGGTAGAATCGAAGATGGAGGCGAGGAAGAAGAACCAGAATCCGGGGCTACTATATCATTAGAGCAATTGTTGTCAGGAAATGCAGTAACAACGGAGAACGGGGTTGTTTACTTGGATACAGCCTCAGCCCAGTCTTTGTTGGAGAGATTTAAATAGAGAGAGAAATGGAGAGAGAGTAGTAATAGTAGTAGTAGTTTTATAGTATCAGGTAAATTGTGATGACATATCTTTCTTTTTTGGGTTCTTCATTACAACTCTATATAAACCTTGGGCCCCAAATCGATCCACTTGATGGCGTCTGCGGTTGTGAGTGAACATTATTGGTGGTACTTGCAGTATTGGGCTGGAAAAACTGTTGCTGATGCTGTTGCTGCTGCTGCTGCTGTTGCTGCTGCTGCTGCTGTTGTGGGATTGGATTACTTTCCACTTGTGTCAATGGTGGTGTAGATCTCACGTCGACATACGATCTATTATTGTTTGTCCGTAACAATGCAGCAGCAGAACTTCCTGCTGACAAATTTTGAGCCAATTGCGGTGGTGGTGGTTGTTGAGATTGCTGGTAATATCCATGTTGTGTGTAAGGTCTTTGTTGGTAAACTAATTGAGGTTGTTGTTGCGTTGGCGTTGATGTTTGTTGTCTCAACCTTGGCATGGGTATGGCCGATTGAGAATGTGAGCGCAACAACTCAGGAGGGTTTGCCAATTGGTTAAGATTCATCATGGAGGCCGAATGAAGTGGTTGTTGGCGCGTTTGACCGGGGGCGATTGAAATATGACCCGGTTTTCTTCTGATTATAATCATGCCATTGTCAAAAAGCTCCAATAGATGTAGATAATTGCAAATGTATGAAATAATTTTCCTCTGAGCAATATTCAAGTTCAATGGTGATATTGCCAACTCAAACACAGATTTCGAAGCATCATCGCGGTAAAGTACCAACTGCGTGTATAATTCTAAAATTTCGGGATCGTTGAAATTAATTTCTGGTGGGGCAAACAGTGAACAACCAAAGGGCAAATTCAAAAGAATTCTCTCTTGTGAAGAAGAGGTACCAGCAACACTAAGGTTCTTCGTGGCGGCTGTTGTCGAAGCCTGTGATAACAAGGATGCCAAAGATGCATTGGAAGTTGATCTATGTTGTTCTTCTAATTGACCTCTTTTCTCCCTTTTTTCCCGTTCAATCCGTTCTCTTTCTTGAGCAGGTAACATTTTCTTGTATTCGACTCGTAATTTCCTGCCTCCTATCTCCCTACCATTGAGTTGATTCACCACAAGAGATGTTTCGTCAGTGGATGTGAAATTTGCAAACGCCAAACCTCTAAAGACACCATTATCAAAATGGTAATTGAATGCATAAGGTAAAGGTAAATTTAGCTTCGTCATCACGTCCAACAATTGTTCTTTCTTGATAGCGAATGGAATGTTTTTGATTACAATCGCAGTGGGGATAAGTTCTTCATCGTCGGTATGGTCATTGTTGTCGTGAGGTTCATTATCATTAGGTTTTGTCGTCTCATCATTAATTGGTTTGTCCAAGGTTTTGTCCAAGGCTTCGAGAGTTTGTTGTTGTTGCTGCTCTACCCAAGGGCCAATCGAAGTTGAACTTGGTTGGTTGAGCCACGAACTTTGCAAGTCTTTGTTCATGAGAGCGTTTGGGGTATAGCTCTTTGTATTGAAAGGCGTCGACGAGGAGGAATAACCGGATGTCGATGATAGTGATGATAAAGAAGGACGACGCTGTACTATATTGTCCATTTGATTGGTGGTTGTGGTGGTACTAGTAATAGACAAGTTTCTAAAATCCATGGTGTGTTAGGTGCCCCATAGGGTGTTGTTCAAAGAAAAAATTGAAAAGAAAACTCTCTCTCACTCTGACACACACACAAACTCTCTCGCTCGGTTCTATTTTAGGTCGTGTTTTTTGTTGAAAAAAAAAAAAAAAACAATTTCTGTCTCTCGGGAACAAAGAAAGGAAAAAAAAAAAAACAACAGAGAGACAGACAGGCAGAAACAAGTTGATGTTCCTTTGGTAGCGCCACATCAGAGAAACGAAAAAACTGAAATTGTCAATTGGGAAAATTAAGTTGATTACGTGTTGTGTATAACAATTAAAATCGATACTATACCAATCAAATGGTATGTTCATGCCCATTCTAAAATAAGTCTACATCACAATACTAACGTAATCATAGTCATCGTCTTCGTCTAGTCAAGCTCCAGGTGGGTTGAGAAGTGCTGTAAAAAGAAAGTCTACAGCTGATAAAAAAGCACAAACATCAAATGCCACCCCATTGAGCACCAGATCGGCTGGTGCTGGTGGAAGCTCTTCTACCATGATGAAGTTGTTCACTGACGAAGCTCAAGGTTTACGTGTTGATCCATTGGTTGTGTTGTTTTTGGCTGTGGGTTTCATCTTTTCAGTCATCATTTTACATGTATTTGCCAAGTTGACTGGGAAATTTGCTTAGAAAGGTATTAGTTACTTTACATGTTTGTTAATAAACTATTTACAGTGTGGGACAAATCATCTACATGTACCTGGTGTTTGACCTCTAGTGGCTGTCCATCTCGTCTTTTGCCTCTAACTTCAATATCTACCATTGGGAATCTTTTCCCTAGAATCACCACCAATGGAATACCCATCATGTTGGATTGCTTAATCTTGAGTCCAAGTGAAACATCTCTATCATCAAGTCTGTAATCAAAACTGAAGCGCGAATAAACATCGCCAAACTCAGCACTGGTTGAAGCTTCAACAATTGTTACCTCCCACGGCGCTATACTTCGTGGCCAGCGTAACCCATCACTATCTCGGTTAATCTCTGCAATTGCCGCAACAATTCGACTAACACCGATACCATAACACCCCATCATTACCGTCTTACTAACCACTTTACCTTCCTCTGGTACATCCACAGTTAATCCCAATGGTTTCGAGTACTTGTTTCCTAGATAGAAGGTGTGGCCCACTTCAATTGCTCGTTGTTCGCTCAATGTGCCTCTGTCGCATTCCCCACAAACTTCACCTGCTTCTGCAAGCACTATAGGAACATCAGTCAACGTGGTAATCATGGATCGGTTATGGAACTCAACTGGGAAATCAGGAAAGTTGGACCTTGAATTCAATCGAGCATCCATTACTCGTACAACCCTCCTTGACAAATCGTCAACCTGTTCAAACTCTTTAAAAACATCCTTTTCATCCACATTCAACAACATATCGGGAACCTCAAGCTGAACAAATTTTGGCTCAAGTTTTCTCCCCGCGGGGTAGTACGCACACACCAATGTAGACTTGTCATCGGTAATGAAATACCTCACAGACACACCATCACCGGCAACCGACTCACCTTCCTTGGGGTATGATATCGTCTTCTCCTGGTTCGACACGTGACCACATGAATCACAACTAAACACCGTATCCTCTCCTGTGTCATTCAAGTATTGCCATTCATGGCTCAAGTCTCCACCAATATCGCCACTATCTGCTTGAGCTTTGACATAGGGAACACCCAATTCGTCAAAAATCTTGTGGTAAGCTCCAACAACTGACTTGTATGTCTCCAAAGCCTTCTCCTCGTCTACATCAAACGAATACCCGTCCTTCATTAAAAACTCTTTGCCACGAAGAAGACCTCCCCTCGGTCTCTTTTCGTCACGAAACTTTTCCTTAATTTGGTAAAACTTGAGTGGCAACTGCTTATAACTGTCCAATTCTTGTTTGGCATACTGGGTAATCTCCTCTTCACAAGTGGGAACGAGTAAAAAATCAGCGGCACACTTGCCATTCTGTAATTTGAAAATCTCTGGCTGGTTCCATCTGCCTGTTTTGATCCATCCTGTCTTGTACGATAGCAAAGACAAGCTCAACTCTTCAAACTGTATACTGTCCATGTGTTTTCTGATGATGGAATTGATCTTGTTTTGAATAATGAGCCCCGTCTTTGACCAATTCACTAATCCGGAACGTGGGTACGTCACAATCCCCAACCTTGATAGTAGCTCCAGTGTAGGTGCATTTGTATCCAATTTGAATTTGGCTAGCTGGTTGCCGTAAAGCTTGGGCACTTTACGAATCATTAAAGAGTGGGGTGGGGGGGAGAGGGTGCATTAAAACGAATAAACTCGCTACCAATTACAAAATTTCAGTCCCATTGTTGTCTCCACCAATAAAAGAAGATGCACTCGTGTAATATTTCAATTGTATATATATATATCTCTCCCCTACACAATAAGTCTACTTGAACAACTCACTCAACTTTGTCTTGATATCGTGGTAAACGTCATCACCATAAGATTTCAAATGTTCCAATGAATTGTTAAAGTCTTCGGCGGCTTTTGACAATTTCTTGTTCTTTTCTGGATCATTAGCCAAGTCGTTGCTCAATTCTTGAAACTTCTTGTATGCTTCATTGTATTGCTGTACCGCTTTTTCTCTTTGAACTTTGAATGATTCATTGGCTTGATCTTTAGTGGAGCTGAATACCTTACCCAAATTGTCATATTGCTTATTGAGTTCATTTACTGAAGCGTCATATTGTTTGTTGAATTCCTTGGTGGCTTCATCCAATTTCTTGTTTGCCAATGATGCCAAATCGTCCTTTTTATCTTGAGCCTCGTCAGCTTTCTTGTTTCCCCAACTGAGCCATGAGTTTTTCTCCTTTTCGGCCTTGGCTTTAGCTTCGTCAGCTTTGCTGCTGCCCCATGAAACCAATTCATCTTTCTTGTCTTGGGCTTCATCTGCTTTCTTGTTGCCCCAACTGAACCAGGAGTTTTTCTCCTTTTCTGCATCGGCCTTGACTTCGTCGGCCTTCTTGGATCCCCATGAACTCCACTCATTCTTCTTCCTTTCAGCCTCGGCTTTTGCGTCATCTACTTTATCAGAACCCCAGTTGAATAACTTGTTCTTCTCATGTTCAGCATCGGCTTTAGCTTGATCAGCCTTTTTAGATCCCCAAGAAACCCATTCATCCTTCTTTTGTTCGGCTTCGTCGGCCTTCTTGGATCCCCATGAACTCCACTCATTCTTCTTCCTTTCAGCCTCGGCTTTTGCGTCATCTGCTTTATCAGAACCCCAGTTGAATAACTTGTTCTTTTCGTGTTCAGCATCGGCTTTAGCTTGGTCAGTCTTTTTAGATCCCCATGCACTCCACTCATCTTTCTTTTTTTCAGCCTCATTAGCCTTTTCTGAGCCCCAATTGAACAACTTATTCTTTTCGTGTTCAGCCTTGTCCTTTGCTTCATCAACATCGCTCTTGCCGAACCAATTGCCAAAAATTGGTTTTTCCTTCACTTCGGGCAAAGCTCCCGCTGACGAGATTTGAGTCTCACCGGTCTTGACGGTGTTGGTTCCAAGACAATTGACAAAATCAATGTATTTTTGCATACCTCTCTTGAATACTGATTTTTCATCCTCTGGGGTAGCAGCGTCCTTGACTGACTTTCTATAGTCCTCCTTGTTTTCACGGAGCTTTTGATACGTGTCGGACTCCTTTACAGAGGAGGTAACTGAATTGGTCTTTTTCTCAATCTCCTTTTTGCCGTCCTCGATCTTTTGGGTCAACTTGTTGTTCCATTCATAAGCTTTTTTATCAGCTTTGGCTGTTTGATGAGCCAATTGTTCGTGCTCCTTTCTAGGCAAGATACGTTCAACGTTTTGGTCGTAGTAGTAAACCCCACCAACAATTGCAGCAGCCCCTAAAAAGTATTTTCCAGCAGACATGGTTTTAAAATATAGATTTATGATTGAGTGATTGGAAAGTGATGAAATAAATTCCTCGAGAAATAAGGAATGGGAATTGTTTTGGTTTATATAGTGAGTGGATTTCCAAAAAGATGAACAATCGAATCAGATCGTCATTTGAGGGACTCTTGGGGGTTTTGTGTATGTCATTTACTTTTAATTTTTTTTATGTTTGCTATTCTTGTTAGCCAAAATAGCAAAAAGTGAAAAGGAAAGAGGACCGAAAGAGAAGAAAAACAAACAATGTGGATGTGTGTTCGAAAAAAAAACTGAGTTTGGCAGAGTACAAGATGGCGATGAGAAGCTTAGTTTAACCACCTTGGCGCCTCAAATGTCAATGATTCCTGGCTAGATTCGTTCAACAAAGTGCCATAGCAATCTATTGCGGGTGATACTGCAAAAAAAAAAAAAAAAAAAAAAAAAACTACTTTGTGCTTTTTTGTGTTACTTATGGCTCTGTAGCTGTTTAGGAGACGCCGAAACTAAACGA
>OGTJ01000193.1_pt1 | contig 25738 bp, 11 predicted proteins | sample 1574611 | NCBI WGS metagenome assembly OGTJ01 (sample SAMN03295858, study PRJEB24534) | human gut metagenome | isolation source: fecal sample 1 from infant 9 | host: Homo sapiens | place: USA: Pittsburgh, PA | collected 2014-07
CAACAACAACAACAACAACAACAACAACAACAACAACAACAACAACAACAACAACGGTGACAATACGTCAAACCCCAAGGACAAACCAAAAGCATTCACTATCAAATATAAACGTCCTAGAGGCTCCAGAGCTTGTACTGTCTGTAGATCAAGAAAAGTTCGTTGTGATGCTGAGATTCATATCCCATGTACCAATTGTATAACATTTGGATGTGATTGTGTATTACCAGAAGTTAAAAAAAGAGGCAACAAAGCAGGAGAGTCAAAATCAAAGAAGCGGAAACTTGAACAAGCTGGTTCAAGTTCCACCGAGTTTGAGCAACCACAATCGAAAACAAAACCTAAAAAGACCAAAGCTAAAGATTCCACCTCAGAGCAGACTCCAAGTATCGCAACGTCCATTGCTCAGGGTATTACGTTGGCATCAGGAAAACCACCTCAGAAAACTGTGGTAAAATCAGAAGAACCTATTTCACCAACATCTACTCATGCCACTTTGCAAAACGACCAACTAGACAAACAACAAGCATCAACAATAAACCACATCTCTTCAGTACATCACACCAGCTTTTCCAAAACAAAAATTACCAAGGAACCAGTATTGAACATATCTCAGATTAGTGTGCCACCTTCATTAACATCAACGTACAAGAATAGACCCTCAATGCATAAAAAGGAACTATTAACCTCAAGGGGAAAGCCTTCTTTAACTTATGTTGGCTCATCCTCAATTGCCGTGTACCCTCATAAATTGGGTGAAAATCATATTCAATTAGCAGAAGATGTCTTTGACTTACCCGATAGTAGTTTGGATGCTGTTGAAATGGAAATTTTGAAATTGAGAGGGGCTTTCCTCCTTCCAAGTAAAGAGTTGTCTTTGGATTTGATTGAATCTTATTTTGAACATGTTCATCCATTGATGCCAGTATTAAATCGCACATTGTTTATGCAAAAATTTAATGATCCCAATGACAGTCCTAGTTTGATGGTGTTGCATGCTGTATTACTATGTGGAAGTAGAGTTTCCAAAAACCCATTGATTATGGATGCGAATGGGTCAACCAATCTTGCCAGTATAACGTTTTTCAAGAGAGCAAAAGCATTGTATGAAATGAATTATGAAAGTGACCCATTATCAATCGTTCAAACTTTGATTTTGATTGGGTCATATTGGGATGGTCCCGAAGATGTCACTAAAAACTCATTTTATTGGACTAGGGTTGCTGTTGCTCTTGCTCAAGGTTTTGGTTTCCAACGTGATGTCACAAAATTATCCAACTTGTCAATACTGGAAAAACGATTGTGGAGACGTGTTTGGTGGTGTTTATTTGAAAAAGATCGTAATGTTGCCATTGCCTTTGGTAGACCAGTAACGATTGATTTGAATGATTGTGATGTTCCAATGTTGACAATGGAAGATTTCGATGAAAATGATTCGGAATTGGGCATTGTTTCTCCATACAAGGTGAATGAAACACATGCATTATATTTTATTCATTTGATCAAATTGGCTGAAATCACTGGTATCATTATCAAACATCAATATAGCATCAGATCAGAATCAATGAAGAGAAGAAATGCAGTTTCCATAATTGAACATTGTGATATGTTGATGGGTATTTGGTTTACAAACTTGCCATCACAATTGGTGTTTTCGTTAGGAGATGCATCATCACAAAATTTCTATTCATGTTTGCTAAATGCTCAATACTACAATCGGTTATTCCTAATCCATCGTTCAAACTTGATGCGAATGGCAAAATCCTCCTCAACAAACCCAAACAATTACAAGTATCCAAGTTGGGGTATCAGCTTCCAATCAGCAAGAATGATTTCTATCATTTCGAAAATATTGATGGATAGAGATCAGTTGAAATATGTGCCAACAATGTATGTTTATATTGCATTTAGTGCATTGATTATGTTGATTTATCATATCGATTCAACCAATTCGGTAATCGCGTCAACTGCAAGTGAGTCATTACTAGTATCACGAGCAGTGGTGCAAAAGTTGGGTGATTATTACCCCGTGGTTAAAGTGTTGATTAAATTGTTTGATAAATATGCAGATGATAAGATTAAGCGTGCTAGTGTTATTGAGAGTGGAATGATGATTAATGAGTTGAATGAAAAGAGGGCAAATGAGTCTGCATCTGCGGAATACGAAGATCAACAGCAGCTGCAACCGCAACTGCAACAACCGCAACTGCAACAATCGCAACTGCAACAATCGCAACTGCAGTCACCACAACAGCAAGGACGCCAATCTCAACTGCAACCTTTGCCTCCTCCTCCTAGCCAGCCTCTCCAACACCCAAAGCCTATTCAACAACCACATGTCTCATTTCAGCAACAACAACAACAACAACAACAACAACCACGTCACTCACCCCTCACATCCAATTTTTCTCCCGGTTCAGTTGCTTCAGGCGTATCGCCAGGTGGAACTGGTTATCATGATTACCAAACTCAACAACTGCAGGCTCGCGCACCCATTTCTCAGCAACGTTCGTCGTTAAATCCTCAACAACAACAGCAGCAGCAACCATATCAGGGCCAACAACAGCAGCAGCAGCAGCAGCAGCAGCAGAAACATGGCAATCCGAATGCACCTCCAACTTCACAAACCCCGGTTATTGAACAATTGATTCAGCAGTACAAAGTGCCCATGAAACAAGCTAATGGAGCTGATGGAAGTGATAAAGCTGCCAGCGAGACCTCACCAGACTCATCAACTCGTTCCTTCCCAGATATCAGTCTTGTTACTGAAAATATCCCAAATAAGCAAAATTTCTTTGAAAATTTTGACCCATCGCAATTGTTCCCCACATTTAGTGCTGCTCCATCAGTAGTTCATTCTCCAAGTAATGAAGAAGATGTCGGTAGCAATATTTACGGCTTGGGTGGATCAAAAGAAGCATCAGCTGAGCAACAACATGAACTGCAGCCACACCAACAGCCTCAAGAACAACCACAAGCACAAGGAGTTGGCAATGGCAGTAATGGAAATGGTACTTCTAGTGTTGGCAATAGTATGCCGCCACCCTCTAGTGCAAGTGGTAACTTCACTAATGGGGCTCAGCTGCACTCGCAACAACAACAACAACAGCAGCAACAGCAACAGCAACAGCAGCAACAACAACAGCAACAGCAGCATGCACCACCACCACAACCTCATCCACCTACTCCTGGATTCCAAACAAATTTCATGGACTCATCATTTATCAATATGAATTTACAATCGGGTTTTGATCCTAATGATGAGATTAATGCCTTGTTCAATTTTATTCCTTGATTTAGAGGGTGGTACTATAATGATGAGATGATTCTTCTACAACTTTTTTTTCGATTCGATTTTTTAGACTTTTTTATTAATGTAATTATATTTAAGTGGTTTCAACCCACACTTCAATCATGGAAACAGATTTTCTTCAACTCTACAACCGCAACGCTACTTCTTCCAAAACTTTTTCTTTTGCTTCGAAGCAGAAGCAGATGAAGAAGATGAAGAAAAAGCTGACGATGATGCATTCACTGATGAATGTTTCCTCATCTTTTTTAAATTTTCCAAAATCTCTTCACGACGCAATTTTTGTGAATAACCAATACAACTCTGCACTACTTGTTCATAAATTTCATAGTCTTTACGCAACTCATGCAACTGATGCTGCCAAATTGAACTCAATTTCAACAACTCTTGATGATTATTGCTCAATTGGGTCAATTTGGCATCAAGTACATCATCCAGTTTGACATCGTGTAAAAATTGTCTTGATGTATTTTCCATCAAGTCATATTCAATTTTAGAAATGGTGCCATTAGTACTTGATAGGATTTGGTGTAGTTGATCATTAGTTAATTTTAATGAATCAAATTCTGGAATCGTGAAATCGGACCAGTTTATATCTTGTTCACTAATGGATTTTTTTCTTGATCGTTGAGGTTGTGATGGAACAGACAAGTGATTTTGTGGATTGGTGTCGGTGGAGGAGTGTATAGTATTTAAAGATGTATTGGTGCCTTGATGCATACTGGTGGTTGTGGTGATGCCTGGATTATTTGCATTCAATTCATCGAGGTTTATCGGTATCCCCAACTTAATCAATAAATTGTGTCTTATATCCAGTCGTATCCAATTTGGTGGATGTAGATACGGCATCGTTGAGATTTGCTTGTATATAGTTCTCGATCGATCATTGAGTAATGATTCAGTGGGTTTATCAACAGTGGTATCAGTTGGTGATTCAAAAGAAGATGTCGATGTTGCGCGTGCAGTGGCGGATCCTTCATTAGTGATGAATAACTTTGACAAGAGTTTCGATAATCGTGATTCAAATTCAATCTTGTTAGAGAAACAAGAGTCAGGAAAAGCAGGATCTGTGTTTGGTTGAGAACGCTGGATAGTAGTTTCTTCATTGACAGTCTCAAACTCGTCAAAATCACCAAAATCGTCAAACTCGTGCTCCTCCTCTTTGTGGGTATTGGGCTCTGCTGCTGCAAATTCATCAAAATCGTCAAAGCCATCATCATCATTGTCTTCGTTGTAGAGTTGACTTGCATTGTTGGACGACAACTCTGTTGTTGCCTCTCCTTTTAACTCGTCAATCGTTGAATGTATTACATTGTTTTGAAATTCTATAGCATTGGCTGTGCCCTCCTCGAGTTTAGCTTCCGTTGTGTCTGCTAATGAATCACTAGTCTTTCCATTTTCTTTCTCCGTTTTGTTGTCACTTTCATGTGTCTCGACCTTATTCCAGGTATCAGTTGATTCCGATATGCTTATTGGCTTGTCGTGATCCGTTACATCCTCATTCAACTTAGCTTCGGTATTGGCTTCAACCACTGGGGTTGAGCTTGTATCCATTTTGTCTAATTCATCTTTCGACATGCTTCGGAAGGGACAATCTTGGGACAATGTCTAAGATGTTTAAGTCAATGTAAGATGAATAGTTTGTGCACAGTTTTTCTTGATTAAAACGTTAAAATTCCAGCGCAACAACTCTTTTTGGTTTCCATTTTTCTTTTTATTTATTTTTGCAACTTGGAGTTCAAAAAGGCATCCCCAAGTTCCACCACCTTTACTCCATCATGAGCTTGGTGCTATTCTCGATAGGTAACCCCGGTCCTTCGAATCGACATTCCACCGGCCACTTAATGCTAAAATTATTACTAGACAACTACTCATCCACCGTCAAACAACTTGTCCCCAAATCGACGTATTCAATCTCTAGCAATAATGATAAGAGTCTTGTATTTATCAAGTCAAACACATATATGAACGAAAGTGCAAAAGCATGGAACAAGATCGTTGCCAATGAGAAGCTACCTACTGATTCTACCGTGATTATTTTATATGATGATTTCGAGAATGATATACCGCTGGTTAAATTATCAAAGTTTAGAAAAAATGAAAGTCACAATGGAATCAAGAATTTGATGGCTACAATGCAGAATGAAACAAGGTATCAAGTGTTGAAATTGGGTATCGGTATCGGTCCGAAACCAGTTCAAGCAAGCAAAGAAACAATGAGCTCTTGGGTGTTGGCTCCATTCACATTGGAACAAAAACATATCATCATGAGTCAAAGTTTTGACCTTTGTTTGTTTTATTTACAACAAATTGCCGAAGCAGGTGGCGAAATTGGTGATGTGGGGAAATTTGATGCCAAGGTGAAAAAGATGTGGAAGAAGCAACAAAATGGAAATGAGTAAATACGGTAGGGTGGCTTTCTACAATGGCTGGACTCTCGAACGTTTCTTAACTTTTTATTCGACAATTGAGGAAAGAGGTCTCTATATAATCAAAACACAGTATTGCGTCTGTGTTTATAGTGACTTGGAGTGGGCAGTGACGTAGGACTAAATGTATCACTATCGTCATACATGTCCCTCACTAACATATCCTCATCAAATGCATCGTCATCATCATCATCATCATCATCATTCCCATCACCTTCATCGTCTCCATCATGAGCAACACCACCGTACCCAGCCGCAAATTCCTCAAAATCTTGATTAGTTAATCCAATCCTAGCTTTGAATTTAGCAAGATCATAGTCACTGGGTACAAAATCATCGTCGTCGTCATCGTCTTCAATACCACCACCAACAGCACCACCATTATTGTGATTAGATGAGATTTCAAGATTGATACGAGCTTGTTTCATGGTTTTAGATGATTCACGTCTACCACGTTCAATAGCTCTCTCCACCAAGATCCGATTTTTGATATACAATAATTTCGGGTACATGCTACGTTCACCCTTCATAATGATTTCACCCAATCGTTTCTCTGAAGGGTCAGATAAAATGTACCAAAAATCAATCAACTTATTTCTTGGCCAGATTGTCACTGAACCAGTGAAGTTTTGTAGCCAAACATTTGACCAATCCTGTTGCAACACATGAGGCAACAAATCCAAAGACTTGATTATCTGCAACCATTTTCGAATTTCCAAGCGTAGTAATTGCTCCAACGCAGCAGCGATGAAACCACCTCTGAATGAAGCGAATTTTTCTTTTCTTGTCCTGCTTTTTGATACTGGCACTGGTCTGCCAACTGTCCCTTTGGGTGCAAAAAAGAATAACGAAATGTGGGGGTTGACTTGGGATACGACAGTGAAATTGACATTGTAGTATGTGTTTAATGCATCAATAGGAATATCTGTTCTCAATGACCCATCTCTCCACTTGCTCCCCAATGAAAATGGAACAACTGCATCATTTTCAGGGTTTTTCATCATTAACACCACAGGATTGAGTATACCAGGAACTGCCGAAGATGCAAGCAACGTTGACCAAATAATGCAATGAGGCGATGTGATATCATTGCACAAAATGACAGGTGAATGGGGATCAGCAGGAACAGTACTAATGTTCAATTTCCTACCAGTTCTTTCAAATGCTTCTTCAAACGTTGTCGATCCTCTAGTAAACCAATTTGATTTCCTGGCCCAAGCAACGGAATCAAATCTTGCTCCAGTTTTGATCAATCTTGGAATCCATACATACCACGGATCTTCACAAGCGGTGATTTTTCTCGCCAACTGTGGAATCAACAATTTTTTCAACTCTTCATCAGTTCTTGTACATAATAAAGCAGCAATTAATCCACCTCCAGACGTTCCTGATATGATGTTTGGGAGTAGTCCAGCATCAAGTAAAGCTTTAGCTACTCCAAAATGAGTGTAAGCAAAAGTGGCACCCCCACTAAGACATAATGCTGATTTCCCAAAATTTTTCAGGACAATTTTAAAAAACTTGTACTTGATCTCAGGTGATACATCATTTGAATCGGTGACTATCTCTATACAGCGTAAAACTTCTTCGTAATAAGATTGCACCAAGTTCTTGGTTCCATAATACCTGTGTGAGTACAATTGTCTATTTTCGATACCAGCAAAATTTCGTTTCAAGCATCCTTGAAGAAGTATCTGCAATTCTTGAATATTATTGTTGGCGCGTGCTTTTTTCAATCTTGAAATCGTCATCCCCACAGTCTTGTAATCATAATACGAAAATTTAGGATTTTCCGACCATTTGTCCAAATTCAAATACTTGTCTAGATTTATTGCATTCTCCACCCACTCTTCATACGACTTGGACTGTCTCAATTTTTCACGCAACTTTTTCCTCTCTCCTCTCCATGTGAAGAAGTATTCCTTTAGTGCAACATGCACTCTTATCCAAAAATATAAAGATCCTAAAATTGCTACCCAAATGAAAACAGCTATCAAGATGGGCCATCGTAGTAAAGTGTACGCTATGTTGTTTCTAAACTCATTTTGCAATGATACTATACTAGACGACTTTTTGGTCTTACCCTTGCCCTTGGAGCCTGATTTGGATTGGTTACTGTCACTGGCGGCGCTAACAGGAAACCAATCGCTTTTGGATGTAATCATATCCGGTTTTATTGCTGGTGAGACACCAAGTTCTGCTCCTTCTCCAATCAATGTATTGTTGTTGGTATCCTGGTCAATTTCTTCGGTTCCCAGTGAAGATACGTCATCATCAAAATCTATGGGTTCATTCTTGGGTGTGGCTGGGGTAGTCATTATGTCATCGTGGTCTTGCCATACTAGTGCCTTGGCAAACTCACTAATGTGATCTTCGTTTATGTAATCTTTATCTTCTTCGTAAAGTGGTATTCGAGTAGACATTGCTGTAGTATGTATGTATATGCTATTCAATCAACTTTGCAACAGGATGGAGTTCCGATGGCGTGAATAATGAATGTGCAGTAGGTAGGTCTTTGTTGTATCCTCTTGTTCTATAGATTGGCTTTTCTGCACTGGAAGTAATTTGCAAAAGTGATCAGGGACGATATGTAAAAAAGCGTTGGTTCTTTAGTTGTTTGAATCTTAGTTATTATATATAGTCATCATGATCACCATCATACCTTCTTTACAATTTCATCATTTCTTTTTTTTTGTGTGTCGGGGAATACTTAGAATAAAAAATCACAATACAAATCAACAATTATACCACTTAATAGAGGAGATGCAAAGTCACACTCTCCGCAATCGAGGAACTATACAGTTTAGAACTACATGTTAAATCCGGATTTATCAATCTTATTTGTGAGTTTGTGTTTGTTCCATGTTCCCTTACTATGGATTGAGGGGGACCATATGGTATTTTGACACATTTCTACCCAACAATTTTCATCTTTTTTTTGTGTAACATCACACTGAACCTTTTTTGGGCGCAACTTTTTCAAAAGCGCTGCAATCTAAACAGACACACACACACACACACACACACACACACACACACACACACACACATACACACACACACTGCAAAAAACACAAATACGCTCTCTGCAGATGCAATGATTTGCATTTTTGTAATTCATATGAATTCTTAATTCCGGTCGAGTTTCGATTGCATAAACGCTGAAACAAATAGTTAGAAGGGTATGTTTACCTAGAGATAACCACTTGCACTTGAAAACAGAACACGGTTCAAGACTATAGTTCTTATCTTTTGAGTGGTTAAACATCATGATATAGGCTGTTTCAAATTTGCGCACTACTATATAATAAGCAGGGCTAGTGAAGTAAACTGGATCATTGTCATGACAGGGGAGCTGGCGATGCTCTACCCATTTTCGCTTGGTGTTTTTGCTGCGCTTGTGATTTTCTTTTTTTTTTTCTCTTTTGCTTATATGCTGCAGCTTAACATTTCAGCAACGTTTTCCAGAAGAAACAGCGGTTCAGCGGTTAAAACGACACCTTGTGAATTTCATTTCAACAAATCAATTGAGACTGTTTCGGCTTCGTAAAGCAACAACACAGTCGATTTTTCCCTCCAGTATGACCATCGACACTATTATTCTCGACATTGAAGGAACTGTGTGTCCAATTTCATTTGTCAAAGATACGTTGTTCCCTTACTTTATTGCCAAACTCCCTGCTGAGCTAGCTAAGTTTGATTATCCATTGAACCAAGTTGGGTCTGACAACCCCATAATCAATATTTTAGACAATCTACCTTCAAATATAACTGAATCAGCACAGTCAGTTTACGACTATTTGAAAAATTTAGTGGATTCCGACATCAAAGATCCCGTGTTGAAGTCGTTGCAAGGTTTGATCTGGACTCAGGGTTATGACTCTGGTGAATTGAAAGCTCCAATTTACCCTGACTCCATCGAATTCATTGAATCGTTTCCTAATAGAAAGCGCAAAATTTTTATTTATTCTTCGGGCAGCATTGGTGCTCAAAAATTGTTATTTGGACACGTGGATAATGGAACAGACAAGTCAATAGATTTGAATAAAAAATTGAGTGGTTATTTTGATATAACCACAGCAGGTCACAAGACGGCATATACATCGTACTCAAAGATTTTAAAAGAGATTGGAAAGGAAGATGATCCACAGTCGGTACTTTTTCTAAGTGACAATGTGGACGAGGTGAAGGCCGCTTTGAAAGCAGGAATAGAAAGCTACATCGTTATCAGACCAGGTAACGCACCAATTTCAGACGACGACAAACTGAAATACAAGACAATTACAGCAATGTCACAACTAGGCATATAGAGTCACAATGAATCCACATTAGATTTCAACTCTAACTCACAATCCGTTGATTATACTAATGCTCACTTCTCAACTTCATTTTCTCTACATATCTCTAAACAATATGTCAGCAGCAACTTCCTCATTCTTATCGCAAGCCAAGTACACTTGTATTACCAAATCACGTTCAAATCCCAACTCACATAATCTGTTGATGGCATTTTGATCTTGTTCGGATAATTGTATACGTACTGTGCCCTCAGGGTCTGCCCCTTCGCCACCCTCACCAACGGCACCTTCTTCTCCTTCAATCTCAAATCCTAAATCTTCTCCTCCAGCACCCAAAAACGTTCTAATGAATGTTTCAGGATCTTGCTGTATCAAGTTGGCAATTTGGGGGTTAGAAGCAGCCAATTGCTCCAATAATGGTTGAATCAATTCCGGATTCGATTGTAATGCAGCTCTTAACAATTGCATTTGCTGGTCTTCTCCACCACCAAGACCAACTTCTGCACCTGCGCCCCCTGCTCCAGTACCTACAGCTCCGGTACCTACAGCTCCACCTTGTTCCTGAGCTGCAGCTGCAGCTGCCTGCTCAAACAAATTCTCTCCACCATGACCTTCATTAGCTTCACCCTCTTCGTCATCTGCACGAGACACTTCAGCGGTCGTGGATTCAGCTAATGGTGCTGCTCCGCTACCAGAACCAGTTGCTGCAGATGCCACTGGCGCAGATGGGCGCTGCAATGACTCAGGAATACCGCTTATCAAATATTCAACAGCACGATGAGGATTGTTAAAAGCAGCTCTCAATGCTGCTTCAACTTGAGGTCGTTCATAACCCATCTCCATGATATTTTGTATAGTTGTTTCCCTCTCACTACCCAAGGCAAAAGTTGATTCACTGGTTTCGGTGGGTGCACTCTCGCCTTCAATATTGGTAGCTGCTCCTGATGTTGGTGCTGCTGGAACAGTGGGTGTTGATCCTGCAGGTTCAACTTTGGTCGAGTCACCAGTTGATGCTGATGCAGCTGCCTCAGCTGCCGGTGTCAGGCTCACGGGTGCGGGAGTTGGGGTTTCTTTCGCTTTGGAGATCATAAATATTATGGATGCACCTTCTTTGAGTTTACATTCTTCTAAAGTCTTATCATCTTGTAATACTTTACCTGAATAGACTAGTTTGATCTGCAGAGGGGTGCAGTCCTTCTCTTTTGCTAATTTCTCTTTAGCTGAAGAAACCTTTTAAAAATGTTAGTATGATCTGATATAGAAGTTATATGTGTCTGAAATGAAGACATACTGAATCATTCAATTCCACATCAATTGGAATAGTCTGTTTCTTAAAATCTTTGAAAATAATTTGCATGTTGACTTTAATGTGTACACCGAGGACTGTGTAGATTCCAGTCAGCCAATTCTTTTAGAAATGAGGTGTATTGAATATCTCCTCAGTCCATCTGAGATTCTTTCTGTGGTTTTAGTGGCGACTTTCTTTTTTTTTTTTTTTTCAGACGAAAAGACATCTGAGACTGCATATAAGTAAAAACCATCAAACTACATCCATACATACATACTAAACCCATATTTTGTGTAACTGTAGGTTCTCTTTTTGCTGCAATCAATAGAATTTCAGAGTCTTTGCATCTAAGACATCCTCATCATCATTCCATATCCCAGTAGCACAATTTTTCAAAGCACTCATATTTAGCCACCAAAACGATTTAGCCATGGCTAGAGGATTCAGAAAATCAGGAGGTGTCAAGGGCCCCAGCTCAGCTTTAACTGAGTTTTTGAAAAGCGAAGGTATCACTGACGCGTTTCGACAAAGACGTGCAAGAGAGGCGGAAGCTGGCGCAACGGAAAACACCACAGGAACCACCACCGGTACCACCACTCAAGAAACAACTCCTGGTGCGGAACCAGCAACTGTTGCGGAAGATCAGCGTGATGGCATACCTATAGCCAGCTCTTCTGGTGCAAGTAGCCCTGTTGTTTCACGTCGCGCTTCACGTCGCCAGCTGTCTACTTCCACAAAACGAGAAGAAGACGAGGATGATGAGATTGTTGAAATGAGAAAAGCTGCTAAACGTAAATTAAGAGCTGCAAGACGTGGTGCAAATGGTACTAGTCGCAAACGAGGCTTACCCGGTGATAGTAGTGATAGTGACAATGATAGCAGCGACGATAGCAATGCAGACGACGATTACAGTGATGACGCAGAAGATCTAGACAATGCAAATATGAGAGCTTTTGGTGATCAAGACACTTGTGTAGATTGTGGAGACAAGTTTGAACTTTCAGTGTATTCGAGATTCATCAAGGAGAAATCGGGGTACTTGTGTGATTCTTGTAATAAAGTATTGAAAGAACGTGAACGAAAAGCAAGAACTAATCAGTTGAACGCTAGAAAAAAGAGGAAAAGAGTGGCACAAGCTTTATTGAATAGAACCACGGTCAAGATACCCAAATTGCAAGATGTTTGTATCAAAAAAATTACACAAAACATTGAAGACGTTGATGTGTTGGGCGATATTGGGCAGGTGAATTTGAACAAGATATCGCTGATTTTGTCAAAGAATAGGTCTTTGAATGACAAAACAATCTCGCTATTCTTGTCCCCCGATTTGAAGAATATTTCCTTTTGGGATTGTTCCAATGTTGATTCAGATTCGTTGAACAAAATTGCTTCGTATTGTCCCAATTTGGAATCATTGACCTTGTTTATGTGCGGACAGTTGCATAACGATAATTTGGAGTACTTTGCATCAAATTTAACTCAATTACACTCACTTGCATTGAATGGTCCATTTTTGATTAGTGACAAGATGTGGCAAGCATACTTTGATAAAATTGCAGGAAAATTGCAAGTGTTTGAAGTGAGAAATACTCATAGGTTTGGCAACGATTCGCTTTCAAGCTTGTTGGAAAAATGTGGTATAGATTTGACTTCGTTGAAGTTGTCGCGATTGGATGGGATAACAACCCAAGACGCCTATAGTAAAATATCCAACAGCATATCGCAATCAAGGCTCACCCATCTCGAGATATCTTATCCTACTAATGAAGATTTGATTACTGATGACATGATTATAGATATTTTGAAAAAAAGTGGTGAATCCTTGGTTTCATTGAATGTTGATGGTTGCTCAGCTTTAACCGAGAAGTTTTTACTTGAAGGGGTATCCAAGTACTGCCATAATTTGACCAAGCTTTCAATGAAAAACTTGGATCAAGTCTCCAATGAAGGATTTGCAGCAGCTTTCAATCAATTTTCCGAAGTTAATGCTGGTGGATTGATTGAGGTCAACTTGATGAAATGTACCGACTTGGGAGACGAAGCAATTTATGCTTTGTTAAACCACTCTTGTCATACTTTAGTTGAACTTAGTATAAACTCATTACATCGAATTTCAAGCGACTTTTTGTCTCAAATTTTCACAGATGACAATCATCAGTTTAAGAAGCAATTAAAAGAGAGGTACGATGAAGATCTGAATATTAAATACTACCATCAAGTTGCTTTGCCTTTGTTAACTTATTTGGATGCATCCTTTGTTAGAGCTGTTGATAATGAGATTTTATCGTTGCTTGGCGACAGTTGTCCAAAGATGCAAATTATTGAAGTGTATGGGGACAATAGATGTAATGGGAAGGCGTCTCTCAGAGATGGATTGATGGTTATTGGTCGTCAGACTGATGAAATATAAGAAGCTTGTTTATGTTATATTGACTCATTCGTCTATTCTATCAGCTCCTTGATGTGCGTGGTTTGTGACTTTTCCTTTTAGCTAAAGCTTGAACTTTTTCCACTCCCTTGAATGTAGGCAATGGCGGAACGGGTGTTGTATTTTTGGTAAGGTCGATTTGTTTACCCCCATTCAAAAATGAGTTTGTAATCTCTGGGTTAGCGTCAACAAACACTGCTGGATGTCCAGCCTGTTTCGAACATAAATCTAGATATCTTTGTTCAGGATCTTCTTCGTACCTTGGGCTATCAAGAACTCTGTAGTTACTTCTAGCCATACGTTTTCTCGTTGATGCATTATAAAATACCGAGTTGGACAATTGCAATTCTTTCAAAATCATAGAATCGTCAGAGCGGCCCTTGTTAATCACAAGAAGCTCTGAAATGTTAGCAGATGCAATGTCGTAATACCAGTCAACAAACATATCTATTGCCGATTTTGGCAACTGGGATTCAATTCTAATCAAATACTCAATCAGTTTCAAATTTGACAAATTGTTTTCAATTACACCTTCATATTCAAACATAAACTTCCAAAATGATAGTGATCTAAGTAAACTGGTTTCTTTGTGATGCTTGTTGAAGAAGTTTCGAATTTTGGTAGATTCCCGTTGACGAACATATATATCGAAACAATACTCGATAACTATGGGAATTGAATCGTCGTTAAGGAATCGAGCAAACAGATGTAACAACGTATCCGATAATTGATATAGTTTTCTATCCCTAGATTCTTTGTTCGCTTCAGATTTCACCCTTTTTTCTTGAGGTTTGCCAAAATAATTTTCAATTACAAATTCCAAAGCCTCCTGAAACTTTCCTTGGCTCAATAGCTTTTTCCAAATCTGTAGTATCTCCCGCGTCATCTCCAAATACGGTGATTTGAAGTATTGCTTAGATGTGCCACTTAGCAGCTTCATCCAATCGAATAAATATTCAATGGCCAGGTCAATTTCGCCTTTTTTCAACAAAAAGTATGCGTACAACTTTCTCATCATGCACTGATTTAATGGGATAAACTTGCCATTGGCTCGTAGGTATATTTCCTTCTCTATCTCCCTCTTCTCCTCCTCCGCCAAGCTGGATTCTTCAATAAATTTGATATACTTTAACCAAAGCTCCTCGTCGAAACAATTCGGTATTAATGCTCTTTCAAATAAGTTGCATATGAGATCATATTGGTTTTTGTCCTTGCATGCGTCGTAGCTGGCAATTTCCCTATTGGTATACTCAAGCCAGACATTTCGCTCCTCCTCGATTTCCTTGCGGTCAAAAGAAAATTCCTGATGTAATAGTTGTTGCTCGTACTCCCAATTCGAGCTGACTTTTGCCTGCGTTGAAGCAAATACAGTTGCAAAGAAATCATCTATAATTTGATGCTTTTCGATCAACGACAAATCTTCAACCTTTGACTTTCCAAATTTCTCAACATAACCGATCAATATCTCTTTGCCCATTAATTCGTGTATATCAAAATTTTTATTGATTTCGGTGAATTGACTATAGTATTGTGCATACTGGTATAAGGGGATTTTAATCACTTTCAAATACAAAGACAACAACCGCTTTGAGTTTGGTTCAGATTCCGTTTCAAATTCAATGGCTTTATCCCAAATTGGATGAGACGAAAAATGGAATTCGTTGTATCTCAATGCCTCGCGATAAATTGATCTAAATTGTTCAGGGTTGGTGCCTGGTATAGATTTTAGAGCAGTCAAGTAATCAACCCATAAGCTAACTGAGTATGGGAAAGACTCTACCGCCATCCTTAGTATATCAACTGATGCGTCTAGTCCCTTCAACTTGAACTCCACAACCAGCCACTTTTTCCATATCTCGTCCAAATATGGAAATCGCAATAATAATGTTTTGTAAGTATTATAGATTTTCGTTTGCACTTCATCGGAAAGCGTACTTTTGAAGGAATCTTCCTGGGACACATTGTCCGCAATTGTGTGGTCGATAGCATCAAATAAACGATTCCAGATGTCAATGTCATTAGGGTTCTTTTCCAACTCTCGTTCTAGCAGATCAGCATAGTCATTGAGTGATGTTGTCGTAGAGGCTATTTTAAAGTCTAATTCCGATGGGAGGGGCAGTAGCGTAGTCATAAATGTTGTTTGTGCGATGTAATGTGTAGGCCATGTAGTAATTAGTTGTCTTCTCACATTTTTCAATTTTCGTGAACTGAGATTTTTGTGGCCTCATCGACACTTGCAATCTCCATACCCATAACCATTGATGCATACATCGATTGGCAATGACTACTTCAAAAACTGCTAGCATTGCTTTTGTTACCCCTTTTTCAATTTCATCAACAAATAACTCGAAACTCATATCCTTATTATCTGAAACCAAGGTTAATCTAGACAAACGAGATACCACAAATGAAGCTCCACTTCCATTAAACTTCAGTATACCCACCACGAGTCAATTCGATGCATCGACTTTGGTAGAGTTGAACAATACCAGGATTTTAAGTCAATCCTCGGAGCAGAGAAATAATAAGCAGCAAGTATCCAATACAGCTATGGAGACTGTAGATGAAAATGATGAGCCAAAGCTATTGATTGATATTGATTCCATCATGCCATCAAATTTGCAAGAACAACTTTCAACTATTGTTTTGAACAACTTTCCAAACTTGAAGAATAATGTCATTGAACAGGTACTTTCAAATACAATAAATTTGAGTACAGACAAGACGCCTGAACCTCGTCGTTCTTTTCATTGGTCCCAAATCGACTACGAGTTTAGCGATCTGAAGGTGGTATTCATTAGATTTGGTAAAGTTGAAGACGCAAAATGGTTTATTGAGACGTATTATCGGATTGACACGCTCCTCCCCAAAGTGGAACTAAATTATAGTCATCAAGTTCGAGAAAGATTGGCCGATGTACCTTCTCACCCAGAAACAAATCAAGAATCGCTTAAAAACAGGTTGAAATTGATGCTTTATGCCTCAAAGAACTTTGCTAAGCCAAAAGTCCACGGAGTGGAAGAGCTTGACCAAGTCATGCAGTCATATTCCAATTACAAAGTCGACTATAACGATTTGATTGATGTACCTAATGAAATGAAGGAGGGGATTATTAAAGACATTATCAAGTTCCGAAGCCGGATGTTGCTTATTGAAAAGGAGAATCGGCAAAAGCAAATTGAACAGGAAAGAGTGGTGACCAAAAACAAGTTGAATGAATTGTTCAAAGGTATTGAAAAAACAGAGCAAGAAAAGAAAAAGAAGGAAGAACAGTCGACGAGCGAAGTTGCAATAAAGGAAGAGGTCGTGACCATACCCGAACAATTCGAAAGTTTGAACGATGAGGAATATAGCAAGATGATTGATGAAAGGGAAGCAAATGAATACAGTCAAGAATATCAATCTCGACTAGCTAACTTTTCCAAACATCATGCAAGTGAAAAATCAAAGTTGGAATTCAAACTAGAGAAATTACTCAATTACGAATCCAATTTGATCGAACTGAAGTTGAGCCACATTGAAAATATGAGAAATTACGAGAAATCGGAAGTTAGCACGTTATACACCTACCGCTACAACGATTACTTAAAACAACGTAATGCTAAACGATCATTGGAGCTAAGAATGGATGCTGAAGATGCGGCTGCGGAAGAAAAAGAGCTAACTGAGATAGAGCAAGAGCCAGATGTACCTATCAAGAAAAAGAAATTAGATGTAAATGACAAACTGAAACTGTCAAACTTGCCTGATTTGCAATTCTTAACTGCCGACATGAAAGAGCGGATTCACGACAAGATCAACGCATTAGTCGAGGAGTACCTTGGGATACAAGATGACTTTCTCGTTGATGTTATCAAGCAGCATATTGAGGTCAACAACTTCGGTGGAAAAGCAGTATTGGTACAGGATCTTGTTGAAGTTTTGGATGAGGATGCCGGAAATTTGGTGAACGATTTATACTCGTTCGCAGAGTCAATCGTGGAAAAATAGAGTGGTGCACTACTTCTTATGCTGTGCAGAGGAAATCGTCGAGTAAGCAACATAATGTAACAAGGTGTATATAGCCATTTTGAAAGCAACGATTTACGGAGTCATTTTTATGTGAGAAGCATTTTTCTCATTGACTAAAAACGTTAGCCCTTTCTAGTCAATGTTCCTCATTCGGATATCAGGTGCACGAGAAACTCGGTTGTAAGTTTTTCAATATTTTTCCACATCATGGTTGACAGTTGAATATTGCTAAACTAGTTTACAATAGGTGGTCACAAGTAGAGATTAATATCAAAAAGTCCTGGTTGTTAGCCATCTACATTATTCTTCTGGTCTTTGTAACTGGCTAAAGCTCCATCTCTTTTCGATAATTTTACTGAAATAAGTAGTGCTAGTATCTAGTGGCTATTTTCTCTACAAAGCAAACGCTTAATTAACAGTCTTCTATTGTATACAAATTTACACATAATATAAAGCTTTCACACATTTGAATCAAAAAAATAAAGATTTTAATAACTTATGGCCATACGAAATTGTTCCTGCTATCCATATGTTGAACTTGTGGTGGATATTGAGGTTGGTAACTTGGGTTTTGTATGTATTGCGCCGTGTCTTCATCATCTACACGGAATTGTGGTGCTGGGTATTCTTGTGGCGGTATATTAATTCCACCATAATTGAAATCAAATGGTGATGAAGTAGTGTTTCTAGTAGATGCTGTAGTAGTAACTCCTTCAGTCACTGATGAGCCTTCACTAGACACAGTGTAGTCGGATTCAGTGTCAGTTGGTGGTAATTCAATATTCTTAATATTCTTTCTAAACCTTCTGAACAAAAGAATCATTAGTGACATGTATAATCCGCATCCTGCAGCTGCACCAACTGTGATTCCAGCAATTCTACCCTTGTTGGTGATCTTCTGTCCGCTGTAAGATGCATCCATTGAACCATACTTATTAGTCTGTCCATTTCCACTCGAAGATGAACCCGAGTTCAGTTGAGAGGTATCAACTAACCCTGTCAACGGAATTCTAGGATCAATCAAAGAAGCCAAGGTGTTTTCAATTCCACTTGGGTTCTTGTACAACGCCGAGTTTTGATTGTTGATATATTGACCCAATTTTTTGATGTAATTTGTAGGGAAATATACTTCAGCAACCGTAATGGTATAATCAATGTTGGCAGCTTGGTATGGAATCAATTGTTTGACAACGGTATCATTGAATTTCTTGTCGTCGTCAAAAGGATAAGTCAATACACCAGGCAAATATTCGAAAATTTGAGCGGACGTGATGGTGTTATTGACAACAAATGGATAGTTCAAAGCAGACTTGAAACCAACTGTAATCACATCGTAGTTTTCACCTGGGGTGCTGGTCAGTTCGGGAGCAATAGCTCTAGGTAAACCAGGGCTCAATGATGGAGTTGGTTTCGAATGATCACTATCGGTTTCTGCACTTGAATCATCACTTGAGCTCAGCGCCATTACCAACGAAGATGGCAACCAGTTCTTTGTAGTCTTGGTAGCCGAGCTTGATCCAGGAGCAACAGCTGTAGCGGAAGAACCTGGTTCCGAAGTTGGCGCTGAAGTCACTACAGGAGAAACTGAAGCTGGTGCAGACGAAGCTGGTGAGTGGCCCGACTCCACCGACCTAGACGCTGATTCTGCAAGTGAAGGAGAAGCAACAATGTCCGAGTTGATGCCACTGGAATGACTTGCAGCAGCGCTACTACTAGCTGGTGCAACAATATCGGAAGCAGATTCAATATTTGACGCACGTGACTCGCTAGTTGCTGGTGTTACTGCTGAAGACCCCAACGCTTCAGATGCAGAAATCAAAGCGGTTGCTGATGATTCAGTGGCAGGGGTAGCTTGTTCAACACTTGAGACTCCGTTTGATGATTCTGGCAAATTACTAGCCTGAGTTCCTAAAACCTGCGAAGATGTAACCAGTTCACCAGGAGTCGATTCAATGGGCGATGCCAATGAGATTTCTGACGATGGTTCAACCGCTGTCGTGATTGGAGATTCAAATACCGGCTCCGATGATGCAACTATTGATGGAGCTACTGACGTTTCACTCGATGGTATTGGAGAAGGAGTGGTTGCAGCTGGCGATACAATAGACTCGGTTGAAGGTTGGCTTGTAATTACTGGTGATACCAAGGATTCGACTGAAGAAGGTTCAACGGCAGATACAATTGGTGCCGATGAAGTCACCACTGAAGAAGGCGCTTCCGATGTCAATATAGGTGAAACAAATGATTCTGAAGTTGGTTGAGCAGAAGAAACAATTGGTGAGACGACTGACTCTGTTGATGGCTCTGCTGGTGTCACTACTGGTGAAACAATTGACTCTGTCGAAGGCTCTGCCGATGTGACTACTGGTGAAACAAACGATTCAGTTGATGGCTCTGCAGATGTCACTATTGGCGAGACAAATGATTCTGTAGTAGGTTGAGCAGAAGAAACAATTGGTGAGACGACTGACTCTGTTGATGGCTCTGCTGGTGTCACTACTGGTGAAACAATTGACTCTGTCGAAGGCTCTGCCGATGTGACTACTGGTGAAACAAACGATTCAGTTGATGGCTCTGCAGATGTCACAATTGGCAGCTCAAACGAACTTTCAATTGGACTTGTGATGACAATCGATTCTGCAGAAGTTGTTGGTGCAACTTCGGATTGCAGTGGTTCAAAGGTGGCAGCAGATGATGTGAATTCAAAATCAGATGGTGACACTGTGCTCCATGTCTCTGCTGACAGAGTAGTTGGTGGTACAACTACCGATGGGGAAGATGACTCGGGAACAAACGAAACGACACTTGTTGGTGAAATCTCTGACTCAACGCTTGCAACACTTGTAGGTTGTTCTGCCGAATATGTTGAAGGTTCAGCAAAAGTAGATGACGAAATCAGTTCAATGATGATTGAGGAAGTTGGAGAAGCTGCTAACTGTGATTCAGGTGATGCCTCATTCAACGTGCTTGATGATGCTTGAACAGTGAATGTAGCCAGCGATTCATCAGAGCTTGGAGCTGGCACAAACGATGAAGAAGCGACAGGTGAGGAGTCAACAGGTGATGAATAGTCCAAGGTAGCTTCAGATGCAGATGCCAAAGAAGTTGTTTCAAGTTCACTTGAGGTTGTTGGAGCAATCGAGGTCGTGGATGGACTTGCTAAATCTGTGTATTGTGGACTTGTGGACACTTGAGTGGAGGCTTCGGGCAGTGAATTTTCAGGTGAAGTGGTGGCAGACTGAACAATATATGAAGAGTCACCAGCTGCGGAATCAGTTGAAAATGTGCTTGAGAACGAAGATGATGAGGGTTCAACTAATGGTGCACTGTCAATTGCGGAGCTAGTTGCGTCTGTAGACGTTGTGACTGCTGCTTCGTCATTATTGGATGAAGAATCGCCGGAAGTAGTTCCTGCTGCAGTAACGGATTCAAGTGATGATTCAGTTGGTTCAACTAATGAGGTACTGCCAGATGATGTAGTTGCATCTCTTGTGGTGTCTTCATTGGCAGTCAGTGGAGTCGACTGGGTCGTCGGAGCCTCCGCTTGTGAAGCACTTGAAGTTGTTGGTAATGAATTTGCAGACACGGTTTCGCTGTTCCTATTTGAGGTAGCTTCAGCAGTGAAACCTGGTGATGATGTGCTCGCTTGATCGTTGTTGGTAGTTGGTGTTGTTGGTTGGTTGGTCGAGCTAGTTTGCTCATTGTTTGCTGAACTTGTCTTCACATCGCCTGTCGAAGTCGTCTCCTCATTGTTAGTTGCTAACGTGGCAGCAGTAAGTGACTCGTCATTTCTGGATGACGTTGACACTCTAGTTGTTGCGGCTTCAACAGTTGAAGATGTTGGTTGATCTTGTGTTGTTGCTGAAGAAGCTTCTTTGCCAGGTGATGCAAAACTGCTAGTAGTTGGGTAAAAAGGTCCATTCCTTGATGATGTCTCTTGATATTCACTAGTGGTACCTACACTTGTTGAGGCAATCGAGGTATACTCATCTTCAATGCTACTTTCACTATTGTCTCTGTTGTTACTGATTTTTCCTTGCTCTTGGGACGAGGTCGAACTGTCTGTATCTCCATCTATTGCTGAGTCACTGGTGAAAAATCCCGTAAACAAACTTGACGAGGTTGAGGACTCAGAAGACTCAGATAAAGTCTGATTTCTTCCATTGAATACTCCATTGGCTGCGTCTTGGAGTCTATCGAAAAGACTATCGGCTCTTCTCTTTAAAGCTTCACCTTTTGGGAAATGGATTGGCAGTCCATAAACTGTTGACACGAATGACAATACATAAATGGCTGAAACAAGATTCAAGTTGGCATTTGCAATCATCGTGTAAAATCTGAATTTGAAAGAACGACTGTAGTTGGGATAAATATCAAAGGTGAATAAGTGTTAAATAGAAAAGATTGGCTAATTGGTTAATGAAATGAAGAAACGAAAGGATATACGGCAGCTGAAGGGGGTGGCGGTATAAATATTGAAAAGTTGTGGTGGTGAATTGGAATAAAACGAATGACTGAATTTACCAACAAGGTTGTTCAAAAGTGGGTATCACAAGTGGAAATGAATGTGAGCGTAGGTGTTTAAGCAAAAGCTCCAACTGCAATGGATAGACGTCCAACTAGTGTGGTTTGCAATACTTATTGTTGATGTCTGTTGAATTTCCTTTGTTCACACACTCTCTCTTTCTCTTTTTTGCAGTACACTTTTCTTTCTAATTTCTGACTGAACACGTGAGTTACTTGAATTGGTGATGATGATGATGATGGTGATGGTGGTGATGTACCTGGTATTGGATGGTTAAAAGAGGTGTTGTGAGTAGTCAGTAGAAAAGATGGCTTGTGTTGACAATTTGTTTCCTTCCTTCTTTCACCTTTTTACACTCAATGGGATTTTCGTTGTCATTAAAAAGAAAAGAAAAAAGCCTTTTGTGGTTTTAGAGCTCTTGAAACAAAGTACACGCCCTCTTCTACGCTTATTTTTGAAACAATAACACAAAAGCGCAAAGAAATAAAAACAAACAAAAGGGAAGTCTAAATTATTTTTAGCCCCTTATACATATTATTTGGGTTTAGTACACTACCCTTTTTTACGTATGTACATCCACACATCAGTATTGTCGGCCCAAGTAGTGTAGATCAGAACATAATTTAAATTCGTAAAAGCAAAAAAAAATAAAAATAATAATAAGTAATTGGTTTGCTTTGCTGTGTTTGTGTAACATTTTCACTACTTTTCTACCTCGTCTATTCTTCTTTGATTTGTTTTTGTAAATTACGCGTATCCCGCCTTTCATACTGTCGATATTAACCCTTTTTAGGCTTTTGTGTTACCATTCAAGTTGAATTCATTCCTTCTTGAAACAGTTGATGGGCTTTTTAAAAGAGCCAAATTTTGATATACAGAGTACTGGAGAAGCTATTCTGGAACTGATCTGAGTCGGCGGTACTCATCGGCCTCTCTCCAATGTGACTGACACGAAACAGCACGATTCCAAATCAGGAAATCAAAACATAGTATTATGAGTGTGATAAAGTTATGATACGATTCCAGATTCAATAACCTGTATGGGTTGTTGTGAATTAGATCTTACTTGTACAATCTATTGGACTAAAAGTGTTGCATGAACCCTAAACGAGGGAGTCACACCATATATGTAAGAGCGTGAGAATACACTGTGTTCGACGTAACGTTAAAAGTCACCAAAAGACCACACATCCTTGGTTGCGTCATTGAAAACGACTCTCTCAGAATCACAGATTGAATGTAGAATGTATAGGGAGACGACGAAAGGTGGAAAACATGCTGTGTGTTTACTCCGACCGATTGACCCGCCAGAGCACATCTAATGGACACCGTAATTTTTTGTTTGTAAACTTTGCTTTCAAATCTCCCAATTTCCCGGTCCACTCCCCTATTGCCTCCGTTATCGTTCCCTTGACTAATCGAAAGGTTGTCTACCGGTCTTGATGGGAGTTGTTGGTTAGTGGCGGTGTGTTGCATAGTGTAGTCGCGGTCGTTTTATTTTCGTCGTCAAGTGGATTAAGATCAATCGGGTCTAGAGAAAAAAAACTGTTTGCCGCGTCAACATCCTCATACAGGGTAATTCAATCCCAACTCTTTAAGTCTGATGTGAAAGTAGGTCACCCTCATCAACTCTACATGACTTGTTAATTGTGATAACAACCTGGCTCTGTGGTGAACCGCGTGATTCGTCAAAGACTCCACTCTCGTCACTACCTACGCAAAAAACTTATTCTGGGCTTACTTTTAGTGTTAACTTTTCGCATCCAGGTTTTTTTAGTTGTTGCAGATATTTGAATACTTACAGGCTATACCCTTAGAAAACTAACACCATTTGGTATCGGCTCATTTTCTTCTTTTAGTACGTGTAGCTGTTTCTTCTGCATGATTTGCTCGTCAAAGTGCAGTTCACGGGTGGGGGGCGGCAGGCACATGATGCACTTTAATCGTGAACGATTGTCGGTAATTTTTAGTCATGGCATAATTTATATTGGGTCAATTTAGACTGAGAGTGAATCGGACGATTTTCAAGCACTAGATCTCGCGCAGATCTATCAAAGTCGATTGTTGCAGTCACTAGTCTATATAGTTTCCTATTCTTTTTTTTGGTTAGATCTATGTATTACGCTGTTCATTGTGCTTCGTTTTTGAAGTTTTATTCATCTCATTACTCTGCAAAAGTCTATCGTTAAACTTTAGTAAATTTGGGAAGATCCCTTAAAAAGCGTACCGTGGAATGAGCTGATATTTAGTCTACGAAGACGATTCTGCGTTGCACATGTCTACTTCATTTGAACTGAGATCTCATAGATGTGTTCAAATGGGTAGCGCTTGGTCTCTGTATATCCATCGCAATTGATTTATTTTTGAATTTGAGGAAGACAAACATTCGCTTCCAATGTCAGGATGCCATCAAATGAAGATCTACTAAATGACTTTGCCGAAATTGATGCTACAACTGCTGCAACAGGAACAAGTACAAGCTCTAGCCGATTACGTCGATTAGACAAGCTCGTCATTGATCAATCATCATTGCTTGACGAAGACGATCAAATCGAATACATCAACCAACTAAATACCTACAACATTAAGCAATATTACAAATATCGCAAATACATCACCTGTTTTTACATTGCACAAGTTGTAATCATTGTATCGTTTAATTTCACCAACACCAACGTTCACGACAAATCATTGTTATTGCTTACATTAATTTCAGTCTTGCTTAATATCATTTCGATTCAAGAATTGCAACAAAAGTATCAATATAATGTGACAATTTTTGACAAAAGATTCAATTTTATGCAATTGACTAGTCTATTTAACATACTTGTTTCTTTTGAGGTTATGTATATTGACATATTCAAGATAAAAATATATTACTTTGCTGCTTTGATTGTTTGCAATTATTCATTACCAAAAATGCATCGTTCAATGTTTAATCAAATTGATGAGTCGGTGAAAGAATTGGATAAATTGAAATACAAGTATAAAAACGTGTAGCAGCAACATGCTTTGTTAATACATGATTTAACGAAAAAACCGCCATTAGATGTCATTTGCTAGTATCGGTATGTGGTATATAGAGAAATCAAATATCCGAATAAAATTAATTTTACATTCACACCACAATGTAGAGTCTATGGCCCTTGATCTCGTGGAACCGTATAAGGTGAGTCAAGACATCGTATCTAACTGACCATAATCATTGTACTAAAGTTGAGGAAGACACACATTACTACAACTCCCCCACTTCGACAACACATCGCTGTCTCAGACAAATGTCGCGTGATCTTTAATCAATTTTTACCCCTAAATGTGTCAATGTTGCAGTTACGAGGATTCAGATGTGTGGGGAGGTTGCAATACATTGGCAGGCACATAAGGGTATATATAAAATACTCATTCAGACAGACAAATTTTTTGCCCTCCCCCTATTACTTTTCAGAAAG
>OGTJ01000195.1_pt1 | contig 25548 bp, 18 predicted proteins | sample 1574611 | NCBI WGS metagenome assembly OGTJ01 (sample SAMN03295858, study PRJEB24534) | human gut metagenome | isolation source: fecal sample 1 from infant 9 | host: Homo sapiens | place: USA: Pittsburgh, PA | collected 2014-07
GGGAGTTTTTTACTAAATCAATTGATTCTTCAACAATCTCAATTGGACTGTTACCATTCTTGTAAGCCCATGCTTTGTAAGTGAGTTTAGGTTGAGGGAATGACATCTTTTTCTTTTAATTGAATCGAATGGGCAAAAGGTGATGGCAGAAAAGGGGCAGAAATACGAAGACATTTAAAGTCTGTTAGAGTATAAAAGATAGGCACAGTAGATATATGATTTCTATAAAACCCTCTTCTTTCCAACGGGCAACGGCGGTCCTATCTATGATTAGTAAGTAATAGAAAAAGCAAGCACAAAGTACATTAGCTCTTCTCAGCTTTTTAGTTGTAAATGCGATGAAAAGCTCTGTGAGCCATCGCAGCCAAAGTACCATGTCTCAGGCAAGATCATTAAGTACCCGCCGTACATACGGAGTTGAATAACGGAAGCGGACGGACAAGCATGTAGTGTTTCAAAAGGTTTTAATTCTAATATGCAAAAATAGGATGTGTAATATCGGATGAATTTTTCGGAGAAAAATTACCGTTCCCGTTATTTTATTTACTTCTTAAACATGCTGGAAATGGATGCAACCAGTGTTATCGAGAATATTGACTACAACTTCACTGATAACATGGTTACAATCAGCAGTGTCAAAACCTTCTCGCTCATATATAAGCACCTTTACAATTCATCCTCAATTGTCCGATAATTTTATACAGCTCTAAAACTTGAAATATATCTACAATAACTACCGCAACGTTATTAACACGCCACATTTTTGTATGGAGTAGGAACATTTTCGGATGTTGTAGATAAGAAGCGGCTGAACAGTAACTATCGGTTGAAATTACTTGAAAACATGAATCGCACAGAAAACAAAATAAAGGTCCGTTTCGAAGTCCCATTGGCGTCGTTTTTGTGCCACATATGTCATAAACACACCCATTCATACCAATTGCAACTCGTTACGATTTTTCCAAGCCTAAGTGTGCAAAGAATATTGCTCAGGGAGGTTGCTAAGTCAGTTTTGGCTAAAGCTTCGGGTTCTTTGAAGAAGTTTGTAATTTGCAATCAAGCAAATTCTTGGCGTGTAAGGGCTTTACTCCGATTTATTGGATAAAATAAGCCTCTATTCAAACTAATTGAACAACTATGCAAAATGTGCTGATTGGATACTTATGTAGTATTCTAAACCGCACAGTTGCCTTCACTTCTAACGTGTCCCCTTACCACGCCTTCAACTCCTCACGCGTAATATCCTCTTCACCTTCTATATGAGAGACTATACTACAATTGGTAGCATTCAGCTAGGGTGTAACAACGTCTGCCAATAAACTCCGATCTACAACTCTTTGCAACTCAGATGCAATTCATCAGTACAAACGCACGCAAATATGCTTCCTATATGAGCCCATTATTGGCAACCATTTGAGGAGATCCACCCTGATTTGAAGTAATCCCACCAGTACTACTATTCAACCCCACCTCAGGTATCAATGACGTATGGATGTTCATGGCATAAATCGTAATAAACATGACAATGATATGAAGTCCCAAACAATAGGCAAAAAACACCATCCTGGTTAATCTCGTGGCCAAAATTGCTCTGGTTAACGATATGAATAGCCTTTCTAAAGGCGACAATTTTGAATTGATTCTCTCCTGCTCTTTTATTCTGAATTGCTCAATTGGATGTAATTTTTTTTCATAGTTGCGTTGATACTCCACATCATTACGTTCTAAATCAACATTGGGTTTGGGGTTGAGAAATTTTCTTCCTGATGCTGTAGTAGTGATGTTTTTCGTACCCGGCGTTTGGAACGAAGCCAAGTACCTTCCTCTTTCATACAATTCTTCGTTATCATGTTTCAAAGCATTCACTTGTCGCTTGAGATCATTGACTTTATTTTGCAGTTTCCGAAGCTCTTCTTCAAGTTCGTTGTTCTTTTCTCTAAATCTGTCCCTTTGTTTTGTAATGATTGGTAAGATGGATGATTCATCAGATCCATTAACACCCTTGTCTCCAGACATTCCTGAAATTATACTTCCACTTCTCATATGCGATGGTCGCGTGAAGCGACTCATACCAGATATCAAACTAGCATTGTCGTTGAATCTGTTTTGACCATTCGAGTCCTGTAATTCAACTAAATCATTTTCCAATTTCTCATTCAACTGTTGTAATGAAGTTATTGTTTGTGCTGAAGCATCAACTTGCTTTTGAAGATTATCAATCTTGGTAACCAAGTCATTGTGTTGTGATCTGTACTGCGCTAGTTCTTGAGTCATGGCTTTGTTTCTCTCAATGACTATGGTGTCTAATTTGGCACCTTCTCCTTGACCATTTTCATCCCCATCTTCGTCATCATCATGTCCAAATTCTATTTGACGAAGCAAGTGCAATTCTTGTTTGATCTCTTCATAATCGGAAGCTTTGCTCAATTTCAATTTCAAGTTCTTGATTTCTTGATTCATTTGTGAATTTTCTCTATTTATTGACTCAATTTTAGTCTCGTATCCCTTGGAAGATTCAGTCAATCGCTTCCTCACTTGATCCAAACTAGCAACAAGTAGTACATTTTCACTTTCAACTTCTTTTACCTTCTTGTCACATTCGTTACGCACCATATCTGCGTCATTATCATTCTTTGATTTAGAAATCTCCCTTCTCAAATCTTCATTCCTCTTTTCAAGATCAAATATCCTTTTCTTTGCCAGTTCAGCATCTCTTCTAACCATATCAAGCTCGGCTAACACAGATGCCGAAGTCTCCTGGTTGTTGACGTTCCTATTTTGATTGTCCAATTGAAGTTCTGACACCTCTTTAAAAGCCCTTAATTCTTCAATTTGCTTTTGTGCCGTGAGCAACTTATTCTCAAATTGTTTCTCTTTTACACTCCAATTATTCTCCTTCTCTTCCAAAATAGCCCTGAGTTCATTTTCTTTAGCCTTGACTCGACTGCTTAAAAGCTCCGCTGATTTTTGTTCGTTTGAAAGTAGCCTTTGTTTCAATTGATCGTAATCAGCCTTTTTCGCCAACTCATCTTCTAACCTGGTTACTTCAGCTCTAAGTTTGGTTGCATCGTTGCCCTCTATCACCGAGTCGAGTGACATTTCCAACAAGGGTCGAGGATCGGGAGCTTCCGCAATTAATCGATAAACCCCAAAAAAGTGATTTTCAGCATTTTTACTCTTATTTGTAAGACTGTCAATTTCATTCTGATACAATTTCAATAGAGATTTGATTTGCCCTAGCTTTTCATCATCCTCTAGTTTCTTGAACTCTTTAGTTTTCGTGGCCAACGCTTTTCGACTCAAAACTGACGACTTTTGGTATTCTTTTATTTCTAACCCTTGTTCATCGAGCTTCTTCTGTAAGCTAGGCAAGTCTATTTCAATCCATGTTTGTAACGCATGTTCAAACACGTTCGGCGTGGCATTGCTAGTGGTACTATTCTCTGTCATAGTCTTTGATCGTGTTAAATGTAATCAGTAGGGTTCTAAAAGTTGACACGATCGTGACAGAAAGAAAAAAAAAAAAGTTCATAGAGTTCACCAATCGGGACCCACTCCAGCACAGCTGTGTGACACCTTTCTCAAGACATGCTGTCTCTATGTACACACTCATCTACATTGCCTCTACGTTATAACCACCACATTGCGTCACTTTTATATGTGCATTAATTTATATCGTATAAAATATAAACAAACAAGGAAAAGATAGGTGTGAATTTTCTCTTTGATAAGGTGATTAGATAAAGGTTTCGTATGGAACTGGGGCCAATGTTTGTGGAATGTTTTCTTTAGCTGAAACAACAGTAGCTCCTCTTGGTTTAGCAGCATCTCTCTTCAAGTTAACGTATTCACCTTTAGCCTTGGCTTCTCTCTTTTTAGCAGCATTTGACTTAACTCTGTCCAAGAATTCTTGACGACAAGCGGAGTGCTTTACGTGTTCAACTCTCAAGTTTACTCTCTTTTCAATGTATCTGTTTCCAACAACCTTGTTGATAATGACACCTACAGAAGATTTGGTAACGTTGAAAACAATACCGGTCTTACCGTGGTAGTATTTGTGTGGCATACCCTTTTGAACAGCACCATTGGCTTTGATGTCAACAATGTCACCAACTTTGTAAACCTTTAAGTAGGTTGACAATGGGATGGCTCCATGTTTTTTGAAGTCACGTTGGAAAGCGTAACGAGTACCTGATCTGTAACCGTGTCTAGAAAAGGGATTGTTAGTAAGATATTCTAATACGAAAACGACTAATCCGTGGGCATATAATAACTCCATTGAGGACGGTGTTATGGCTTTACGTGAATTTCAGGGTTACATCCTTGACGAGACTTTTCAACATAACCGATCAATAACTGTATAGCAAATGGCAATCGAATTTGATTCTTTGAAGTTGCTGGATGTAACTTATGGAGCAATCTTTGACTCATGTTGGTGACAACTTTCTTTACATTTCAATTTTGTAGATTCAATTCCACTGCATGCAATAACACACGCTTCGCCCCTTTTTGCTCCCCTCTCTGTCATGGAGTATCCCTTTGTTCTCTTCCACGGATTATCTTTCACTATCAATCACATACGATTTACCCATTTTTGTATTTAGTTGGTGATGCTTCTAGGTTCTACTCAACACTGTATGAAAAAAAAAAAATTTCAGTATTCTTTCTTTTGGTTGTTACGGTGTGCACCAAGGACAAATTCTATGTGGCACTACCAAGTGATCATGAAAGAGTGCGCGCTACAAAATTTTTATAAAGTGCGAAAACAAACAAAAATCGCAGACGAGTCTATAGCCCTATCAAGTCCAAATTCACGTGATTACATATTTTTGCAACCAAACCATTCCACACCAATCCACCATACAATGTACGCGATAACACCCTTTTACCACACAACTTCCCGCAATCCAAAATCAATGTATATTGATATGTATTATTATTAATTTACATGTAAAAAAGGAAGCTAATAATCAAAAGTAGAGTTATAAGTGCGAATCCATTTATTCTTCTTCTTCTTCAGCATCTTCACCACCTTCACTCTTCTTGTTTTGAGATCTTCTCTTAACTCTACCTGGTCTTCCACCACCGTATGGAGAAGTTTGAGCAAAGTCAATGTGTTTTTGAGAGTCCAATCTAACAACAAATGATGGAACATTAACGATTTGTTTACCAACAGCAATGTGTCTTTGAGTGATCAAAACTCTAGCGTGGTGGATTGATCTAGCCAAACCCAATTTGAAAACTTGAGTTTGCAATCTTCTTTCCAAGAAATCTTCAATTCTCAAAGCCAAGACATAATCCAACTTCATCTTGTCTTCAGACAAGACACCAACTCTAACCAATCTTCTAATCAAAGCATTACCTTCGAATAATCTCTTGGTATCTTTTTCGTCTCTGGTCAACAAGTTACGAGCAGCTCTTCTAATCTTGGACAATTGGAAACCAATTCTATAGATTTCTCTCTTGTTCTTCAAACCGTATTCACCAGCCAATTTCAATTCAGCGTCTAAACGAGCTGATTCATATGGTCTAGCTGGGGTGGAATAAGTCTTTGAGTAAGTTCTTGGAGCACCTATAAAATTGTTAGAATTCAATGTTCATCGTGGAAAGACAAAGAGATTTCAAAAGAAAAGAGGTGGGTGTTACTCCAAAACAATGATTAAAAAAAGAACAAGTTCCACAATCGTACAGAATGCATTTACAAAACCTTCTTTTTCACCACTGACGCAATTCAAAGCGACAACCAGTGAAGAATGCCCCCAGGTTCAGCAGTTTAAACTGAACTGTCAGCATTTCACCATGTAACGTTGTCTTTTGAAAAAAGCATCATTCATGATGTTCTTCTGTGTCTGAAGTGTCGGGAGTTCAGACACATAATAAAGATAAGGTTTGTAAGCATTCAATGATTGAGTTATGAACCCATTATTTGTATCAAAGAATGGAGGACCCGAACCTCAACGACCAGGAAGCAGTAGTCCCATACCAAAAGTGAGGAGACATTTGCTAATGAAATCGTTCAATGAAGTAATCTATCAAAATAACCTTGGATTAGTAGTTCCTAAATAGTGAATAATAGTAACATACGTGGCATATTGTACTAGTGATGACTTTGCTAGGTGGTTGGTGTAAAAAGGAATAGAAAAGATAGATGTGAAAAATTTTTGAAAAAAAAAATTCATTCCCATTCACATTCACTGAGTGAGGGAGAGTGCAATGAAAATTTTCAAAAGCTTATTTATATACAGGAACACAGACAAAACCTTAGAGAAATGGTAGCATACATCTCTATCTCTATACATATCAAGTAGCACACCCCATGCTTGATCTACTTTGATGAAGTTTGTTGCATTGATCTCAGGTGGTAAAGATTCCTTCTTCAACATCTATCACTGTCTATCGCAGGGGCATGAACTAGCTGCACTAGGTAATTTATATCCTCAAGATGAATCAAATGATGAAATTGATTCATTCATGTTTCAAACAGTTGGTCATGATATAATTGAATACTACAGTCAGTGTCTTGAGGTTCCACTCTATCGACAGAAAATCTTGGGCAAGTCATCAAATCAAAATCTAGAGTATCAGTTCACACAGGATGATGAGATTGAAGACTTGTATACATTGTTATCCACCATCAAGCATCACCATCCCGAAATTGAAGGTGTTAGTTGTGGAGCAATACTTTCTCATTACCAAAGGACAAGGGTTGAAAATGTATGTGACAGGTTAGGGCTCACCTCGTTGGCTTATCTTTGGCAAAGAAATCAAAATGATTTAATGTTGGAAATGTGTGAGAGTGGATTGGATGCAAGACTTATCAAAGTTGCCGCCATCGGATTGACCGCTAGGCACTTGGGAAAGAAATTGCAAGAGGTGTATCCACATTTGCTAAAACTCAATCAAATGTACGATGTCCATATTTGTGGAGAAGGTGGGGAATTTGAAACAATTGTACTCGATGCACCATTTTTCAAAAGTAAAAAGCTCCAGATTGTCGATCAAAAGGTTATAACACATTCCGGAGACGTATTTTATTTGAAATTAAAAGTGGAGCTAGTTCGTAAACAGGAGTCTGAATATGCTTCTCTACCACCACCTCCATTGCTAGAGCATGAATTGGCTGATGCTACAAAATCGGATCATTTGCATGAAGATGTAGCACCACCAAGTCCATCTTTAGCGTATAGCACATACATCCCACCACTTAGTATTGTCGACACACCCACTAAACTCTTTGTCAGTAACATTACTTCAAATGCGGGAACCGTGGAGCGTCAAACTGAAAGTATATTCAAACGATTGAAATCGATATTAAATGATCATGAGCTTACATTCAATGACATACAACACATCAACGTCCTATTATCCGATATGACTTTGTTTGCCAGAATGAATAAAATTTACGCCACATTTTTTGAAGATGTGTATCTACCACCATCGAGAATCTGTCTAGAAACTGATGTATCCACCACAGTCCAAATATCATGTGTTGTGCTCAAAAAGATTGACCCCAAGACAGGAACACATATACGGTCAAGGTCTTTTTGGGCGCCACAAAATATCGGTCCTTACTCACAGAGCATCATTGATTCGCAAAAAAGATACAAACTTGCCAGCTTATCAGGTCAGATCCCATTGATACCGGCCACTATGACGATATCAGAGAATAACATTGCGTTCAATGGGGCATTATCGCTTCAACATTTGCATCGAGTAGAGAAGTTAGTGGATGTGCTTAATTCAGCAGTGATCACCTGCTTTGTTACAAACAGTTCATTTGTACCAATAGTGGTTGATTGTTGGAACCACTATGCAGATACAAAGGGGTATATGCTGACGCCACTGTGGAACAACTTAATTATTGCTGAAGTGCGAGCCTTACCAAGGAGTGCCGATGTTGAATGGGGTGGATACAGCTTCAAAGAAGTCTCTAGTGGTTATGAGGATGAGGATGTTGATGGTGACGAGACCTTGTCGAAACCAACTCGTGATGAATCACGATTTGACTCCTTTGAATACAGCAGCGTATGTTCAATCGCTAATGCGTCTTACAGTTTTGTATCGCTATTCTCATCGGATATCACCGTGGTTCAAAAGTTTCTCAAAGGGCAACGATCGCATGTCACTTTGTTAGCAAGTGAAACAGTACCAAACTTCCAATTTGAGTACTTCCCTGTTCGCAAGGTTTACAATGTCAAAGGTAAAGAATACAAATACTGTCTCATTGTAAGACAAGAAGAACAAGATTAGCACACTCGAGCCAACTTTTTCTCATGAGACATTGTTTATTACCAGCGACTATAGATCTACTATGTAGCAATATCACTTCCATCGTTTTGTGGACCTTTATAAATCAACTCCTCAGGGACCTCGATCCCTTTTGCACGACAGAGCTCAATCAATTTAATGTTTTCCTCCTTCAACTGATCAATATAATCAGCACTCTTTGTCAAAATATTCAACTCTGATCGATTTTCCTGCTCGGTCAAGTTGGGCGTAAGCGACACAAGTTTATCAAATTCTGCACGTATATTTTCTCTTCGTTTTTGTTCTGATGCTATATGATGTGCCTGTAGAAAGAGTAGTTAGTATCATAGATAAGAACATGGGTTTTTTTTTTTAGCTTTACTTACCTTCTTTTGTTCGTCAGACAAATTGGTTGACTTTGTCTTCTTCTTCCTCTTTGTGGTGGATATGTTATTTCCCCCATCATTGTTTTCAGTACCTGCGTCGCTTGATATAAGCTCTTCTTTCGGTGATGCACTCAATGACATTTGGTAGATGAGTTAATGCTTGGTCAACAAAAGAAGGGGACTAATCTTTTCGAATTTTATTTTTCTGGGGATCTCTCCAAAAGCAACACAAAAGCTTTTTCATATGATTGAGTTTCTCTCAGTAGTAGTACAAGGGCATCTATAAGTTACATCAATAATGATGAAGAGCGATAAACACATTAAAATAGGAGGTGTATTTCCAGTTGTCAAATAGAAATAACTCATAATGACTACAAAAATAGGAGCAAGGAGAAAGAATAATATAGCCGACATGAAGATAGGAAGCAAAGGCGATGGAAGGTCTGGAACATTGAGTAACGGATCATCCATATAGGCAGGCGAACTCACTATATAAAGGCTATTCAAAGATTCGCAGTGCTCCTTCTTTGAGAATGGGATAGCCACAAAGCTTCAATCGGTATATTTCTCTTTCAAGTATTCAAAAGGACCAGTAAGTTTGAGCTTACGAATTAATATACCTTCGAGTATGCATCTTGGAAGAAGTGGGGATATGAAACCCAAAATGAAGGCCATTTTTGCATGGTACAAATGCAATGACCCTCCTAATTTTGCTTTTTCGAAATCATCCACAACTTGCTTAGCATACAGGTCAGCAGGCGTTGGATTGTTCTTGGTTACCCCTAATCTGATCTCTTCGAAAGCTTCCTTCATTCCTGGTACATTGAAAAGTGATGTTTCTGGCAACCCTCTTGTATCCTCAATGTTAGTCCTAACCATGCCTGTGATAAAGTTGATGACTTTAACCTTAAATGGTTTCATCTCTATTCTCAAGACTGAAGCATACAGCTCTATCGTGGCTTTTGTTGCTGTATACACGCATGAAAAGGGAAATGGATTGACTCCAGCAATTGAACCCGTGAATTCGATAACTCCTTTAGCATTGATTAAAAGAGGCGTAACTCTCTCACCACACGTATTGCTCCAAAAACATTAACTTTGAAACATTGTGCAAATTGTTCATCAGTAACGTCAGTTGTAGGCACCTGACAAGTTTGACCTGCGTTATTGAATAAAATATCCAAGTGGTTACCAAGTGTTTCCTCTTGGATGTAAGTTTTAGCATCCTTGACACTCAGCGAGTTGGTTACATCCAACTTGAAGATTTTGACTCCGTAATTGTCTCTTAGCTTGGCCATTGGCTCCAACCTTCTTGCTCCAGCAAAAACAAGGTATCCTCTCTTTGCGAGTTCAATTGAAGTTGCAAATCCTATACCCGAAGATGCTCCAATGACCAATGATACTTTCTGGCGACTCTCTGGCGTGTCTTTTTTTAATCGTTGTTATAATAAGGAAGAGCAGGTATGAAGTTAGAGTGCAACACAATCCATTGGAACCGCCTTGTTCTTTTATATTTGCAGCCTTGCTTTGTTTGCGTGGAGATTAAGTTTTTGAATATTGACAGAAAGCTTTTTCCGTAGCGGATTTAAAAATTGTGCTTCATAATCCAAGAACAGCTCTACTGCTAACTACCACGACTGCCAGTTTTAAACCTTTTTGACGTTAGAAGAACTTATATTTAGTTCTTCACTTATTTGCTGTGTCGAATGAGTGATTCAAACGCATTACCAAAGAACAATGAACTTCCTTTCTGAAGAGCGGATATAGAACCATTTGAGCATAACAAGTTTTTGCAGCTGACTAAATAAATCTATCTCCGAAAGGGCTTAGGTTGCATTAAGTTATTGATTCATCTGCAATGGTTCTTCACAACTTTGAGGTGAACAGAAGGTTGCAAAAAATAAAATAGAATGCAAAGTCTCACAATAAAATTGAGTATTTGGTATCATCCACTCAATTTAAACCCCCAAGCCTGGTTAATAGCCCCAATATACATGCACTGTTGCAATCCTATTTCGAGGGTTTATAATATGAGAATCAAGCTGTGTTAGAATGCATGATAATCAAACTGCCAACGATCCACATCACCCCCTCCATCCTAGAAGCTGGCTCATAACTGGATGTCAGCACAATCTGTTTACACTAGATGCATTCACATCCGCTTTTGGGATATCAAAAGTTATATCATCGTGTATATTTCAACTGTATGAAACGCAAATAAAAAAGAGTCATATAGAAACCTATAAACTATATCTCCGCCTCCCAAAATCCTCCCCAAAAATCTGAACCCTTATCTCCTCACAACAAAGCTGCTCCGACAGCCAATGCACCTACAGCTCCAGCGATATTCATTCCTCTAACTGCATCACCAGCTTGAGTAGTTGTCTTTGCAGCAGAAGTAGTAGCTGTAGTAGTCAAATTTGAAGTCAAATTGGCATTGTGGGAAGAAGTTGCATTGTGTCTCAATTGACCACCTTTTTTGGTTCCTTTGTTCTTTTTGGAAGCAGCTGAAACAAAGCAACAAGCACTTAGTAATAACAATAATGTTTGAGTTTGCATTGTGGTCGCAGAGTTATGAAAAGAAGGATCCACTTCACGAATATCATGTTTGCTTGAAATGTTGGTTGTTTTTATACCCGAATGGTGTGTTCTTATACCTGCCACTTTGTACAGAAGGATCGGTTTGTGAGCGCATAACATTAAAATCATTTTTTTGCAACTTTTCCTTTTGCAATTGCAATACCGCACACAAGTATCATATTTTCTTGGAAATGTAGTATTACAGAGCGTCACCAAGAGTAGGGAGTTTGTCAAACCCGGAAAGCATTGGCTTCTTTATACCTTCCTTGACAGTTCCTCTTTGAGTTTCCTTTTCAGTTGAATATGAAGAAGCTGCAAAAGAAAGAGGCGGTGGAGGGGTTGATTGAAACAACAGGTAAGGAATAAACTATTGCAATCACTATTGAATGTTTTGGCCCATCTGGTTTTCAATGCAATTGCTATATCTTATAGAGGGATGAATGGGGTAGTAGTTGCAACACATATCCATTGAAACAGTGGTAGCGCTATATCCTTATTTATTCCCTAAACCTGAAAAGCTCCTCACATCTCCAAACGACACACACACACACACACACACACAAAGAATTGGATCTCTTCATATGCTGTGTTTGCTTGACAATGCTCAACCTCCACCACCAAACAACATAGATCCAACTTTTACGCTACTCACCAATGAACTATTTGATAAACTTGATGCGGTCAACCGTCACAATTTACAAGAAGCCTCAACCATAACTGAGCGCAGGGCACAAATCATTAACGATTTCATTGCAACTTTTCGAACTCACATTGGTAATGATATTCTTCAATCGGCTAAGCTAATATTCCCGGAAAAGGCTGGTAGACTTTACTTTATTAAAGAAGTGGCATTGGCGAGACTTATAATCAAAATGTACAAGATCCCCAAAGACACTGAGGAATACAATTTACTTCATTATTGGAATCGACAATATCAAAAATCGAAAAGGTTTGCAAGTGATGAGCGAAAAATTAGAGATTTGCCATTACAAGCAGCAAGAATAATTGCTACGCGACGATCATATATTGAACGTTGTAAAGAATGTACCGTGCCACAAATTAATACCTTATTAGATGACTTGACATTGGCTAAGAAACCACAAGAACACTTGGATCTTTTGCAGCCATTGTTTGACAGCCTGAGAATTGAGGAGATTCGATGGTTGATTCAAATTATACTAAAAAAACCTATTTTGGTTCATATGGAAAAGTATTTTTTCAATAGTTGGCATCCGGATGGGTATAGGTTATTCAGTATCTGTAATAGTTTGGAGACAACTTTTAATTTATTGAGTGACCCCAACAAAAGGTTTGAAACGAAAGATTTGGGTATCCACCCAAGGTTCAAGTTTAAGCCCCAATTGGCAGAGAAGTTGTCATCAAATTATGATATTGTTGTTCGTAAGTTGCAAAAGAAGCAACCAATGGAACCGCAATATGAAGCAAAATTTAAGCAATTGCAATTGGAAAACAAGTTTTATATTGAAGAAAAAATGGATGGAGATCGAATGTTGTTGCATAAGGAAGGTGGTCGGTTTAAATTTTTCTCAAGACGATTAAAAGATTATTCATTTCTCTATGGCGAGTCATTACAATTTGGGTCGTTGACTAAATACCTTCGAGACGCATTTGCCAATAACATTGATTCAATAATTCTTGATGGGGAAATGGTGGCTTTTGACTATAAGCGACAAGCAATTTTACCCTTTGGCACCTTGAAGTCGCTGGCGATTCAAGAAAGTGTACGACAATTTACTACGATAGACCATTATGAACAACAAACCAGCTACCCTTACTACTTGATTTTTGATATCTTGTACCTAAATGGCCGCGATTTGAGCAATTACCCGTTATTCTTTCGAAAAAATCTATTGGATCGAATAATTAAACCAGTACCATATAGATTTGAAGTTCACGATGCAAGGCTAGGCTCAAGTGTTGCCGATATTGAGAAAGCCATACGTGAAGTTGTTACCAGTCGAAGTGAAGGTTTAGTTTTGAAACACGTACAGCTGAGATATGTCATTGATGGGTTTCGAAACCCCAATTGGATTAAATTGAAGCCGGAATATTTGGAAAAATTTGGTGAAAATTTGGATTTGGTTGTTATTGGGAAAAACCCCGGAGTCAAGAACTCATATATGATGGGGTTGAAGAATAAAAAAGATGGTAGTGAAGATTATGGTGCTTATTATAGCTTTTGCATGTGTGCCAATGGATTTGAAGTTGAGGAATTTGACAAGATTGAACGATTAACTCATGGCCACTGGATCAATACTGCACAACAAATGCCACCTGAACAGTTGATAAAATTTGGTCGCAAAAAACCCGATTTTTGGATTGATCCTAAATACTCACTTGTGTTGGAAATTCGAGCTCGATCAATTGATGTACGACCTGAAGCCACGTTTGCTGTGGGGACTACTTTACATAATATGCATTGTCGTCGTATACGTGAAGATAAATCAATTGATGAATGTATCTCGATGCAAGAGTATATTGAAATGAAACGGGATTATATGCAAGATTTGAACTTGAAATCGCAGACCACCACCACCAAAAAGAAGGAATTAATAAAGTTGACTTCGTATAATGAACCGCTGGATTTGAAACAAGTTGAAATTGAACTGGATTTATTCGCCAGTTTTGAGTTTTTAATCTTGAGCGACAAGAAAGACAATGGAGGCGAGCACGTAACTATTGAAGAATTGAAAACATTGGTTAAACGATACGGTGGTCATTTGGTCAATTCAATAGATGCTTCAACACATTTACAAGTTATTATCATTACCGAAAAGAATTTACCTACGAGTCAACGGTATTTGGCACAAGGGTTGGACTTGATCAAGCCAGCATGGATATTTGAATGCCATAAAAGAAACCACATTGTGCAATTGGAACCTTGTTTTATATTTGATTCACAGAATTGGGACATGTATGATCAACGAGTTGATGAATATGGCGATTCGTATACGGTTCATTTACCACTTGCTCGAATCAATGCCCCCAGCTTATCTCGTGATCAAGTGGACCAATTGCGGCAGCAATTTGAATGGGATGAACTTGCTCGACCCAAATTGTACCTTTTCGAAGGCATAACGTTCCATGTAATTGGAACATCATTGGCTTGTCAATTGGTTAAAGATCGTATTGAACGTTTTAGTGGTGAAGTGGTTGACGATTTTGTCAATTGTGGATATATAGTGGTTCCCAGTTTTGAAGAAGAAGAGTTTCGACAAGAGACTATTGCAACATTGAAACGGATATACGAGACGATTAATCAAAACTTGCAAATCAGTGAAGAAGGAAAGTTTGCAAATAAGATTCCCTTTACCGTGATTGAAAAGTTTATTCATGATTGTATCAAATTCAACAGTGTTGTTGATCCCGAAGATTACAAATTTTATTAACAAAGAGGCGTCGTACTGATTAAAACAAAACTTCTACAATGTGTTCTTTTTACCTCTTTCCACCTCTTTTTCTAGTCAATTCCGGCATTTTGAATGGCACTTTCAAATGAGCAATCTTGTAAGTACCAACACTACTCTTTGGTATACCCAATGCTTCAGCTTCACCCACAGTGGCTGATTTGATAATACACCCCACGGCTCTGAATAATGCCACTAATTTCGTGGGTTTCAATTTCAAATCACGAGCCAATGGGTTCAAAGCCACTGAAAAGTTGGATAAATGTAAAATCAAAATGATTAAATAACAAAGCAATTTATCTTCATTATGAGGGTCAATAGTAAATGACCGATCTTTGGATTTACCGAATTTGGAAGTACGAGCAATGGTAAAGTTTCCCAATATGGTATCAATCAACGCCTCTGATGGTTTGGGGTCTAATTTGTTCATTAGTTGATCTTTGGAACTAACACCACGACGATTGGAATAAATGGCAAATAGTAATGATGCGTAGTACAAGATTTGCAATTTTTCCAAATTTTGATGTTCGATAATTGATGATAGTTGTTGTTTGATAAATTCCGGTGATGATGGAAATTGTTTAATGGGATCAGAGTCGGTGAATATTGATTGAACTCGGATATACGACCAATCTTTGGCGGGGATGATGGTTTTGATGGGGTAAATGTCTTCGACATTTGTGGCATCGACATTTGGCTTAGGAATGGGACTATTGGAGAAATCAGTGACATCATTATTGGTTTGACCCTTGGTGGTTGATGATTGTGCATTATTGGTGAGTGTATCTTGAACAGAATCAATAATATCCATTTCCATATCTTGTAATTTATCAGCATCGATTCTATTCTTTTCCAAATTGGTAATAGCTTGTTTGGCTTTCTTGGTACCAAACGCTTCACCCAAGGCATTTCGTTGAGTTATATTCTTGACACCAGTTGATCTAACCGATGGTCCTTTGTATATCTTGTATTGTTTTGAAGTAACTTTGGTTTGAAAATATGGTGTTTTGAACAATTCAACTGATTTGGTGTTGGGATCATACATGGCCACTACATATTCATTCAAGTCTTGTGTTTCTTTAGAGTCCCCATTATATTCTAAATGATCAGATTCGCCATGGATTAGATACTCATTGGTTTTCTTGTTTTTGTAAATGTCAAATTCAGTTGATGATGGGATTGAAAGTCCGTTGAAAAATGAACCTACTGCAGCAACTGGCTCATCAGTGTATGATGAGACTTTGATATGCGAAGAAGAAGAAGAAGAAGATGATGATGACATTGAAGTATTTTATGTATATTGAAGTTGCATATGATGATGGTGGATGTGAAAAAAAAAAAAAAAAAAACTGTTCCGATGAGAGATGATTCGCAGAAATGAATTGAATGTCTCATTATCATAAACTTGCCAGTAATGATTTTATAGACTTCAATCATGATACAGCCGCAACAACAAACATACTACGAAATACTAAACATCCCATCAACAGCAACCCAAGATCAAATCAAAGCCGCTTACAAAGCAAAACTACTAGCAACTCACCCCGATAAAACAACATCCATCACCACAGCACCTACAACAACACCAATCACAGCTACCCCTGATATCAACTTGATATTGACTGCATACACAACCCTCTCATCACCACAACTACGATCACAATACGACTCAAATTTACAAACACAATCGAAAATTAATGGCTTTAATTTGACTGGTGACGGATTGGATTCGTTTACATTGGACGATTTTGAATGCGTGGAAGTGGATACCGACAGTGCTACTGAAGATTCAACTACAACTACAACCACAGCTACTACAGCTTCACCTGAGCTACGGTTTGTCAAGACGTGTCCAAGATGTCAATGTGAGCAAGGAATGGTTTTAACTGAAGATGATTTGATCAAAAAGGGAACCAAATGCAATGATGAAGATGGTAGATTCGATATAATTGTTCAATGCAATAGTTGTAGTTTATGGATACATGTTAGATACTATGAAGAAGTAGAGTGTTAGAGCTATTAAAATGAGGATTTGGAAATTACAATTTTCATCACTTTATGTATATAGGAATACACACACTCTGATGGTTTTTTATGTCCCTTTTCAAAACTCATCTCGACTCATCCAATCAATCATTACCTTTTTGTTCATTTCAATTCATACACCATTGCCATTTATTTCGTGCTTGCTTGTTTGTTTATTGTTTTTTTCGTGTTTTTTATTCTAATGTAACTTTTAACTCCTCTTTCGTCATTGGTACAAACTCATTCAAGTTGTTTATTGGTCCTTGTTTTAAATTCAAATGATTCCATGCCCATGATGGAATCAATGCTGAATTCAACTGTGGAGCAACACTCAATTCTCGATCATCAAAATCAAACAATTCAGGTAAATCCTTCATATCGGGTTGAGAATCATACAACTGATATTGAGCTGCATTTGAATGCGATGTGGGGCCACCTAATGAGCCAGCCGTACTATGATGAAACTGTTGTGAAAATAATTTTCTATAATTGGGTAATTTAGTCGATTCATTGCGCAATTCATCAAAATATGGATCGACCATGGCTTCAATACAGCTGATTCTCTCCAATGGGCTATATTGTAATACTTTAATCAAAAACTGTATACAATCAGGTGCCATCTTTTTGAAAATCTTGTGCAATGGTATTGGTTTGATTTGAGGGAAGCGGTGTTCCATGTAGTTGGGATTCATACTCTTGATTTGTTCCTTTGACGGAGTACCCAAAATCTTGATTATTTCCACCAATTGATCAATACCCGATTCACCAGGAAATAATGGTTGTCCAAGAATCAATTCAGCCATTACACATCCAGCACTCCATACATCGATTTTAGTGGTGTAGTTTGTAGCTCCAAAAATTAGCTCCGGCGCACGATAGTACCTTGAACAAATGTAAGAAACATTTGGTTCCAGTGGATTCAATATTTTGGCTGAACCGAAATCACACAATTTCAATTCTCCCGTGGTTGGATTAATCAATAAATTCTGTGGTTTAATATCTCTATGACATATTCCTTGTGAATGAATATAATTTAATGCTCTAAACATTTGATATGTGTACAATTTGATTTCCAAAGGCGGCATGCTCAATCTCTTGGAAACATAGTAATGACTAGCTTTGTAAAGGGTTTCGGGAACAAACTCCAATATCAAATTCAAATACAATTCATTCTTGTCATTGTTGGTGTAAAAATAATACTTCAAGTCAGCAATGTTTCGGTGATGAACCAACTTCATAATCTGTAATTCACGATTTTTAAATCGTTTGTCTTGAAGTACTCGTTTCATAGCACATATCTCATTACTTGGCATGATTTGTGTTTGAAACACAACTCCAAATGACCCATGCCCAACCATTTGCGATTGCGTATACTGTATCGTTTGGGTTTCGCCATTATGACCATTTGTGACATTTTCAGTAACAACTTCTATTTTAGACATAATTTGTTAGTATAAAGCTCACTTTGAGAAGAGGGGATGTATAAATATTTGTAAATGAAAATGATGATGCGAAATGTTTGTGATTCTGGGGAAGAAAGGAAGAATGGAAGAAGAAAAAATTGACTCTTTGGTTCGGCTTGGAATGCTCTATGGTTGGAATGAGAATTTTCAGTTGAGACGGCGGTGTATTTGGTCTCCTCTTTCGAATATCGGGCGACAGTTGGAAAAGGGAAACGAAAAAAAAATTAAAAAATCTGAAACTTTTTCGACAACACTTGAAGAAACAATGGAGACTCTCTAATTCTGCTGCTTTTGTATCTTTTTTTTTTTTTTTTCTCTCTCTTTCTTTTCGAGATCGCGTCAATTGTGCTGATGATGTAATTGCTCTCACAAAAGGTTGATTCCGTTCTTTGTAAAGGAGTGACTGATGATCGACGTCGTTGACAAAAGACACACAATTAGTTCAGTTCAACAATGAAGTTCTGCTTTTTAATTTATCAAGTGGATCTTGATAGTTGTTGCAAAACACAATTATACCTGTATGGAGATAAACGCAAAACCAATGATGTTAAACGGCAGCAATCAATTCTCAACTCTCTTGTCAAGTGCAATAGCAAAGTCACTGGGGTTTGTTACTGCTGTCTGATTCGTATAGATCAAAGTATGTTAAAAAAGTATAGTTGACTAGCGAACAAATACTTCTGCAAATTTTGGTGAAATTTGAATGACCCAAAAAAAAAAAAAAAAGACTTGAAACAGCAATTGTGTTGAAAAAAAAAAGAAGGGTGGTTGTACGTGTGGTGCGTGTGCGTTATATGCCTTTCTTCTACTATCCTAACTGATGATAGGTAAATGAATTGATGAAGTAAGTAGTAGTAGTGATAGTTGTTGGTTATTAAAAGAAAGATCAGATTGCCAAAAAGTTTTGTTGATTCTCTCTCTTGTGTTTTTTGTATGTTCTTTTGTTGATTGTTTGTTCTTTGTTTTTTTTTTTTTGCTGTGTCTGTCTCAAATACAAAATGTCGTCAAATCTCCATCCAATGTTGTTAGTTTATATATATATTGGTGTATGGATGTGTCATCCTCCCCCCTCCCCCCACCAAAAAAAAAAAAATAATAAAATCGATCATTCAATTTCATAATCATTTTGTGTAACATTTGAATAAATATCAGACAGACAAATCAACGGATGGACAGACAGACAGACACAAAGTAAGGGGGCAGCACACACAACCAAAACATCGAAACCAACCAATCCTCAACCACAAGAACGTCACATCTTGACCATATGTGATAGCAATATCCAGCTTGTAAACGAGCGAGTCGGTATTGTGCATGTCAGATTTTAGCAAAGATTTCTCTCAATGTCTCTTTGATTATCTTCAACGCCTCAAGTGTTGATGTAAACTTTGTGTAGCAAAGAACAAAAAAAACCAAAACACACATTCATCATTATCATCTCTACCCACTTCTTTCTTTAACCAATCACTGGTGACCAAATTCAAAAGCTAAAGCACAATAAGGTTGCATCACAACAAGATGTACATCTACTGATTGATAAATGATTTTAACATGATATGCGTCGTTGTAGTTTCGATTTGTCACGCTTTTTAGTTTTGATTGTGTGGGGATCTTTATCTTCACACACATACACACACACACACACACTCTCTCTCTCTATCTTTTTTCAAACCATTGCTCTCTTTTACTCTATTGTTTACTCACGTTTGTGTAAGAATGTAAGCCTCTCTTTTCCCCACTTTATTTAAGCAAGTTTGTGTAATATTACACTACTTCTCTTTTTTTTTTAGTCATGTCAAACCCCACTTTTTTCATATTTCATTTTGATCAATTTGCACTACCCTTGTATATTGTATATCAACTGTTTTTGCAACCAACAATCAATCTCATTTAACCCATTCACTCTTGAAAATTCCCATTTAAAAATCTTCCTGAAATATTCTTCTTCCATTTTTTATTTCCCCCCCATTTTGAATCGCTAGAAAAAACATTCTTATGCTTGAAACAACACTGATGCCCTTTGGAGCAGAAAACAGTGAATTTCTCGCATCATCATTAGTAGTACGTTATTTTTCAACAATAAATAGTATTTTCCCTGATAATTGTAGTCATTTTTATACATACCAAACTGTTCACTAAATCTTCGCAGTTCATTAGTAAATCTCATTTTCAATTTGTTCTTTAATTTGGTTCGCTGTGATTTGGTTTGATCAAAACTGTTGGATTTTGTCATTGGATGTCCTCCGATATATCCCATTGTTGCCAATGGTCCCGCTTTTGGTTTATAGGTGGGTTCTTCTGGAGCTTGTGCTTGTGTTTGATTATTATTATGGCCAAACAAACTTTGTCTTCTTGACATATTAGTGGTATGACTGTTCTTGTGCAGTTTGGTCGTTGAAGCTTTACGCATCATTGTGGTTGCACCATTGTTGTTATCAAACTCATCTGTATTTGAAAAATCATAGTCACTATCGTCCCCTTCATCATTATAGTCCATATCTTCATATTGGTTACCATTGGACAGGTTACTAGATTCCTGACTGTCACCTCTAAACATACTCATAAATTTAGTTGCAATTGAATTATTTCTCTTTGGTTGCGATATTTGATGGGTGCCATAAGACACACCACCATTACTATTACCGTTGTTGGTGTTTGTTCTGTTTTGAGATGAATTTTGACTATTATTTATCAATGTCACCGAAGATGATCTTCTTTGAGGTACAGCTGCTGGAACTGGATGATTATCAGGTAACCCAGTCATTGGACCAACACCACCACCACCACGACCAACAACTGAATTGTTTCTTGAGTTGTTTCTCGAACTGTACAAATACGAATATTGTGGATTGCTAAACAATGAGTTTTGGTGTGTTCTTGTTGGACCATTGGTATAATTGTTGTATGATGATGAATTCGACATCAGGGTTGAAGAAACAGGTGCAATACCTCCTTCTTCCTTGATGGCAGTGCCAGTAGTTGACAATTTCTTACCAAAATCAAATGGATTATTGAATGCAATAGCATCATCATCAAATTCATCGGCAACTTCAGTTCTTTCTGAATCGTAACCACCACCGCCTCCAATACTACCCATTCTTCCCATTGCAGTAGGATCTAATTCTGCACAATCTGGACCATCATCATCTGAAGAAGAAGGAGTGGACGAAGAACCTACTTTCTTCATATTGGTGGTAAAGTTGTTGTGGTTGTTGTAGTTGTAGTTAAATTGCGAATTGGCTCTAGAAATTGGTTGATTTTTGTTCCAGTAATAATCATCGGTACCACCATGTCCCTGATTACTATTGGTAGTATTGTTGCTAAATTGAGTCTTCATTTGATAAGGATTGACTCCATGAGTAGCTCCAACATCATTACTACCACCGTTGGCAGAATTTAAACTATTCACCTTGTTCATGTAATGACCAGAATAGCTCTTTTTCATCAGCTGCAGCTGCAGTTTCTGCTTTTGCTTCAACTCTTTCCTTTCATCTCTTTGTTCTTTTCGTAATTCCTGTCTCTCTTGACGTTGCTCTTTTCTCAACTCTCTTGCTTGTTGTAATGCTTTCTTATCCACCTTTTCCTCTTGCTTTTGTTTAACACTTTTTCTCTTTTTACGTTTCACATGTTTGTTAGCTTCATTGTAAATAGGTTTATCAATAATCAAGTCTTTCAACTCGGGAGTCCTAATTTCATCATTATGAACATATGATGGGTAATATTTGTAAATTTGAAAATGTTTTTCCAAATAATCATAATCAATATTTTTCAAAACGGAGGGTGGTGGAGTTTCATCTAATTCATCAGAGCCTATACCACCCATAGAAGTTGTATTGTTGAATATTGGAGGTTTGTTGGGCTTGTTTGGTTTCGAATATGTATGGTTGTGGTTGTTATTAGGAAATGGCAAGTTCAAGTCTGGTGCTATTGAGTCCAAGTTGAGTTTATTGAGACCTTTTGATAAATGCATCATGTGTAGGGTATGCTGTGAAATGGTTGTATTTGAGGAGGGTGGGGGAATAACTTTTGAATCTGCTAGTGGTGAAAAAAAGTACTGTAAGCTAGCAAAAATAAGGGTGATATAGCAAATAAGCAAAAGATTCTTCTCTCCTTTCGTTTGGATAGTTTGTGTGGTAACTGTACAGTAGATATGTGTATGTGAAAATACGTTGTATATCTTTTAACGGTGAGTTAATGCAAGTTGTAGATTTGTGTGTGTATGTGTAGTATGTGTGTGTAGTTTCTAGCAGATCTAACAAGCAGTTTGAGTTGAATCTGAGTATGCTTTGATGTTTATATCTTTCAGTTCAAGGTATTTGAAAGATTCCCACTGAGAAGTGTATATGTGTAGTACCACTTGTACGGTTTGTTTCTTCTACTCCTCTTTTGGTTTGGTGTTTAGGGCTGCGTTTAGTGTGTGCTTAATTTTTTTTTTTTTTTTTCTGTTTGTTGGTCCTTTTTTTTACTTATGCAACTTTGTTGTTGTTGGGTAAAATATAGATATGATATGTGTATGTGTGTTGAGCTTAGTATAAGAACGTGATGAAGACTCAGTAGAAAGTGGGTTTTTTAATAAATTACTTGTTAGAAAATAAGTATATGTAGATAAGTGTATATATATATATATATAGATATAGATATATGATTTATATTTATGTATTGTGGTAGTGGGGGGATTATATATATATTTTATTATTGTTATTTATTCTGATGTATTTTTTTTTTTTCTTTTTACAATCTATTGTTCTGTTATTATATGCAGTACGTGGAATATATTTATTTTTATTTTTATTTTTATTTTTATTTTTATTTTTTTTTTTTAATTCCGCTTTCTTTTTTTTTTTATTAAAATATTATTTTTATCTCTCTCGCCATTTGAACGTGTGTGTGTGTGTGTGTGTGTGTGTGTGTGTGACTTATTAGTAACACATAACAAATACACCCCATAGGGACACTACTACAAACCTATGTAATACACAGCCTTTGGTAAGTGGTAGCTGTTGTAATCAAAATACCTATCATTGGTAACCTGAATTTCTACGAGAAGGCGAACGTGGGTACAAAATACAAACGAATTTATTTGACAGATCTCTTGGATCAACTTTTCTTTTCTTGTATTTCTTCACTTTGTTTTCTTTCTTTAAACAATGGTTTGAGAGAAGGAAAGTTTAATACTGTAAGGGTGTTCTACTGCTGTAGTGGATTATCCGGTATAAACAAACATCCTACTGTTCAGGTCACACATACTTAGTTGGGTAATATCCTTTTCTTATGTTTGAAATCTTCAAAGATCTACAACGATTATATGATCGACCAGCAAAAAGACACAAAAGAAAAACATTAAAATAAAAAATATATTAAAGAAAGATACAGGGTCATTGAATCATACAATCCATATATGGTATCTATGTATCTATATGATAAGGGGTTTATATATGAATATTATTTATGTTTTATAGTTTATATGGATGATTTCCACTTCACTCACAAAATATATATATATATAAAAAGAAAAAAAAAATAACCCCTCTCCCCCCACAATCACAAAGTTTTATTATTTCCCCTCTTCGAAAAAAAAAAAATTCTCTTCCCTATTGTTCTGTAGCTACTTTGTGTAATTTAAGCACTAATTCAGACATCACTGCACATGTTTGTGTAACTTTCATCTTGTCAACTTACCTATAAAAGATATTTGTTTGTTTTTCTATTGGTTCCTCTTGAAATAACAGAGATCAAATCAAACAAACACACAGGAAAAACTAGTCAACTACACTGTATGATATCACTTTGCCTATACGTGGATTTGTAACGTGATGTACTTATTGAGAGAGAGGTAAGCAAACGTACGATTTTTATCACCTTGATGGCTCATCGACCATCTAAATAGACAAGATCTATAGACCCCATTTGGTCAAACGATAGCTCATAATATAAAAACAAACAGTGACCACGACAAACAATGGAAAGCGAAACTTGACCGCGTCCCTAGAGTTAAGTTTTCGTACATTGTATGTTTTGAAGTCAAATACATCTTTTCTTGACCTAATCAAGCGAGATCAAAGTGAAAAGTCATTTTATTGATTTGTAGCCCCTGTCATCTAATAAGGCTGCAAGTACTATCAGCTTGCTGTTGTAGGCTGATTCCATACATCTGATCTCTCTTACTATACAACTTGTTTAAATACACTTTGAAGACAGATTGGAAATTCAAAATACATCAAGTACACAAAACCCCCTTATGTGAATAGCCACAATTTAATGCATTATGCATTAAATCCACTATCAAACTCCGGTTACAACTTCTCCACTTTTGCATCAAACGTTGCATTAACTAACAAAACACAAAACCCGTTCGTTCCTATTGTTTATCTTGTTCTGTCGGGCCAATGATTGACTATAGAACTCATAACCATAATAAAACTCAGACAATTTTTTATTCTATTAATTAGTGTTCTATTTGGCCAAGGGTATAACGCCATCAAAACTCTTACACCTTCTACAGTGTTGAAAAAGAAATGGTCTCTTGCGCCTCGTCCTCGTTGTATTCTTTAAGTAAAGTTTTCATGTTTTCAATTAGTACTCGAGAAGCAACGAGTGGAGGAGAAGAAAAAGGCAATCGAGGATCGAGGCACCAATTAGGTAAAGAAAACGTTTGGTTTATTGTTCGTTTCTTTTTTCTTTCCTTTCCTTCCTCCATGTGTCGCGCACTAGGTGGGGTAATCCAATAAACGAACCGTCTGCACGTGATAAGCTTAACGAAGTTTAATACATTTCGTTGATTCTGGTTGTGTTAATCTTCGCTAATCTTTAGGGGCTATTGAAATTTTGATGATGATGAGGCAGGAGAGGCTTTTGCGAAATGAAATTTGTGTAAATCCAATATTTTCAGAATTTTTGGCAACATTTTCTTGCAAACTTACTGCTCTAAATTTATGAATACTGATTACAAATGAATTTTGAAATCTCTGCTGAGGCAGATGGGTTTGAGAGAGCAATCTCTTCATGGTATCTGATTTTAGCCTATATGAGTCGGATCTACTGATTGGTTGACACGAAGTTAGTTAACAATAAATCGGTACTTTTTTCTGAGTCAAAGTCAAACAACGATAAAGAAGAAAGTTTGTCACGTGTAGTAATAAAATTAGTAATGCAACATTTTCTCTCCTTTCCACCAAAAAAAAATACAATTTAAACTATGACCAAAGTCTAAATTATAAACTAGAATTACAACTCCCACGTTCAAATAATTCATTTCTTTACTTGTCTCTTTCTTCGTTTTCTTTCCACGAAGAGCATTGGATATAGCTAGCGTTTCTCATGCTTGGAGGTCAATGATGTTCTTTCGTAGTCATTGGAACTAGCTCTTGAGCCAATATCAAATAATTCGGTTTGAAATATGTCTTTCGATTTCACCATTTC
>OGTJ01000200.1_pt1 | contig 24766 bp, 10 predicted proteins | sample 1574611 | NCBI WGS metagenome assembly OGTJ01 (sample SAMN03295858, study PRJEB24534) | human gut metagenome | isolation source: fecal sample 1 from infant 9 | host: Homo sapiens | place: USA: Pittsburgh, PA | collected 2014-07
CCCGTATTCACTAGACTGGTGGTACCAATTATAGGCTGCTCACTTTGTTGAGTTATGTTTTGTTGTCTCTATATATATGTATCTATAACGATGACATATTTCTATTACGTCATTGGCTAGATATATTTTCATATTACACTTTTTATGAAATTGTTATTATTACATTTTTGGCTTTTTGTGTAAAAAAAATGTCAATTTCAGCCTCGAGGGAAAGAGACGAAGAAAGTATATGGTTACGAGAGTAAGGAAAAGATGGATGGAAAACCCCATCTTTCTATAACCATCAAACAATTAACTGAGACACTGGAACAACCAACAACTTCACAAATAAGAAGATCAAACTACATATTCTACCCCATGGCAAAACCCCGTAGTATTGTTTAAGACGATATATCCGAAATTTAATCCATTTGTTTGGATTCGTCTCTCTTTCTCTCTTTCTCTCTCTCTCTCTCCCACTCTCTCTATTGTTGTTTTTGTACTCAAATTCCATTGCAATTTAGTATAAACACCAGCCTCTGAACCAAAACAATAAACATAATAGCAACCAAAAAAAAAAAAAAAAAAGATACCCATTGCTTAACTTAACTTCTTTCTTCTTTTGGTAAACATAACCTGATATCTTACTAAGTATCCACGCCCCTCCCCTGCTATGCCATCTGCTACTGATACTCAGCAACAACAGCCACAACAGGAACAGCAACAGAAGCAATCTCCAGAAGATTGGTTTAGTCCGTTACCCTTGGATGAATATCTCAAGATTAATGAATTGGCAAGACAAAATGTCCCCAAAACTAGACCAATTGACCCTAATGACAAGCTAGGTGAATATGACATCAGATGTGGTCCTACTTTACGTCTTGCTGGTACTTTAGAAGACGGCGCTTCTAATTACAGAGGTTCACTCATGTTGGTCGTTAAAGATTGTCCCGAGGGTAAACCACCATCAATCACCTACAAGATTGGACCAGCTTTGGAGTCGGTGACTAATGGTGAATTCTCAGCTGGTGAGTTCCCAGTAACCAAATTTTATGAAGAGGATGGTTATTCATTCTTTAGATATACCATTGAATTGCAATTGGTTCACTATGAACAAAAAGTGCAGTACTATATTGACAAATTTTTCAAAAAATCATTCCAATTTTTTATCCCTAGTGTTGACGAAAGTATGAATGTGATTTCGTATTCGTGTAATGGGTTCACATTGGCTTGTGATGCATCGGAATTCAAATCTTCACTTTGGTATGATGTATTGGCAAAACATTCAAAACAGCATTACCATGTGATGTTGGGAGGTGGTGACCAAATTTATTCTGATGCTATCAAATTACATTCCAAGAAATTGCAAGAATGGACCAAGATGACCAACCCTATGAAAAAGAGACATGCCCCTATTGACGATGAAATTTTGGCAGAATTTAAAAACTTTTATTTGAATCATTATATGAATTGGTTTGGAAAGGGATTTTGGAAAGGAACTGCGTCTCAAGTTGTTGAAGCATTGTTTCCCTTGTCAATGTCACAAATCCCCATGGTCAACATTTACGACGATCATGATATTATTGATGGGTTTGGATCATACCACGATTCAACTATGCTGGCACCAATTTTCTCCACTGTTGGTAATGTTGCATACAAATACTACATGTTGTTTCAACATCATATGAACCCAGAGGAAAAATTGCACTTGAGTGATCCTTCATGGGTATTGGGTAAAGAAGGTCCATTTATCAAACAAAAGAACCACTCAGTGTTTATGAGATTGGGTAAGGAGATCAGCTTACTAGGATTGGATTGTCGTACTGAACGTAAATTGAAACAAATTTGTGATCCTCAAACTTATAAAATAATCTTCAACAAAATGAATGAAACATTGAAAGCAAATGGCGATGTCAAACATTTGTACGTCATGCTTGGTGTACCCATCTTTTACCCCAGATTGGTATGGTTAGAATGGTTACTAACTTCCACGGCAATGGCACCATTGCGTAAATTAGCCACAAAGGGAGTCATAAATAAAGGTTTGGTCAATGAATTTGATGGTGATGTTGAAGTTTTGGACGACTTGAATGATCATTGGTGTTCCAAATACCATAAACGTGAACGTAATAAATTAATCAAAGATTTAATGGATTTCGGTGCTAAAAAGGGAATCAGAATCACTATTTTATCAGGTGATGTTCATTTATGTTGTATTGGTAGAATGAAGTCCAAGTATCACCATCATCCCAATGCTCACATTTTACAAGGAGCCAAAGAAGTTGAGAAATTGAATAAAGATTTAACTACTCATCCTGAAAATGATCCACGATTAATCTTTAATGTCATCTCATCAGCAATAGTCAATGCACCCCCACCAGACGCCATGGCAACATTGTTGAATAAACGTAGTGGAATTCATCATTATAATCAGGATACTGATGAAGATGTGGTGCCTATTTTCCTCAAGGATGTTGATGGATCGCTGAGAAATAATCATCAGTTTTTGAACAAAAGGAACTGGTCAGATTTAGTATTGGCTAAGCAATCAGTCGAATATAAAACGCTATTCGCTGGTGCTGCGCAAACGGAGGCAGATGCAGCAGAAGTAGCTGAGGCAGAGGAAGCAGCTACAGCAGATGCCGTTGAAGCTGAACCAACAGCTAATGGCAACCACCACAAAGACACCTCTGCCTCCTCCTCTTCTTCAGTGTTGAGAAAATACCCACAACCAGTGATTGAGGGTCAACACAACTCAAAAGAAGGTGATTTCTTACACGACCAAAAACCGAATGAACGGTTTATCAAGTATCCATTATTTGGTGATTCAGTGGTGACTTCACTCCGTGTCGAAGTGGATCCTGCTGATTTGGCTAGCAAGTCAACTGCGTATGAGGTGTTTATACCTCCTTTGATTGGCAGTTACAAATTGGGCCGAGCACCTGTTAAACATGTCGATGTTTAAGGATTGTGTGATGGGGTAGTGTTGATTTGTTGATTTGTTTATTTATTTATTTATTTGTTTGTTTGTTTGTTTGTTTGTTTGTTGAAGGTGGGGTTTAGGACCCTGTTCTATTTGTTGTTTGAAACTTTAATAATTGTACTAATCAAGAAGAAAGAAAAGTTTAATCTGTTATCTATTTTGTTGTAGGTTTCTGGGCCGTAAGTGCATAGTTGTTCTTCATTGTCCCTTGTGTGGAATTAGCAGTATCGATAAAGCCGACGAGATGTGGTTTGTTATCTCCTCTTCTCTTTTATTACAGAGAGAAAAATTTAATTTAGAGGGGAGTTTGTAAATCAATAAACCCCAAAAAACTTTAATTCTATCAACAAGAAAGAGGACTGTATTACTAATCTCAAGAGAGTACACCAAACCAACCATTGTATGAAACTATCATTTACTCGCGAACTATTTTGAAGCTGTACCACCATCCTCGCAAGTACAAACAAATTTGACAATCAATGACAACCCCGGCAACCAAGAAACAGAAAACAACGACGACAGCACCACCACTTCTGCGACCCACAACTGCCACACCCAGCAAGACCCACTCAGATACAGCCACTTCTGACCCCACTAAGAAACCATCACACGCGGTGAAAATATCTCGAGCGATATCGGCATGTAAACGATGCCGCACCAAGAAGATAAAATGTGATCAAAAATTTCCTCAATGTGGTAAATGTGCTCAACATAATGTCGAATGTATGGGATTGGACCCAGTTACAGGGAGAGAAATACCGAGGAGCTATATTGTTCATTTGGAAGAGCGGGTTAAGTTGTTGGAGAAAAAGTTGGGTGATTTGGGTGCGAGTATTGATTTTGATGCTGATGCGGATGGAGATGTGGATGCTGATGTGGGCGCTAATGCTAGTGCTGGTGCTAGTGGTGGTGCAACCGAGAAAGGAGAGCTTGATAATGATACCGTCGGAATGCAGAGAAATGGGGTGAATGTGTCAACAACGAGCAAAGAAGCAGCGAATCAAGGTCTCGAAGCAGAGAGACATAGTCGACACGGAAGCAACAGGATTAGTTTTCTGAAATTGATATCAACCGCAGTGAAAGTGCAGAAACTACATGAAAGAAGTGCTGATGACGAGGTTCCCACGGGATCTAAAGACGCTTTACTGGAAGATGTGTCCAAAGAACGTAGCCCAGACGATTCCATAACCGATGACGAGATGAAATCAGCGGCTGTACTACCACCCAAATCCACAGCACTACAATTTTGTCAAATTTTCTTCCACCAATGTAATGCACAATTCCCCATCATGCACCGAGAAGAATTTATTCGTGATTGTTTCATACCTATTTATGGACCGGTTGAACTAAATCGATTTCAATTTGCAAGTAATGATGGATCGATAAATGATTCATTTTGGACAAAAGATGGTGGTGCAAGTAGTGATGGAAGTGGGTACTGGTTTGATGAGTACAAGTTGCAATTTCAACATTTGCTTACCAAAGAGACTGAAGAAAACACCGATAGTAACAATATTGACATTAGGGCGATTTCTAATTGTATTGTACCACCACGACGATACCACATACCACTATTCTTCCTCAATATGGTGTTCGCCATTGCATCTTCAGCCCATCATTTGAAATACCCATCACAAATTTCAGAGTCATTTCGTTTAGCAGCCATGAAATATTACAATATTGTCAAACGCAACAACGACCAGTTGATGGCACTTCAAGGTATACTTCTCTACACATTCTATTCCATAATGCGACCGACGAATCCGGGGGTATGGTACATTATGGGAGAAGCACTACGTGTATGTGTTGATTTGGATCTACAAAATGAACTCAAAACTAAATCTAGACAAAACTTGGACATTGATGGATACACACGAGATAAAAGACGAAGGATCTTTTGGTGTACTTATTCCATTGATCGACAAATTTGTTTCTACTTGGATCGACCATTTGGCATTCCTGATGAAAGTATCAATACGCCATTGCCTAGTGTATGGGATGATCTGAAGATTGTTCCCAATGACTCAATCATGGACTATACAAAAATGAGCAATGGTGATGAAGGATTTGGCGGTACTGATGTAATTAGTTACAAAACCGTATCATTGGCATTTGTCATGATTCGGAAACTACAAAGTGAAGTTACCAAGATATTGTACACTGGGAGTGAAATACCCCGAGAATACACTGATTTATCGCATTGGAAAGTGGACATTTTGTCGAGGCTAACCAACTGGTATAAAAATCTCCCAACGGCAAAACAAATGAATTGTGACTTTAACCCCATTTTTTTCCATTTGAATTATCATCATACATTGTTGTACATCCATGGATTGGGACCACGCAATTACAATTTAACCATGGATGATATCCGACAAGTTTCCATCTCCGCTAAAGAAGTAATCAACTGCTATACACAATTGTATTTGACGAAATCTGTCAACTATACATGGGCAGCAGTACATAACTTGTTTATAGCAGGCACATCATACTTGTATTCATTATACAACTCTGATGAGATTAGAATTATGAATCCAATCAATACGGTGATGCTTAGTTGTTCCAATTGTTTGAAAATCTTGTCGAGCTTGATTGACAAATGCGACGCGGCGCAATATTGTTGTGAGATTTTCCATAATTTAACATTGGTTATTGTCAAGTTGAAGTATCCTAATGAACTGGTGAATCAGTTTTTGCCAGGGGGTGGTAACAAGAGCCAAGTGGATAATGAGAGAAACGATGACTACGATGTTACTGGTGGTTGTGGAAGAGATGGTAGTGGCAATGGCAATGGTAATGGCAATGGTAATGGCAATGGTAATGGCAGTGACAAGAGTGAAGCAAAGGTGAGTCGTGAATCATTGTATCGAATCAACAATGGCAATGTTCATTCTAATTTATTCCATTTGGTTAATGAATTGGACCATTTAAATCCATTGACTCAAGGATCACCAAACAGCGAAGCAACTTCACACAGTCAACAGCAGCAATCGCAACAACAACAATTTTCTCAAAACCAGCAACATCATCAGCAATATCTGCAGTCGCGACCAGCTCAACATCAGCAAGGACTTCCGTTTTCATATGGAGCTGGTTCCCCCCACGATCAAAGTGGAGTGACTCCATACACGGTCACCAGTACTCATAATGTCATTGTATCACCAGAATTTGTCCATGGATTTGACTACCCTGCTGAATGGAACGATCAAGATTTGGATTTCTTTTTCCAAGAATTAAATCAGCAAAATAACAACAATGTCGTTGGTGCATCTAGAGGAACGTATCTGGACAAATCCACTCCACCAGCAACTGGTTCCCGCACTCATGCTGGTCATAACACTTTTACTCCACCTCCTTTAATATCTCAATTTCCTCCACAGCCAGGAACAGGAACAGGCACAGGGGCGGGTACGGGGACAACTACTAGCACCGGTCCTACGAATATGCGTGAAGGAAAACGAATTTTTGATTTGATGCACAATGCGCCAACTGAGAGGATATGGGAAGAGTTTTTTACGTCAAAGTAAAGAGGTGGGGGGGTTAAGGCGATCAACATCTAAGACTAGTTTATTCAAAATTGTCAGTATTAATGGGATACGTTTTTTTGTTGTTGTATGACTGTCTTTGTATAGAGTGCGAGTTTATGCCATACTTACTGGTACAAGTTTTGAGCGCCACTGTTGGTAACTACTTTGCCTTAAAGAGGTACTACATTCACGTGTCAAGCGTGTAAACGGGTGCAATCTAAGAAAACAACAAACATAAAAATACACATCCACCGAAGATATGAGCACTTCCCTCCCCATCATGCGAAATCCATTGTCAACATCATGATAGTGCCAAAATAGACCTCTACAACTAGCGCCAAACCTCCAAGGCATAGAAACATGTATCCAAAATCTCCCTCATCGTACCCGGACACTTCGGTTCCACCGATAAACATACTAGCTATCAAAAGAAATACGGAAACATTGAGTCCTGAAATACCGGAGAAACCTTTAGCTCGAGCTCCGTAAACGTTGATCTTTAGCAATTTGAAAGACTCAAATGCCAATGGTATGGCAATAATCAAGCAGCATGTAATTCCAAGTAACCTTCCGAGACGTCTATTGTGAACTTTTGAGTTGGTGTTGGCGATCGTGTTGGTGTTAGCGTTCATGCTGGTGTTGGCGATCGTGGTTGTGTGCGTGGTTGTATTCGTGATTATATCCGTGATTATATCCGTGATTGTATCGGTGATTGTATCGGTGATTGTATCGGTGATTGTATCGGTGATTGTATCCGTGGTTGTGATAATTGTCTTGTTTCTAGAGGTGTTCTTGTTGATTCTATCTTGATTGCTGTAACTTGGTGCTGGCTTTTGGACATTGTTGATTTTCAACCCCTTATCAACTAGAAGATATCGAGCCAGTAAGCTCGATAGGCTGTTTATCAAAGCAATCTCAGCATAGGGATTGGATTTGTCTGCTACTGAAGTTCTTGTTCTTTCCAATTTGACTGCATTTGTAACCTTATATTGAGACTGCTGTGAGGCCATTGTGGTATGAACCTAAAACAGTATGGACAATACGTTTATGTTTAATAAACTTAGAATTTATCATTAGAGGCATTTGGTCTGTCATATATACCGTTTCGTTGTAAACTTACTTTGGTCTTGCACTTTCCCTTCCTATACTCCACCTGGGGCAATCTTTGTGTAGAATTGTGGACAAAGCGTAAGTCGTCAAGACAATGTACGAAGATAGCCACTGAATATATTACGATCCTGCCTCTAATTTCCTAATCCAAGCTCAAGAGAACTCCTCCGACATGGATTAGTAAATCTTAAGCATAAGACGTCCTTCGCTACTAAAGCTTTATTTTCAACTACGCTAATATTCATCTGATGCCGCAACCGCACAGAGAATAGTTGCACCTATGTTCGTGCTAGTTTTCATGTAATCTTCCCTTAATATTCCCATTTCCTTCCCTTAATCTTTCAACAGCCTCCATCTAATGAAATTTTTCTTACTCACTTCAAAATATGGTAGTTTTCTAAATTCAAGTATTATTCACCTCATTGTATCTCAGATCCTAACAATTGTTTTTGACAACACATTTGGTGTAAACACTTTTCAATCAAATGAGCAAACACAGAAACAAAGACGATACTTAAAAAAGCAAATGAGGTTGATCCGCAACCCGTAGAGGATACATCTTCAGATGAGGTACACTTACTTCATCCTAGCCCGGTCTTGATCTGTTTTCCCCACCAAAAAATATCGCCAATTGGGTCATAATAGTGTTCGACAACAAAGTGCTGCCAAGTTGAAGGAGAAGGGAGAATAGACGTCAAGAAGTCCCCAAACTCTAATTTGATCCTGAACGGGTTATCAGCCACCACTATCCGACATTGTCAGTCATCAACCGTAAAGATTTGGGATAGAAATTTCATCATGTGCTTGTGATAAGCAATCATTGGAAACACTTTATTGGACTCGTCATAAAATTGTGCTGACGCTGTTTCAATAGGAGACTGTTGTATGAGACGACTAAATCGAATGACAAATTTGGGCAATTACATACAATCGACTTTTATAACAATGATGTCATTTGTTCAAGATGCTTTCAGAGGACAGATTAATTGAGTCTATTTAACAAGAGTCAATCGAATCAGGTGAAGATGGCGATTTGCATCACGAATACAAGTGAATACGCATACCTTATTATCGTCAAAAAGGAGCTGCTGAGTCAAACGCCGATCAGGACACTGAGTTTTTTGCTGAAGTAAGAGTGAGAGCTCGGAAGATTATTCAAGCTCTGGCAGACATAAGGGGATTTTCACTTTTGGGGCCACTTGATAGTCCTATACATTCACGACGATTGAAGAAAGTATGCATTGTGATCAAGAGAAGGGAGTGTACTGCTACTAATAGCTAACTGGTCAAACTGGAAAACGGGTTGTTAATATGGCTAATTCTGAAGATAGTTAAGAGCGACGACTAGAGTTAACAAACAAAAGAGACGTCGACATCTAGAGCACGGGTCGTACACTAGGATTTCAAGTGGTCATTGAGGCAGTGAGAGTGAAGATGATCATTAAGACTCAATAATTGGTATCCGTTGTCTATCCACTTGGTCTTGGCAAGCAAATGGAGCAAGAAAGATTTTCGAACAGTAACCAATTGCAACAAGTGTGAATTGAGGTGGATCGTATTCGTTGAGTTTAAAGTGCTACAGATGGGCAATTTTACTGAGTTTGTACCATGAAGGCGACACTGGTCTAGCGTCATCCTACTCTAGCATGTTGTTGAATTAGATCCAATGGATCAAAAACCGCCTTAGTATTGCGCTGGTAATGTCCTATTTTGGAGGTTCTCGAAATGACTGGGACCCTCCTGGTGGCTTGATATGGTATGATTCCATAATTTCGGTGCAGACACGTGCTATGTTGAGGTTTATCACTACAATACAAGGTCCTAGGCAATATGTTTAAAGTTATGCTAAGACGATGTGAGACATGTTACACAAATTGAGTGAATCATGAAGAATCGAATCTTTCACACGAAAAGTTGATTGCTAAAAACACCATTCAAGAAGTTGTATTTTCTAAAATGTTGGTGAATATGTGCAGTATATGACAGTTTCAACGATAGAACACATTAGGTTGTTGTCATGCATGCTTTTAATACAGCTGATAGCATCAATAGTGAAAAGTTCAACTATTTACTAACATACGTAAAAATCAATTGTAGAGGTTGAGCCTCTGGTCTCTGAAACATCCATCATGGCCAAGACTAGGTTGACTATTCTTGTGTATAGGCTCTACTTTGAGGAGTAGTAGTGTAATAATGTCTAGGTCCAACTGGTCGTGTACTCGATAGCAAAAAAATCCAGTTGATCTTTTTGACAACAAACAAGGACGACACCGGCATCTATCCAGCATTTATCGCAGATACAACTGATTCCGTCTTCACCAACTTCACGGCCAATACGTTCCCAGTTTTACCACTGGTTTTGCTCTTCCATTTACTGAACCAAATTAAAACCTTAACAAAGCAAAGGCACATTCATGAATATAAATCTAGATACGGCAAAGGATGTTCTTTGTAAAAATGTATTGATCTATGGCTACTGCAAGTACCAGGACAAAGGATGTGCCTTCAGTCATAATAAACCGTCTGGGCTGCAGTCCAATGCAAGCGGAAATGGCAATGGCCAGCCACAAGAGATTGACTTCCAGATTAATCAACCACAAGCACAGTTGCAGCATCAATTGAAGTCCAAACCGTCGCGATCCCGATTGCAACAACAACAACAACAACAACAACAACAACAACTGCAGCAATTGCCTATGCCTTCTGCTACCGCATCCGCAAAACTCCATGAATCTAATAATGGAAGAAAGAAATTCAACATTGAGACTCCATTGTTTCAACCTAGTGGTGGGAATGATAAATTGATCAATAATATAACTTCTAAGTTCTCAAATTTGTCTCCAACTGTGAAGGATGCTCCCGTTTTTCAACCAGAATCATTGTCGTCTACTCATGGTTACGATACAAAGCACACTCTGCAACAACAACAACCACAGAGTAACTTAAATGGTCTCCCCTTTGGATCAACGAAATTCAATGTTAGCACACCTTCGTTTACACCATCGAATTTTGATTTTACGCAAGGAGGTGCTTCTAGTCCCTTAGGTCAGCAAGCACAGCCAGCAGCACCACCGTCACAACAGCAACAACAACAACAACAACAACAACAACAACAGCAATCAAGTCAGCATTCTGGTTTGATCCAAGGGTTTTCTGCCAATGGTCCTTCAAGCGCACGATCCTTAACTGGAATCATTCAACCACAACAGTCATCTTCGAACCCGTATCTACAAAATCCACCCACTCCAATGGGTCTGGCAAATCAAGGGCACGTTTCACATTCATCGCTTATGAATTCAGCTCCACCTATGTCCTCCACTTTCTTCCCCTCACTGCAGAATAATCACCACCTTCAAGGAGCAGGATTAGGGGCAAGTTCAGCAGCAGGACCCACTCAACCGCCACCAACTTCTCAACACCATCAACAACAACAACAACAAGCACCATTGTATCCGTTGCAGTATCATTTGTACGCTCCTGCACCACCACCAAGGTTGTCCGTGCCAACAAAGGATCATGAAGTGGATGCCATACGAATGTTTATCCCCAATGATTTGAGAGAGAGTTTACATCGCAAAAATGAAGCAAGTTTACAAACTCTTCAACATCTGAACTTGCCTGAACATGTAAACTCATATCACTCCTTGGTTCCCATTGATACATCCTATGATGCTATAAGTAAACTTTGGCCTGGTAAGAATAGTATATTGTTCAAATGTTACTCAAATGTTGATGGAAGATTGTATGTATTGCGGAAGATTGAACCCTGCAACGAAATAACTGATGAAAGTGCATTCAAGAGTATTAAACAGTGGCAGAAACTTAATGCAAATGCCAATATTGTGGGAGTCAAAGACGTATTCACGTCCTTGGCATTTAGCTCAATTAGTGGAACTAAAGTAGAAAACTCCACCGCTTTATGCTTCGTTTATGATTACTATCCCAATTCAAAAACGTTGCTAGAATACCACAAGAAGTCTATAAGGGTTGAGCCCATAAATGAGGATCTCTTGTGGGTGTATCTTGTCCAATTGGTAAATGCAATAAAGAGCATACACGCTGGAGGATTGACTGCTGGGTCGTCTATGGAGGTAAGCAAGATTATCAATACTGGCGGGAACAGAATAAGATTAAGCAGTTGTGGGATTAGCGATGTATTGGATTATGGGAAACCGGGAAGACCTGATCTCAAGCAATTGCAACGTCAAGACATCAAGAACTTGGGTAAGGTCTTGCTTGATTTGAGTTCATTGTTGCTTCCAATCAATTTGCGGTCAACTCAAGAGGACGTATTGGTGAGAAATCTCACAAACTCAACGAAGTTGAATGAAGATTTTATCAATGTGTTGAAAGTTTTGAATAGCAAGGCGCCACTGGATGCTGATGCATCAGAGTTCGATTTGAAACAGTTCATCAGTGACTGCTTGATTGATAAGACATTCTCCACAGTCAATAGCCTAGAAAATTCGACTGACTACTTTGAACTGCAGTTGACTTCAGAGTTGGAGAATGCTCGTTTGTTTAGATTGCTAACTAAGATCAACTTCATTGTTAACACCACCACAGGGGACGAGAACCATCTCAACAAGCAGTCATTAAATGATGCTAACCAAATCAAAGTTATCCAACTATTTCAACAAAATCTATTTCAATATTATGACTCTAATGGAGCTAGAGTAATTAATTTGCACAAGGTTTTGGTTAACTTGAATAAATTGGATTGTGGAGTGGATGAAAAATTGTTGTTGGTTAAAGAAAACGAATGTATCATCGTCAGCTATAAAGAAGTGAAGGAGATTGTTGATAGTCAATTTAGGCAATTGAAGAATTAGATGAGCAGAGTAGCGGCTGTTTGGATTTCGATTTTGCTTTTCATTTCTATAGAATGGGTGTAGCTATTAGATAGTAATCGTTATAAAGAAGTCTTGTGTAGTCCTCGAATCACACGTTAGGATATGGTGATCAAATCATGTACGATATCATCTTGACAGGTTTTGAGATTAACTAGTTTCAAACTGTATGTCCGCTCATAATGTATCATACTTAACGAATCAAAAAATAACCTCAATTGAGTAATCAGTGAGATGTGTCTTACGCCCTCCAATAATGGACTAAGACTAGTTTCATCCATCAAATCTCCATGATTTAGCTTGATTGCATCATTTTTCAAAAACGTAAAGTCATTATTTTTGGAAATAGAGTCAATAATCAGATTAGTTTGGGTGGACTTGTTTTCAAAATCAACACTAATAAATAACCATGAATTTAGATTAAATCCATCGGGATTGACAATTAATAATTCATCAAGTAGTTTTGATGCAAATAGTATCAATTGCAATGTTTGAGGTGGTATGGAAGTGAGCTCTTTGGTTGATTTAGGTGGATGAGAAATTAAGGTGAAAATCAGCCGCAATTCGTGAATAATCATAGCCCAATGAGAAGTCAAGTGAACATCACTAATTTTCAAAACAACCGCTCGAAGTAATGTAGTGACTTCAATTCGAATTGGCGCGGGACATGTACTTAAACTCAACAATTGATTGACCTTATCAAAAACTTGATTGATTTTGTTGGCAAAGTAATCATGTGGTTGCACGAGAATGGTATACGTCAATTGCTTGATGACATTAATCTTGGCTTCAATTTCTGAATCTTCATTCCAGTTGAACAATGTCCCTGCTGGTGAATTTGTTGATGATGGTGCAAGTTTGGCAATCTTGTCGTCAAATTTGTCCTTCTCATTCTCAATCCAGATTTGAATAATCTCCATCCATTTCAGATTGGAGCATGCATTTGTGGTGAAGAAGTTCCTATCATTGAATAAATCAGCAACTGTTGACTTCCAAACTCTTACAGGGTGATGCTGTCCTAGAAGCAAAAGCAATTGCAATAAAGCGTCGTTCAAGTGGGGTTGTTTTTTCTTATTTTGAGTTAAAATGACATTATTGATAATAAATCCAACAGTTTGGTTTGTCTTTTCTGAATCACGATATATCTCCTCCAAAATTGGAACTAACTCAGTTATCGTGTCAATAAACTGGTGGTTGTTGGCAGCATCATTGCCAACGTCGGCAGAATTCATTTTCAAGGTGGAATGATGATTGATGTATTGATTGAAAAGCTTAGTGAAGCTATCAGACAACAATTTCTTGTTTTTCAAGTACTCGCGATTCCTTGTGTTGCCTGTTTTGATTGAAATCACTTTACAAATTTGTAAAGCACCAGGAACAATTGGGTCAAAGTTAGATACTTGTGAGGCAACAAGATCCAAAAACTCCAATGTCTGATTCAAAGTGTCAAAAATTGTGTCTGAATCCATAAAATCATAAAATGCCACCACAAAACTAGACAAGTCATGGCTATCCACAATAGATTCAACATAGGTTTTACTGGTATCCAAAAACATTTGAGGATTGAACTTCATCTTGATATAATTGAATAAATAAGGTAACGTGACTTGTGATCGACCATTATCCAAAATATTGAGAAGTTTCAAAACACTTGATAATTGAATGTTGGACGTAATCAATGTATTAACAATTTCCTGTCGTTCCAACTCAATCAAACGATCCAAAAATGTCTTTGTTCTAAACTTGAGCTTGAATGAAAGAAAAGTTAGAGATCTGTCAGAATAAGTGGTGACATCGTCTGGTATATTTGTCTTGGAATCAGCCCAATCCCATATCTTGAAACTAGCCTTCGTTGCATCATGAAGAGCAATAAGGGTGGAATAATGCTTATTTTGTTCAGTGTCTTTAGTAGAAGGTGATTCGATTTGGAAAACACCCAGCATGACACTATTCAAGAACCCGTTATTGGCTGAATCTTTGTTCTTTTGTGATTGGATCTGTACTCTAGCACTGGAGTGCATCAAGTAACCATGACAGATAGTTAGGAAATTCTCCAACCCATCAAAAAGGATAATCATGGAATCGTCAAAACATTCAGTAGATTTAAAGTCATCCCAGTGGAGGAATCGATCAAATAACAAATTGATTTTCAGAACAATGGTTTCAGTCAAGGTAAGCAAGATACTGAAAATTGATTCTCCGAAAAGATAAGCTGATTTAGTTATTAAATTCATATACTTTTCAAGTAGGATCGGCGATTGACATTTGGCTACACCAACTTGAATCAAATTCACCAATAAGGGCCCTTTGTCCTGTTCATGAACATGTAACAAGTTCAATTTGACATTGGACACAGATGCTCGATCGAGGAAATGGAAAATGCATTGCAAAAATTTTCCAATTGTTGATTCAGACACACCGTCGTAATCTTTTCCATTCAAATGGTTGAATGTATCAATAAGTAACTCGTCAAATAATGTCTCAAAATTTTTCTCATTACCAGTAATTAGCTTCATGTAAATGTTCAAGCTGATATCAGCAATTGTACGACACTCGTCTTTGGAGTACATGAATGCACTTTCAAATGTAATCAATTTGAGATTCTCCTTCAAAAGTAGGATCAAGTACCGCTTGTAAGACATTTGCAAGTGATGATCGTCATGTTCCTCCGTCACATCTGGTACGCCAAATTGATCACTACTGATGTGATGTCTAATGCTCTTCAGATCATACGTCAACAAAGATTCAACTTGTTTCAAGTCATATGCGTATTGATCGCAATCTTCACTAGGCTCAAATTTGAAGTGACCATTTTCCATAAATCCGAATCTTGTCAATGGTGTAAAACACAAGTTGAGCAACCTTTGCGGTTTGTTGTTGCTTACAAGTCGATGAATCAAGTCTAAAACCACCTCCTGTTGTTGCGCTCCATCTTTATCAGAGTCGTCCAATATCAACTGAAACAAACGACTCAAGACATTTTCTGCCTCGCTGATTCCAGAAGTATGAATGTACAATGTTTCAAAAGCAAGATATTGCTTATCAAGCAGAATTTGCAAAAACAATTCTAAAATCCCTGCTTCAAGCTTGTGAATGGGAAAGGAAAATCTCAACTCGAAAATACTTTTAACTGCTTCAACTTGATGGTTAGCAGGATTGGAAGACACTACAGCTTGCCACAAACTTGAAAGAATGTATTTCAAACATATCTCTTTCTCAAGCACACCAATAAACTTTGACAAATGGTTAAGCATGTTTACTCTTGTCAAAGCAATGAAAATATCTCTCGTATTTAGACTTTCAGGCAATTCCTTCAACCATCGCGATACAAACTTCCCAGAAATATCTTGCTTCACATCATCTGCTTCAACCGCATCGAATAACCGAATCCAAAGATTTCCAATTCTTGTATCAAAATTCAGCTTAGAAGAATTCGTGAGATACAACGTTTGCAATTGACTGAAAATGTAAGGCACCAATTCGTCAAACGAGTACGGAAGAGTTTCCAAATCGTGGTTTGCTTCCTGCTTAGTCCACAGAGTCACCGACTCAAACAACTGTGAGCGGGACAATTGACTGTCCTTGCTTATATCACCCAATTTGCCCAATTGTATGTACCCAAAAATGATCTCAATTAGCTCCAACTTTTGATTGTTTATTTCAAGACCGAATAAGAGACAAGACAACACCAATGGTGAGAATTTATCAACGTTTTCATCCTCATTGAGGTGAAAATGTTTTAGTATAAACTCAACAATGTCAAGGTTTGCCTCTTTATCCAGCACAACCAATTTAAGCACTTCATTCCAAATGTATAACGACTCAGTCTCATCAAAGAAATTCATTGCTGTTTTGATCACTTCTTCATCATGACGCTTTGCAAAACATTGATAAAGAAATGGTGAAAACAATTCAGGAGTTAGTTCATAGTTAATCTCCCACTTGTCCATTATTAGATAAAATGACATCTTGAGTGCGTCCAATTGATTCCGCTTCGAATTTGAAGTACCCAACTTGACAAGACCGCGACTTAATGAATCCTTTGCATTCATTTTGAAATACTCTCTTCTTGTTTCACTGTCACTATCAATATCAGGACCCAAAAAGTAATTCAATACTCTTCTATTCAAACTCACGTCTTTGTTTAAAGTTATTTTGCAACACGACATGATCAACAAATCTTTATCCTTTGAAGTCACCTTGTGGTCAAATATAGCACTATCCAACGGCACTCGTGATAACAACAAATCAAAAAATCCCCTTGTTACCAAGATATCCGCCGAAGAAGACAACCCAATGACTACTGCAAATGCTCTAACCAAGAGACCAGCTTCTGGTTTCATACAGAGCTGAGCCTCTTGTGAATAAAGTGGGTTTCCTTGTTCGTCTTTGGTATTGGCAAACTCGGGCAAGTTTCGTTCACACCAATGCAATGCGCCAAGTCTTCTTTCCGGTGTGTTTATAATACAAAGAAAGATACAATGCCAGAATTGAGAATCATCTTGAAGTTTGGACTTGAAGGATACCATTAGTGAATGCACATCATTAAACACTTCGGAGTTTGTGTCTTCCAATCCTGATAAGAACCAAACAACCAACGGTTTAATCAAATTGCTCAATGTTTCACGACTTAGCTTTTCGATAATCAAGTTTTTCACAATTTTGATTTGTTGTGGTTTGATTTGGATTGAAGAGTATGAGAAAAGTGGCAAAAACCCAGGTATCCATATACTAACGTCCGAATTTAGTTGTTTTGAATTTAAGTTCTCCAATATGAACTCGTAAATATTCAATGTCTTTTGATGAACACCATTGGGTAAAGTTGGTGAAAGGCAAAGTGCCAACCGATATGACACTTCTGTAGCATGCGGTACAAAAAACAGGTGTTCATGTTCTCCTCCTCCCCCTCCACCTTCTTTTACTTCTTTATCTAGTTCTTCTTTGTATGATTGTAGTACTTTTTGTAACTTGGATAGAAACGCAATGTAATCGGCCCATTCTTCAAGTGATTCAAATAATGCCAATGTCTTGTCCACCAGTTGTTCGTATTTCGTGTTTCTTGATGGGGTTTTGAACATTGTTGTATGGGTCAGCTAATGTGAATTGGTCTTCAGTTCTAACAAGCGTACAACAATAAGCAAGATGGTGTGGACTTGGGGTTGGTCGTAGGAGGCGTTTTGGTGAAAATTCTCGGGCTTTTGTTTGGTTGTTGTTCTCGTTGATCGCGCACCAATATCGGCCCTATAGGGACCAAATACCACACACGTCATCAGTTTATACACGAAACTACAACTTCCTCCATAGCCATTACACATATAATACCATCATATACGTACAAGACACACACATAAACACATACGCTTTCCTTTCAAACTATGTACAGATCATCGCTTCCCCTCCCTTTCAGAATAAATAATTATATAGTCTATCCCATTGATCCTTCTTGTGCAACATTGCCAAAATCAAAACAGCAGGAAGATGCCATACTGAACACCAAAATAATTTCTTTGCATGAATACCAGCCAATGCTATACCTTCCGAAGTAGGACCCTTGGGGTTTTTGTAATTCTTCAGTTGTTGCTGCCAAAACTTGAATGCTAAATAAGCCTGCCATCCATTAGCAATGGCTGAATCAAATGGAAATACCCAATCAGTTACGCCAAAATAACTCAATCCGAAACAAAGGGGAAACATCAATATGGAGTACCTCAAGGCTACCCTTGCGTTTAATTTGGGATTCTCAGCTGCTGTCATTACATACCCTGCTTGCTTGTATTGTTGAGCAATGCCATGAGATAACGCATTGAAATGAGGGAATTGCCATGCATAAAGCAATCCGGCTAAACACCATGCACCTGGGTGTAATAACGATGATGATGCGGCCCATCCCATCAATGGTGGAATAGCACCAACAATTGCACCTACCCAGGTATTGAGGATCGATTTCCTTTTCATTGAAGTGTATATCCAAGCATACAATACAATATTGAAGAAACCTAGGGAGGCAACAATGGGGTTAACACCGTACCAAAGCATAACTACCCCCGTGGTTCCTACCAAAGCAGCAAAATTATAAGCTTGTTGTGGAGTGATTAATCCTCTAACCACTGGTCTACCCATGGTTCTTGGCATTTGTTTATCAAAATCAGGTTCTCTCCCCATATTGATGGCATTGGCGGCACCCGAACATAAAGCAGTTCCCGTGGTTAAGAAAATCAATTCAAGAAACGAGACACTCAAGGGTGAGATGGCATACGAACATATACAACTTAATGTTACCAATACTGTCAAGTTTGGTTTTGTGAGTTTAACGTAAGCTCTGAGTTCGTCTCGTAATCCTGTTTTGGATGCGAGAATAGATACTGGTTCCACCACTTTTGTAGATCTTGGAGCTTTAGGTGAAACTTTGAATGGGATGCCAGATGTTGAGGTTGATGTTGATGTTGTAGCAGTCGTTGCAGTGCCGGTACTCTCCTCTTGGGTTAAACTTTGAGACAGTTTTGCTTCTGGTTCTTGACAAGTAAGCACTTTCGATGCCACGTTCAACACGGTAGTTGACCCAGAAGAATCTTTGATATCCTTTATATGTACTCTGTCGGGTAGCAGCCTCACACGTGGCGTAGTGTTATTTTGATTTGCAACATGAGGTAGTTTCACTTGTCTAGTTAGGAATTGGTTACTGAGGAAGTTTTGACTCTTGATGAGACTTCGTTTGGTATTATGGAAAAAGAAGTTAAAGTTGTTGATAGTGTGCAACCTTGAAATAGGAAGCAATTTGTGACTCATGATAATATTGTATCAGCGCATACACACAGACACACGCACACTTTCACACACTTTCAGGCACCCGGCTAAAACCTCTAAGACTTATTGTCCTTTCACGTGAGGTACTGTTGAAAGAAAAACGTCTGATAATCAAACCAACAAACAGAACAACAAACACGCATTGTTCAAGACAAAAACTTTTTTTTTTTTTCGTTCTCACATTCATTCACTTCGCATCTATCGCTTTAATCAAAATCTACAGGCAATTTAAACAATTACTTCCACAATCTACGTATAAACTACTGTATAGCCTATTTATGACTCCGCAGTGACTGAGTTTTTATCCTCGACCAATGACTCCTCTGCTTCTAGTGCCTTTTTCTCATTCAATTTCTTATTCTCCAATTTGTTTTCAATCAAATCATGAAATGCAATGATAGCTCTAACCAATGTACTAATATATACAATCATAAGTTCATCATTTGTCTTTACAGTAAATGCAGTTGCCAATTCACTTCCTGAAGCTGTTGTCGCATCTTCACCACTTTGTGAACTTGCAGCTGGTTGTACCAAATTAGGTAGTAAATTAAACACATTTTGAAGTTTGCCCAAAATAGTATGGTTGAGTGGCAAATTCTTATTGTATACTTTTTCCAAGTATGTGGCGATATCTCTCAATTTTTGATGCAATCCTAATAATGATTGATACGTTTGTGTTACTCTTAATGACAAGTTTCCGGCAGCTTGGTCTCTAATATCTCTCAATAAATGCTCTACTCCAATTTCCTCGGCTTCTTCAGCTTCTATCAAAGATGGAACATGGATAAAAGTCTTTTCAGCAGCTGAACCATCATTTTTGATATCATCAACAGCAAAATAAGCATCCGTGGGGATTCCAACTCCTTGTGCATCAACATCAACAATTAAAAGTAAAGGATTGGCAGTATATTTCCTAAACACATCATTTATTTTCAAATCAGATGCTTTCAATTTGGGACCTGAATGATACCATCCAATCAATTTCTCCTTAGCATTGATTTTCTTAAACATTTCCCCCATTGCATCAATATAATTGTGGTCCAAAAACCAAACACCAGGGTTTTTCTCGTCTTCTTCAAATGGAATTGCATATGAGTTTGTTATCTTAATTGTATCGGTTGAATTGTCCCCTAATATTACTCCAACAACTCTCTTTCCACTATCTTTGGATACTCTATGGAAATGATCAACAACTGATAATAAAACCAATGGTGAAACAGTGACAGTTTTTTTGAGAAAATTCAATTCATTAGTACTTGATGTAGCGACTGACATTGTAAAGGGCGTAGTTGAGTGGTGGGTAAACTTATTTGATTGATTGATTGATTGATTGAACCTTTTTTTTTTGCCTTTGAAAATTCACCTTTTTTATATTACACAATATAGTTTACAGTTTGTATATACAAAGAACATCGGAGAAAGAAAACCATTATATACACAGCATACACAATATACACAGCATACACAGCATCAGCAATGTACGGTCAAGTTGTTATTGGTCCACCAGGTGCGGGTAAATCCACATATTGTCATGGAATGTATCAATTTTTGTCTGCAATTGGAAGAAAACTGAGCATCATTAACTTGGATCCTGCTAATGATAGACTTCCTTACCCATGCGATTTAGACATTAGAGACTACATAGAGTTGGAAGATGTCATGAATGAACTAAACTTGGGACCCAATGGTGGATTGATGTTTGCTATGGAACTGTTGATTGCTAATGGTATTGATTTATTTCTTGCTAAAGTTAAGAAACTCATTGATGAAAAAAGCTATCTATTATTTGATTGTCCTGGTCAAATTGAACTCTTCACTCATCATAGTGCATTACACAAGATATTCACCACATTAACTAAAGAAACAAAGATTAGATTATGTGTTGTATCGTTGGTTGACTCCATATATTTAACTAGCCCATCACAGTATATTTCCATTTTGTTACTAAGCCTACGATCAATGTTACAACTAGAACTTCCTCAAGTTAATGTTATCAGTAAGATTGACTTGCTAAAAGGGTATGGGCCATTGCCATTTAGATTGGACTACTATACAGAAGTACAAGATTTGCATTACTTGACACCTCATTTGGAAAAAGAGTCAAACTCAATCTTGGGTAAGAAATATGTACGCCTCACTGAATTAATTGGTGAATTGGTTGAGGAGTTTCATTTGGTGGCATTTGAAGTGTTGTTTGTTGAAGATAAGCAGAGTATGATTAATCTACTAAGCATTATAGATAAAGCTAATGGCTATAGTTTTGGTAGTGAGGTTGGAGGAGATACAATTTGGAATGAAGCAGTTAGACAAGGAGGATCTGCCGGACTTCAAGACATTGATATACATGAAAGATGGATAGATGAGAAGGAAAAGTATGATGAAGAAGAAAGAAAAGCTGCAGCTGATGCCATGAATATTGATAAAGACGATGATGATGAAAATCAAGCAGTTGATATTGAAGATGTGGAATGGGAAGCTGCTTTGCGTGATTGGGAAGAGGAACATGGAGGAAGTGGTGTCATGAATAGATAAGTTGGATAGGCAATGTATTGTACATATATCTTGGAGTAGCCCAATAGTGTCTATAGTTGCAACCATCTCTAATGATACACTTGCTGCTTTGATTTTGTGTACGTATCATCGCTGTACAATATAGACTAACATGGAAAAAATAGATGTTCCTTCTATGAGATATCACATTCCCACCCAACACCCATCGAAGCATAAGGTACATTTTCACGATACAAGATGTCCACCACTATCGCCAAAGGAACTGCACCAAAAGATGAGAAATCTGAGATTAATGAGCTAATTAAGCAAATCAATTTGACTATTTTGAATTTGCAAAGAAAAAGGTTACACCTCAGTAGGGAGCTAAGTGTGGCCCTTAAACAAAAAACTCCCAAGATTGAAGAAGTTAAAGATGAAAGAAGCAATGAGGAGACAAGTAGAAGCGAAAGCAATGATGACAAAGCTATTAGGCTAAAGAGCCTAGTGGAACAATTTGACCAAAAGATAAAAGAAGCACAATCAACCAAGGACAATTTGAACAAGTTGGGACAACAATTGCAACTGGTTAATCATGTAGATGAAAAAGAGAAATTGAATGAAGATGGGCTCCCGTTTATGGATATTCAAGAAGAGGTTGACGAAGACGGTAATTTCATTAGTTCAAGAATCAATAATGTCCCCGTTGAAGTTGAGGGTCCAGTTACTAAACTGGCATCAAAAGTAATAACGCCATCATCATCAGGCAAATCCGAAAAGGCATCTAAAGTGGGAGATATACTGCCAGGACAAACAAATGGTGATAGTCAAGACGATGAGCTTATGCAATTGTTTGCAGACATGGAACTTATGCCTGGTCAAACACAATTAAAGCAACATCTCAACCAAGATGAACTTTTGGACAAAATTGATGATTTAAAGATAAGTCCAGAAGAGAAATTTAATTTGAAAAAGATTTGCGTGCAAGCATTTGAAGATTATAATGAAAATGATGACGAAACCAAGAAACAGACAACTTCATCTTCAAAGAAAGAGCATTCCACTCCATCAAACAAGACCACTATGGAGAAAAGCAGCATAGACACGGACAACTTACTTGAGTTGGAATTGCTAGCGGATGAATTTGACAATGAAGAAGATGCGGGTGGCGAGTATGCTGATGATGAGGACTGGGATTACGAACTTGATGATGATGGTGATGATGATGGTGATGATGATGACGAAAATGACGACGATCGAGCCGACGACCTATTATACGGCACCAAACCAAACTCTACTTGGCTTGGCGGCAAGTCAGGTGACCCTAAGTCGAGTGATTTATTTTGGAACCAGATTGCTGAACTAAGGCGAAAGGAGACACTGATAAAAGGTGGTCAAAAGCACGGATTAGATGCTTCAGAGCTGGAGGTCGTAGAAACCAAACCGATAGATGCTAAGAAGAAGCAAAAGTCTGTGAGATTTGCGGAAAACTTGGACATCAAAAATGTTGAAAATATCAGTGATAGTTTGAAAACCTCACCACCGTTTATAAAGACTTCATTATTCAAACAGAATAGGGTGAACGGGACTTCTCGTAACAATGGTGGATCAGCTCAAGATGCAGTATCGGAGAAGGAAAGTATAGTGGAAGATATTGTTGTGGAGAGAGATGTTGATGTACCTTCAAGTGATAAAGTTGTCGAGGATACAATTATGGAGAAGGATATCAATGATCTGCCAAACAGTACAAAACCAAGTAGAACCTTTGACTCTGATACTCAACAAACAATAAAGAAGCCGGTATCGAGATTTAAAGCTTTGCGGAAGAACACGCCACCAAGTGATATAGAAATGCACAGTTCGAAAGCCAATAACGATGGATTGTTAGAAAACCCAATGCAGATGGATGATTCTCAAAGTGTTTCTATCACCAGCAACGCTGAGATGCACCAAAATGAAGTTGGCACTAAACCAGATCATTACGACGAAAGCATGGTGGCAAACGATACTCACTTGGACTACAGCAATATGCAAGATATGGACACTATGGCAAAAGCGTACTTGATGGGGATGTATGATGACGATATAGACATTGATGGTCCACTAGTTGAGAGTTTGGAAGATTTTAAATCACTAAACAAAATTGTTGAGTCAAAGAGCAGAGAAAAGAGTAACTCTGTAAGTACCAATTCCCAAAATGCTAGAGGTGGAGAAGTATACGACCAGAAGTCGAACGAAATTGGAATGGATTATGACGAAAATCACGATATTGATGATTATGACGAGAATGAAGCAATGATAAACGATATAGAAGAGCATGGACTTGACGAGGATGACACTAACCTCCACGATGAGAATGATATAACCAATCAAGAGTTGAGTGAGAGTTACAACAAATTAAGAGAAAGAATGCTTGCACGAGAGAATGCAAAGCGTGAAGAACAAGGATTTGAACGCACCGATGAAGAGGGAAACGTAATACGAGTCAGCAAGTTCAAGGCAAGGATGAATAAATAGACGCTTTAGTAATATTTGCTTTGAGTGTAAAATTATCTAGGGATTTTCTTTTGTAGGTTTATCACGTTCCTCGCTTTCCTTGTTGAATTTGGTTGCAAAAAAAAAAAAGGGGGGAATAGTAGGGAATTTCACCGAATTCTGTTATGCATAAACATTCAGTATTAGTCCAGGGAGTAGTCTAATGATTAAGTATATACTTTACTTAGATGTTTGTCTGAAATGTAGAATGGTTAATGAATTCCAAGTTTATCAAATTTACCTAATATGTGTGTAAGATCCTCTCATAAAGGAAAAACGTTGATCTGAATGGTTGTATTTTCACATTGTATCACTGCAACGAATCAGTACTAGTTAACCAACGATCTAAACCTAAACATATCTACATAACTAAATAACAATAGTTTGGTCATTTTAATGGTCGAGTTTTACTAATTTTATGCCCTTTTTTTTTTTTGATATTCTCAAACTTTCACCAAACTGTATATACAAAACCGCCAAAGTATTTCCTA
>OGTJ01000202.1_pt1 | contig 23883 bp, 16 predicted proteins | sample 1574611 | NCBI WGS metagenome assembly OGTJ01 (sample SAMN03295858, study PRJEB24534) | human gut metagenome | isolation source: fecal sample 1 from infant 9 | host: Homo sapiens | place: USA: Pittsburgh, PA | collected 2014-07
CCACTGGCCAGTCAACCATACGGCATCAAATGCTATTTTTAGATCCGATTTCAATTCGAAGGACCTGAAATTTTAAATGACGTGACTTGTCACAATTCAAAATCATTAAGATAATGAATCTCATTAGATTCACCATCTTAACCATTACTGCTCAGTCTGATTGTTATTGAGCCCATAGAACATTGGGACACTCACTGCTCTGGAAATGGTAAGTCACAAGGATTATTGAATAATGTATCAAATAATGTTTTTAGAACTAAGCACTACGAAGTAGGGCTCATAACTTTGATGTTGGAAAGTGCTGTTAACTGTTTAAATATGCAAGTTCAATATTCACAATAATATAATACAAACAAGTGAAATCAAGAAAAGGCCGGTATTTATTCGAAAGAAAGGATTCCGGAATTTAATGATGCTATTGCCTAAATCGAAACTTCCGTTCTTATATCAGTGAGGCAATCTCGACAGCCTGTCATATCAAGAGTACGTTCTCCGTGCTGCAATCAACCACCAAAAGTGCACACTATTCAACTGATAATGTATTGATAGTAGAGGTGGCGCTTGTCCTTTTTCACTTATTAATCGGCCGAATGCCTCGGCTAATCGACGAGAGGGGTAGCAATTATGTCAGGTCACCTTGAACCACGTTGTTTGTGCTTGTTTTGCAACTGCCCCGAGAGAGTTTCCACCATTCTCATAACCATGTATATGGCAAACAATTCTTGGCCACGCGCATAACCATTTTGATAATTCAACGAATCAAATCATTGTCCTCAGTAGTTATGACAGCGATGCGTTAAATGAAGTCAAATATGGAAGATGATGATAAGCAACGAGAGTCAAAATGGCCCACGTTGCTGTCATCACCAATGTATTTTTGGAACATTATAAATAGAAAAGAATAATACCACAAGTAAGAAAGCACTTACAAAGTCGTCACCAATCAACTACTCAAATGACTATAATTGCTGTCTTCACTGGAAATTTTTTAGCTTTCATTGCTTTTGTTGTGTTTGCTCAAGGTGCTGCTATTCCAGACCCAGCTAAAAGAGATGATAACCCCGGTTTTGTTGCTTTGGACTTTGAGGTTACTAGAAAGCCCGTTGATGTGAATTCCACATTAGAAAGGGCCAAAAGAGATTCAGTATCATCTCCATTGTACTTCGAAGGACCTGCTTATGGTATCCGTATTTCAGTTGGTTCAAATAGGCAAGAACAACAAGTGGTTCTCGACACTGGTTCCAGTGATTTCTGGGTCATTGATGCAAATTCATCTTGCACAAAAGAGGGCACTGAGTGCAAAAAATATGGTACATTCGATCCAGACACCTCAACCTCATTCAATTACCTTGGCTTCCTTTTTGCAATTGTATTCGGTGATAAAACTTCTTCGATAGGTCTCTGGGCAGAGGATACAGTTCAGATTGGTGATATTACGCTTACTAACCAAAGTTTTGCAGATGTTTCTTTAACTTCGGCAATTCAAGGGGTCATGGGTCTTTCACGCCCCCAACCTGACAGTCCCAATGCTAGGTTTGATAGTGTCCCTGTAACATTGAAAAAACAGGGTAAAATCAAGACCAATGCTTACTCTTTGTATTTGAACTCACCAGGTGCAGCTACTGGTACGATTATTTTTGGTGGTGTTGATAATGCAAAGTATTCTGGAAAGCTCATTGAAGAGTCTGTGGTTCTGGATCAACATTTTTCAATCAACTTGCAATCTCTCAATTATGATGGCAATAAAGAATCAGCAGGTGTTGGCGTTTTGCTAGATTCCGGAAGTACAATCAGCTACTTACCAGATAGAATCGTTGCTGATCTTGCTGAAAAGGCTGGTGCAAGGGCGGTACCAGCCGGATTGACCGGAGACTTTTATTTTATCGATTGTGATGCCAAACCTGAGGGTAACGCTACATTCACTTTTGACAATGGTGCCGAAATTTCAGTTCCATTAACTGAATTTGTCACTCAAAGTACCAATGAATTTTGCCCTTGGGGCTTGCAAAGTTCTGACACACTGGGCGGTATTCCAATCTTGGGTGATAATTTCTTGAGACACGCTTATGTGGTCTACAATTTAGAAAAAGATACCATTTCTCTTGCCCAAGTGAAGTATACTTCCGAATCAAGTGTTTCGGCAATTTGAAGATGAGAATGGTCTTTATGTGTTGTGTTTGGGTTTTGTGCTCCGTTATAGTTTTATAATATATGCTATATGTTTAATTGATTTTTGTGTATCGAGCAAATAAAAAGGGACGATCCAGATGGTCAAGGAACTTTTCCAAAACTATGCTGGGCTTAGTTGTAAAATGCGATACAGAAGGAATTGTAGGCTGAAATCTGTAAAGCGCTTTTTGTTTCCCGAGTAAAAGGTCAAGAGTATAAAATTTACTCAATGTCAACGACCCTTTGGGTGAAATTCCCGATAAGGGAAAGCAAAAGATCAGTAAAAATACCGTCGATCGCACTCATATATAGTAATTTCAATCTTGGCTGAACAATAAATATGCAAAAGAAATTTTACTCACACAATACTACGTAGCAATTAATCTTTGTCGCAAATTGATTTTGTCTGTGTTGCGCCCGATATTCCAAGATTGAGCTTGATAGTACGGTGAACTCTTTTCACCTTTGATAAACAAAGGAAATGGTAACTTAGTTAGTTACTTTCTCGTATTTTATTGCTTGTCGTAATCGAAGTCAACACAAAAAGGAAGTTGTTTCATTGACAAGAAATTTTTATGATTTCATAATCAAAGAAACACACAGTAGATGTTAATCATAATTTAAACTTGTCTTGAAATTGCAAACGTTTATATAACGATCGAAATCAGCTATGGGTGACCTTTCGTGTCGTCACCCAATTTAGAAACCAATGATGCTCGTTTTCACATCCTTCATCGCAGTGGGTTGCGTATGGCGGTTGGTGCAAGCAGATGATATTGCGGAGTTGTTACCATCTCCAGGTAGCTTGAAATTGACGTTCAATGTTAGCAGAGATTCATTTGGAAAATCGTCATCGACACCGCCTAGTCGTGAAGTTATAAAACAACCTGGCGAGGAAGGCGGGATGCGCATGGGATTGAAAATTGAAAGAACCCGCTACATTGCTAAATTACTCATTGGATCTAATGAAGAGGAGAATCAGGTACTTGTGGATACTGGGAGCTCGGATCTTTGGGTTATGTCGTCAGATGTTGATTGTTTTGCATCAATCAAAAAACGAGAAACTGGAAAAGTTTTCGATATTGGGCTCGACACTGGCAACGTCTTGAAAGATGCTGAGGAAGATAAAGCGAGAGGAAACGAGAAGGACGGATATTTTCAATATCACTACGCTTTCAACACGAATGAAGGCGAGTTGAACAAGCGCGATGGTTCAAATACTGGAAATCTCGTAGCTCTTCAAGAAGCAAACGTTTGGAAACGAGAAACATTACAGTTCACCGGATCATCCCCTACTGCTTATAATTATACGAACGGGTGTACATTAGATGGCTCATTCGACACAGAGAATTCGAATACATTCATGTATAATGAAACTGGACCATTCGAAATTAAGTACCTGGATGACTCGTTCGCTAAAGGTACTTGGGGACACGACACGATTACGATTGGCAACATTTCTGTACCAAATTTGAGCTTTGGGGTAGCTAATGAGTCATCGAATGGAATTGGGGTCCTAGGGCTTGGGTTAGCGCTTTGGGAACAGTCTAATGAGCAGTATGAGAACCTACCTATGAAATTGAAATCAGAGGGCATTATCAATAAAGCTTTGTACTCTTTTTATTTACATGGAGCTGATTCCGGTTGTGTATTGTTTGGCGCGGTGGACCATTCCAAGTATGAAGGAACTTTAGAGACCTTACCAATGAGAAAGACCTTCGATGATGATGAATACATAACCAGGTTTCAAGTGATGATCAATCAATTAACGATCAATAATGAAAGTCTGTCTCTTGATATCTTGGTCGGACCTGATTATGTTGTGCTAGATCCAAGCTCTACGTTTTCTTATTTTCGCAGGTCACAAATTCGAGACATTGTGATAACACTTGGTGGTCAATTTTCTAGCTACGTTGGTGCTTATGTCATAGATTGCAAGTACAAGAATTCAGAATTGACCTTTGATATCACATTCACAAACAAGACCATTAGAGTACCAGTATCTGACTTGGTCGTTGAGTCCACCTTGAATTCAACATGCTACTTGGGAGTCTTTGATGTTTCCGTTGGCTCGTTGTATGTCTTGTTAGGTGACAATGTGTTACGGAATGCTTACGTTGTGTACGACCTAGAAGCTCACGAAATACATCTTGGTCAAGTGTATTTGACTGACGATGAAGATGTTGAAATTGTTGAACATTACGTACCCACAGGGGGCGGCCAGAATGTCACTAGCGCAAGTAGTGGTAGTGGAGGCTCATCTTCATCGTCAAAGAACAATGAAGCTACGATACTAAACTACGCATCGTGGATGTATTCCATCAGTTGGTTGTTACTCACTACAATGATATCGTTGTGAGTGATTTATTATTGAGGTCCATTCGCGTACCTCTGAGAAAGAGTAAATAGTTTCCAAAATTGTGTGTCTCATTTAGTTTGTCAAGCTAAGTAGAATTAGTGATTTTTCTGATTTAATAAACATTTTCAATTCACTTTCAATACCATTACCAAGATTTGAGTCACCATGATATCCTCTAATAATACAAAAAAAGAATGCCTGCAAACCCCCAAATTGCTTTTTATTACAATATGCATTGAAATACATTCTCCCCTCTGTGAGGTCGATTATCTACCTTTGCTCTCTTTCAGTTTGCTTTTTATCACATTTGTACCCTCTAAAAAAGCATTCGAATCAATTCTAAAACAGCTCCGCCGGCTACTAAAAACAACAACACAAACAACCATGTTTTTGACACTGGATACTCCACTTTTTCTTTATCCGATTTAGGTTTTCCCCAATGCTTTGTTACTTTTTTTTCAAACTTGGCGTTAGCCGCTCTTTGTTTTGGTGTTTGCAAAGCCTATTAAGTTAGTATACAAGTTTGAAAACGAAAGTGGGCAAGAGTGTGCTTGATAAAACACCCCTATTGAACATACCATTGTTGGTTGATATTGTATAAAATGTTTGACTCGTAGCTGAAGAAATAGTGAATCAAGGGTTTTTTTTTATTGTTATACGTGGAGACCGTGTTTTTATTTTCAGTTTTTCTTCTGCAAGAGACCACGTCAGAAAAGAATTTTGTTACTGCGTCAGCGCTACCATTGTATAGCTGCAATTTACGAGGAAGAGCAGTGCTGAAATATGAAATGGATTTCAGCTCTTCAAGTTAAATGTAATGCGTTTAGAAAAGGGAACTTTTACGTGCGGATATATCATGTATTTACAAGCCTAGGGGAATCATAGACATGGCTTCCGATTAATTTGCATTGATTTTGTTGCAAAAAGTTGCGAAATTGTATAGTGATCTAAAAACATGTGAGAGTAAAGTGGATATATTGAGTTTGAGTACATATTCGGAACGGTGTAGTTGTGGATCATTTTGAACTCAATTTTAAAATCAATTAAATGACGATAAAGTAATAGAAACTTTATGGAAGTATGTCTCAACAAGCTGATGATCACTTTAACTACTAGAGGAATCAAAAAAAAAAAAAAATGGTATTGAAGTTACCCAAGTAGCGTTGCCCGGTTTCGATCCGGGGACTTCAGGGTTATGAGCCCTGCACGCTTCCACTGCGTCACAACGCTGTCGTGTATCGTGTTCAAAAAGTAGAGTTTACCCAGTGATTTTGGTTTATAAACACATTTTGCAACTTCGGTCACAATTGGCCTCTAAAACTGTTGTAAATGAGGCTCCAGACATTGATAGGAGATTTCGGATTGGTCTCTTCTTCAAAAAATATATGATTGTTTTTGTCTCGTTCGAAACAGGGATAGTGTATTATATTTCCGTACGGTCGTAAAATGGAGACTCCTTAATACGGTGTGTTCGGCAACGATTGAAGACCTTTCTGATCTGAGAATCCACAAAGGGTTGTCTTGAAATCTTTTTCAAGATTCACTCGTGCAGCTTGCAGGTGTTTTAGTGTTTTCAAATGCCGATACTTCTCTGAGCCTAGCTATATATATTGCAACTCCCTCTAAAGTAGAAGACAGTCATACATGAATTATGTATGAAGGTCTGACTTCTATCAACGGCTCTCCTTTTCAGCGTCTTTCACCTCTCTATATTCTGCCTACAAAGCCAGTCGCAAACCCAAAGGAGTTTGAAATCAATCTCTACCAAATTTTTTTTTGTTCTCTCCCCCACAGACATCCATACACCAGTACATTTATGTGTCGTTGCTATGTAAGTGATTTTCTGCGAAACAAAATACGAACGCCTGCGTGTATTACATCCTCCTGATAAAAGAAGATCCCTTTTAATCAACTCAACAATCTACCCTTACTAAAGCGACTAGACATGACTGAGAAATACGCAGAAGGTGACCCATTGGCCGAGCCAGAAAACACCCAACATCTTGATCTATCTAAATTATCACCTCAAGAGTTGAAGATTTATAGAATGTATGGGAAGTTGCCAACAACACAACAAATTTTGAGCTCGAAATTCCATGATAAAAAGTATTTCGATAGCGGAGATTATGCTATGCAGAAGCAGAAGGGCGGTGCATTAAAGAATATTTCAGGTTTAGGTAGTGGCATCGGTGAAGGTATTCCTTCGAGGCATCCGAGTGCTGAAAGGATGAAGGAAATGTCAGTGAGGAACAGTATAAGTGCCAGTAATGCGCAAATATTTGCCAATGGTAAAAGTGGACTTTTAAACGAGAGCACACCGAAGCCAAGCGATGGGTTAAAGAAGGCAAAGGAAGAGAGTAACAAATGAGTGACTGATGTGAAACTGGAGGTTTGAGTGATGAAGACCAGCAGACAGGAGTATTCAATTGGGAGATGGTTTGATTTTATTTTGTACAGTTAGTTTGTATAGGCGTTTTGTTGATAAATGTAATTAACTAAAATTCAATTGTAGACAACATTGATAAAGATTTTTGTTTCGAAAAGTGAATTGTTAAAGTCAACGCTTAGAGTTCCCACTTGTTGAGTGCTTATCATCACAATTGCGAGATGAAGGCTTTAACCAGTCAGCAATTTAACGAAGCTATTGGACAATTCAAGGATGTCCTTTTCGATAATTTGCAGTGTATGATCAGGTTCAAGGCTGTTGCTGCTAGCGTGAAACAAGTGAACGAAGAAAACTACTTATTTGGATGCATCGCTGTCGAAGATGAGGTGCGACTAGAGTTTACCATATCTTATGATGAATTTTATCAAGTGCCAGTCTTTTGCTTCAGGATATATGTGAACGACAGACTTAACTTTGACGTTGTTGAACTAGATACATCACTAAAGGAATTATCACACCTAGCAATGAATAAAATAGTTGACATTTCAATAATCGACCATCACTTACTACATCAACCTTGGTTTCAAATTCATCCTTGTGAGACATCGCAGAGTTTACACACGCATATGTCAAGTCAGGATTCAACAACAAAAGACTGCAACTACAACCCCTTCGTCACATACTTGACTTGCTGGTTCGGATTATACGGTCTACCAGCAATCTTTCCGCAGTTTTCAATAAGACCTGTTGTGTATTCTTAACAAAGTGAAATCTATTTAAAATATACTCACGCCGATGAAGACACGGTTTTCACCTTTGTATCAGTAAATATACGACATGGGTACTCTTCAGTGTACATTCCATGAACACTCTCAGGCAATATTTCCCATTTAAATTTATTCAAACTTGGAGCCACAATAGGTTCACCTTGTTTACCCAAAATCTCTCCCTTAATTACATTTTCTGGCAAGTTGCTCAAAGTTGAAGTTAAACTAACCACATTGCCTCCTTCAAATGTGCTCAACTCTTTGGTACCCTTTTCACCGACAGATATTCTTGGATGCTCGCTGTTACCCAATTGCAACAAACCCGACAATTTAGTCTGATTAAATCCGTGCACTTGTGGGTAGTTTCTTCTGAAATCTCGTTTAAAATATGGATTTCCTTTTATGTCACCCGCTGGAATTGTTATTGGATCTTTATATGCCTTGGCTTCGGCTATTCTTGAGCCTGGTGGTGGGTTTCTGTACAATGGGACAAACATATTTCCTGATGATCTATTTGGTGCTAATACCAAAAGTTCCCTCAATTTCTCCCATATTCCTCTTGGTCTACTGGTGTATTTCTTCCATACTGGTACCGGACCTCCTGACATGGCTAAATGTGGCGCGTTCTCGTTATGTTAGACCGGTGTATCCTAGCTAGCCAATGACTTTTGACGTTTGAAAGAATTGATTTTTTCTTATTTATTGTCTTTGGTAGTGCGCACTTGCCCAATTGGCTTACTTTTTCAACCAATGAAATTTTTGCGAGTAGTAATAATGGACAGAGCTACCAGTTGATTTAATGAACGTACTAGGCTGATGGAAATGATAATTCGTCATCATTGGAAAGCACTCTCAGACTGTCAAGGGACTAGGAGTTGCTTTATTTGGACAATCATTAAGGCCAGTCAATTCAGTGTGATATATTTTCAACAAAACAGTTGCTTAATGGGAGAAGAGGCTCTGAATTTGGGGAGGAGATACATTTTCATTGATCCACTATTATTACCGATTCATTGATTCAGTTAAAGATAGCGTAGTAGATTCTACAACCCCAATACCCTCTACTGCATATCTTCTACGTTGCTGCGTCTAATTTGTATCCTTTTACGATATCGTAAATCGAATTTCAAATTTGCAATCAGTTTTGGCTGAGCCACAGTTGATAATCAATTAATGTTTAATCAAGTGGAAGTAGACCACAAACCTATTGTCCGCTTCAATTCTCTTTAAATGTTCCGGTTTACGGGAAATGCAGAACCAAAGTAGAAGTTACACACTTGACTAATCAATAATAAAGAGGAGAACCTGATTTTGAGAATATGCACAAAGCCTTAAACAAGGTATGATTAGCTTCAATATAGTATTTCCATTATCGCCCCAAATATCACCTCTCACTTAAAGACAGAAAAAAAAAAGGCTTAACAGCTTCTTAGTAATCTCGGGTTTATCGACTTCGGCGACAAACTTTGTCCCAAGAAAAAAAAAAAAAGAGACTGAATGACAGCACCAAGAAAATAGAAAGCGAAGAAGATGTCGTTTTCCCATTAATCGTACATCTATTCCTATTAGGTCGTTAACATTGCTCTTGCATAATCGTATTCCCATTTCTTTTCATATTGTTATTGTTCCAAACATGAAATTCTTGGTTATGATCTTACATGCATGGACTGTTAAACTTTATGTGAGCCACAAGTGACCAAAAAAAGAAACTTTATTTCGTCTCATTGCTAATTGATTGCAAAAAAGTGTGGCATTCTTTTTTTTTTTTTTTTTTTTTTTGAGTGGGGGAGGGGCGGTTCTTGGACGATCACGTCATTAACAGAACCTACATTCATCAATAAACAGAATTCAATCGCTAAACGCCGAACCAAATTGTAAGTACAAACAATCATAGACTTTGCAGGTAAAGTATATCTTTCATGCGGCTTTCTGAATAATTACTCAATTTCATTGTGGTCTTCCGGCTGTTGGTGCAACCCATTTGAAACATATTTCAACCATCAAAGTGGTTAGGGAACATTTTCATGGTCTTCTATCTCTATACTTCGAAAATAAAATGAAACGCCCTATACGAAATGAAAAAAAAGAACTTTTTTCAATTAAAACACAAAGCCCTTAAATTGTAAAACATTTTTCCACTTTTTTTTTATCAATATGCAGTTTCACTTGCTCTCTCTATATGGAGCCTGTTTCTATTGTTCTCTTCTCTCATGCATGGTCCCTTAAATAAAGCTAGGCAAAAAGATTGAGCAAAACTTGATTGTTCTTTCGTAGTAGGAGAGGCGATGAGACACAATAGAGATGGTTTAAACGGTAGAGATCTTTTTATAAGTATATAAAAGCTAGTCTCTATCCCTCCCCCACACAACAGAATCGGTCGTTTGCCATCTTCACGTGTTGTCCACTTGTTTCTTTAATTGAGTTCTACCATCCATGTCTTTGTCACCAAAAGAGTCTTCTCACTTGAAGACGGAGTTTGAGGAGAATTCTGATATCTCCTCATTTGACCCAGATGCCTTTTTGAAAAAGCAAATTGCAGAAGAGAGTGAACATTCAATCAATTATCGTAATTGTTCATGGCAAAAGACCGCGGGACTATTATTCAGCGAGTACATTTGTCTTGCGATTATGTCGTTCCCTTGGTCATATTCCGTATTGGGGTTGGGGTTGGGATTAATTGTCACCGTTATTGTTTCATTGTTGTGTTTATACACTGGTTTGATCATTAGTGACTATTGTGCAGCTTATCCTCATTTAACCAATGTTTGTGATATTGGTCAACATTTGATATTTGGCAAGAAATGGGTGTGGTATGCCACAGCCATTGCATTTTTGCTAAACAACACCTTAATTCAGGCATTGCATGTGTTGGTGGGTGCCAAATATTGGAACACCATAAGTGATAATACCACCATCTGTTCAGTTGTCTTCGGAGTTGTGACTGCAATTATTTGTTTTTTGCTTTCGTTACCAAGAACATTTAGTCATTTATCGGGAGTTGGTTACTTTTCAGCCATTACTATGTTTATTGCTGTTGTATTGGCAATGATTTTTGCTGGAGTACAAAGCCATCCAAATGGATACGATCCCTCAACTCCAGTGGTCTGGCATGCATGGCCACAAAAGGGCGAAAAATATGTCAATATTATGTCAGCTGTCTTGAACATTGTCTATACATTTGTTGGACAAATCACGTATCCATCATTTATCTCACAAATGAAGCAACCAAGAGATTTCCGTAAAGCATTGATTGTTGTTACAATTTGTGAGTTGATCACTTTTGCTTTGGCGGGTTCTATTGTTTATGTTTATGTTGGAAATGCTTACATGGTTGCACCAGCATTTGGATCATTGGTGGGAAATTTCAAAAAGATTTCATTCAGTTTTGCATTACCAACAATTTTGTTTCTTGGCTCATTGTACAGTAACGTTTCTTCGCAGTTTTTGTTTCAAGAGATTTTTAGCAAGGGAAGTATACATAGAAATGAAAACACATTGTTGGGATGGGGTGTCTGGGCTGGACTCAATGGTGTGTTATGGGTCATTGCTTTTGTCATTGCTGAAGTGATTCCATTTTTCAGCGACTTATTGAGTTTGATGTCATCGCTATTTGATTGCTTTTTCGGGTTCATCTTCTGGGCATTGGCTTACTTCAAATTGAGAAAATTGTACTACTACAAACAAGAAGGTGTACGTATAAGCTTGGTTGAATTGTTTACCAGATCAAGCATAGTACAAAAGGTAGAGTATGTTTTGAATGTCATAATATTTGCCTTGGGATTTTATATTCTAGGTCCCGGTTTGTATGCTACTGTTCAAAGTATTATATGGTCTTATGAGGCAAGTTTATATGGAAAACCATTTTCGTGTGTTAGTAATGGTTTGTAATGACTAGAAGTACGTATTGTAATATAATTGAAACTAGAAGATAAAGCTATGGTTCTCCTTGATGTAGAAAAAACATTTATTCAGATCTTACACAGTGATTTATTTAAAAACTCAGGGACATCATTCTCAGAAATAGTAACGGGTCAAAGTGGTGATGAATACTTTAGATGATGGTGCACATAGATCCCACGAACTCTTTGAGCTTTTCTGACCCGGTTGTCCTTTCCAGCATCTTGTTTGCTAAAAGTTGAAGCAGTATTTGCATTTTTGTTTGTTTGTTTGTTTGTTTGTTGAGCGGCTATTTTTAGTGATTGGAAGCAGTTTGATGTGGGAGAGAAGGATGAGTTGAGATAAATGGCGAGTTCGTCCTTCATTTATAAACATCAGTTACACTACATCTGAAATGTTGCCACTTTCTTTTACACCTTGAATTAGTGTGAACGTCACTTGCCAAGACTTTTAGTGCAAGCAACTGACATTCGAAACAAGAAACCAACAAGAGGAAAGTATGCTAGGCATCTGAAACGAGTGAGCTTGCGTTGATTGTGGATGCCCTTTAACATAGCTATGCGATCGCAACGGGTAATTTTTGTTTCTTTTTTTTTTTTGCAACAATTGTTGATTATTATTTACCAGAGATAAGGATACCACAATGGAGTTCAATTTGTAAATAGCTCAATGATTTTGCAATTCAAGCTTTTTATTCAAAAAGTCATAGAGCCTGAAAGCCAATAGTAGGTTAGCTGTTTCTACATGCCAGAAGAGGAGTCATGACTTAGAGACACACTTCGTAACAATTAAATCACTCCATTTCGAGTATTCTTCCCACGGGTACTCGACGTGTTTCACAACAACAACATGAAACGCAAGATGGGGATTTCAGGTACTTTCTTTTCATTATAAAGTCTCATTTTAGAAATCATAATTCAAACGCATGACTCACTCTCGCATAATGGCGACATCCGTAAGATTTATCAACTGCACCTGCTACAAAAAGATTCAAGAAATACAATGAGAGCGGTCATCAAAATGGGCATCATATGTTTGAGATTTGTTCAAGTAACAAACATATATTGGACAGAAGAAGGAGCTTCACCACTTTACAACGACAATCTTCAATCGAAATTTAAAGTGTGTACAGCAGAATATGTAAGTGAGAGAAATTCCCCTTCATCTGATGACAACCAACAATTGTTTCTTCATCAAACAAAAATAACTAACCAATCAACTTAAAAATGGCTGCTCAACAAACTAACAACAACGCTCAAACTGCTTCATCCGCCAATAAGAAGGACGCTGGTAAGGACAACTGGGTCAGAAAAGTTCCAGGTGGATTCGTTGGTTCCATGTGCACTATCGTCTAAACGGTGTTCTCTTCTAAAGTTGGTGACGCTAATTTACTTCTATAAATCCACGTTGTGAATGGTCTTGCTATAGCTTTATAGTTTTGGAGCTCAATATATAAACTTCTGAAGAATTTAAATCAGTAATCTTGCTCCCACTCTTTTTAAAGAGTTACATGAGTTATCTTGCCAGCCTGCAGTATCTTCCTTATGGTATGTGATATTTACAAATATGTGCACGGATCACCTTGATTCAGCATGTTGAGGAAGGACGCTTTCAAAGTTAAGCTCACATGTGACACGAAACTCAATTAAAGGCTTGCAATCCCCCTCTCAAATCTAATTCTATTGTCTATAAAGTGTTTTCTTGTGTGTCCCAAACAATGGTAACTGGCCCGTCATTGACCAACGCCACATCCATCATTGCGCCAAATTCTCCATCCCTCACCTTCTCTTGACCCAAGCCTTTCCTCAATTCTTCCAACAATATATTGTATAGTTCCTTGGCACCTTCGCCTTTGGCAGCTTTGTGGAAGTCAGGTTTTGTTCCCTTTTTCACAGTCCCATACAATGTGAATTGTGATACCGATAATATTTCACCTTGAATATCAACAACAGATTTGCTCCATGGTTTGCCATACCACTTGGTAGTTGTCTCTGCTGGTTGTGTCATGTCCTCGAATACACGTAATGAAAGAAGTTTCTTGCTTAGTTTCAATACGTCGTCTTTGGTGTCAGATGTTGAAATACCAACAAGCACCATGAGACCCTTTCCGATTCTGAAAGAGTTGGGTTAGTAAAGTGGGCTTTTTAACTCCGTCTCTCGATATTATACATACGATGATATTAACTTGTCATCAACTGTGACCGAGGCATTTTTGACCTTTTGTACAACAACTCTCATATTTTGTAAGAGGTTTTCAGAGCGGGTATGCTGAACAATTGTTCCAAGTTTTTCTTTTTTCAACAAAGCGTCGCACGAGCACATTAAAAATCACCGGATCGATTTTTGCGCCATGTTTCTCCGGATTTCGAATCAGAAAAGTGGAGGCCATTATCAACTCTACAAAGATTAGCTTTTGTAGGATATAAAAGCATGCATTTAAACCTATATACCCATTCAAAAGGCGCCTCAATGTTTCAATATAGTCCAATACACTCGTGATAAAAGTAAAAAAAGCAGAATAAGGAGCAACGTAGGCGAAAGAATTCTCAGAAAACACAATCGCAATGGGAAACATCAGTGACGTAAATTAGACAATAGTGCACATGGAGCCAACGAATCCACCTGGAACTTTTCTGACCCAGTTGTCCTTACCAGCGTCCTTCTTATTGGCGGATGAAGCAGTTTGAGCGTTGTTGTTAGTTTGTTGAGCAGCCATTTTTAAGTTGGTTGGTTAGTTATTTTTATTTGATGATGAGGAGAGAGATCGAAAGCCATTCTTAGTAGAAATTGGCACATATTTATAGTAGATTTGGTTCGGTATGAGTTTGCGATGAGTCTTGATAAATTTTTTGAGTTGAAATTTAACATGAGCAGTGGGGAGGAGGGACGATTGAAATTAGACAGGCAAAGACCACTCCATTTCACTCAACCTGACAGTTTCTTTGCATTCTCAGTTTCAAAAAGTTACTCCACAATCCTAATTTACCAATTGCGACTCATCATGAAACAAGATTCTTCAACAAAATGTTTCCATTTTTCTACCTCATTTGGAAGGGACAGTGAAATAAAGGATGCTGGAAAAAGCCACTAGATTTCAGAAACCAACTATGTTTTGTTCTTGAAAAAAAAAAAGGTAAAGCAAAAAACTCAATAATCATGTCTGTCATCCGGTAATACCTACAAATTAATCTCAAACGCCACAAGTGGGGGTGAAAGCATAAAAAGCTCCCAACAACTCTTTTTAAACTTTAGTTCAACACAGGTTAATGTCAGCGGTAGTCAAGAATTTCTCGGAACAGTAGCAACTCCCCTCATGTATGCAATGTTCGTCATTGTCATGTCTCAATCGGGCAATAATTCTGAAAAAAAGATGTTGCAAAAAAAAGAAAATTTAGTTGCGAAAATAAACTTGTAAAAATATCTTCTTCTGACCATCGGAGTGTCTGTGACATGTGAAACCGCCTTCAATATAATACCCAGGGAGTTTCAAAATAGTTAACAGCAATTCTGAAACAGATGGATACAGGATGGGTGCTTTATTGCGCTGATTCTCTTCTCCGACATCAAACACTCTTTAGTCATTAGAACCAAAATGTATGCAAAACAATCGTGTTAAATTCTAACTCAACTAGCTTTGCGGCCCTGTTTCAAAAGAATATAAAAGGAGATCAATTGATCCTCTATTTCAAAAGTTTTACTTCTACTTTTTCTCATCAAACAAAAACAATCAACTAACTAACCAACTAAAAAAAAAATGGCTGCTCAACAAACTAACAACAACGCTCAAACTGCTTCATCCGCCAATAAGAAGGACGCTGGTAAGGACAACTGGGTCAGAAAAGTTCCAGGTGGATTCGTTGGTTCCATGTGCACTATTGTCTAATTTACGTCACTGATGCCGCTTTTTTATTGATGTCCCACATTTTCGAGATCCATCATCGTTCATTATGTATAGCTCTTATAGTACAATACAAAGAAAATTCACAAAAAATAACTATCGCTTCTCTCAATCAAACAATCCATTTACCGATCATCACTAAGTATAAACTTACAAAAGTACAAAATAGCAGCAACCATTTCATCACCAACTGGCTCAATGTACTTGGCTGGCAACAAAAAACCATGGCCACCAGTATCACGCAACTTAAACTGATATGCCCAAAAGGCTCGATTATGATACATGTAATCCAATCCAGATCCAGAGCCCAAATCGGGCAACAAATCTGAGTCCTTATCAATACATGCAGGTAAGACATTGTAGTTTGTGCCCAGCTTCATTCTGATTGATTTGGCAATACCCCAAGCCAATTCAATCAAATTTTCCTCGTCTCTTGGCTGCTGATTGCATGAGTAAGCGTAAGGGTACAAAATCTCCTGCGAATAAGAATGTAAGTCAATGTAACCATAAATACTGTGATCTTTGTTGGTGTTGTTCAAGTATTCATCCCATAAGCGCGACTCAAACGCTTCAAATGGGAATTCTCCACTATATTCTTCACCACAGGCCCAATCTGACGATTTGGTCCAATGGTAACCATATGAATGGTCAATATCAATACCAAAACATTTTGGAATTGGGGTTTCTTGACGATTTTTGCGCCACAATCTGTCGGTTGTCCATGTGTATTCATATCCATCAGGATTAGTCACCGGAATGAATAGAAAGTCTAATTGAGTCAAGATCTTTGAGTTGGGCCATGTGTTGTATAGCTTAATTAATTGATAAATCAAGTACAAAGTGCTTGACACCGAAATCCATTCACGAGCATGGACTCCGCCTGTGATTACAATGGTTTTTTTATCACTGTGTTCAATATCATCATTTGGTACTGAAAAGTGAACAACATTGAGCTTTCTATGTTCAAAAGTGTCACCAATGTCCTCAAGTTTGACAACATCAGGGTAAGTGGATTGTAACAAGTCCAACCATGCATTGATTGTGGATAGCTCACGGTACTCTCTGAAGAATAACTCTGATTGTGCATGAAAGTCCTCATCCTTTGTGAGAACTGGCTGTTCTTGCAAGGGGAAAGTCTCATAGATACGCTGTGGTAAATCCTCGATTATGGTATGGTACTCCAAAGAGGGAAACTTTTCAATCAACTTCATAAGTTCTTCCTCATTGATTTGAATATCGACTGTCTGCTGGTTATTGTTCTTACCCCATTTGTTGAACTGTATGTCCTTTCTTGTGAGAAATTCTTTCAAGGCAGGAGAATTGGCAAGTGATACTCTGATAACTACATCATCTTTATACTGCAACAAATCAATGGGTTGATCCTTAGGGTCAAGCTTGGTGTAGTGGGTATGTTGATGCTGCAGTACACTAAGCAAATCTGGAATAGAAAATGGGAGTTGAAAAGACCAAACCGTCAATAGTAGGAGAAAAGCTGGTACTAACAATTTCATCTTGTGTATGCAGTTTTTGAAGTTGACACAGTGAGCGTGCTTGCTATGATTCGGAGAGTTGAATGAATCTGTATCGATTCTTGATGTACTCGTTAATGAAGGGAATTTATAATGGATTAAATTTTCACATTGATAATGGATGATTACAACTTCTTTTTTCTCCTCTTTTGTCCAATTTGTATAGATAAAGAAAACGTTCACTTTACCATTGCTATGTGTACAAGAAAAAAACAATAAGTTAGCAAGAACTTTACATATTTAAAGCACATGTATGGATGTATGAGAATGGTCAGTAGAAACTGTAGTCAATCTGTCATGGAGTGAGCACGACCACACCCAAAGTAGTAGCAAGATATGAAAGACTAGGGTTTATTGGACATTACTCCCGGGGATATCAGATCAACCTTGCAGGTTTTTTCATTCAAACATCTTGTTACTTCAGTAGCTCTCCGCCCCAGTAGCAAGAACACTGTACTGTGTAAGGTGCTCCTCATCGACTAATGATAGGCTTGACATGAGACTTTTGGTTCTTTATCACCATCACAAAATCGACAATTTTCCTTGTCCTATTTCTGCTCAAAAAATTATATCTTCTTCTCTATCTTACCGTGATATAACTGACAGCATTCTGTATGTGCTTAGTCTAGTGGCACACTGCTAAAAAGCTATGGGTTTGCACCCATTGCAAAAATGACTAATTGCCAACCTGCATATAACAAAAAAAAATCTTTTACTTCTTTTGACCTTTGAAAAAATTACGTAACTTTTCTGACTCGTGCTACGGTAAATCATTGGCAAAGAGCCTTTCTTTTATAAAATCACCACTACAGGCCATGCAGAGGAGATTACTATACACTGTATCTAACCTGCTATCAAAAAGATTGAGGGCTCCCTCAATTTTCCTTCGTTGGTCGTCACCGATTGCTCATTACTCTACTGTTAAGTCAGTTCCATTTACCGCCGATACATACTCCTCCAAGGTTCAACGAGATCCAAAATACAAGAAACTCGACTCTTCCGATTTGGACTACTTTAAATCCATTTTACCGGAAAACAGCATCATCACCGATGCTGACGACTTATTATTTTACAATGAAGATTGGATGAGGAAGTATCGTGGACAATCAAACTTACTACTTAAGCCAAAGACTACCGCTCAAGTTGCCGACATTTTGAAACATTGCAATGAGAAAAATTTAGCCGTTGTGCCTCAAGGTGGTAATACTGGATTGGTTGGTGGATCAAACCCTATTTTTGATGAAATCATCATTTCATTATCATCCTTGAATAAGATTAGATCATTTGATCCAGTTAGTGGTATTTTAAAAGTTGATGCTGGTGTAATTTTGGAAAATGCTGATCAATACTTACTGGAGCAAGGATACATTTTCCCGTTGGATTTGGGAGCCAAGGGCTCATGCGAGATTGGCGGTAATGTTGCATGCAATGCTGGAGGTTTAAGATTATTGAGATATGGATCATTACATGGCAGTGTGTTGGGATTAGAGGTGGTGTTACCAGATGGTACAATTTACGATTCGATGCATTCTCTACGCAAAGACAACACTGGTTACGATTTGAAACAATTGTTTATCGGGTCCGAAGGTACTTTAGGTATTATCACTGGTGTTTCTATTCTTTGCCCGGCAAGACCACAGGCTACAAATGTCGCCTTTCTCGCCGTAAAGGATTATGAAACTGTTCAAAAAGTGTTTGTGGAATCGAGAAAAGAGTTGGGGGAAATCTTGTCAGCATTTGAGTTCATGGATTTAAAGTCACAACAATTGACGAAACAGCACTTGGGTCTTGACCACCCTATTGAAAGTGGCGAGTACCCATTTTACGCTTTGATTGAAACATCTGGATCAAACAAGGATCACGATGACGAGAAATTGGAAAATTTTTTGGGAAATGCAATGGAGAATGGGTTGGTTGAAGATGGTATTGTTGCTCAAGATGAGTCCCAAGTACAAAGTTTATGGAGCTGGAGAGAAAGCATTCCTGAGGCAAGTGCAATGAATGGAGGTGTTTACAAGTACGATGTCTCAATCCCGTTAAAAGACTTGTATGGATTGGTTGAAGCTGCCAACGAGAAATTAGCAGAGGCCAATTTAGTTGATTTCGAAGATGGTGCTAAACCAGTTGTGTCGGCAGTTGGATATGGTCACATTGGTGACGGGAACTTGCATCTCAATGTTTGCGTTCGTAAGTACACCCCTGAAGTGGAGTCCGTATTAGAGCCATTTGTTTACGAGTGGGTTTCTTCAAAGAAGGGTTCAATTTCAGCTGAACACGGTTTGGGATTCCAAAAGAAGAATTACATTGGGTACTCAAAGAATCCAACTGAAATTGCTTTGTTGAAGCAAATCAAACAACATTACGATCCAGCCGGAATTATGAATCCCTACAAGTATATATAATCGTGTAAAATATGAATCTCAAGACATTCATTTGGCTCAGAATCACGCGAACTGTCAAGTTCAAGTTGGTATAGAACTCCTTATTTAAGTTCAGAATGTGGCAATATAGCATTTGTGGGGTCAAATTACACAAAAAAGATGTAACTTTCTAACGCGTTCTTTGACCTGGGCCGAGCATAAACTAAGACGGCCAATAGAGGATGAGGTGCTTGACTACGGGCACCAGACTCTACAATGTGTTACGTCCATCCCCCCCAAAAGCTTAGCTCAAATTCAAGTCAACATCTCTGTTCTAAGATGTAGTATCTCAAGGTGTCGGATGTCGGATGTTATACGGTTGATTTCGCAAAATCAAATTAAAATTGGCGCCGATATTTACCGAACAAAAAGAAGAATAAACTGAATAAACGTTTCTTGCGTGCAAACAATAATACGTAGTGGAGCAAAGGAACCCCAGATGTAGCAACTGAGGGGTAGAGGGGTTTTATTTGTAATCTCTTTCTACATAAATAGCGGAGATATACGTGATATACCTCCGCCTTTCAATCCCCCAAACCTTGTGGTTGTGGTTGCTTACAGACGACCACAACTGGCTCTGCTGAAGACAATTGTTCGATCAAAGAGAGAAGAGCCAAAGTGTGGAGATGACTATTTGGAAGAAAATTTGTTAGGTGAGAATGGATCTTGTCATCGATATTTGCCATCCTAGATGTATGTATTGTATACTGCATATAGCATTTCTACCGAGCTTCATAATCTTCGGACTAATTTAAATTTAGTGTTTAAATCGTCTTTCTTGTACAATAATAATATGTGGGCCGTCTTTTACAATGAATCGTTGGTTATGAGCAGTGAGCATTGGGCCTGTTTCTTTGCCGAGGAAGTTAAAAGAAAGCATTTTTCTCACTAAAAAAAAGATTATTTGTCTCCACAAAACAAACACAAAAACAGATGGAAAATGGAAAATCAGTCGTGTGTATTGATACGCATCAGAATCAGAAACTCCCCCCAGAAAAAGAGAGAGGTATTTATATACAAATCCGGCGCCCATTTCTTTCCCATTCTAAAAAAAAATTTTCATTCCTTTCGATCCCAACGTTCTGATAATAAGTTATCTTTGCAAGGAAGGAAAAGCTAACATTATTCTGAAGAAGTACTTCCAATAAAAACTTTTATTATTCTCAAAAACTCCGGTTATCATGGCACCTTTATTTCAAGAACAACCAAAACATATTTGGAAAACCATTACGGATAATTTCCCCTTTGATAAAAGTTTGAACGACACAGCACTTCCACTTCCAAACACAGAAGAACCAGGATTTTCGCCAGTTTACAGAAATGCGTACGCTCAAAAAGAGTTGAAAGCAATCCCTTATCCTGGAATCAACACTTTGTATGAAACGTTTGAGCTTTCAGTTGCAAACAATGGACACAAGCGTGCTTTTGGTCACAGGGTTAAAAAAGATGATGGCACTTATGGTGAATATGTTTGGGAAGATTATAATACCGTCAAGAGAAGGAGAAATAACTTGGGTTCTGGTTTATTTTTTATTCTACAAAATAATCCCTACAAGACTGATAGCGAAGCACACAAGAAGTTAAAGTATGACCCATTGAGTGATGATTCATTCATTTTGACTATTTTTGCTCACAACAGACCTGAATGGGCTCTTGCTGATGTGACTTGCGCTGCTTATTCAATCACAAACACTGCGTTGTATGACACTTTAGGTCCCGATACTAGTAAATACATCTTGAATCTTACCGAATGTCCAATTGTGTTGTGCTCCAAAGACAAGATTAGAGGCTTGGTTGAACTAAAAGAGCAAAACCCAGAAGATTTGAGTAACTTAATCTGTATAGTATCTATGGATGATTTGACCACTGAAGATGCTTTGTTGAAGAATTATTGCCACGATCACAACATTTCGTTATTTGACTACAGACAAGTTGAGAAATTGGGTGAAATCAACCCATTGGATCCAATCCCTCCAAAACCCGAAACCAAGTTTAGTATCACTTTCACTTCAGGAACCACAGGTGCAAATCCAAAAGGTGTTCTTTTAACACATGAAAATGCAGTTGCCGGTGTTACTTTTGTTTTTGCTGGGATGGGATTACCAAAGCAAGATGCCGTTTTTTACTCCTTCTTGCCATTGGCTCATATCTATGAAAGGCAAGGGTTGCACTTTGCTACAGCTTATGGTGCTGCCATTGGATACCCACAAGGTCCTTCTCCATTAACTCTATTGGAAGATATTCAATATTTAGAACCAGATTTTTTGGCATTAGTTCCAAGAGTATTGACCAAGTTGGAAGCTGGTATCAAGGCTCAAACTGTCAACAATGATGAAAAGCCCATTTTGAAGAGCTTGTTCACAAGAGCTATTAAAGCCAAGTTGGCATTACAATCCGACCCTGCTAATGAAAACACAAACCCTCCACATTTATTATATGACAGAGTATTGGGATTGTTGCGTAAAAAATTGGGAATGAAGAACCTTAAAGTGGTAATGTCGGGATCGGCACCAATTAGTCCAGAAACTCTTAAATTTTTGAAAGCATCTTTGAATACCGGTGTTGGACAAGGTTACGGTATGAGTGAGACTTTTGCTGGTATCATGGGTAGCACCATGTTTGAGACCGAAGCCAGTTCATGTGGTCCAATTTGTGTCACTACTGAATGTAGAACTAGAGATTTGCCGGCAATGGGCTACACTTCAAAAGATGAAGGTGGACCAAGAGGTGAATTGTTAGTTCGTGGGCCACAAATCTTCCCAGAGTATTTCAAGAACCCAGAGGAAACTGCCAAGTGTTTTGATGAAGATGGTTGGTTTTACACTGGTGATGTTGCTCGTATCGATGCCAAAACTGGGCGTACTTTTATCATCGATAGAGTCAAGAACTTTTTCAAATTGGCTCAAGGTGAATATGTTACTCCAGAGAGAATTGAAAATACATATTTGAGTTGTTTTCCATACATTGCTCAATTATTTGTTCACGGTGATTCTTTGAGGACCCACTTGGTTGGTGTTGTTGGAGTAGATCCCGTATCCATCACGCTGTACATTAAGCACAGACATGGAGAGACTATCAATGATCCGGCTGATTTGGTTAGATTCTTCCAGGATGCCAAACGTAAACGTGAATTGTTGATTGATATGAATACATCGCTCGGTAACAAACTTCAAGGGTTTGAAAAATTACACAACATTGAAGTTGATGTTGAGCCCTTATCGGTGGAAAAGAACTTGATCACACCAACCATGAAGATCAAGAGACCAATTTGTACCAAATACTTTAAAGATACTTTGGACAAATTGTATGACGAGGGATCACTTATCAGGAATGATAAATTATAGATTTCGTGTACTTTTTAGTTGAACTTGTGTTGAAGTGAATTAGAATTTTTGAATGATCGTAGTAGAACTTGTCTTTTTATGCATAGGTGGGATCCTTGAGGGTCTAAGTAATTGATGCGAAATTTCATGCGCAAATATATCATCCTGCATATTACCTATACCCCTCTTTTTATGCAATGTGAAAAACACCAAAGCCTACTTTCATTGGTGAATGTGAAGGAAACTTTGTTTACATCAGCAGCAAAGTACAATAGATGGCTCTTCTTTACTCTGCTTCTATGTAGAACAGGGAGCTGGAACGTACCAAAATCGCCCTAGGGGAGTACAGCCACCGGGACGGGGTTATTAGCCCCACCCAAATTACGTCAAAAAAAGAATAAAATATAAGGGTTCGACTGGATTTGTCTTCTTCATCATGCTACCAAAAAAATAAAAGGAGCAAAGCATGCCAAATTTGATGTCTTTCTTTACGAAGATGTTCGAATCGCTTCGATTTGTGGGTTGTAACACAAACCGGCGATAAGCAATCCCCACCCACCGGATTTATAAACACAAGACGTGGCATTTTTTTACCATGCGTTGCACTTTAAAAGCTTTCGTTTACAACTAACTTTCTGTTCTAAAAGCACAACGATGTATTCATATGAGCCACCCTCTTGTCATGTGTGTGATTATACGCCTTCAGTAGTGCCACCACTTCTACTATCGTAAAAGAATGGATGATTTATCGTTAAATCCGAACCCACCTTCAATCGTAGAAAATATTCGAAGACCCCGCAAAATCAAAATCCACCAAAAAAGAGAAAAGATAGCACAAAGAAACTTCAAGATAATGAGCAGACTTTAAGTTCAAATACAATGTGAATAGTGTGGTTGTGTGAAACACAAACAGCATAGAGCCCCATATGAAATATACAGAAAGATTTTACTTGTGAAATATTTTCAAGCTTCTTTTACCTCTTGTGCAAAAATAATAATAATAATAATACCAAGGGCATAATAATAAAAAGACGTTGCACTATTTCCATCGGTTCAAATACATTTTTCCTTTGTTGGGGAAAGAGAGATCCTGCAAACTAATTTTATTATTTGAATTGATGGGTGGGGGAGGAAG
>OGTJ01000205.1_pt1 | contig 23080 bp, 12 predicted proteins | sample 1574611 | NCBI WGS metagenome assembly OGTJ01 (sample SAMN03295858, study PRJEB24534) | human gut metagenome | isolation source: fecal sample 1 from infant 9 | host: Homo sapiens | place: USA: Pittsburgh, PA | collected 2014-07
TGGTTTGTGTAGCCATAAAGAGATTAGCTCCAAGAAGATACACCAAATACTTTGAACCTGCTGTTTTCTTGGGTGGTTTTATTGGCTGGGCTCCGGGAAACTTGTCTTACAGTACAGGTGGAGTGTATTTGGGCTATGCAATGATGCATTACGTAAAGCACAAGTATGAAGCTTGGTGGCAAAAGTATAGTTATCTACTTGGTACTGGTATTGACGCTGGTATTGCCTTCTCCTCCATCATTATTTACTTTGCTGTGCAATATCATGAAAAAGATCTTGATTGGTGGGGGAACAATGTTGCATATTCTGGTTTGGATTATCAAATGAGAGTGTCAGGGTCTAGGTTGGATGTTGCTGATGCGCCTGATGGCTATTTTGGCCCAAGAAAGGGTCACTTCCCTTAATTAAGATATAGTTATCGGTTTTAATTCTAGTTTAATACAAAGGGTTGGATTTGTTAAGTCGACAGTTCTTGGATGATATGTGATAATGTAGTAAAATATTTATATCAAATTGATACAAAATATCAAGTTCAGAGAAGAGCTGAAAACATTAAGCCAAACAATAATGAAAACCTCGTCATCACAAGAAGACAATCAAAATGCATTGTTTATGCAAATGCAAAGTGCCATCGGTCAGATGCAGTTCAAAGTTTAAACAACCAAATTCACGTGTTTGAAAGTTCAGAATCCCTTCCCTATATAAACTAATTGAAAAATTTTGGACCTCGTTGGCGTATTGGACTATGATAACGACATCCATTTTCGAGAACGTATGTGGCTCTCGCTAAATTGATGGGTTCGATTCGCCATACGAGATCAAATTAATCTCAGAGAAAAATTTATATTATGATGAATTAAAATGGATGAGTGAACAATCTCTGAATGTAATCTATGTCAAACGATATAGTTACGTGGATTAAAAAATCCTGCCTTCCTACTGATATATAAATTGTTTGTAATTTTCTTTTTATCAAATTACTTTCCATTGATTTTCTATGAATTCCCCGTTTATTGTATAGAATCTACTTCAATTATGTTTAGCTTTCCTCCTTCGACTTCTTTCCAATTTTGAAATCTTTTGCAAATCATCTTCACTAGGCTCATAAATGTGCCAGATGGTGTAATGGGGTAACCCACCAACACGGAACCCCATCTTTTTGGCCATTTTGCCAAATGCCTCCGTTTCAGCATGGTTCAAGAACGTGAAAGCAGGAAAATGGACTCCTTGTCGGAAGATTTTCGCTCTGGCAAGTATCGACACCCCTCCAACCCCATCCAAATCAACCACTTCACGAGGATTACCATTAGGATCACGAATGTAGGCCAAGTGCGCGCGCCAAGTTGGGTATTCGGCATACCCTTCAACAATGACATCGTCTTCAGCCAAATTCTTGGCAAGTTCAAGTGCAGCATCAGACTCAATCCACGAGTTCAAGTCATATGGCTGTTCGTTCCCCAAGAAAGTGGGCAACGGACGCCATACGTTGGGAACCATGACATCATAATTATGCAGCATGAGTTCCTCAATTACATTTCCAGGACATGTTTCTATATCCACATCTCTCCAATAAACCCAAGAGTGATCTGCCCTTAGTGCACTGGAAGTTAACCAATTTCTCGCCCTACCCATTAGTTTTCTTCGTATCCCTTGAACTTTAACTGCATGTCGATCACTGAAACCCTGACCAATCACTTGTCCGAAATCCTTCTTAAAGATCGTGACTGACCTAAATGGGGTTCTATAGTTTTTGTGGTGTGTTTCTGGATTACTATAAGCCTTCTTGACACTTTCCATGTACAAAGGTTCCATATAAGACTGGTATAAATCGTTAGAGCCTTTAACTTGGGCTCCGTTTTGTTGCTGTTCTTCCTGTTTCAATAGGTCAACTAAAGTACCATTCTGCAATGCCATTGAATACCGAAACACAGTTTCCAAGGTGGTGTCATCCGGCGAGCAATCAGAAACAAGGAATGCGATATCTATCAACAGGTGGTCATAGGTTAAATTCATTAGATTGTAGAATGCCATGGGCAACACGTGTTCTGCATTTCTCAATGGCATAAGAAATAGTACAATATCACCTTTACTGTTTCCATCGGATGACCCTTGATAATCACCCAAGTCAAAGTACTCGACATTACTTTTTTTCAAATCTTCGGTTGTAATTTCCATAGGATCTGAAACTTCTTGTATTCCGTCCTTAGTGACTTTAAACTGCTGATGATCATCATTGAGTGAGTCATTTTCTTCTTGTTGTTGCTGTTGTTGTCGCTGAATTTCGATCTCTTGTTCCAGGTTGTTTTCTATATCGGATTTCGAAAATGTAGGAAGTCTCGGACTCTCACCAACAATAACTTTGGAATATATGGTGTACGTGAGTAGTAAAAATACAAGTGTGTAAAGACCTCTCTTGAATAATAAACGACTTGAATGTTTCTTTGGTGTGAATTTGTTGAATCTGGGTTCAAGGTTAGTATCAACATGGGCACGGCGAGATAAGGGAAAGAAATTGACGTACATTGGTAAATCGGTATTCTTTTTAGTGCCATAAACATCAGGCGTCAAACTTCGTAACGACATCGAGGGTAGATGATATGGTTGCCCGTGTGGTGTATTGCAGTGAACGGATGCCAATTCACGTCTATAGGTAATGACGTTGACGTTTGCGGTGGTTATATTGAAAAGTACCGATGATCACTTCTATTTTCGTAAAATTGACAACTGAGCGTTTTTCTTCGATTTTTTTTTTTTTGAAATTCAAGAAGGGACCTGACGCTACCATTGAGTGCCACATATTGCAATTCAATTTAATACCGCAGAGTTATCAGTGAGAATAAAGAACGCTATTGTGACTAATGGTTGTATCGATAATTTTTGCGCATGAGATTACGCCTGATGGTCAAAACAAAACAATTAAAACCCGGCCCTCTATCCAAGCCTCTATTTAGGTAAATACTCGTCACGACTTTTATCTACTGCTCTTTCTGCACCCGCAATCTGCATCTATACCCCAACTCATTCAACCTATGGCTTCACTTCCACCAAGCCATATTCTTCAGGCTTGAACCATTCTCTTTTCAAAGTTTCCCAACAATCGTCAGCTATCTTTAAAGCGTCAGATTCACTGGTACTCGATTTCCCTTCAATATAAACTTTCAACTTTGGCTCTGTTCCTGATCCACGGCACGTGAATCTTACTGATATATCTTTATCATCTTGTGACTTTTCTGTTGGTTCAAGTATTGCAGTAATCATTTGAGAATGAGGATCAACCGGTAAAATAGGCTCATGGTTGGGAGTTGATGAGTCAAATCCAATAGTCAAGTCGCGCCAGTACGTGACTTTGAAGTCACCAATATGTTGTGGTTGATCATGGCCCGAATACGACGCTCTAACCGCTTTAAATATCTTGGGGGTGAGGCTAACATCTTCTAATCTATAGTACCCATTCAAGTCTTTAAACCATCCATATCTCTTATACCCTTGCTCTAGCTTGTCTATGACATCCAAATCACCTTTACTGAACCATTGCTGATACAACTGCAAGAATACAACAGCTGCTGAAATTCCATCTTTATCGTGCACCAAGTCAAACATGAATCCAATTGCTTCTTCGTACCCAAAGGGGACAAAGTGACCTTCGTTTTCCAAATCAATGGCTTTGTTCCCAATCCATTTAAACCCAGTTAATGTATCAATGAAATTAAAACCATCTTTCTCAGCCATCGATTTCAACACTTGAGATGAAACTGTTGAGTTCAATAGATAAGTATTAGACAATTTTGCCTTGTCCATGTTTTCAATCACATACATGGCGAACAAGAACCCAATTTCGTTACCAGTCAATTGTTTGAATTTGCCTTGCTTATCAACAACAGCAACACTGAAACGATCAGCATCAGGGTCGCTTGCAATGACCAAGTCGGATTTGGTCTGTTGTGCTTGCTCAATAGCCAAGTCTAATGCCCCTTTTTCTTCTGGGTTGGGGAAACTCACAGTCGGAAATGATGGATCAGGTTTGCTTTGCTTTTCAACAACAATGAAACTCTTGGTGTCAAATAAATCAATGCATTGCTCAAAAATCTCCAACCCAACGCCATGCATTGGAGTATAAATAAATTTAAAATCAAGACGAGTTTCCTTGACAAGCTTTTTCTTGACAGCTGCAACGTATTGCTTAACAATTTCAGGTTTGACACATTTCAACTTATCTGCCTTTAGCCCCTTTTCAAAATTTTCAATGACACGCCAAACATCATCACTCCATGGATGTAAATTTTTCTCTATCGACTGAGCAATATCGGCATCTTGAGGTGGGATGATTTGACAACCATTGGCATAATACACTTTATATCCGTTATCATTAGCTGGGTTATGTGAAGCAGTTATCATTACACCACCAGATGCTTTCAAATGATCAATTGCAAATGGAACCAATGGTGTATGGACATATTCTCTACTGGCACCTTCGTTATTTTGGAAGCCTCCTTTGTAACTCTTCAAAGATTCAGATGAAAAGTTATTTATAGACCCAAGATAATAAACAGTGAAGCCCCTGAGCAATGCTACACTGGCTAATATTTCGGCAAATCGTTGTGAATGAAATCTGTGATCGTACCCGACAACAATTGATGGATTGGCAAATTTAGTCAGAAGGTATTCAACGAGACCTTGTGAGGCTTGTAAAACAGTCACGTCATTCATATGAGCAAAACCAGACTCCATGGATGACCTCAATCCAGCAGTTCCAAATGCTATACGAGGGTACAATTTGCGTTGAAGTTTATCGTATTGTTTGTCATTGATAAGGTGTAGGATCTCTGCTTTTGTTTTTTCGTTTGGGTCAATTGCCACCCAATCGTGAGCTATTTTTTCTAACTTATCATTTGTTATAGTCGACATGGTCAATCAGTGTTAGTTGTGGTTGTGATGAGAAGAATCTGTTTGTGATGATGAGATCTTTCTGTGCAAATGTCGGATAAATCCAAATTTGTAAACGCGACACATCGTAGTCAAGAGTATTTCAGTTACAAAACATTTCCTAAATCAAAGCTTAAACCTATATAGTTTCCTTTTCAATCAACTTTTCTATACTCGAATTATCGGCATCCATATCGTAGCATATAAATCTCACTTCACCATCATTCACCACATCCTCACCATTTGAATAAAGAAACAATTCTCCAGATGTTCCAAAGCCCAACAGTTCAATCTCATTCCAACTACGTGTCTTTTTCAGATACGCAAACGTCAAACAATTGGAGTTAGTTGCAACAACAAGCAAATTCGATGACGGATCAATTATGAATTTGTACACTTTTTGTTCCTTCGACAACTCCAACCTATTAGCCTCAACGCTTTTTCTCAAGTCAAAAATCTGTATTGTGTTTGCGTCATCGGATGTAGATAGTACTAGAAGCCAGTATCCATTAGCGGCAAACGAAATCTGTTGCACATGTTTGCTTGCAACATCAAACGCAGCGAGTTCATCTCCAGATATCAAGCTCAACAATTTAACTTTTTCACCATTGTAAGCAGCAAAAATCTCCCCATCTCCATGTATGTCGCCGTGAATTAGGTCGGAGTCCGTTGGATGTGTCGCTATAATCTCATTGGTGTTAGACACATACCAATTACCGGCACTAGTTATCACGAAAAGATTCAACGAAGGATGGGAATTGATGGATAAAACCTTTCTCTTTATGGTTATTGTATCACCGGTTGAAAATGATATTTTGGTACCCGCAACGGCCGCTAGGATACCGTTATTGTTATACACGACTTGACCAATTGTTTTCAATTTTGTTTTCCACACGTCCAATTTTTCATCTACTACATTGTAATGCAAAACTTCACTCTTGTGAGTACCAGTTAGCACTTTGGCCAAGGAGTTAAATTGCACAAGGTCAGCATGCACGCCGAATGTTTTATAAATGGTCTTGTCCTGCACCACAGTAAACTTATCCAGCTTGTACGGGAGTTTAACTTTCAAAGCTTTATGTTTCTTGAATAGCTCATCTCTTGCAGCATGGATGTCGCTAATATTATGAAGATCATTATCATCCTCCATCTTGTCTCCATTATCACCATTACTCTCATTCTCATTAACTCCTCCACTCAATTTCCCTTTCAACGAACCACTCAAATTCTCCAATGCTTTCTTGGCCTCATCTCGTTCTTCTAAAGCTTTGGTCGCCACATTGATCGCAGCATCTACTCTGTACAAACTGATGCTCAATTCCTCTTTCAAAGTATCGATGCTTTTTCGAAGTGTGAAAATTTCGGAAACCATGGAATCGTACTCCTTTTGTAGCATGGACAATGTGTTTGGAATAGATGTGAAGTTCGCAGTTGGTGAAGTAGTATTTTCTGCTGAGTAAGCAGTAATTTGCAATGGTATAAGTTCATCTAACGTCAATGGCTCATTGCTGATGGGATCAGTGCCCTTCGCAGTGACATATTTTTCAATGTGTCTCCGTTCAAATACAGCCCCACTCTTTGGCGATACAATAGGGTCACTGATCTCTTCCCTCGAGATTGCGCAGATCATGGTAGTAAGGAATGTGATACAAGTAGTTTTCCGTTTGCAAATGAGGACAATCACGGAGATGTTTATTTTGTTTACAATTTAATTTTTTTCTTTTCCGTTCGAGTACAAGATATAAAACAGATTAGTGACTAGGCCGAGAAAGCTTCTACAATATCAAACAGTGTGTCTTGTAGTGTTTTCAAATCAGCCAAAAAAAGACATCTTACAACCCTCCTTCTTTACGGTAGTCGTCCGAAAAACCCAATCTTATATACTAAACAAAAGAACAAAAACGAAAAAAAAGAACACTCATACTAAGTAACACTCACATCGTGATTCTCCCTTCAATATTCACCTTTATGTTCATAGGCAGCAACTTGTCTATACCTTCTTCTCTCTCCACTAAAGCAACCACAACAATGACCTACTGCACTAAATACAACAACCAAGAAGGCAGCAACGGCAGCCGACCAAGCAAAAGCATAAAAGTTTATTGACAAGAACGACTTGATACCGTAATCTCCAGTCTCGTCATTAACTTTTCTTCTCACAAATACGTAGGCGCCAGTTGCAAGACCAGCGGCTAAAATCGATGCGAGAAACGTAACCAACTGTAAGGCAAAGTTGAGGAAGGACAAGCAACAATTGTCAGGTGATAGACACATAGCCATAATTTGAAAGACAATTGAAATAAACGAGAACACAGCAGCAATAATCATCATGGCAAATGAGGCCTTGGTGATATTGTTCAACGTGCCCAAGTTATTTTGCAAATCACTAGGTAAATTCAAGTATTCATCTGCAATGTTGTTCACTAAAACTTTCAAGTCGTCGACATACTGAGAAGACAATTCATTTATCAACAGCGACTGCGAATCAATTTGCTGTCCTTCAATAGTTCTATTCAACTCTTCTCTTATAACAGTCGCAGGGTTGAAAAAATATCCAGCTTTAGGAGGTGAGCACCAAGTGTAGTCAACATTTGAATTATCAAAATTCTCATCAACCAATCTCCCTAAATCACCATCAAATACTGAGGATTTATTACTTTTCAAATCTCCACGACAATAACCCCAATAACTGACAGAGTAAACATCAGCAATGCCCAATTCTTCCGGTGAAACATTGTTCAACAAGTTAGCAATAGCGGCGGAAATGGTCAGTTCAACATCACCAGTAGGAAGACTCGATGGTAAAACCGATGCTAGATCACTAGGTACAGATGAAGGCAAGTTGGTACCTACGGCAGAAGCAATACTAGAAAAATCTGAAGGCAAGTTTCCAGCAATACTACTTGCAACATTGATCCATTGTTGAGCATTGGAAGGAATTGATCCAGTGCTTGTTGTTGTTGGTGTAGAATCATTGTCATCGTCAGCTCTTTTCCTCTTGCTACTGTTGTCACCTATACTTGGGCTGATAATTTGTCGTAAATCCAATTTATTCAAATGGAAATTTATGAGATAGGTTGGAGTCAAGTAGGATTTGTTTTCATATGACCCAGTTATTGCAAACGCAGTAAGAATTAAACACGCGATGGAAAAGAATACAAGAATAAATCTGTAGCAAATGTTGGCCATTGTGGTGGAATATATTGATAAGTGAAGAGCTGTAGTCGTATTGAGTATACCGTTTCTTCTTTGCTTGAAGTTGATTACAGCTAGAATGGAGATGTGCCTTTGAGTAGTTTTAATTTAGATGGAAACGTTTTCATTGCACTTTTATACTTTAGTTCATTACAGTATAGTACACAAAATCAATTTATATTTTTAGTTGGAGAAATTATATATTTTCCGTCTTTAACACAATGTGTTTCTAAAGATAGAACATCAGAGAGAGAGAGAGAGAGAGAGAGAGAGATAGGAGAAGATATGTCATTAGCTCAAGGCTATATCTTGTACAACCTATGCAGGCGTGACGCGACTCTGCGAGGTCACCCACTTATGGGAGAATGGTGTGTAGATCAGCAAATGATACATAATGCTTCGCCTTCTCCAAACTAAACTTAAACATTTTTCTTGTTATTGCAATAAAGCTTAACTTACTAAACATCCAGTCATACATTTTCCCTATGGAAGAAGTTAAGGTATTACTTTAACACAAGATGGTACTGGTATGACGAGAGGACCTTTGAAGACATCACCCCAAGAATTTACGGATTCTCAGGTACGAAAGTGGGGCTTTATTACGTCAAGTGCGACCTTCACAATCAAATTGATTGATTTCCATAAACTCCGCGTCTATACACTCCCTGGAACAACGGAAAATCATTCATCATATCACTGTGATGCTGACAGAGAATTTGGCCCCTTTCGATGCGTCTTTTACAGGGTCCCTCCTCTTCTTAGTTGGTGATCTCTTAAGTCCTTCACGATTGTCACTCGAGGGAAGAAGAGGCGTGGCTGGCTGCATGTACTGCATACTGAGACCCCAAATTTTTGTGTGATTAAATTACAGCCGACTTCATAAAGATTTTATGGCTTCTTTTTTTTCTTTTTTTTTTTTCGTTCACAATTATATAGACCCAAATCTTGTAATTATTACAGTACCATTAACACTACCTACGAGGTTTTCACCCTTATTCTCTACACACAAAACAGATGCGTTTCTTTTCTTTTCACCCTTCAAGATCATCAAACCCATCTAATAATGCCTGTTCCAAAACGTCAATCTCTTCGTCATCAGCATTATGCTCATCACCACCATTTGATTCTATTTTGCGCTTTTTGTTATCATCGACATCCATTGGGTTTTCTTTTTCTTCGTCATCATCTTCTTCAACCTCAGTAGTGGTTCTCTTCTTCCTATACATGTCTCTTATAAAAGAATCATGACCGTCAGAGGTAGCTGTAACCTCATCATCTTCCTCTTCTTCGTCATTGCCATCGTCACTATTTTCGTTGTCTTCCTCATCATCACTAAGTCCAGCAAGAAAATCATCAACTTCCTGGTCAGCTTCATCTAAACCGTAATCTTCAATTGAATTGATGGAATTGGATCTTCCAGGGTTCCATTCATCACCGTCACCGGTTAATGGGTCTATCTCAAAATCAGTTGTTTGCTTAGCTTCCTCTAATCTTTTTTTGTATTTTTCAATCTCATTTGGTTTGACAAACCATAACTTGGGATCAGAAGTTGATATTAAATAATCTTCTTCGTCAACTTTTGTCCACAAACTTAAACAAGAAAATAACCAATCAGGGTTGACTATCTTGATAGAATCAGGGTATAATTTATGTGCAACTCTAGCTTTAAAAGTAGGTCCAGCTTCTGGCGAAACATCACGACAAACCACATGCGTCACCTCAGGATATACTTCATTTACAACTTTAACTCCAAATTGTTTGCACCAAATGACTATATCAGCAGAATCGATATTGACTCCAAGTGGAATGATCCCGGAAAAGAGTATCGTCACCCCTTGTAAACATTGACTCTTCATACGCGGTATTATTTTGGTCAAATCAGGTTTGATACTATGCAACTTGGCTTTCGTATCATCATACAAGTTATAATACTCTTCATGAACATTATCTAGTACCTTCATAAGCGAAGTAAGCTCATTGTCGTCATCATACAACAAATTCTCCTCTTCTTCATCCTCACCATCTTCAGAATGCGATGATTTCTCACCATCTGATTTTTCTTGCAATTGTTCCAAATCGTGTTGTAGTTTAGCCAAAGGTCGGTCATGTTGTTGCTGTTCAATAGACTGGTTTCGCGTTATTGATTGCTCCAATAATAAATCGGTATTTCCCTCGCCGCCACCCAACTCAATAATTCTGTCAACTGTATTGGGTGGGTTTTCTTGTACATGCTCTTGCACTCCATTGGTTTCACCTTTTCGTAGTTTGGCTAGCTCTTCCTCTTCCTTGCTGAGTTCGGCTGCTGCTTCTAATTTAGCAACTGACTTCCTCTTTTTGATTGGTCCAGTCAATTGTCCATTCTTTTTCGGCAAAAAGCTGGAATTAATGTCACCAATACCAACGAAAAAATCATAAGGAACTACTTTTATTAAATTGTTTTCCCATTGCCAAACATCACCTCTATCATCGATAATCACCACCATTGATTGATCAACGGGGAACAATCTTTTTAAATTCTTATGTGTAAGAGACCCACTTTCATCACGACTCAAGATTCGGTCACCAAAATATTTACCATCTGGATCAATAATTTTTGCAATTGCCAAAGCATAATTTCTTGTTGCCATAGTATAGATATGCATTTCATATTTTGTGTCCATCTTTTCTAAAAACTCCGATAATCCTGGTCGCACTTTAACATAATACCAACACTTGGTTGGTGCCAATTTTGGTCCTGTCCACCCGGGAGGCACTATTGGATCCTCTTCCAAACAAAATGTTTTCACATCTTTGACAGCGGGATAGTTTGGATTAGAAGGATCCAGTTGCCATTCTCCAACCGTTGGATCAACTGTTGCGTGAATCACCGTTTGATCTAAATCGACAACCAAAATCAACTTCTTTTCATCATTCAATCTATCGGTGGTACTATGTTCAATTTTTGCAGCTTCATCAAAACTAATCTTTAATCCCGAATTATCATGCGACATAGCTATCGTTGCTCTATCTTCGTAGTCATATCCTGAATAATCGCGTTCTTCTTCTAGCGATTTGCCACATAACGCACACAACCCGCCATATTGCACCGTATGAGCACAAGCTTCCCTTATATGTAATATTTCCACATCACTATGGGTAACTTCTTCCTGAGGCTGAATATCGATCGATTCAACCGTTCCTTCAATGGGACTTTCAAAAGTACCAATACATTCAGCACGCATCTTTTTCGGTGGGTCTTCTTTTGAATTGGGATCGTCTTGATATACCCAGTACTTGTATTTAAATATAGTTTCGTGCTTTGCAATCGAGTCTCCCTGTCTGCATTGTATTGATGATATAATAACTGGAAAGGGAGCAGATGAAGGTAGTTTAATTGGTGTCAGATCCGACATTTCGTGTACGAAGGAGGACAATTATTTGTAGCAGTAGTATCTGTTTCTTAGTTCGACTTGCAATGAGGGTGTGAAAATTTTGACTAGTATTATGCTCTGATGCAAACGGATGGTTCTCTTGTTTGAGGTTCGATTTTTTTTTGCTTGTTTTTGTTTTGTTTTGTTTTGTTTTGCTTTTTTGAGTTTGTAAGGTCTGAGCTTATTTTTTTATTGAACCAAGGGTCCAGAACTATTGAGGAAAGATACATTTAATGATGTAATGAATGCTCCGTAACCTCGGAAATGTCTCTGAGTAAGAGGATTCTTAGTTTGCCCAGATTGATGCAGATGCTGTTTATTTTTTTGAACGGTAATACTATTGAGTAATGGAACACATCGCGTTCACGTTCCATCAAACAGCTTTAAAGAGAAGCTCGCACATTGAGCTCTCTTCATTTCTATCTGCTGGTTTAAAGCCGGTATACGTAGGAAATTGACTTTTCGTGTTTTTATGCTGGTGGAACGACTCAACTTTTCGTTACATATATGTTCCTCCACCAAGTCTCACAAAAAAATCAGAAATTTGGAACTATTGCTGCACACATCAGACGATGACCAAGAAACAGTTGCCTGAGCCATTGAATAATTTATCTGACAACCATTGTCACTTTAGTCCTGAGGCGACTCGTGAAGATGCGTACAAACTCGCAGATACCTTGAATGGTCTCGATATTGAGTTCCCCACCAAGTTCTTCCACTTGATGACTACGCAACATATCGATATAGATTGTATTGATATTTTGTTGACACAATTGCAGAAACCAGATATAGTGGTACCGTATTTTGGAGTACATCCATGGTTCAGCCATTTGTTCTACATAGGCGACAAAAAGCCGAATAAGAGTGATCATTATCGTCATATTCTCAAGCCAGAACCTAGTGAGGAGTTGATTGACACTTTACCTGAGCCAATGAGTATGGATGCACACACAAACAAAATGAAGGACATCATAAAGAAACACAATTTGACAGTTTATGGAATTGGCGAAATTGGATTAGACAAATTGTTTCGAGTTCCAAAACTGGGCTGGCTTGGTAATCCTAATCATATCACAAAGGAACAAGACAAACTCACCAAATCGCGTGTCACAATCGAGCATCAAATGGATGTTCTCAGACACCAGCTACGACTAGCAGAGAAACTAGGTAAGCAAGTATCTCTTCACTGTGTTAAAGCTCATGGTGCACTTTACGAGGAAGCGATACAGTACAAAAACATAGTTGTTGTGCTCCACTCATACACTGGCTCCACGGACCAAGCAAAAAGATGGCTAAAGATGGCTCCAGTAAAGCTCTATTTCTCGTTATCGGATTGGATTAATGGTGAGAAAGATGAGTTGTTGAAGCTACTAATGGATCACTTTGATGGATCGGAAATATTAACAGAAAGTGATGTGGGAATCGAACGATATTTCCTACAAGACAAATCATCAGAGTATTTTCGCCATCTTACTGGCATCTTTCAAAAAATAAACTCTTACAAACATATAGAACCGTCTCAGATCAAGTCAAACATGTTAAATTCGCTAAATACAACTATAATCTAGACTTGATAATGTCAACAAACTCTGGTTTCAATGAAGCACCACCAACCAAGAATCCGTCAATGTTGGCCTTATCTCTAAACTCTTTGGCATTCTTACCATTGACTGAACCACCGTACAAGATTTGCACTTTTTCAGCTTGATCTTGACCAATGGTCTTGGCTAAGTGGTCTCTGATTCCCTTGTGAGTTTCCTCAGCGTCATCTGGGGTAGCAGCTAAACCAGTACCAATTGCCCAAACAGGTTCGTAAGCAACAACAATTTTGGACCAATCCTTGATGATCTTGGATACAGCATCCAATTGTCTAGCACAAACTTCCAAAGTAACACCACTTTTTCTTTCATCCAAAGTTTCACCAATACACAAGATAACGCTTAAGCCATTGTCAATAGCGTATTTGGTCTTTTCAGCAATAAATTCGTCGCTTTCCTTGATAATGGTTCTTCTTTCAGAGTGTCCGGTCAATGTCCATTTAGCCCCGAGATCAACAACTTGTTCAGCAGCAATTTCACCAGTGTAAGCACCAGTACCCTTGTTGAAAACATTTTGGGCACCAACTTCAACGGTTGGTTGCTTGTTTTCCTCAACTGCTAAACCGAGGTACAATGATGGTGGAGCAATGACAACTTGTACATCTTTTGGTAAATCTTGCTTGTTCAAGTTATCAATGATTGATTTGACGGATGCTTTAGTTCCGTTAGCTTTGAAATTACCTCCAACAAAGAATTGACGAGCCATTGTGTAGTTTTTATTGATGTGTTTCGATAGGGGAAAAGAAAATGGTTTGTTTCGTTGGAAAATTGGCAACATTTTAAGTTTGGAAAGATTTCGGCCCTCGGGGCATAGAGAGAGAGGGAGAGAGGGTAGTGCCGTTACCAATTTATACGCCTTCTCGCAGCGTAGTTTTCCGGGGGATAAATTGTGATGCGAAAAAAGTTCGCTTGACGGGAACATATGATTTTTTTGCGACACAACAAAGGACAATAAGAGAATACACATTACATTAATGACTTTCATTATAAATAACTCTATCTCTAAGGTGACTGAACTAAACTCTCCATGCTATTTTGAACACTTTGGTTATCTACTTTAAACTTGGAGTCTCCATTTATGCTCAATCCCCTGGCTCGCAAATTTCGATATGTTTCTTCAATCTTTTTGTCCTTCAGCTTGGTCGAGTTTATGGCATTCTTTTGAGCTTCAACTAGTGCATCAATCTCAGAATCGTCCAACTCTTCTCCTATATTCTTGCAATCAAGCTCATCGCCAAACTCCTTCACAACTTCATGTTGCATCCAACTATCATCTGTATCTTCCCATGTGCGAAGCTTTGTTTTTAGGTGATACTTTTGTGTCTTAACATCCTTCTTCATGATCAAATACTGACAATGAGGAATGTTTTTCAACGACTCAAACTCTTCATAAGTCCATTTAAACCACTTCATAAGAAACACTCTAGACCAGATACCATGAGTAACCAAAACCAAAATGTTGGGGAAATCTTCAGACTTGAACTGACGGTATAGAGTCTCATTAAATGTCGCCACTCTGTCGTACACATCAGCTGCACTCTCTCCATGCGGTATTCTATAAAAAAAGTGTCCATAATGAGCTCTTTCTTCCCAAATTTGTTCCATTTCTTCTTTTGATTTTTGAAAATTGCCAAAATCCTGTTCTCGCATTCGTGTTTCCTCCTGCACACGATATTCAATCCCTGGCTCATCTTTGATCCCTTCGATGATATTGTTGCAAGTTTGTCTCGTTCGTAGATACGGTGACGTATAAAACATGATTGATTTTCGACTGCGTTTGCTGCTTGAGTCCTTCATGGCTTGATGCTGTACAAATTTGGCCAAAGCTTTACCTGCCTCAAGAGACTGGTAGTGGCCCTTTGTAGTTAGTGGGACAAGATGATTGGGGGTATACGAGTTGACTGATTTGTCACAGTTGCCCTCAGATTCCCCATGTCGTATGATAAGTATGTACTATAATGTAAAAGTTAGTATGGTGTTTATGGTACCCCGCAGAGATATACATACAGTTGGTTTACCCATGTTTAGTTTTCAACCTTTTGCTGCTATAAGTTTGCGTCTGCATCGAAAACAAGCTTTATTTTTTTTCTTTCTCCTTTCTATTGTCGAATGCAGCGCCGCTCTATTTTATAGCTTTCTATCGCGGAGATGGGTGTTTTTTTGGTTGAGTATAACCGAGTGAATTAATGGATTTAGTGTCGGGCAAAAATGATAAGTGACCAACTCTATTTGACAAAGCTAACTTTCTATACTAGATTCTATTTATTAGGGGAGACAGTGTGTTCCCATATTTACAAGACATCATCCTTCCTCTTTTTAAAATATGTCATTCTCAAAAGGACAATTAATGGAACTGTGGCCATCTCTTTCACATAGTCCACACCAGTCAGATCTTCCGGCACTTGGATCCGTCAAATGGGATGGCTTGTACACTGGCAAATCCTGTATGCTGTCAGATGACCCATCATCTGTAGCTGATTGCATAGCTTTTGTTGTATCATTTGTACCAGACGGAGCAAAATTCGAGGACACCGTCGACAAGGATATCAATCGCTCCAATTTTATGGGAGGAGCCAAATTTTGATCAGAGGTGGTCTGGTGCATTTTATCCATACCTTGTTCTTCCAACGCTTTGATTTTCCCATTCGCATCACTCAATTGTTTGCGTAATTGTTCAATTTCGCTTGAATAATTGGAGCAAGTTTTCTCTAACGACTCAATTTTTACATTGGCTTCTTTTATTGAGCCAGTTGCTTTAGTCTGTGATCTTATTTCAGCACATTCTTTTTCCAATTCTTTCAGTTTCTGATCGGATAATTTCAACTTCTTTTTCAAAGCTTCAATTTCAACTGATTGATTTTTGTTTATATCCTCCAACTCTTGAATTTTTTCCTCAAACACGGTTATACCATCCTGCTGCACTGCAATCAAATCATCCATTGCATTATGCCACTCTAATCTCTGCTTGTTGAAATTTTCCAATTTACGGTCCTTTTCCCTAATTAACTTGTTCAACTCCTCAATCTGTTCTCTATAATCATGTCCGTTCTCCAACTTGTACAGTTGTTCATCTAGTAGATTCAATTTTGTCTCGCGGTATGTGTTTGATGGTGTTAATGGTGACCTAAGCGGTGTTGTAGATACTTCACTGCGATGTTGATCCAAACTCCAACTTGAAGTCCGACGATGTTCAAGATCGTAATCATGTTGCTGCTGCTGCTGCTGCTCTGAAATGATTTGATCATTACCCGAGTGGTAGATCTTAGCACTGCTTCTGTGAACTGAGTGATATGGGGGTTGAGCCATGGGGCTGAAGCGAGAACTTGGTGTTGGTCTAATTGGCGTTGTGAAATTCAATGATCCATTTGTTTCTCTTTGTCCGTTTTGAATCAGCTTCACATCTGGAAGCAGCTGCATGTTAACGCTCCTCAACCTGTCATATGGCAAAAAGAGACCACTTTTGGGCACACTAACTGTAAAGTACTGTACTCCATCAACAGATCCAGAATTTTTACCTCTTGATGATGCCAATGATCCTTGAAGTTCAAGCCCAACGAATAACCCAGACTTATTTCTTATCGGTCCAATATATCGTATGTACCCATGACCACTTGCGTTTGGGACAGAAACGCGTAAACCTATAAGGTCAGACATTATAAGTGATGGTGAAATGTGGTTATGTGTCCTGGAAATCAAAAAGAAAGAATGTATCAAAAAAGATAAACAAAGATGTTTCATATGCAGGATAAAAAGTACATACAACACATTTTTGAACCTACTATGTAACTACTGGGTGATTCGTTTCGCATTCATTTCACGTAACCGATTCCTCAATTCCAATTTAGCAGCCCTTGAATTTGTTGTGAGACTTTTCGAGTTTTCACCCAAATTCAACTTCTTCATTTCATCTTCTAACTCATTCAAAGCAAGTTTCTTGTCTAAAATCTGATCACCCAATTGCAGGATGATTGTTTCAATCTTGTCAACAGTAGACAGACCTAGTGAGCTTTTTGCCTTTGCAGACATGAGCAATGTACGCAACTTTGATTCTAGCGACTGGACATTAGCCAATTTTTTTCTCAATCGATCTCTCATCTCTTGTTTGCGAGGTTCTAGTGGCCGGTTTTTGAGAAGTTTCAAATTCTTGCTCGATGCTTTTTCTAACAAGACCAATTGGCTAAATGATTTTTCAAGCAACCTTTGATCGCGTTGACTTTGCTGTAATTTCAAATTCAATTTCTCAATCTCGGTCTCTCTTTCATGCAAGTAATGCAATTTACCCTTGTACATTTCTTTATCATATTGCAAGTTCCCCACTTCGGTAATTTTATGCCATTGCTTTCCTGACGTACTGTGAGCGTCTATGTACCCAGTGACTGCAGAAACATTTTTTGCCAAAAATTGCAAATTGCCCTCGGTATTGGCAATTATTGTTCGTATTTTATTCGTGATTGGATCATCACTCTTTTCCAATGACTCTGAAAACCCATCAAATACCAAAAATTCGACAGGCTTTATTGGATCATCAGCTGGTTCATCAACAGGCTCCTCTACCACAACATCTGCTTCCTTGCTTTTAATGGGAGCACCATCATGCTCAATATCCACCAACGATTGTGCCAAAACGCGACCAGTTGCATCCTTCTTTGAAATATTTATCCAAGAAGAATCATTCTTTTCAGACTCATCAACGAACTTTTGATCATCCACTTCATCTTCTTCGTCATCTTGAGAAAGGTCATAGTTTTCAGTAGCTTCAAATTCATCCAATGAATCAGACACATTTCTTGTGTCGTCCTTAGGTGCCTCGTCGGCCGCTTCTTCCGAGTCTTCACCTTCATCGGGTGTATTTTCACTAATTTGGGACTCATCTTTCATGTCTCTTTGATTGTCGAAATCTTTGTGCCATTTTTCCTCTTCTTTTGTGAATGATGTTTTGAAGTTTGCAAAAGGTGAAGCTTCTTTGGGTTTTTGCAACAGTGCGAAAGGTGAAGATTCTTTGGGTTTTTGCAACAGTGCGAAAGGTGAAGATTCTTTGGGTTTTTGCAACAGTGCGAAAGGTGAAGATTCTTTGGGTTTTTGCAACAGTGCAAAAGGTGCAGGACTATTGCTCTTTTTCAACCCACCAAAGGGAGAGTTAAAAACTCCACTTGGCTTTTCATTAGTGCCTATGGCACCAAAAGCTGCTGCCAAATCATCTTCACCAGTCTTGTTGGATACAAAGAAATCATTTTGCAAACTTGGCAGGGAAGCTTTTTGCGTCAATGGTTTCAACTCATCTTTTGTCACTGAATCTACAGGAACTGGCGCTGACTCTTTTGTAGATTCCATAAAATCAGCATACGGAGTTGGTCTCGTATTGTTAATGCCTTCAGTTGTGGCATTCTTGCCCAAAGCAGCAATAGGTGAAGCGGTTGTCGTTGATGCACTCGTTTGTCCAAATATCAGCTTCGCCTGTGTCAATGGCTGATGAGCCGAGCCTGTTGTACTTCCCAATTTTCCGAATGGAGATGACGTGGTTGATGATTGACCGAATGGCGATGAAGTTTTGTCATCATCGTTAAATATGTTTTTTCCGCTAGTTGTGTTTTCAAAGGTTGCTGGCTGCTGATTACTAAATTTACCAAATCCTGAAGAGAGATTCAGTTTTCCGGAAGTTGCGGTAGTCTTTTGTATTGAGCCAAAACCCCAAGAGCCAAATCCAGTGGCAGGAGCAGTAGAGACTCCAAATCCTGTTGATCCAAAGGAAGATTTTGCAGCTTGATCAGTGGCAAACCCAGTTGATCCGAAGGAAGATTTTGGAGCTTGTCCCGAGCCAAACCCGGTTGATCCAAATGCACTAGTGGAAGTTTGTCCTGAACCAAACCCAGTTGATCCAAATGCAGATTTGGTAGGATAATGAGTAGCACCATCAGTCTTAGAGGCTGCTGCTATTGGGCTTTTGAAAGCACCAGCGGTGGATGCACCAAATGGATTGTTTACAGCTTGAAATGGGTTTGCCGGCGGTTGAGCATTCGTATCAGTTGTAGATGAATCCTTCTTGAAATTTTCAACTTTATGAGTAGCTACTACTGAATCTTCTACAGCAATTGCTCTCTCCAAGGACACTTTATCCTTCAAAATACCTTTTTTGTTAAAAACCCACCACGATCTCAATTTCCCATTATCCAAAAGTGCATACATTTTGGGCAATTTGCCAACCACTTCACCTTCGACTCCAACACATGGTGAATCCACTTTTGAGTTCAACTCGTGCACCGAAATGGCAAATCCAATGGGGGATACGTCAAGCAGTGTTTCATCATCGATTGGATAGTTTGCTTTATTTGAGTCTTCAGATGGCACGATAGATTCAGGTGGTGTATTTGTTTGATCGAGAATACCAATCTCCAATGACAACGACGATGTAATAAATTGAAGTTGAGTTGATTCCAACCAGTTGGTGATTGATGCATAATAGTATGTCGTGGTTCTATACGCTGCTCCATATGGTGATGCAATTTCAATAGCGTAAGGTGTATATTTCTCATCTTTCTCATACTTGAGTAAAAAAGTTCTTATTTGATGGTCATCGGATGGCTGTTCCTCGCTGGAGTCGTAAACGAGGAAAATGTAGTCCTTAATGGAGAAGAGTTCAACGAGATGAAGGTCTGATAAATCTTCTTTGGTTGCTTCGTCATAGCCGATGGGTTTGCCCATTATTTGAAATTGATCAGACTTGGTGACATATATCGGTGATGACGACTTGTGCCAGATGAATCTGATCACATTTGATGCGATCTTGGATGAATTGTGGTACAAGTTGCCATCTTCATCCAAAGCCAAGTAAACTTCATCATTCAATGGCTTCAAATTGGTGTAGTTGCCCTCCAATGACAAAAACTGATAATCTTTTCGTTTTATTTGATCAAGGGTTAGGGTTTGTATGATGTTGTTATTCAAGATGTAAAATTTGGATTCAGTGAAGTACAACTGGGTTATACCAAAGTCTCTTTCAACGGTTCCAATTTCCTCCAAAGTGTCAGCTGATATAAACTTGAGTGATTTCGAGTTCGATGCGGCAATGATTCTTTGTTTATCATGAATAGCCAATAATCGTAATTCCTGTCCATTTTTGAACTGTTCCAAATCTATTGGTTCTGAGACTGAGGTATCATCAATCAATTTGAATCCATAATTATCCGATACAACTTCTTCAATCTCGTTCATCGCTGCAATGATTGATGGCGGGTTTGTCAATACGCGAGGTTGTTAGATGATGTCTACTGATGAACTTTTGATCCGAGTTGTTTTTAAGAACGATGAATATATGGAGCTACCAATCGAATTTAACCTGGTGGTTGCGAAACTCTAAAAGTTTAGGTATTAGAAAGCGACGGCTGGAGTTACTACAACATGGTATATACTTTCAGTCAACGTACAGTCAGTCTAGTCAATGGTATTGGCGCAATTTGAAGTTTCTTGCACACTCAGATTCAACACGACAACCTAAACAAATTTGACTGATAGGCTACTTAAGCTTCTCACTTTTCTCAGCAGAGTCATCGTTTTTCAGAGAAAAAGCTCAACGAACAGTAAGCTTCCATGCGTATCCAAGTGTGAGCTCATTTTTCTCCTCAAAGTACAGCAATTCCGAAAAGTAAACGCTTGGAAAAGTCTTGTATATACAAATTGTTTGTTTTTCCACAAGATGCACACTTATGAAACTAGGAACCCGAATTGTTGAAATATGCATTTGTCCAAAGCTCAACTGAAAAAGTGGTTCATCTGTTACAATCTTCGTTGAAGAGATATATTGCCCCACTAGATAATGTGATCTTTTCGTAGCCTCCAGGGTGGAGATCCCGAGTATGTGTGAAACGAGCAAGTCATGAAGAATGATGTTGAAGTTTTGAGACTGGTGGGTTGACGCAAGCGCCCATTCTCATTGGTAAGGATCACTTTCGCGGAACAAGAAAATAGCGAAGCAAAAGATCACTAAATAATAGCACTACCGAAAGGGCATTAGCATTTAATTGTCTGGCATTTGTGATAAAATATCAGCCGTACATATTTTAAATTCCGGAGACAGAAGAAAACGAGAAAACGGGAAAACTGGGAAACGCCTCAGGTAACAACGCATTTCGAAAGAAATGGCAACCATGTTACAGTTTCTTGCATTTCGTTTTTGCAATCAATTCCATAATTCTTCCGAGATTATTAGCGGAAAAATAGAAAAAAAAAAAAAAAAGAAATTCAACAAGCCACCATGGATGGCACAAAAATGTCCCTTTTTTTTCCGATGTGTGTGTATATGAGGTGAGTTATATTAAGTTGCTCCAAATTGGGGGAACCCCCAATTTCGGAAGCCAGAGACTAATATAATGTATACATCATCGAACATTGACTGTGTATTTAAAAGATAGTCCATGAAATGGTCATCCTTGGTGCGCTTGCCTTCCCGAAGAAGCCTGGGATAATTAGAGCAATATACGAGTCACGTGAGAGCTCACGTTGTGACAAAGCCATGGAGTTGCACAAGAATGGCCAAAACAACAAGAAAAAACATTGGGGTATGTGTGTGGGGGAGGCAAACTAAATGCCGCTCACCGTTTGTTACAAATGTTACACAAGCAAAAGGTCTAGTCTCAATGTATTCGGAAAAACCCTCAAAGACAAGTACTTTGATATTTGTCTGGTGATAATAATTAACTATCGTGCATATGAAACTCGTTGAATAGGGGGGGGGGGGAGAGTGGTTATATACGTTCGTGTATTTTTTGCATGACCAGAAATGCTATTTTACCGGATTAATTGTATATGCTTTAAGTTTGTTGTTAATGATTAATGAAACACCAATGCAGCTGAAGCAGCAGTAGCTAGATATCTCATGGCTGATAACAATAAAACCGGTGACCAACCTAGTATATAAGATTAGAGGGATGGATACAGGTAAACTCTCTCGTCAGATTGTTTTTTGTTTGAGTGTCGGAAGAATAATTAATTGCACCATTTTTTTTTTTCCTTCTTCTTTCTTCTGTGTTTTAAAAATAAAAGCATATGAGTAGTGTACTATTGCACAAAACCCCAATTATTTTTATTTAACAAAAGATTACGGAAGGCACAAGCAAAGTTTTACCGAATCAAATGCAATGGGGGAGGACCAGTGTTGAAACCATAAATAATAACCCGAGAATCAGAGTTAATTATCGGAACAACATCCTTTTAAGCCAACAACTTAGCTGACACGCAGGGAGTGTAGAGTGAGATTTGTATCTACGGAGTATAAATGTCTTTGTTTCCCATTCCACTTGGTCTACTTTGTGTAAGCCCGGCACAATTGAATCTTTTATTATTTTTTTTTTTCTTGTCTTGGCTTTTCCTTAGCTTGTAATACCACCCAATAACTTTTATACTTTATTCGCTAGGTTGACCCAGTTATATATATATATATATATATGCTTTTGGTGTTAGTTAGCCTCCACACGCTACACTACACTCCACTTCCTGCTTCTCATAGAAATCAAACTCAATTAAGACACGGCACATACTATATCAATTTAAAAAAGTATTATAGCCAAACACAAACAATAATCACATTAAAAATAATAACATTTAAAATTAATCCCACACTATTACAAAAGCTAAACAATAGTAGAGACCGAGACAGACTGAAAGAGAAGGAGAAAATATTTATTTCTCCAAAATTATAAAAACTACAAAAAAAAAAAATTAAAAGAAAGAAAAGAACAAGAACAAGAACAAGAACAAGAACAAGAGGAACAACTAGAAGAAGAACAAGAGTAAAGCAATATTATCAATCTTTCTTGCACATTCTTCTTGTTGGATACCTACTATCATCAAGACATCACCAAGTTAAAAAAAGAATCACCAACCATCAGTTTCGAAACTCAACTTTAACCTTAACCTCAACCATCACTGCACGCACAATCGCGCTTACTCCCCCCCCCCCCC
>OGTJ01000207.1_pt1 | contig 22933 bp, 12 predicted proteins | sample 1574611 | NCBI WGS metagenome assembly OGTJ01 (sample SAMN03295858, study PRJEB24534) | human gut metagenome | isolation source: fecal sample 1 from infant 9 | host: Homo sapiens | place: USA: Pittsburgh, PA | collected 2014-07
TCATTCTTCACTTAGGCAATTTCCACTTTAGATGAATCATGTGGCTGCAAAGATCGAGTCAAGAAAAAAGAAAAAAATTGTTTGATATAACATTTCACAACAAAGTTTTATATAATACACTATATGGCAACACTAGATATTCCCCAGTTAGCAGCACTTTTACAGTCGACCAAAGTCAAAGACAAAAATGATGCTTTAACGCAACTTGAATTCATAACGACATCGCGATGGCGATTACCACTGAAACAATTACGAATTCTAGCCAATGCTATCTTCCGATTGCTAGAGTACGACTCACAACAATTCATAAGTAGCAAGTCCAATACACAGGCATCAGTAGCCTCTCGGTTGAATAGGGCGAGTTATTTTCTCAGACTATTAGTTGAGAAATCAATTGCAGATAAGCTAAACCTCAAGTATAAATTTTACCTAGAGATATGTTTCACCATAAAAAGTTTATTTTACGTCCAAAATCAGCCCTTGAGTCCATGCGCAATTGATTTTTCTTTGACCCTTTCTGGCATACTAGGGATTAATTATGTTAACGATCATCTAAGTGGAAAAGATTGGTTTGAACTTTATGCATTTCTCGTGAGCGCCGCCGAGCAATCATTGGACGATATAACACAACCCATGCAATATGGCGGTATTAATGAAAAAGTATTGATTGAAATCTGGGAAGCGTTGCAAAACATTCTCCAGTGTAATAGAGCAACCACTACACTTCAGTTATTTGAGAACGAAGCTTACTTCAGGATTTTGACGTTATTGAATAAGACAATAAGTGCATTCAAGAAAGAAAACCCAATTCACATCACTATTTTCAAAATTCTCAACAAGCTTATTGTCGTATTAGCCACTACCGATTTTAAATTTGTCAACAAATTGATTGAATTGGGTATCAAGTTGATGGTGGTGTGTAATAAGACACACTGGGAGAAACTTCAAGACCAATTTTTGATCTTCTTGAACTTACAAACTACTCATAATTTTATGAATTTACTGAAATTGCCCAAGCTTGTGGGAGATTCCGAGATTGAGCTATCGTTTCTCTCCGAAGATCCCATCGAATCACAAAGGAATGTCGAGAACAGTTCAGAACTACTTCACAATATTGAGTTACTCATTGTTGAGTTGCTAAATGATATCATCATGTTACCTTCCATTATATCCGGATCCATTGGCCCTTTCCATTGTAACAACAATCTTGATTGGTTCAATCTACGTTCGATACGCCTACACGGTATCGATGCCCGGTCTTGGTTGTTTATAACAGCAACCACAAAATTGCTCGAAACCTACTTTGCATTGAAAAACACTCCTCTGTTTTTGGAAGAGGTCAACAGACCAGTAAGAGCTCTGTACACGGATGCCAACTTCAACAATTTGGTTAGCTCATATAATATGATTGATTTTTGCAATTCGATGGTGCTGTATCGATCAACACCTGAATATCATAACTTGAGTTTGCTCTTGATGGTGTTTTATCTAGAGCTTGAACCGCTTCCTAAAAATGAGCAGGATAACCTGCTGCAAACTAATGACTTCCTTGGTGCCAGTGAGAAAACAAATACTTCATTCGACTTCACCATATCAGGTGTGAATGAAACACCAGATCTTTTAGAATTTTTGCAGAACATGCTGAATACAGTAGATTACCAATCGGGTCACTTCTGGTTGATATTGTTGGCGAGGTCTACTTTGTATAAAGTGAATTTTCAAGAGTTGCATGTGACAAAGAAGTATGATCATCTTCGACAGATTTTAAAGTTGGCATTATACGGTGTAAACAAACAACACAATTATTTTGCGTGCGATTTGGTTTCTCAGCTAGTGTTGCGACTTCATTGCAATCCCAACAAGATAGTTGATGACGCGGTCATCACTCAATTGGACTCGATTATTGATTTTCCCGGAGTAAACGGGCCATCCATCAATAATGAAAGTTTTGAATTCTGGTATGCAATCAACAAACTATCCATTGACCTCAATTTGGCTAAAAAAGATATCTTGGCTAGGAAGATCGATGAGTGGTTGTGTGAAAAATGGGACTTTTTTTTCGCGGCAGAACTGCATGTGTGTGTCTCTATTAATGAATTTGTATACTGGTTGTCTGGTTTCGTCCCTAAAACTTGTCACAAATCTAAGCGTCAAATTGCACCGGAGGACGTATTCAATACGCCGATGCGCTTGCAAATATCTCGGCAACAATTGGAGTCCTTTTTTGTATTACTGCACTTGATCGAGGAAGACAATGGATCAACGCATGGTCCCACTCCGATAACTCCTCAGACGAATTTCAATTTTTGGAATAAAATTGCTGCTACATTCGGGAAGTTGAACACTGCTCCCATATCTTACGAAAAGCTTTTCAGTTGGATGATTACCCTACTGAAAATATCACTGAGATTGTCTGGCTTTTTGGGCAAGCATGAGCTTTGGGACACATTAAACTATCAAATTACAGTCGGACTTGAAGCATTTTCGACGTTTAACATTACAGTTGATACTGCTTTGAACATCATGCGCATGACCGTTGACTACTCATCAGAGAATGTAGCCACTGATTTCGACTTCCTTTCTAAGGTTCCTTTCGAAAAACTTCTCCGATCCGTTGTGTCGAGTTTGCAATCACGAAACAAACGAGCCAAAAGGCCATTAGATGACGAGGACATTGAATTTTCCGAAGTCAGAGAAAGTAGCGTCACCCCGGCATCATCTTCACTAGAAGCCAATAGCTCTGTTGGGTTTGATTCCTCACCTATATTTGACTTGATGAGGTTCAAAGTTTTACAATTGCGTGTGTCAGGTAAAGACGACATGGAAGTTTTATCACATTTGCTCTCATTTATTGAACAATTTGGTAGTGAAGCTTTCCTACTGGCTTTGCTGTTCATAATTGGCAACCAAGTACCAAAGATCGAACTTGTTGGTCATAAACAGCCCTTGATACGATTGTTACGACTGTTGGGTGACCGAGTTCTTTCTGATCAGGTATTCGAAAGAAACGAGACGGTTTTGGTTATCGTGTCACGCATTCTCTCGTGTTTGATTCCGTTGCTTTCCACGTCAACGGATGACGCATTGTACAGAGACTGCTTTGATATTGTACAGTGGCTTTACGCATTGGGAAGCAAAAATTACATCACCACCGAGACTGCGTTTCAAGAATATGTTAAATTTTTAATCGTATTCATGCAGCACAATGACGAAAGGTTACTCTCGCATACTATGATAATGGAGGAACTTTATCTAAAATTTTCCAAATCAACCAACCATATAAAATCAAGGCTAGTCGGCGACTTCTCCAAATTTGTTCAAAATCGTGATACTTCAAAACAAATGGAAATATACTCACACTTGTTTGAGTATTTTGTAACGCCGCAGTCTTCGGTGGAACGTGCGGCTTCGTATGTGTTTTTCTTCTCCCACTTGGCTGCATCTTCACCAACTATTTTGAGATTGGCGTTGTTTAATCTAACAGAATGTTCAAAGTTTGCATTTTTTGTTCCTTACTTGAAACAAGGATTCGAAGAGCTTTGTTTGAGGTACAACCTTTCAAGTCTGCGTGAGCTTTTTGGAACTGTAAAGTTGGACTTGCTTCGGAGATGGTGGTTTTTTGAATCGATAAACTTGTTTCCGTTTACCTTGTTTAACTATGACACTTTGTCAGTATTTCTTGGTGAGAACTATCGCGAAATTACGGCGGTTGTTGTTTCAACAGATACGAAAGCAGAGACTGATTTCAGGACATCGGACCGTTCAGCAGAACTTTTGTCGGCAATTGCGAGTGTAAAGAATATTGCCCCAGCTGCACTAGTCAGTGAAAGCTTGTCATTGATTATCCCATTGTCTTACACCAGAGACGGAATTAAGAATCGTTGTTTCGAAATCTTGATGGACTATATGGGAAAATTCAAGCTGGTGGCGAAAACTCAACTTCCAGTAATAATTTTGGAGATTTTAAAGAGACTTGATGTTTCGGATGAGGCCGAAATCACGAAACTTCTTCCAAGACCCGAAGCCGTATCGCAGTTGATATATCAAAAATCTAGAGTGTTAAGCAATACCACCGACATTATAGTACCAGTGCATCCGGGTCTAGAGTTGATCAATAAAATGGTGGAAAAATACCATACAGAAAAGTCCTTTTTTTGGTCAACAGCTACGGTCTACTTTTTGATTCGAAGAGTAGGAATGTCATTGTTTCGAGAGCGTGATCTGGATCAGTTATTGTTTGAGTTACGACGAATCAAGTTGATATTAATACTTGGTGGAAAAAATGCTTTCTCGGTGGACATATTTGACTTGATTGTGAAAACTTTGGCACCATTAATCGACAATGAGGTTCTATCTCATGAGGTGTTTGCCATTGTTTCCGCGTTTAATGACACATTTCATATTTGTTCCGAGCAACCCAGAAGTCGGAACCCGATGCTACCACTACTCAATGCGCTATTGAGCAATCGTCATAAGGATGGCGAATCATATGATAAGCTTGTTGATAAGCTTAGCATATATGCGAAGGGCCTACAGGGACTGGATAAAATAACACATGAGAAAAAAGTTATGGCAGCCGCTATTAAACGATTGAGTGGTGAACAAGCATCATTACAAATCGCCGACATTGAAGGTGTTTTGAACGAAAAAGCGAGTTTTGATGTTATTGCTCTTGTATCCAAGACTTTTCCATGTGTAGCCGATCCCGAAGTGTTTTCAGCTAAAACTAGAATGTTGAAGAATATACTTGCGTTGAGTAACGATCAATTGTCACAGCTAGCCGATGAGTTCAAGCTATGGGTATCAAAGTGCTTTTCTAAATACTACTTCAAAACCAAATCGTCAAACTTGTTGGATTTACTTCACACAGAAGAATACAAAGGTCCATACGAGCGCGACTTGAAGCTGGACCTGTCATTCTTTGACGTTGTCATGAGGGAGCTTGTTGAGTACTCTAAAAAGGGTAACTACGATGAAGCTGCATCCGCAGAGTCAGTTTTGGGCGTGTTTTTTAATTTGAAGGAGGAGAATCAGGCTTTGCTATCGCACATAGTGGATGTTCAGCCAATTTACAATTCAATGTCAGGATACATTCGGCCATTAAAATTTCAGGCGTGTGTATTGCTCAATGATGAACCAGATGATAGTATAGCTCACTCTTCACTTTCCAACATAATCGACACTCTCGACTCATTTTTGGATTCAAATCAAGATAGTTGGAGTTCCAAGATTTATTTGGCGATTCTCAAAGAGGTAGCCGCATTTACGATTATTGGATCTATTATGAGCGTATTTGTGATAAAGGTCCCTGTATTTGCCTCAGAGACAATTTCACCCTTGGTTTGCTTTTACCTCAGCCTTGCAAAATCCAAAGGGGAAGAAACCGTGATTGCTTTGTTGAATCGTTTTGCAAATTTGAAATATCATGGAAATGATGCAACCAGAGTTTTTGTGGGCATCTTGTTGGGTATACGGCTCGCATCGAAAATTTTCAATAATCCTTTCTTTGCTAATGTGTATCAAAAGGTGGATATACTCAAGTACTATGAGCTAGCTTCAATGAGTAAAATGCACAAATCAGCATTGATGCTTTTCGAAGATGCGTTTTTTGACCAAGTAACACCGGTATCACTTGAGAGCCAATATCTGACATTGCAAAAGGTATACGAGGGCTTAGATGATGTGGATTTGATTTATGGTCTTCCCGAGAATACAAGCTTAGACCATTACTTGACTCTGAAATTCCAAGTTGGTGCTTCTAATATTCAATTCCAGTACAGCAGTGGATACTTGGATTCCAGCTTGAAATTGAATGCACCCCTTTTGGACAACTTTACAACAATGATGACAAGCGCTGGCATGTTGGGGATTTCACTGATAATTAGCAAAACCATGAATCAATCTGTCACCGAGAACGAAACTTACGAGTGGAACTGGAAATTATCAAAGTGGGATCAACCCATACCTACAGAGGAACAAAATGAACACCAGCTGATATATAAAGTATTAAAACAGGTGCATGACTTTCCACAAAATGGAGAACATGTTTGTCGCCAATCGCTTTTGCGACTAATGGATATGCATACAAGGGGCGACTCAATGAGTGTAAAGGACGTACGAACAAACTTTATGGGTTGGTTAAAATCGTTAGCTGCAGTGACCGCCATCGAAGATACAGTTTGTGGTACTTCATTTTCAACTTCAGACGAGGAGTTTCCTGACTTTGCAAAATATGAGAATATACTTTTGGCAAAGCAAACAAGTTTTCAAATATTGGCTGAGCACCCTCCTTCCCACACTCCTAGTGATCTGCTTTGGTCATTGTCTTTGAGAGAATTGGTTTTATACAACAATCTTGCTCGGGTGAACAATGAGCAACAAAAGATGATTTCATCTACGGTGTTGATCGACAATATCTGTAACAAGTTGCAGAATTCACAACATGCATTGTACCAGAACTTGTCACATTTATCGCTGTTCCAACTAGCACAGTGCATGTGGAAACAGGGTGTAACCAACGTTCCTGTTTTGATATTGAAAGAGTTGTACAATGCTGGTGGGGTCGATATTTACGATCAGGAATCAAAGGTGGATAAGTTCATGATTAAAGCAATAATGATAGAGTGGATGTCGGAATCGCGTCTAGAGTTGTCGTCAACTTTAATGGAGAACCACGTACTACCAACAGCGGAAAGGGCCTTGAGATTGGATGATCAAGTACAGCAGTCAAAAATATTTCGATTGTTGGCACAATTTTGTGATACCCAGTGCAAATCAAAGTCATTAAGTGAACAAATTGAAATATTGGAGAAACGTGTTCAGGAAAAGGAAACCGAGATTGGGGAATTGAAAAGTCACTATAGCTCTTCGCAACTTTCTTCTGAAGAAAAACGATCAATCAATAAGTTCTATTCCAAGTTGAAAGTACAATACAAAGCAGAGTGTATGGATTTAGATTATGCTAGGGCGAGCAGGAAACAATTTGCAGTAAAAGCGATTGAGTACTATTTACATGCCATGTGTGTGAATGACTTCTTGGAGGAGGATATGGACAAATTTTGTGCCTTGTGGTTGGAACAATCCACCGATGATGATCTTAATGATGTCATAGGACCGAAGCTTCTATCATTACCCACGCATAAGTTATTGAGCTGGTGTGCTCAATTGATTTCGCGGTTGACAAAAGAAATAACGAGTTTCCAAACTCTTTTGAAGCAGTTAATCTTGCTAATGTGTGTTGACCACCCGTACCATACATTGCATTTGTTGTATTCTTTAAAGAAACATAAGCAGTTGGCACAGAAGGATGCTAACCCTTTGCTTGTGTCTAAGGCGATTGCAGCAGAAGCATTGTGGCGGGAATTAATGAATCAGAGTTTTGATTTTGTACATGGAACGTTGAGAAAAATTGAGACATTCAATGATGAGTGCATCAGATTGGCCGAGTTTAAGGTGTCAAGAGGCAAAATATTCAGTTTGGAAAAGCTACCGCCTGATTACTCTTCATTTTGGTTACATAATTTGCCACAAATTCCTCCTCCTACAAAATCTCTCAAAGTTGACAAATCGAAATCCTACCAGGACATCCCTGTTATAACCAAAATTGAAAAGAAAATCTCAGTTGCATCTACTGGCTTAAGTTTGCCCAAGATTGTCAAATTCATTCTTTCGGATGGATCAACACATGTGATGTTGATGAAACATGGAACAGATGATCTTCGCCAAGACTCGATTATGGAACAGGTGTTTGACAAAGTTCAAAATATATTTGCAAGAGATAGGGAGTGTAGCAAAAGGAGACTAGCCATCAGGACGTACAATGCTGTGCCTCTTGGTCCGCGATCGGGCGTGATTGAATTTGTTCCGAATTCAACATCATTTATGGACGCAATTCTGTCATATCATGCCAAGAACGACAAAATGAAACTTGAAAAGGCTCGAGATATAATGCGGCAATGCCAGAATCAAGATAAAATTGAGCGACTCCATGAGTATCAAAAAATTGAGGCAAAAATTAAGCCTGTTTTGCATATATTCTTCCAAGATTGCTTCCCCACCCCAGACCAATGGTTTGAGAGCAGAGTCAAATACACGCACGGTGTTGCAACATCATCTATAGTTGGTCACATTTTGGGTCTAGGTGATAGGCATTGCAACAATATCCTACTTGATAAACAAAACGGAGAACCGATACACATTGACCTTGGTGTAGCATTTGACCAGGGGAAACATTTGGCTATTCCAGAAACTGTTCCTTTTAGGTTAACTCGAGACATAGTTGATGGTTTTGGAGTAACTGGAGTGGATGGTGTGTTTCGGAAGTCTTGTCAGCATACTATGAGAGTTTTAAGGGAGAACAGAGATCACATCATCTCCATTTTAGATGTGCTAAGATGGGATCCATTATACTCATGGACATTGTCACCAATCAGAAAGAAGCGATTACAAGAGGAGGAGGCTAGACTGGGAATACAACCAGAGCAAGATGGTTCAGATGCGGGGCGAGCAGTGCTAGCTGTGTCTGACAAGTTAGTTGCTAGTAGCTTAAGTACCGAGGCAGTAGTGCGTGAGTTGATACAAGAGGCGACAAGTCCTCAAAATTTGTCGTTGTTGTATTTTGGGTGGTGCCCTTTTTACTAGAGTTAAACGAGGGAGTTATTCTGGCAGCATGTTCAATAATATTAAATAGATAGGTGATAATCAGCCCCGTGAGTTAACTAGGTAAGGTTTTCGTTTTGTTATGGAATACTCGTAAAGGCAATGTCGGGAATACAAAGTAGCTATTGAAGTGATTGGAAACTCCAGAAAAGCAACTATACCAACCAAACAATGCACTGATCACAATCAAAACACCACCACCTCGGATACAGCGAACGCTTTGTCTCATAAAGCCAGCTGCGAGTAAAAAGAATCCAAAGTCCAAAGTGAAAAACAATAAAACAAATGGCCATGTTGACTTGAGTGTACAAAGCAACATCATAAATGTGAAAATACCCCAACCAAGCATGAAAAACCCTGCTGCGTTACCAAATTCAGCAGTATCAGCACCTCCATAGGCTTGTATTATACCGAAAGTGGGGATGAATATAGCTCCAAATGACATCCAAAAGCTCCCATAGCTAACAAATGCTGTTGCAGCAAAGGTATTACCAATGAAAAGTTCACAAAGACCAGCCATGAATTGCACCACTCCTCCGTAGAATACTGCTGCACCTAAAACCGCATTCAACGTAGTAATACCCATTGCTCGAGCCAAGATCAATCCAGCAGCAAAAGCAGTCAATGCAAACGCAGCCAATCCAACTGCCGATGCATTTCCCCATTTATGCTGAGGCCAAGCACTGTATCCCGGGTTGAACTCACCCTCGGATGGTCTTTTTAAATCTCTTCTGAGTACCTTTTGATTGTTTATAACTGTCCGTTCATCGTCTGAAACTAATGTTGAATGCATGCTCGTTTGAGGCACAAACTGTGGGTTAGATGGCCCAGCTTCCACTGGAGTGAGAGGCGTTGGTTCATTGTTTCCTTCTACTGACACCATTTATAAAAGATGATCAATTTTAACATTGATTTTTTGCTTACTCGGAGAGAATCGAGTCCATTATATGTGGATGTCATGATTGAGATAGTAGTTTCCTCAAAGTCATTTGAGGTGATGCAGTATCATGCGGCAACATTAGCTGAGCAATCTATTAAAAGTCAGCTTCCGTTTCCCTTTCGGCAGCACGCTCGCGTGCAGATGATAAATGTAAAATCGGTAGCACATAACAATTTCTCGATTTTTGTGTCGTGGTTTTTTTTTGCAACACCAACACTAGCCCCCTTGTGGGTACAACTTCATCGAGGGATTTTTCACGAGCAAACTAACTATCAGACATCCTCGTAAAGAACTTTTTATCCTCATTTTAGGTGTTATTCTAGTCGCTCCAATTCTTTACCAAGAATTTAGTAGTAAAATTGGACAAAAACTCCATCAAAATAGGCCTTAGAGAAAGTCAAGTCGTGCCTTTCGAGATGAATCATAAGTCCTGAAAAAAAAAATAACACGCAAGTCTTTTTTTGAATGACTATACTTCTACTACTACCTCCCATCATATATATATATTTTTTGGGAAGTTATAATATTTCGTTATCTGTGGTGTCAGGTTAACTGCATATAAGCTCATTTTTGCAAAATCTTGAAAATTAATTCAAACTACAAGTTCCCAATTTCTGTTTCTTTTTTTTTTTTTTTTTTTTTTTTTTTTTTTTTTTTTTTTTTGACACATCAAAGGTTCCTTTTCAATAGGCGCTCATTTACGTGTCAACCCCACCATACACAATTTTTAATGTACTGGCCATATGAATAGTTTTAGAGCCGAAGAGGAGCTACCCCTACAAGGCAGTATTGTACAAATCCCATTGATAATAGAAAATGAGGCAACATCGACAACACTTTCGAAAAGTTGGATTTGGGTTCATGTTACTAAAGCTGATTACGAACCCAGCGACGACCCCAACTTCATCAACATTTCACTAGTTGCAATTTGGCAAGAGGGATACTATCATGCAACGATCACCAAGCAGAACATTTACGGCATTTTCGACAATTTGTCATCAACAAAAATCAAAGTCAGTCGCGACAAGGCGTACGATGTGTTTACGGATTTGTTTCCACTAGATTTAGAGACCTTTTTGGAAAGTGGAAATAAAGTTGGAGTGCACACACTGCTTTTAATCGGTGCAAAGATACGTGTACTGGAAAGTCGTTTCAGGAAAGGTGAAGGCCTCAATACAGACACCTTGCAGATACAAATCAAAAGTAGCGGAACGTTCAACCCAACAATTGGAAAGTTTGACATGCAGTCAGTGGATTTTGAGACGTCGGAAAATTTGAAAAATGAGGGTAATTTATTCAATTGGATGGAGTTGCTTTACTACCAAAGGCAAGAAGTCACCAGAAGATATATTCAAGATAAGGCAGAGAAAGAACGACTACAAACAGATAATAATCTTTTGCAACAAGCAATGGAACAAACAAAGATTGATTTCGAAGATATCAGAGTAGATATGGAATCCAAATTTTATCAAGAAATGAACTTGAAGAAGGATGTCATATACGAATTGGCAAGAAATGATCTACCAAAAACTGAGTTGCTTGGGTTGAATGCCAATTTCTTGAATAATGCCATGGTTCAAAACAATGGGAAAGGTGTAACCAATCCAAAAGAAAGGTATAATCGGAGAAAGCGGTCCAAGAAAATGAAGGCAGTCAGTTCGAAGAAACAGAAAATGAATACGAGAAAAGTCGATAGTGAGGATGATTTTGAAGAATACAAAGATGACACTGATTTTACTGATGTTGATGAAATCGATGAAAATTATGGACATTTGGCATACACCAAGGTCAAAAAAGAGCCGAGACTTAAACATGCATCGAAATCTCATGATGGAGAGAATGGTTCTTGGTTGAATGTAAAGGGAGAGACAGGAGTGAAGAAAGAACCCGTGGTGAAGATAGAGCCGGAAGTAGGTTCAGGGGTGGATCCTTCCGATAATGGTTCCGATTTTGGTTTTCGTCCCGAACGTGAGCGCATTACGCTAACTGCGCCTAGATCTCCTGAATTGAAGGATGATTCAAATTCTGTAAGAGTAAAACCAGATCCGTATCCTAACAGTACACCATTTAACCCAGACGCCTTTTCATTACGAAACGAAGATTCTCAAGATACCTTGAAAGTAGAGAGTCTATTAAGGCGATCTCGAAATCCTTCGTTGAACTTGGAGACTGATCGTGAAGTGTTCAACAATGTTACGCGTGTTGAATCGCAACAAGGAGATGAAGGTGGTGAAGAAGACGTAGAGGAAGAAAAAGAAAGCAACGAAGAAAAGGATGGCGAAAAAGGAAATCAAGATGGTGAATATCAAACTGAATATAGCTTTGATGAAAGTGATGATTCTGACGGGACATCGGGTCAAGATGATGAGCTCAAGGACAAGGGCAGGAATGAGGATAAGGATGAGAAGGTGACTCGAACTGGTGAAAAAGGCAACAATTTAGAGAATGAAAACTTTGAAGACTCATTCATTGAAGATAGCCTTGACAAGAGTATTTTCGAATCTAAACCAGACGCAAACAATTCATTTCAAGATAGAACCGACTATTCAGAAAAAGAACCAAAAGCAAAGAGTGAACGAAATCTTCCACCCACCAACCAACGAGCGAGAAGTCAAGCAGAGGTGGAGACAGATTATAGTAATGCAGATGATGATGATTATGATGATGATGATGATTAATTGAACAACCATTTATGACTTTTACGAGATTAATTATTTATGACATGATTGTAATATAATGATGACAACGTAAGCGTAGAAAGTGGTGACGTATTCACACATCCGCATTTCTTACATGAACCCTCGAAACTTCGTAAAGGGCGCAGATCATACATTCTGAATATGAAATGAAAAAAACCTCTGAAAATAACCGCAAGAACCCAAAACGTATCCGAAACTCCTACTGCGCAAAGTGAAGGAGCGATGCAGCTGGCACAGTGCAATCGAAAATTTTTTCCCACGAAACCGTTTCTTTACTTAGACTATTTTATAAAATACAATTGTGCGGTGGATCATATGCATTTATCGCGGAACTTCTCGGTATATCGCAATGGCTTACATAATACAGCCTACAAAAAAATCGCAAAGCTCTGAATGAGCAGAAACGTGGATTAATTCATAGTGTTTACATACTCTATTCATCTACCATATCTATTGAAGAATACTGGTCATGTAGAAACTTGATTAGGATGGAAGTATCTCTTTCTATATGCAATTCAGTTGGTAGCGGCATAACCATCTTTTTTTTTTTCCTCTTCTTCATCTCGATTTCTCTCATCTTTTTTTTTTTAGATGATTCTGTTTGATCCAACTTTATTTTCATAAAGAATAAACCACAGTATTTCGAATACACTCAAACTACAAACATTCTCCATTCACTTAGAACATTCCACACTGTTTTAACAACTTTTTATTTCCAAATTCATTTCGAGTCTTTTGCATATATCACATTAGTTCATTTTGTTCAATCCAATTTTTCATTCTTGTTTCTTTTATTTTTTCAACGGTTTTTTTTTAAGATTTTTCTTTTCCCAAACCTTGTTCACATTTTGAAGAATTAAAGAGAACCCCAGTTGGTGTACAACATTTCTACCTTAGCATATCCTGTTGCATTTGACTTTACATTTATTTCACCGCTGGTCAGTTTGGTTTTAGAGACAATAGAAGTAAGCGAAAGACTTCACTGATTCAATTTTCAATTTTCAATTTTTTGCATTTTTCAACTACTCATTGTATAATAGACTACCACTACTGTACCCCCCCTTATTCAAAACCACTTCACTTCATTATCCATTCATTATAGAACACCGTTTCATCACTCAAAGCTAAAGAATTTTACGGATCAAGTTTTTATTTGAAAATTACATCTGCTTCTCAACATGTCCTATTACGATCCATATCAAGGAATGTCTCAACAGTATATTGGACAACAATACTACCCACAGTACTATACCGAACAACGAACCCAATATGGCGAAGGAGAGGGATTTTTATTAGGTGATCACGCTAACAACGAAATTGACGGATCTCACAATAACTTTAATAACGCCCAAGGACAATTTGGTGGCTTTAATTCTGGAAACACGTCCAATTTAGTGAATCCTAATCATTACAACCCTGAATTTGACGTCAATAACTTTTCGCAGTACAATAACAATGGCTCTTTCCAAGGAAATAACGGTTTCAATGGCATTGACGCTCCGACAATTGGGTCTACCGTTGGTGGCGAATTCTTCACTGAGGATGGTTCATTTTCAAATGGCAATGGACCCAATGGACAGATTGCTTATACCAATATTTTACCCAATGAGTACGATCAAAGTTTTATGGGGCACTTGAACGACAATTTTCAGCAACAAGTCGATAACACCAATGGACCAAGCGTAGGTAATACGCAAGCCTTGGGTGCTGGAGCGAGGGCTGGAGCTGGAGTTGGGGCTGGAGCTGGAGCTGGAGCTATTGCTGTTGGCGCTGCTTCCAATGCAGCTCCGTCTAGGACAGTGTATTTGGGAAACATTCCCTCTGATATTGAGCCTCATGAGCTATTGGATTACGTGCGTTCAGGAATCCTTGAAAATGTCAAAATCATTCCCGCCAAAAATTGTGCATTCATTTCATTTATCGACCACCAACTGGCATTACTTTTCCATTCTGATTGTTTATTAAAGAAGCTCAACATCAAGGGTCATGACATTAGGATTGGATGGGGTAAGAACACACCCATTTTACCAGCTGTATTGGAAGCTATTCAAAGAGATGGTGCTACCAGAAATGTTTATTTGGGAAATTTGAACAACCCAATTACGGGGGAAATGATTACTGAAGAAGAGTTGAAAGAAGACTTGTCTTGTTATGGCATAATCGATAGCATTAAAATCATCCCAGAAAAGGGTATCGCATTCATTCATTTTTTGAGTATTCTTAGTGCTATTAGATGTGTCGCCAACTTACCCTTGAAGGAAAAATATTTGGACAAAAAATGCTTTTATGGAAAGGATAGATGTGCATTCATCACCAAGACGCAACAACATAATGCAGCTCAATATTTGGGTTTGGCCCCAGGAATGGAACATATTGTTACTGCAGCAGATCGTGAATTTATTTCGAGTGCCTTGGTACAACAATCAGCTGCAGCAGCGCAAATTGCAACTCAAGCAGGTGGAGCTAATAATTTGGGAAACCGTACTGTTTATTTGGGAAACTTACATCAAGACTCTTCTGTTGAGGAGATATGCAATGTTGTTCGTGGAGGTTTATTGCAGAGTATTCGGTTTTTAAAAGAAAGACATGTTTGTTTTATTACATTTATTGACCCCATTGCTGCTGCCCAATTTTTTGCCATGTGCCAATTACACGGATTGACTATCCATAATAGAAGAATCAAAGTTGGTTGGGGTAAGCACTCCGGCCCCTTGAGCAATGCCCTCAGTTTAGCCGTTTCCAATGGTGCTTCAAGAAACATCTATATTGGAAATTTGAACAATTTTGACTTTTATAATCCACGCAAATTGAGAGAAGATTTTTCGAAATTTGGTGACATTGAACAGATTAATTACCTTGAGGAGAAGAACTGTGCTTTTATCAACTTTGTCAATATTGCCAATGCTATCAAGGCTATTGATGGTATTAAACTGTTTCCCGATTACAAGAATTTGAAAATCAATTTCGGTAAAGATAGATGTGGAAATTTACCAAGACAATTTCAAAATCAAGGGTTACCCTTTGCTGGTGGAGCTTTGGGTCTTTTGGAAAATGTTGCTGCCGCATCTGGAGTAGCTGGAGTAGCTAGTGCATCCGGTGCTGCCGGTGCCGCTGATAGTGGAACTGGTACTGCAGCTAGCGGCAGTGTACATGGGTCATTATCTGACTTGAATGATTTCAAAGAGTTAAGAGAAGGCACTGGCTTACAAACTGGTCATAATGCGTTTGAAATTACAACAACATCATCGAAAAGCAATTCAAACTCGCCTTTACAAACGCCAAACCTTTCTGGATTCCACTAAGGGAGTGTACGACGCTGCTGCATTGGTTGATCGACAACCCCTTCTTTACATTTCATTTTTATTTATCACCTTTTTTATGATGTCTGATGACGATGCAATTTTGACATTCTTTTGTTTCTTTATTTCAGATTAATTTGTGTACACATTTGTGATTTTGTTCTTGATAATTGCTACGTATTTTTGGGCTCTTTTGTTGTGCTGTTCCATCTGGTTTTTAAAAAATATACATATTTAAAAGTTTGTACTTTCATACATTTTATACAATTTTTATATATAGCCATTATTCTTTGAAAAATCAAGTCTCGCGTTCTGCCTCTCTTATAGGTCCACTTGTAGCTGTTATTTGTTATCTTATTCTCGGAACAACTACAACAAAGATCATCATCAACAAAAACACTCCAATTACACCAACAACGCATTTCAACAAAAACCACAAACTGATTCTGCCACCAGTCTTGTTTTCCAAATAACTATTCAAATTGCGATCAATAACTTTGAACAAGTTTGAATTTCGAATTATATTTTCATTGGTTTCATTAAGGATTGATAAATCATCACCCAAAATCTTGGAGCTCAACGACATGGCACTCGTTTTCAATGTTGATGTGAGTTGAGACAACTCATTAAGGATATCATCTTGGATTGATTCGTGGTAGGTATTGAGTTTATCAACGTCATTGGGTGATGCTGATTCAAGATTGAATTTCGATTTGGAGTTGGACAAAAGTCGATTACGAAGTTCAGTCAAATTCTCGTCATTGACATTACCGTGACCATTGCCAGTAGACGAAGTGAGGTTGCTGGGTGATTCTTCTCTTGTCTCTTTGCTTGTTGAATTTGCACGTGGTGTGTTTTCGATATTATACCATTCAATCAATTGATCAACAACGTACAACTTTTCATCAATTACATCAACTAGTAATGTGTCTATCCTCAGTTTGAGCTTTTGATACAGCTTGTTACTCTTGAACTGATCTATTGAGGACGATTGCTGTAGTAATGACGTTTGTAGCAATTGCAATTTATACTGGGCAATATACGGTGATGGGGATATACGTTGTTGTGACGTGCTTTTTAGTGGGGAATACTTGTGTAATGTGAACAAGTCCGGTAGTTTGAGTTGATCAATCTCTGACTCGTAAACATTTACAATGTTTTCAATAGATTTTATGGATGTCATATAGGTCAGTGGTTTAGTTGTTAGTACGTGCTAGCACTCGTTTTGTTAGAAAAAGAAAAAACGAGAGTTGAATTTTGGGAAACGTTCCTGGTGTGGCAACTGTTCCTTGAGTTTACCCCCTTTCTCGAAATTTCATGTAATACACATCGAAGTAACGTCTTTACCAAGAGGGGATCGCAAACTCTAGTGAATAGCAAAGATTATCCACAACTTCGTCACACTTGATACTTCTCAAGGTAGTCCTTTAGTAAATCCTTAACGAGGTTCAGTTGCAGCTCTTTGACAATGCCACACCTGCACACTATACACAACGGTTGAAAAGAATGTCAGCCCAACTACTATCAAACAACGATCTACGGATTTAAAAATGATCGTGGTTAGCGAAAAAGGCTTGTTCTGCTCTTAGGATTCTAAGAAATATAAATCAAGGTATGACATCAACCAAACTGTAACAATCCATTTGACTGGGTCACATGTTCAGTTTATAATCTCAAGTTGAATGAATTTTCTTTATATCCTATTTGACATAAGGAAGAAAAAGAATGAGTTGGGGAGCATGGAAAGATTTTCGTTTTTTTGAATTTGAGGTGTATTTTTTTCATATCGTACACGACTTGAATGAAGTTTTGCAACAATTTGATGTTGTTTGTACTCAAGGGCAAGAGATCTTCTGGATGTGTATTTAGGTGTGGTGGCGATTGGACATTAAACAGAGTCGTGAAATGAAGGCTCAAACAGTTAATATTGGATCAAAACTTCTGTGCCATTCTGGGATAATTGTATAACTTTGAGTAATTTTGTATCAAAATTCTGCAGAGGACAGCACAAGTGTATCAAGACGCACTTGTGCTTTGGCGTAATCATTGAGATGAAATCTTACTTCAGTTTGAATGTTCTAGCCACCGTGGTATGAGGGTTTCCACTCAAACCTCAACTATAAGATAAGGCAGCGCCAGAGGTAAATTTTTACAAATGCTCAAAAACGGGCTACGTTAAGCCCGTCCAATTGCGTGTATGGGTCTGATTTTAAAGAAAACAAGGGGAATCATGCAATATCGTAAACGTGCACTTTACACATGAAAAACAAAAGATGCTTTGACATGCAAGTAGAGAGATATATTCCTCCCCCCCCCCTCCCCCGGAGGAAGAGAAAAACACTTACCAAGGTAATTATTAGTTTTTGGCTCTTGTGTTCCAAGACTTTTCAATCTTTGTTTTAAGTGAAAATTTCAGACACGCTGACAAAAATGATTTTTTTGTGTGTCAACAACTACATATGCAAACTCTGCATGGAGCAGCATGTCGCAGTAGCAATCAAAAACAAGTCCGAACCTGAAACGAAATTGTTGTGAAGGAAAAACTTTAGTGGATAGTATTTACGAAATTACAAAGAAGTTTCAAATTTCGTTTCATCGTTGCAAACAGTTGGTGATGAGCATAAGCATCAAGAATCTTTTGTGCGCTGTTTCATTGACTTTAAAGAAATCTTAGCGAGGACTTTAAACAGTTCAGTCTCTCTCTCTCTCTCTCTCCCACCTTTCTCCACTACTCAAAGAATTCTAATCTTTTTCAAAGTCAACAAACGTTTTGTCATTCGGATGGCTCTCCAAATTGAAGGAAGTGCACAAAATGTTTAGGAGTGATCCAGTTACAAAATGTAACATGACGCCGATGTTTGGTGAAACTTAACGCCGAAAACGCTACCAGAGAAATATAGATGCACAAAACTAAAACGAGATCAGCTTGTAGTGGAGGAGCAAGCCTTGTTTTTGATACAAAACTTGCAGTGTGTTGAAATGTTGAAATGATCCACTTTTTGAAAAGAACACAGCGTTTGGATTGTAGCGTCGTGTGATGACTATCAATACCGTGACCGTTTCAAGTTCAACTAAAGCGAACGAAATTAATGTTTTGAAATTGAGGGTTTTATTTATTATTATCATTAGTATTAATTTTTTTTGGGATCACTTTAAGGTTATATAGGGCGTCCAGGTACATTGAGTGTGATGGAGTTAAAAAATATATTAGTACTCTAAGGGATTACAGCATTTTTAGTCTTACACGGTGATTTATCTCTTTGCTATCTCAACCACATTTTTGGGAGGCTGGTGTGAGTTTAGTTGGGGAAATGCATTTGGTCTTTCTTAGTTTATTCTTGCACCTTACTAAAATCTTTCCACTTTATAGGTGGAGTAAATATTTTGGCGTTCAAGTTGCTTAGTTTTGAATCTCCTTTTTGTGCGTGCAAGTTTTCTTATATGTTTTGTGTTTTTGAGAGAAGGATTTTTTGCCAAATTGCTCAAAGAGTTTGCTTTCTTTACCTTTTTTTCTTCCCTATTGAACAATAAGTTGTGTATATATATAGGAAGAGCTGAAAAATTTCACCTGTGAATGTAACACATAGATCACAATGCGCATCTGTGATCCGATTTGGGATGAAAAATTTCTCAATTTGTAAAACAGTGAGAAAAAGGGTTAAAGGCGGATTTGGAGGAGTATACTAAGGAGAAGAAATAATTGTAACTGATTGGAGGGTTTTTTTCACCGGATAAGAGATCACCTGATGGAATTTGTATGCGAGGCTTGCAATCTTAGCTCAAATGTGAGAAGTTCATCACACACACTTAGTGCATCGGATGAACTGGGAATACGCTTCTGTATTTGTAGTCTGTAGTATTGGTGTATTGGTATATTGGTGTATTGGTGTTTTTGTGTCACTGTTGATTGTTTACCAAAATTAGAATTTTTTTTAAATTTCTTTTTTTGGTGAATTATATGCAGTCTACCAGTGACATCTCATTATTCAGTAGCTTATATACAGGAAACACACACAAACAAACAAACACAAACAAACAACAACATTCATACACTTATGTCGTCAGTCAAATACTTGATCAACTAAAATATACAGACAGAGGATTCAATAATAAAAAAAAAAAACTAAACCGTCAACAAGTCCATTCATCGCTCTTCATTCATCACCATCGTTAACCCTCCCACTCTTCACAACCATCCATCATCTGACACCTAACTAGCCACTCGCTATCAACACCAAAATACGCACACTATTCTGTTCTTTCCAAATTTTTTGCTACTATAATAATAATAATAATAATAATAATAATATCAACTCCCTCCCCTTACATTAACTAGCTGGTTTGGCCTTACATCAACTCACAGGGTTCTACTTTTACCATCAAACCTATCGCCAACTTATATAATATCTTATTATAACTCGCAATTATCACCATGCTACCTAGGAACAAGCTCCTTTTACTTCTATCGTTTTTCAGTTCCACAACCATTGCTGATAGTTGGTCAAGTCTGGGCTGTTACAAGAGTTCATCATTATCAAACTTACAATCTAAAGGTGAGTACATATGGCAATCATCAGGTCATTGTCAAGACGAATGTCAAGGAAAAAGAATAGCAGCTCTTATCAATGGTAGTCAGTGTTACTGTGGGGATTCTGATCCTTCACTGGGTTCAGCTGATGATTCAAATTGTGATACTTCTTGTCAAGGGTATGATAAGGAAAAATGTGGTGGAAGTGGATACTATACCGTTTATGTCAATTCAGATGTTGACAGCGAAGACACACAACTGAGTTCAAGTAGTCTGTCACTGAGCAGTACGTCATCTTCAACTTCGTCATCTTCAACTTCGTCATCTTCGTCAACATCATCATCTACATCTTCGAGCTCCTCTAGCTCCTCGTCACAACAACCACAAACAAGCACTATTCGAGAAACCACCACCGCACAACCGTCAAGTACATCCAACGATGATGATGATGGAACATCCGAAACAACAGCCACGTCACAGGAACCTGAAACAACAGTAGAAGTTGCATCTTCAGTACAACCAACAACGATTGTATCTACAGTTGTAAATTCAGCGAATACCAAACTGCAGTCAATAATATATCGCACAGTCATAGAATCCCCGTCATCACAATTATCGTCAACTGCAACAACATCTTCTTCTTCATCTACACCATCTGCAAACACTTCATCACAAGCACTTGATGCATCACGAACAGATTCATCTGCACCTTCCACAACTGAGACATCGAACTCCAACAAGAACAAAGACAAAGGTACTTCTGGAGGTGTTATTGCCGGTGCTGTTGTTGGATCAGTTGCTGGTGTAGCCGTTATTGCGGGACTACTTTTTGCATTTTGTTGGTTTAGGCGGAGAAAACAAGACGATGACGATGTCGATGATCAGTTTACGTTATCTGGTCCAAAGGGCGAAATGTCAGAGGTCGGCACACCAACACCACCACCAAATCTGGACCCTAACCCTTTCTTATTGGCTAGTGGTTACAACTACTTTGACACCTCACAACAACAACAATTCCCCAATGGTCCAGGAAGGTCTCCATCACTTCAACAAACACCAAGACAATACAACAATAACAACAACGGTCAGTTCCATGGATCATCTGGAAGTGGAAACAGCTCAACCGGAGTATTTGGTCACAAGCCGAATTCAAACTCAAGTGGAACTAGTGGAGGTGGTGGAGACCACTCGCTAGGGTCACATCAAGATGATTATGCATTCGATGATTATAACAATGGAGGCGATGCAAGTCTACATTACAAAAATAGTTTATCTCAACTAAATGGATACCCGCAACAACAGCAACAGCAACAGCAACAACAACAACAACAACAACAACAACCATCAACTCATCAATTCCAATTTTTGAATGCAAACTCACCAGAGCCGGAATTTGGTAGGAGGAAATTGAGTAATGGTTCACTACCTGATATGATAGCTAGAGAGCCAGGATCATTGAAGGTGGTTAACAATTGAAGAGAATAGATACTGAATTGCATCAGTTGATTATAGAGATGCCGATAACATTGCAATGCTCTACCCCAATTGTGTGCTTCGCTTGGTGTGATATCCACAATTGTTGAGCGGTCTTTATCGTCATATCAATTGCTGAGGATTTTACATTGACACATACTTCTAAAAGAAAGGAAAAGTTCACCAGGTTTTTTTTTTTTATGGATTATCGACAGCTTACATTTCATTTACATTACGGTTTTTACATTTTTGTATTTCACGGATTATGGTCATTGCTTGTGTACTTTTGAACTCTTGTCAATGATACTTTAGAATTTTAAACTTATCGTTTTTTGGAATTTAGCACATTTTATCAAACTCGTAGATGAAAGCCTTCAAACTGTACTCTTTTTTGGAATCCAGCTGTATCGGATTCAAAGTGGTCCCCGGTTGCAAAATGGCATTAGGTCGGTTACAAAAAGCTCTGAAAGGCTAGACTAAGTCGGCCCAATGTGAGGTCTAAAGAATATAATTGCTCACTTAGATCGTGTTTTTCTATTGTTTTGTGCATGGGCGTGTGTATGCCAGCAGGGGGTCCTTACTGCATGACACTCTACACGGACACAGAGCGCAGAATTCAGCATTGAAGTCTAGAACTCTTGCGCCTCAGCCTCCGAAACTACCACAGCAAACAATAAAAGGGATCGCTTTACTTTTGTATTGTTTATACCGCGTTGCAATCGTCTTTGTACTTTTGTTTATATTTACTTTTTTTTTTCAAAACATTAATGATTTTGTGTGACACACAATTTTTTACAGACTTTACCACAACTGTCATCGGGACAAAAAGTATAGTCATAACACAAACCGTGACCGCTGCTGATCTGTCGTTTGTTGGCAAAGGAGGAGTTATGAGCTTTATGCCCAATTCGCGACACGACGAAGGTTACCCAATTTTCCAAAATGCAGCACTGCATGACTTTGCGCTGTGTATGTAACTTTGTGTTCTAATCACAATGATCTAGAAACACGACTGAGATTAGTCTACATTTGTCGGTTTCAATGGGTGTAGTACGGTTGTTCATTATCGAGGTTTAGACCCGAAACGGGGGGGAAGACAGAAACTCCCTTTAGTGCGCGCAACTTTTCCATGATTATCATGATTTTGCCGGCCAGGTGAAAATGTATAACTATTGGTGGAAATGGCTCGGACTCTCGTTGAAATGCTCGACAGGATCAATTGATTTTCGAAGTCGTTGCTCTGCCGCTCAACTTCCTGTTCAGAATTGATTATGTAAATATCTTGTAAGATGCTCCAGTAATCCCACGCTTAATCTAACATACCATCGTACGGGTG
>OGTJ01000208.1_pt1 | contig 22919 bp, 9 predicted proteins | sample 1574611 | NCBI WGS metagenome assembly OGTJ01 (sample SAMN03295858, study PRJEB24534) | human gut metagenome | isolation source: fecal sample 1 from infant 9 | host: Homo sapiens | place: USA: Pittsburgh, PA | collected 2014-07
CGTTTGACCAAATCAGTAAATTGTGTAAAGCTCATTATTTCGTTGTGATAGTGGGGTGCGTAGTGGGGGATAAATCTCTTTCAAATAATGAAGTGTAATTTCAGCTGTAAGAGTAGTTAATCTTTTTTGTGTATGAGTCCAAGTGGCTGCAAAAAAGGCTAAGTTTATCTGTAGTGAAAATTAGTTTGGGTGATAGTTGATGGGTAAAGATGGATATTTGAAATAGGAGAATAGGGGTAAAAGGCGACCCCTATTTATACCCATGATTTTTAATGATTATCAAACATAACGTGAATAAGAAAGTCATAGTTGTGAAGAATTCAGTGGAAGTTTAGGATAAAAAGTTAAAGAAGTTTGAGAAAATCAGTGTAGAAGACAGAGAAAGTCACGGAAGAAACACAAAACACAAAAACACAAAAACCAGATACTGTATCAAAAAGGGAGGAAAATGAGAGAAAAATCCCGCAACGCAATACACAAAAGATTATAACCCCATGACTTTCAGCCATGTACGTAATTATTAATATAGTTTGAAGAGCAATGATTGAGCATTTAAGAGGCACGGGGTACAATCACTGATGTGGGATAGGCTCAATTGAGGTGGTTTTATTTGCTACGAAGTTAGAATCGGTCGACAAGACAGGGAAAGTTACAGCTCCATTGGTGTGGTATAATATGCAAGTTACGCAAAATGCTCCCAAGGTGCATTGAGAGAGGAAGAAATCACATCATCGAATCCAACCATTCATTCCGCGAGTATAAAGAAAAGAGGGCAAAGAAAAAGAGCATCCGGCGCTAACCTATTTTCACCATCCCTTTCAGTTGAATTTTTACATGACCATTGTAACATATTAAGGAACAACTTCAATGATGATGTGCATAAATTTCTATTGTTTAAATTACAATTTAGACAATATAGATCATACGTTTAAATTTTAAGTTTACATTTTCTTGATCTAAACATCGGTTACTCTGAGTCTCGGCATGATTTTCTTTCACTTCAAGCCCTTGGGGAAGGTTTCGCTCCTCTATGTAGTTAATTAATCAACAAGCGGCAGATCCAAAGTGCGAAGTACGGAATACCGGATTGTTTATTTGCTTAAGCCACATGCGGTGTGCCAATTGATTTCGCTTTAACCGGATGCACGAAAAGAACGGGAATTCTATTTGCCCATACAAATGGCATAACTTGCCGATTTACTTCTATCACATGCAATTAGCTTGAGTTTACATTGTAGAAAATTGGGGTGCTTTAGGATTTTCGGTCGTGATTGTCACAAGTATGTTTAGCAGGGCTGACATATAAATGGAAACTAACTCAAACTTTAAGATCTTTACTCTAGCTGGATTAGAGGGGTAGTATAATTAAGACGCTGATTGTTTAACTCATTTAGAGGTCACGGCCAAAACTAGCAAAACTCAAAAACTTTGAGATTAGAGAACTAATCATCAATGAAAGATATACACTGTAATAATGTATCCAATTAGACACTCTTTTTTTTCCGTTTCCGAGTCGAATTTCTCTCGTATTCTATGTCATCCACAATTCTTCAAGCTTTTTCGTTCTTGTTTTTAGTCATTGATTTTGCAACTTTTTATTTTTTTTTTTTGCTTCAACTTTAATTGTTCCGACTTCTCCGCAAGTACGAACAATCATCAACTCGATTACTCATCATTTCATTAAACAAAAGTATATAAAATCAAACTAAAAAAAAAAAGTGTGTATTTCTTAACGAATTGAAGTGTGTGCAACATGAAAGCGTCTCTTCGAGTATAAGCTCCCGGCTAATCTTCGCCACTTTCGGCTGAGCTGGTGTTGTCTACACCAACTCTTTCTTTCTTCTTGAAATCAGCATGTTCAACATGATCAATACTCAACTTCCTTGCCAACTCTGAATCTGGATCAATTGGAATGGTTGGTGTCCATGAAGCTGATCTCCAAGCTGGAACTTTTTCATCCCACATTTGCCCCACTTCTTCTAATCTCTTACCTTTGGTTTCTGGGAACCCCAAGTAAACATGAATCGCCATAGCGAGACAAAATACACCATAGATAATGTACGTTTTCCAATTGATGTTTTTAAATCCAGTGGGTGTATACATGGCGAGGGCAAAGTTGAAGCACCAGTTGGAACAAGTCGACAATGAGTTACCTCTTTGCGAGATTTTATTATCACCCCAAACCTCAGCGCAATAAACCCAAATACCAACACCCCAAGTTGCTGCGAAAGAGCTAACAAACAAGTAGGAACATGCAATAGCACCTCTAGCTGCAGAGGTATTATCACTTGGAATTCTAATTGTTACAGACTCATTCCCAGAATCTGGCCATGGAACCGAATATTTACCCAAAATACCAGTGAGTCCAAATTGGAAAATCATCATCAGTAATGCACCACCAATTAGTAATGGTCTCCTACCAAATTTGTCAAACAAAAACAATGCGGGCACAGTGCATACGACAAACAATATGTATTGAATTGATGATGCAATCAAATTGTTGTCTCCTGAATATCCAGCCATTTGAAAAATATAAACAATGTAATACATCATCACATTATTACCAGTCAATTGTTGCCATGCCTGGGCAAACATAGCTGTGACTGTCCTCAAGAGATACTTTTTCGAAAACAAGGTGAAGTAAGTGACGGATTTGGCTTCCTCATCAATCAACAATTGTTCTTTGATTTCAGCAATTTCGATTAAAACTTCCTCATCTTCGGAATTGCCTCCAGCTTGAATCTTTGACACAATCATCTCTGACTGCTCCCATCTACCCTGTTTAGCCAACCAACGTGGAGACTCGGGGATAGCAAAACACCCAAGAAATAAAAGCAAACCAGGAACAATTTGGAATCCCCAACCAACTCTAAAGCTAGCTACCCCTTGGATGTGCCCGACACCATAGCAGAAAAAGAACATGATTAAAATTCCCAATGCAACAGCAAACTGAAAGAGTCCATTTACTGTACCTCTTCTTTTTCTGGGTGAAATTTCAGCACCGTATATAGGGGCCACTGAAGTCCCAAATCCAACACCTAATCCGGAAATGATTCGACCAATGATTAATTGAGCAACATTCTGAGCTGATGATTGGACAGCGGCACCAATAATCCACAACAATGAGCAAATCATGAGAGACAACCTTCTTCCGAATGGCTCGGAAACAAAAGAAGCTGCGATCGATCCAAATATGGACCCCAAAGCCATTGAAGCGGTGATAAATCCTTGCAATGTTGAGCCAGGATGATTGAAGTAGCGGCCATAGGGTTTTGCATCAATGAATGCAGACATTGATGAGATGTCAAAACCAAACATCAAACCGGCAACAGTTGAAATACTGGCAATAAAGTAAACATTGTAGATCTTGGGAAGTTTATCGATGTAGTTGGCTAGCCTCAATGCAGAGCCCGAAAACATACGCTCAAATTTGGAAGACATGTTTGGGGATTGTGTTGAATATGCTACAAGCAAAATAGTGAACTGAAGTAGAAGATCGTGAGTGATATTTATATTTCAAGAATGGGATTGATTGTCCCTATTGTCTTCAATGATTTCGTATATAGCTTCAATCTCCACAGTACTTAGCCCTTCGTGTGTTCCACGTAATCCCATTCGGTACCTACTTATGGCTTTGTGTTTTCTGCAAAAGAATCTTCACCAGGTAGTGGTGTACTTCCCCGCCAAGCCTTATTCATTTAATATAAGGTTCATTGCTAAGATGTATCAAGGGCTATTATGTGGCTTGAACTTTCCATCATTAATATGGGTTTTTGCAACTTTTTTTCTTTTTTTTTCGTTCCAAAACTAGTTCGGTAAGATTATAGTTTTCGATAGCAAAACAATGGTAAATCCCACATGGTGTGATAATATTACCCACTTTGTAAGCACGCTTTCGAAAAGAAGGAGAGAACAGCTCCTGCAAAGGGCGCTGGCAAAAGGGGGAAGCTATGTATAGGTGAGGGGAGTCTTCAAAAGAGGCATTGTCATTTCTCAACCAACCAAATGGAGTCCTTTTTTGTTCCTTCGATAAACTGTTAAGAAGCTGGGTTTCATGGGCTATGCGAACACAAAATGTGTCGTTAAACACATTTTTGTCTTTAAAATGTCCCCCAGTAATTTTTTTTTATAACGAGCCAACAGATGGTGAAAGCTTTGGGCTAGTTCGCAACCTAACCATACACGCTTGAAAACACCTTCAAAAAGTAACTAGGGTTACCTCGGTAGCATACCATTTATCAAAACACCCCATTTTATAACTGCTCAACCCTCAACCAATCATTAGTGAGAATTGATACCCCACTCTGTAGCCAATCTATTCCCTGGAAGAATTATACTAATTTTGAGCTGACACAAAACTTGGAATACATAATTATCCCGGTTTTGTGTGGCTTTAGCCACTCGCCCAAAGTGGAAAAAAAGTCTCTTTATTATCCGACTACGTCTTGGATGATCAATCCGTAATCGCGAGAAAAGGAAGACGCTAGTGAAGGTATTGGGAGGAGAGTATCTCCTTAATGGTTGTTGGTGACAGTTTCGAGTAAAGGTGTTCCCGTATTCTTTGTGGTCAAAACACAGCGTTGTTGTAAAAACCACCCTCATGGGACATTCAAAGTTATATGATACAACTATCGCGGTAGTTATGCTCTGTGCAACATCAACAATAAGCGCCTCGCGTGCCCTATATTACGAAATTTCACATCATATTTTGAGTTTTGGTAAGGTGTTACGTCATTTTCGAACTTGAGTATAGAACAAAGTCGTTTCTTAAGCTCGCCCCAAAGAAAAGCTCTCGAAAACACAGAGACACGACAGAAGGAGTAACAAGTGGAGCTTATTCCGCAATGCGTGACTAGTAAATGAACTTATATTGAAATAAATCTATACAGAACGACGAATTTAGCAATTGAAACCGTTCGCAAAACTATTCGTAAACACAATCATTCAGCCGAGCTAGCTTCGTTAACAGTGACAATTTCCTTTTCCTTGGATGCAGTATATTCAACATGTTCAACACTCAACTTTCTAATCAGTTCAGAGTCACCAGTAAGTGGGATAGTTGGAGTCCATGAAGCTGATCTCCAAGCTGGAACTTTTTCATCCCACATTTGTCCCACTTCTTCCAATCTCTTACCTTTGGTTTCTGGGAACCCAAAATAAACATGAATGGCCATAGCGAGACAGAAAACACCATAAATAATATAAGTCTTCCAGCTAATTGTTCTAAACCCAGATGGAGTATACATTCCAATGGCAAAATTAATGACCCAGTTGGCACATGTAGACGATGAGTTACCTCTTTGGGAAATTCTGTTATCACCCCAAAGTTCAGCACAGTAAACCCAAATACCAACGCCCCAAGTGGCTGCAAAGGAACAAACAAACAAGTAACAACATGCAATGGCACCAGCTGAAGCAGCCTTGTTTTCTGCTGGGATCTTGATATTGACTGATTGATTACCTGAATCAGCCCATGGCACGGCATATGTACCCAAGATACCAGCAAGACCAGTTTGAAAAATCATCATCAAAATAGCACCAACAATCAACACTGGCCTTCTACCAAACTTGTCAAAGAAAAACAATGCGGGGATTGTGCAAGCAACAAACAACACATACTGAATAGAAGATGCAACCAAGTTTGCATCACCACTGTAACCAGCCATTTGGAAAATGTAAACAATGTAGTACATCATAACATTCATACCAGTCAATTGTTGCCAAATTTGAGCAAAAATGGCAGTAAAAGTTCTAAGAATAAACTTCTTTTTAAACAATGTAGCATATCCAACTGACTTTGCCTCTTTGTCAATCAACAATTGTTCTTTAATCTCAGCAATCTCAATTAAAACTTCCTCATCTTCAGAGTTACCACGAGCCTGAATCTTTGACACAATCATCTCTGATTGCTCCCATCTACCTTGTTTAGCCAACCAACGTGGTGATTCAGGAATGATGAAACATCCAAAGAATAAGAGTACACCAGGAACAATTTGGAATCCCCAACCAACTCTGAAGCTTCCCACTCCCTTGATGTGACCAACACCGTAGCAAAAGTAAAACATAATCATGATTCCCATAGCAATGGACATTTGGAAAAGACCATTAACTGCACCTCTTCTTTTACGTGGAGAGATCTCTGCGCCATAAATTGGAGCAACTGATGAGCCGAAACCAACACCTAATCCAGAAATGATACGACCAGCGATCAACATGGATGTATTTTGAGAAGCAGATTGGATTGAAGCACCAACTATCCAAAACAAAGAACAAATCAAAAGCGACAATCTTCTACCAAATGGTTCAGAAACAAATGATGATGCAATAGAGCCAAAAGTAGAGCCCAATGCCATAGCAGCAGTGATAAATCCTTGCAAAGTAGATCCAGGGTTGTTGAAATATTCGGCATATGGCTTTGCCCCAATAAATGCCGACATTGATGAAATATCAAATCCAAACATTAAACCAGCAATGGTGGAAATACTAGCAATGAACCAAACATTGTAAATTTTGGGGAATTTGTCTAAGAAGTTTCCCACTTTTAAAGCGGGACCAGCAAATATACGTTCAACTTTGGAAGACATATTGGGAAGTGGATGGAGTTGTGGTATTGATGATTGATGATCTGTTTGAGAATCGAATTGAAAAAATTTGGGAAATTCACCAGAATATTTATAAGTTTCTAAGATGGATGAAGATACTGCTTTCGTGTTTTGTACGCCTCAGATAATTGAGCTTTGGAATGGACGCTTATCAAAGCACCCAGTTTGTGCTCTTTTTATCAAAATCTCCCCAACATTATACCCCAGTTTGATGTACCAATTACCCCACTACAAATCACTGTTTTGAGTAACCAGGCAACATTTAACGACAACACAGGCTGGAAAATCAACCCATATAGTTTTATTACACAATGTGGAGGTGGAAAAACCCTCCTCGTATTTTGTTTGTAATTAGATAGTGCGGCTAGATGGATTAATCCAGTTAATAATCAATAACATTCGCAACAGTGGTTTTGTTGGTTTCATTCGTCCAACGATTACAGCTCAATGTGACCTTCGTATGATAGATACTACTCTCCCCTCATCGCCCTTGAAACATTGAGATCCGCCTTGATACAAAAAATTGTGGAGTTTTGTTACCCTTCCCGACCAATTTTGAACTCTTTTGTGAAAAAAGTAAACTGAGTAAGCCTGAATGTGTCCTCAATTGTAAAATGAATTGCCCAACCTTTTCCAAAAAGCAACAAACATAGTAAAGTGGGGAAGAGCCTCACCACTTGAAACACCGAACTGAAAATTGCACGACGTCTTTGTGGTAGATAAGCTCAACCAACGTTCAATTGTACCTCATAAACTAAACGGAGTATCACGCCCCATCTCGTACGATTTTGTTTACTTAGTTTCTTTTTTTCTATTTTTTCGGTATTGTTCCGAAAAGTTTAAATCAAGAAACCCTTCACAAAACGGATTAATTTAGAGTAAAAGGCCAGATAGTGGAGTTTGAAGCAGATTTATACATTTTTGTGTGTGGAGTGGGCTTTAGTTCCCCTTACTCAAATCTATTCTTGGTATTGTTTACGAATGGGGTTCATTTTGCCTAAACTAGCTTAGCTAGATAACTATTGGTTTATGTACAAACTAGTGGTGGATGACCATCTTATCAGACATCAGAGATACCTGTCAATTTTTTCAACTACACGACAAAATTAACTTTACTTTCGGAAAGCGATGGTAAAACTCGAAGCTATCCCAAAACGGTAGGCAAGCTCTCAAACAATGGACTCCATACTTCCGAAGTGGTGCTATTTTGTTTCTTTTTCCTTTCGTTTGAATGTCCACCCTCCACAAAGTTGCCAACAAAATTTCATCAACTTTTTCCAGTTTGTGGAATTTTTCTCCACAACCCAAACGTATTTGACTCTCACCGCTGTTGGTTTTATAATATGTCACAATGGCCTTCGGTTAAAGTTGACAAGCTCGTTGTTTTGTTGAGTTTATGATCAACTTTTTTAAGTCACAATGCAACGAGGTAGTACTTACCCAAACATCCAATCATGATGAGGCTCTGTAGTAAGTGCTGCCTAACGACTACCTCGGTAAAGCATTTACCCACAAAAGCGTAGATTGGAAACAGATTCGTCGGGAACAACTTTTCTATGTGCGTAATCCCTTTGGGCATCGCGAGATATTTTGAAAAAGGACTTTCAAATTGAAAAAAAGAAGGAAATGTATTTCATTATCCGCCCATTTATTTGAAAAGAAATGAGTATATATGAACCTTCTATCCACCTATCGCTACGGGCTGCCCTTTCTTCAAATGGTCAATAGCTTGTTTATCCAAATCTCCAGTATTACCACATATACCGCATTTTAACCTCTTGGAGTAATAAAATGGGAGCACAGGAATGAAAAACAACGTGACTGTGTTGATTGTACGTATAGCGTGAGCACTTTGATTGTGACAACGTCCACAGTAACAAGCAATGTTGCCTACATCTGGTAATTGTTTGTTGAATTCCTTGACTAAGTAATGATGTTAGTAATGAAGGCTCTATATGGAACATGTATCAAGGGGGTTTCTGCAATGAACATCTATAAGATAACCCATATGATAAGTTATTCATTCGGCTCGTGTTGAGCCTCGAAGAATATTCATCAAGACTAGGGCGACACACACAGACGGAAATCTAACCCTTGAAAATTCCTTATAAGCTTGAGAACGCATATTCTTCTATTTGGATGATTCTACATACATCCAATAAGGAAAAAGCAAAAGTCCATTTTTGAAATGTAGGTGTTAACTCAATTGATGCAAAGTTTAAGATGGTTATTTTGTGATGCTACTCTGGAATATGGAGAAGACAACAAATAGTGTATAAGATTCAAAACTCTGGTGTTGGATTTTTTCAAGTGGTGATTACTTTAATGATGACCTTGGCTTGTATCAGTGGCTGCTAAGGTATATGTGTATGTTTGCGTCTGTGACTACCTTGTTGACTTTGGTCCTTCTTTTATTTTATTTTTAATGTTGAAATTTGCGCCTCAAAAGTGTCTCCAGCCACTTGTTAGATGCAGTATCTGATTTTATTTTCTTATTGTACCTCTTCTATGGTTGCTTTATTTTTTGTCACAATTTTAAAAAACATGATACGCACACCAAGACCAACAAATCTACTAATTTGAACCAAAATCCCCACAGTCGGAACAGTTTCAAGTAACAAACTGAATTGAGAACTAAATAAACTTTTTAGTAATGAAAAATGTATAATCCTCAGGAGCAAGGTGGTCGGTAGCACACTCTAACTTAGGGGCTTGGTGTAGCCTTCTGTCCAGAGATTGATTTATGGTTCAATTTCCCCTTGGTCCCTATTTCACTGGGCTCAAAACGTTTGTGAAAATTATCAAAGCGGAGCTACTAGTACTTCAGTAAAAGTTTCGACCACAACTTTTATTTTGACCCAAAATTGTTGCAAAATTGTTTAAAACAAATGTAGCTTACACTTTCTATCTTGAGTTATTCGAGGAGCACTGCTTTCTCATACCAATACCAAACTGTTAACTCGTAAAACTGCCCTCCATCAATTGTGGAGTATTGCCCTTTGCAACCATTTATCATATTCTTCGAAGGTGAGGTCGTGTACTTTGGATAATAACGCGATAATAAGCTTTCGGTTTTTCGTTTCCCTTCATCGTCCAATTCCCGGCCAGTACCAAAAGCCCTGCAAAAAGATACAACGTTAGCATTGAGTCAAACTCCGAACTGACCAAACATATTCCCCTTCTTTTTTCAGTGCCACTTATCCCATATTCCGCTACATAGTTTATTGGGAACAGGATGAAGTTTTCTCATTCTATACAATTTAATGCTGTCCCGGAATGGTCTTCGAAATATATTGCATACACGACATTAAAGAAATTGATATATTCATTACAAAGAGATAGCTTAAGAAGAAACTACACCCATGTAGATGCTGATGAGAATGCAGATTTAGAGGAGAATGCTCATTTAGTAGGTGAACATTATTCCAGTACGGCTCACTTGGATGACAATGATAGCAACCCCGTCCGTGTATTTGAAGCAGCATTAAATGCTGAATTGAAAAAGATTGATTCCTTTTATAAACAACAAGAACAATTTCTATTTAGGAGTATTGATGATTTGGTTTATGATATTGAAGTTTTTGAGCAAGAAATTGCTGAGAATTTGGAACATGTTGGTAACAAAAAGTTCAAACCAAGACATGATAGAATAAGAAGATTTTCGACAACTTCAAATGACAATTACATTACAAATACTACCGATCCAGATACAGAATTCACACAAGGAGAAGGTGATGATGATCTCGATGATGATGAGGGAGTTGATATCCATGAAGAAAATTATATTGAGGAGTTGGAAAGAGATCGTGTTCTTGGGTCTCAACAACCAAGAGGGAGACAAGTGAAACGAGCTGCATCGACACCGGTAGTTCCTCAAGGTGGATCCACCAATGATGGTGGTGAATTGCACCGTACCAAATCAATAGATGACTATTTGAGATCACCAAAATCACAACAGTTGTGGAATGAGTTGACTAATATGACAACAACCGATAATAGATTGCCACCACAGTTGCTTTTACTCACGGAAAGTCGAATCATTCTCAGAAAGAGAACCATTGGCTTGTACACTACATTATCGGAATTGAAATCATATATTGAGTTGAATCAAACTGGTTTCAAAAAGGCCTTGAAGAAATTTGACAAGTCATTAAATACCAATATTAAAGAGTCATACTTAGAATCATTGCCAGAAAACTCGTATATTTTCAAAAAAAGCACCATGCAAAAAGTCAATGAGAGATTAGAATCATTGATTAAATTGTATGCATTAATTTGTAATCATGGTGATGACTTGGAAACTGCAAGACAAGAATTGTCAATCCATTTAAGAGAGCATGTTGTTTGGGAGAGAAATACTGTGTGGAGAGATATGATTGGGTTAGAGAGAAAGACGTATGCGGCGAATTCCAAGTTGTTGGATCGAGCAGAAGGTGCCACTAGTGATAAAGAAACTGATTTGAAAGCTAGTGGTGGGAGTTTGAGCTCGTTTAATATATCAATAGGGAACCCTGTGCTTGTCAAATTGGTTATCATTGCAACAATAACAATTATTTTACTCAATATATCTCCATTTGATGATGTTGCACAGAAAAATTGTTTTGCGATGTTGGTGTGTGCTTCACTACTTTGGGCTACTGAAGCTATTCCGTTGTTTGTGACGTCATTGTTGATACCTCTATTGATTGTATTTCTCAATGTCATCAAGAATGATGATGGCTCTATAATGGATTCAGTTGACGCATCCAAATTTATTTTAAGTACCATGTGGAACTCGGTGATTTTGTTGTTATTAGGTGGGTTCACTTTAGCAGCAGCATTGTCTAAATACCACATTGCTAAGTTAATGTCAACGTGGATCTTGTCAAAAGCCGGGACCAACCCATCAGTGGTATTGCTCACCATTATGGGCGTTGCATTAATTGCATCGGCATTTCTACTGAACGTTGCTGCCCCAGTCATGTGTTTGAGTTTGATTACACCACTTACTCGTACTTTACCTAAAGGTTCCCAATTCATCAATGCATTGATTTTGGGTATTGCCTTGGCTTCAAATGTGGGAGGTATGGCTTCACCCATTGCATCTCCCCAGAATATCATCGCCATTGGTGCTATTGAGCCACAACCATCATGGGGTCAATGGTTTGTTATATCAATACCAGTTTGTGTATTGACATTGTTGTTGATTTGGATGTTTTTATTGATTACATTCAATTGTAATTCTAAAAACACTCATTTGGTGCCCATTAGAATGATTGATGATAAGTTTACCGGTATTCAATGGTACATCCTGGGAGTTTCATTGGGCACTATACTATTGTGGTGTTTTGCATCTAAATTGACGGGAATATTTGGTGAGATGGGGATAATATCGTTGATTCCAATTATTTTATTTTTCGGATCTGGGTTACTAACTACGGAGGATTTCAACAACTATCCTTGGAATATTGTTGTATTGGCAATGGGTGGTACTGCTTTAGGTAAAGCAGTTGCATCATCAGGATTATTAAATACAATTGCCGTTGAAATTCAAAAACAAGTTGAAGATTTTTCATTATTCGGTGTTACTTTAACATTTGGATTATTGATTTTGATTATGGCCACGTTTGTGTCTCATACAGTTGCGGCATTGATAATTATTCCATTAGTACAAGAAATTGGAAACAATATGCCAGAACCGCATCCAAGATTGTTGATTATGGCTAGTGCATTGTTGTGTTCAGCTGCAATGGGATTACCAACATCCGGGTTCCCCAATGTTACTGCTATATGTATGACTGATGAGTTTGGAAAACCATATTTGACTGTGAGTACATTTATCACGAGAGGTGTACCAAGTTCATTGATTGCATACGGGATAATTGTCACTATAGGATATGCTACAATGAAGATTATAAACTTCTGAGGGGAGAAAAGAAAAAAAACTCAATTCAATTATATAGCATGGGTATATTAGTAACAAAAGGAAAGGTATACATCGTAATGATGTATATATAGCTACAACTATAGTAAAGAACAGTGGCATAGATTTGTGTGTATCCATTAATTAACAATCGTGACACAAAATCTGCGACACTGGAAAATCACTCACTCACTCCCTCGTAACTTCAATGACGTATTTTGCCACCTTCCCCACTCCCCACTAATTTTAGTCATCTGCCATTTCATGCACACACAGGGTAAGGTGTGAGCTTTTACAGTGAGACGGCAAAGCCATGACTGCGTGTCTTCACCCTCAAACAGTATTTGTTTATATTAAATCGTTCATTTTGTTAAAACCCGAGATCCGAATAATATTTAATCGCCGATTTCATGGTAAAACTCGGAAAAACAACATTCTTTTCTTTTTTTTTTTTTTTCTTTTTTTGTTTTCTTTTTTTTTCCTCCTCTTATTCTTTGGGCGTCAATTTATTATTTGTTGGACTTCCTATCCATTTAGTTCACAAATAGTCAGTAATTTGATTCAAAAGTTCGGTATACTTGAATGGATAACCTTGTATCACAATTGAAACAACTTATTACTAATCAAGATATCACTACTCAAACGCATATTCATCACTCACAAGTACAACTTGCTTCACCTATTCCTCTGTTACTCAAGTATCTTTTACCACAACCTTTTATAAACTTTTGGTATAGAAGGACTCGACAACAGAGAAACACACTTTTACAAATACTTGTATCAACTGCCCTTGCATTGTATATCCTTTTACCATCACTACCAGGATTGAACAATAGCGGTAATAAGATGTTTACTAAGCGTCCTGATAAACACACTACTGGATTAATCAACTTGAGAAATGACTGTTTTGCCAATTCTTCTTTACAAGCGTATTCATCATTACCCTCATTAACTGAATATCTCAACAAATTGATCACCAGTTTCAATCAACTTGTAAATTTCATCAAATCACACAATATCAATATCGAAGAATTGATTCAATTAAGAATTCAACATCATAAATCTTTACAAAATGATAAGTTCAGATCATCAAATCAAAAATTTGATATTCCCTTGCATATCGCTATGGCGTCAATGATTAAGAAATTGCAAGAAACTCAAATGACATCAAAAACCATTTCAGTTTGGACTTTTTTACATGAGTTGGAGAAAATCTTTAATGCCAAAATTTCAAGAAGTCAACATGATGCTCAGGAATTGACTCAATTGATTAATGAGACTTTAGAGAATGAAAATTTAAAGATAAAAAGTTTCCATAAATTCATCACTTTACACTTGCATCAAGTGGTGCCTAAAGGGGTGCAACCATCACCACATGATTATACTACATTGGAACAAATTTCAGTACCAGAGTTCCCATTTGATGGTTTGATTTTGAGTCAAATGACTTGTTTGACTTGTCATGGAGTCTCAAAGCCAACTTTCACTCCATTCGTAATGTTAACATTACCATTACCCATGCAACCATTGGTTAAATTGGAGACTTTATTAGAGGAGAATGAGAGTGAAACTATTGAAGGTTATCAATGTATCAAATGTAGATTGGACAAGATTGTTGCTAATGAGAATGCATATGCAAATCATCATAATGGTGAACCAAGACAAGTGCCTCCACAAGAAGAACAGTTTTTACAACAAATCAACGATTTAGATAAGAACCCACATTTGTGTATAAATGAAGATTTGCCACAATCGTTGGAGGATTACATCAAATCATACCATGCCAATGGTCTTGATATTTCCAAAATTACATCAACAGTTTCGAAAAAGTCCCATATTCTTAAACCACCTAAAATTTTTGGTCTTCATCTATCAAGATCGGCATTTGATGGACAATCAGTCACTAGAAATTCGTGTCGAGTTGAGTTTAAAGATAGCATGACCTTGTCAATTGGGAAAGAATACCTGGAACGCTTGAAACATTTCCAGTCAATTGTCCAAGACGATGAAGAAAAATTATTGAACAAGTTAACATCCTCCGTGTTGACTACAGATGAAAATGATATGGAAGATGAAGATGTTCAGCGAGACGATTTTGAGGAAAAAGGACCTATTGATGAAGATGAGGAGGATATTTTAACTGATGATGGAAGAGCAACTGAGAATGGAACAACTGAAGACGATGAAGATGACGATGAAGATGACGAAGACGACGGTGACGGTGATGATGATGTCGCATCTTCAGCTACCAGTACTGATTCAGCAGCTCAAACAATGACAACTGCAACAACTTTGAGAACTGGCGAAACACCAATTGTGGCTCAACCGTCAATCAACTCGGCTCCTATATCGGAACAGCAAACGGAAAAGTTGACCCAGCATTTCCGAAAATTCAAGTTCAATGACAATGACTTGTACAAGTATCGATTAAGAGCAGTTATCAAACATTTGGGTTCACATACCCAGGGACATTACGAATGTTACAAACACAAGCCATTGTTTGTCAAGGATAAGGATGGCAACATCTTTAAATTGTCACCAGAAATCATGGATTTGTCAGGCAACGTGCACTGTGAAGCCACTCCAGTAGAGTCAGCACAACAAGATAAAGGTGGCAATGACACCAACTCCACCTCCACCTCCACCACCAACAACTCTTCAACATCATCGTTTTCGCTTGGGCGTAAGAGCTCAATGAGAAAACTGAGTCGCTCAATCAGTGGTGGATCCGATAAGGATGATGATGGACTAAGATCTAAATTTTCAAGTCTTATGGGTAGACGCCCCTCGGTTATACAAGCAAATCCCAAAAATGTGGAGGAGATTTTACAAACTGGATTACACACGCCAGCGGAAATTCTCGTTGATGATCCAATGAAGAGTAGCAACAACTTTGAAGACGCTTTTGCACAACACAATTTCAAAGATCAGCATTACCAGCAACAACAACAACAATTGCCCGGGAACCACAGTACATTACATGGTCATAATGGACATGGCACCAACCGTCAACATCCGTTATCACATCAAATCAACAGCGACGAAGTTGATACAAATACAAATGCATCTGCTACTTCCGCCACCTCTGAGCCACAAAGAAAAGTCAAAATGAAGAAGATTAGCTCCTTGATTTCAAGCCCGTATTGGAGAATTAGTGATGGTCAGGTGAGTGAAGTGTCGAGAGCTTCGGTGTTGGCCGAGGAGACTTCGGCTTACATGTTGTATTATGAACGAGTTGATAGAAAACAAATCAAACGATCACATCGTCATTAGAGGAGAATGTATGTATATATAGATAGATTAGATCTTATACTAGATGATATGTACAAAGTCAAAAAGTTGTAGAATCTCTCGCAGCAGAAAATAGTACAAGAGTCGACAGTTTTCATATCCAACTTTAGCCTCCAATCTGAGAGGCTAAGTAAGCTTGAATCAAGAAACTCAAGCCTCTTTCACTCTTCACTCCATTGGCCATGCAACAAATATATACACCGAACGCCGGATCGCAATTATGAGAATGCCTACGTATACAAAATATCCCCTTTGACATCGTAAGATACAACAAAAGGCAAGCTTAGTTAACGGGTTACCATCGCATTAAACATTCATTAATTCGTCCCTAAACAATTATAAACTAGTTGTTTTGATTCTTTATCAAACAACTGAACTTCCAAGAAATAAAAATTGACAATATTGGAAATGACACCACCAACATCTCCATTACGATTCATTATTATTCTATTGGTTAAAACTGACAACAAGTCCGATTTGGTCAACTTTAACAAGGTGATGATTTGTAAAAATTGCTCGACTGGTATGATAGAGCCTATACTCAACAACTTGTAGAACTTAATCAAGACCATTAGTCTGTTGATGATTGATTTTGCCGTAGCATGAGGTACTGCATCAATCAACATTCGCAACATGCTTGAAACTAGCTTGGATGCGTCTTCGATTGCATTGTTCTCGATTATATACTTCATTTGTTGCAAGTTACCACACGCAAGTAAAGAGCTTGCCATGTGATCAAGTGAAACGAAATTGCTTCTGGCGTATTCGAACTTGTGTTGTTGCAATGAATCCAAAAACCTAACAAATGACAACGACTCAATCACTTGAGGCGAGTTGGATGGATAGTCTCTGCTTAAAATGTCGCTGGCTTTGACGCCAGACTTTAGCTCGTGTTTTATTTGTAATTCAACAAGTTTGGTATTGTCAGGAGCGACTTGCAAAGTTTCCACCAACTTGGAGAAACCACGTGGGTTAGTCTCCAATTCAGCCTCAAGTTCAAACATCTTTAGTTCTTCGGATTTGTCGTGTACAAGTTTGCTGCATTTCTTAATTTCCTCATAGTATCCATGATGCTTCAAATAGTTGAAATATGCAGTCACCCACTCAACATCTGAATTGTTCAGATAGATCAATTCGAAATTAAACTCACTAATGCTAGATCCAACACTGGATTGAAACAACCTGGTCAACAATTTGGTGAAGAAGATGTTTTCACGCACCAAAAACGCAAGTACTTCTCCATTCACGTGTTGATCATTGTAAGCTATCAATCTGTCAAGTAAAAATAGCTTACTCTTGTCCTCGCGCCCCGTCATCCACATTCTGTCCAACATTGATGCAACATCAATCCTTGGCAAATATTCATTGACGAACTTGTAATTCAAAAGCGCGTTCCAAGTTTTTACATCAAAGGTGTAACCTTGACCAAACAATTCAATAAAAGCTGCAACTCCCTTTTCATAGTTGATATTCAACAAGTAACTCAAATCCTGGTCGATTGAAAGTTTGACTGACTCAGTGGCACCTTCACCTACCAAATTCAAGTATTGACAAGCTCTATCAATAGCTGGAGTGGAACATCCATTCAAATTGGCGACCACTTTTGTGAAATGGGTTTTCAAAGCGTTCTTTAGTTCGACAATATCATTGGTCAATTCGAGATAGTGATTGCCTGGATCTTCAAATTGATTGATCAAATGAGCTTCAAAGTCAGCAACCTTGAGTGAGATATCCGGGTCTGCACCTGCATATTGCAACAAGTGACGTGCAATAACATTGAGCCCATAGAGATTGTCCGATTGGAGATCAAATGACTCAACACATTTGATTGGTATTGGTGAATTCATAAGCAACTGTACATTGTAGTTGGAAATACTGGCTAATGCCATATCATGACCAGCGAGTTGACTAGGAACTGAAATTGTCAAATATTGGACAAACTCGGACACAAAGTCATTGAGATTCGTCGAGGTTTGATAATGCTTTGCTTGTATCAGTAACAACAGATGAAGTAGTCCTAGGTAATATTGATTGAAATATTCACCTTGTGATCTGTTATTGACAACTCCGTTATTCAAGTAGTCCAAGACCATACGCAAAACCTGGGAATCGCCAATCAAGTGTTCTTTCAACATGATTTCCTTCACCAATTGGAAAACCCTCTCGTGGTCACCTTTACAAATAGCAAGACCAAGGAGAACATCTCGACATGACAATCCATTTGTATCCTTCATCATGTCTATGGTGGAAGTTGACTGAAAATCTTTTCTCAATGCAACACGGTTGTACAACGCCCACATGTCATCGTACCTGTCGGGAAACTCCTGTAACTTGACAATGATGAAATTGTAAAACCAAATGGGCAATTCAGGCAAGTACGGTACGTGTTGAAATTTCTTCAATAGTTCCAAAGAATCCACCGCATTAGTCTTGACTGCATATGCTTTTAAAAAAGCGGCAATCAAACAGCTCACTTTTGCCTTAGATGGACGATTGGAAAATTGTAATGACTCTTTGTAATCCATTAATATGTTGTCCAATAATTGACTAGCTGAACTCAACTGGCTGTTGTAAACTAAAGCATTTATCAACGATTGATACACCGCATACTCGTCGATATTGTCTAGTTTACTGATCTTCTTGTACGTTTCTCCAATGATGGTGTATGCTTGTTTCTCGTCATAGGATTCTAACTGGCTCAAAAATGAGGAAAGTTCCAACACGTTGAGACAATAAGCAGGCTCATCACAATCTACTTTGTCCAACATTTGCACAAAAGATCCCACAATCAGTTCGCTGACAAGACCAGGATACAACTTTGATAATTTGACAACCTTATCAAATACACTCTTGAACAGCACATATTTCGAAGAGGATTCCACCAATTCAAATGCAATTTGGGCAAACTCTTTGGATTTCGTGGATATTTCGTTAAACTCGATGTAGTTTTCGCATTGCACAAGTGAACACTTCAAAGTACTATCCAACATTGCATTGACAACTAAATTGTAAGTTTCATTATCAGGTTTCAAGTTTGCATAAAGAATATCCTGATACACTGTAAGCAAATTGGTCAACTTTCTCTCAATGGCACCGATTTCGACTTCATTATCAATAAACCTGTCAATGATGGATTTCAAGACCATGTTGTATAGCTCCACGCTAGGCAAAGTTAGCCCATTACGCTTGATAGACTGATACAAGGGATATATCATGTCAAGGTCTTTCTTATCTCCATAATTCTCAAAAGCGTTGGTTATATTGGCGATTTGTGACTCCAAGAAACCGTTTTCGAATGAATCCTCCACTCCAACTTTCGTTGGCGACTTCTGTGACGTCTTGGTTAATTGTTGGAAAAGTGTTTGAGAAACTGTAGTGAATGACCTCCTTGAAAGACCAATGGAGAACACATCACCATTTGTGCGGGAATCAGTCAATCTAGAAGATGACAAACTTGACGAATGAAAGCTTGCACCTGCGTTGATGAAATACCCGGCGGGTTTGACGTAACACGATGATGTTAGTCTATACGTGGCGGTCTTTACATTCTCCAAGCCAATTTGAGTATCCTTTATGGCTTTGGAAATTATAAATCTAGCTGCTATCCCAAGGAGCAAAAGCTTAACATGGAATAGTCCTCTATAATGTTTATGTGATCTGTGATTCCATCTGTGCCTATGACCACCACCACACTTTGACCAATGATGATGATGATGATGATGATGTTTGCACATATTCATAAACACACACTGTTTGAACTTTGTCCTATCACCCCGCTCCATTTGCTTGATCATGTAACGTCTGATATAATTTTCATATGCCCGTTGACGGTCTTTTCGTTCACATTCGTGATTGTACATAGAGTAGTAGACTCCATAATGACCATCTGCTATACCGGGGAACGTAGTCGATTGACTTGTGGATCCGGTCTCTGCTCTCGACCACCACCGAGTTTTATGAAAAAATTCATGACGTTTCAGTAACCCTTGGTAGTAGTAACTAGTGTTTAGATAAGGGAACGATGCTTGAAAGAATGGTTGACGATGACGATTGGAGTAATGAATTCTAGCATGACGAAGTCTAGTTGATATTCTAGCAAGCCGTATAAAAGAAGGGAGCACCATTGTTCCATGTGTCTATAGTGTATTGTATGCAAGTGAATAGTTGTTGATATTGTCTATATTGATGTGTCTGATGACATAAAGAATATGTTTCTAGTGCTCAGTAGTAGTCTCTATTGATCGATCTATGATCTCTTTAGTAATTCCGGAATAGTTTAAATACACCTTTGGATGAAATTCCCTTCTTTTTCTTCTTTCTGCTTGTTATGCGTTTGATATTAATTTGATAGTCTATGATAGGTTTAAATCTTGTAGACACAGGACGCAAAAAGAACAACAAAATTTTTCTCTTCAGAATCGGCCCTGCATATAGGAGCTGAACGGACGGAGTTAGGAAGAAACCGTTGACAACGGTCTACTGACGATGGTAGAGACAGCGATGGAGAAGAGAGTAATGATGACAGTACAATCTGTCCCGTCGCTAAATAGTTCTATTCGTGAGCGCAGAAGACAGAAAGAGTGAAAGGGAAGAATGATTAAGCTTTTGCGATCGCTTACCTTTTCTGTAAGACATTTGAATACTGATAAATATCCGATCCACCTTTCGTTGCAGTACTCCACAACTACTTTTATGCCCAACGTCAGTGCAATGTATACCCACGTAAGCGTAGCTTTAACTTCATTTCATTGATAAACAACTACTCAATGCTCTATTAATGACAATTCTAATGCACGTTTCAATTCCTCGTCAACCTCACTGTCTTCTTCAACTGGATTACCAGTCTCCACTGGCAATTCCGAAGTGTAAGCATCAGCTCTTGAAAGCTCCAAAGCTAAGTTGAGGTCCTGAGCAGTATCACTGTTGCCATCTGGTGCCACGTCTATTTGACTTAGCCTGTTAATATATATATTTCCATAAATTCGATTAATTTTGGAGTCAATGAAAATATTCTATTGGTGTAGTTTTCTGGGAAATTGACTTCAAACTCTCGTACAGGGTCCAACGATTGCCCTTCTACCAAGGTGCATTGCAAATGTTTAAGTTTTGGTGAGGTTTTCAACGCCGATAAAAGGGTGAGCCCAGCTGGACCCCCACCAATTATCACCACGTCCTGAAACTTTGCCGCAGATCTAGTGGCCAAGGTCCTAATGAAGTTCATTCTTTTTGGCCTTGAAAAGTTGAACACCCGAGAGAATAAGCCTAAATGGAAGAAAGAGAAGTCACATCATATTTTTGTGATAGTACGCTCCTTGCATTAAACAAAATTTACACCTATACGCTGAACTAAGCTTTTGGAAAGTTCTCCAAACTAACCTTTCCCGTTTCGATCCAATAGGGACCCATCAACTTGTCCTTTTCTTCAAACAAATACTTATAAGATGTCTTTATAGTACCATCACTAACACCTGTCTTATCAGATATCTTTGATGGTGGCAACTCGACGCCAAATACCAAAGATGCCATGTATATAACTGTAGCTGCAATTGTCGTGGGCGATCTTCCAGCCAACACACCAACGTCTTTGCTCCTTCTAGCAATATACTCAGCTCCATTCGTCACTTGTGAACTTAATCCAAGATGTGAACAGAATCTTCTAATCAAATCTTCAGCTGAAGTTTGAGTAGTTTGAATATTGTCTTGGCTGTAGTATGCAGCTGACTGCGGATTGGCTTCATTTTTCTCACGTATGATGTTATTCATGATGCAGAACACTTTCCAAAACCCCTTTTTAGGTACATTGGTCAATGCCCAAATTTCTTTAAAAGTACGAGCAACTTTGGCTTTACGACAACCAATGAAAATCGACGCTGCCATGATTGACTCTTGAGACTTTCCCCGCAAACGCTTTTCATCGTAGACCATTTTATACACTTCTTTAGCCCCATCCTGGACAATCTTTGGCAACTGATAACCATCACACATTTGAGAGATCTTGGCATATGCTGCCGCTAAAGCATTATCCTTCTTATCCACCAAAGATTTGGATTGTGCTCTATTCAACTCTCTCCCTGCCTTGAAATTATCAGGGACGTACGAAATCATTGTCGATAAATCCTCCGTGTCCAAAAGTGGATTACCTGCATCACCAACACGAGATGGATCGTCCCCATTCTGGTCGTCATTGCTAAAGGTTCTCCATTCCGATCTGGTATCGACTACTCTATCACTCAACACTAACCCGCAGCTACCGCACACAATGTCGCCTTCACTGAACCTTTCAATCTAGTCAGGAGGGAAGATCTTACATTCAGGACATGTCAAGGTGACGTTCAAGTTCGGTCCAATATACTCTTGGGCATCTTGATTGGGCTTGGTTGTGGTTTGAGCAGTTGCTATCGATGACATAGACGATTAGTATTCTCCTACAGTAATGATTTGCTGATTTATTGTGATCACGAACTAACGGGACAATAAATGTTAATCTGAGAACGATGAAATGAAGAAGTCTTAACGCACTGCAGTACCGTTCCAATATGATTGACAACGGTGATGGGGAAGCAGAAGGGTAATGATTCCTAGAGGGGAGAATAAAGAAGTGGATTACAATTAGTAATTCCATGTTTCTTTTTTTTTTATAAAAGGTGAAAATTTGAATAGAATAGTCGTGTAAAGGGGCCACATTTTTGTAGTATTGTTACCTAAGTCATGTAAAAGGGTCAATTAGGACAAGCTTCGATCAGATTCTAGTTTAAACCAAAATACTCGTTAGGATACGAAGCACTGGTAAAATTAGGTCTTGAAGGGGGAAAGAGGGCAAACCGAATCTGAGGTTGTATATATATATTGAAAAACGGATACAAATCTCACAAATACCACGAGAGCAATACAGAAAATATACAATTTGGAAGCAACAGTAGACAACAGTCCACATGTAGTATCATAAAAGTGAAGAAGAGGGCACTGATGACAATATAATCTATCTTTTTGTAAGTAAGCATGTTTGGCAAAAAAAAAGAAGAAAAAGTGGGAAAGGGAAGACTGATTAAGTTTTCCCTTTCACTCTTTCTCTGTAAGACATTTGAATACTGATAAATATCCGATCCACCTTTCGTTGCAGTACT
>OGTJ01000213.1_pt1 | contig 22234 bp, 10 predicted proteins | sample 1574611 | NCBI WGS metagenome assembly OGTJ01 (sample SAMN03295858, study PRJEB24534) | human gut metagenome | isolation source: fecal sample 1 from infant 9 | host: Homo sapiens | place: USA: Pittsburgh, PA | collected 2014-07
ATGCCAATTTTGGTCTGTTCCAATTCTTTGGGTCGGAAACTGCGAATCCTTGAAATGTGTCTGGTACTGCTTTGGTCATTGTCAAATTTTAGGGTTTTGCTTGTTGGAGGAACTACCTCAAATGGATCAAATAGCGAACGAAATGGGCTTGTATTTATATGCATTGTGAACGAATTTTCACTCAATGAGTGGCAATGATTCACACTCATTGTGTCAGAATTGACATTTGTTTACACAAAGACGAAACTTTGAAAGAGTATATTTTCAGAAAATAAGCTAAATCGGATCCGAGGAATTTACTTTCAATAAACGAAGCAGGTCCTCGAGGTTCTATTGTCCATCAATCCCATTTGTTAATTTAATCTTATCGCGAGAAGCCCGGACTCCAAAAATCTTATCTTTGGTTTGAAGCTGGATCGGTTTAAATATTTATTGCTTCGCATTGAATTAACTAATTTGGAAATGATATGCGTGGATAATAACGAGGATGCACGTGCATCGGGAAAAGCTTTTGATTACCCCTGACGCATATTATACTTTCGACATGAAAAGTACACCTGGCTATGTCGTCCATGGGCTCAACTTTTTATTGGGGCCCTGTCTCTCAGAATGTTCCTGTAGCCACTATCAAACCGACAGCCGAACTTATCTTTTCACTACAGAATAAGCAAACGATGGTTTTGTTAAAGTTTGTCTTATTTAACGTCATCATATATCCTCTATCTTCAAAATATGCACCGTTTCAAGTCTATACGAGACATTGGTACATAATCGATAACAGCTACAATCACACCCAACGTAGAATTTCTTCTTTCAGATGTTCGGTTTTAGTCGCTTCTTCTTCGTCACTCGCCATCAGCCTTCTTCTCAGGAGAGCTTTCTTCCTCCACTTTTTCAGGGTCGATTTCACGAACTGAACATATTTTCCTCTTGTCGTCTCTCAATTGCAAATACGCAATTGTACCAACAACAAATATAGTAGCTGCGGCCGAGCTGATAAGTGCGATCGCACCGTTGCGAAACCTAGGCGCTGTATCTGCTGCAAAAAACACAATCGACCACCACGAATTCATCGTGTTCCCCATCATATTCATCGAACTAATCACAATAGCCCGTTCTTGTAAATCATCCGCACATACAACATTTGCCCAACTAAAAGAAATGGTCTGAGCAGCATATGAAACACCATCCAAGTACTGGGCAACAAAAACAAACCCTTTTGTAAACGGTCTCGTGATCTGAAGGATTGGTGATATCAACACAAGAACCGCAATAGCCATCGATGCATGCCAATGCTGCTTTCCATTACCCACGTTTTTCACATAGTAAGCTGCTGCCCCCGTAGACAAAGCACCGACAGCAAATACACCCATAGGGAAATGATTACGATCTGCGATAGGGTAATCATAATATTGCAACCAAATTGCAAAAACACTATTTGTTGCAAATGATTCATTTATGGCACCAACAATCCACAACATGCCAAATAAGTACCAGTGCCAACTTCCAAAAACACGAGCAAAAACATCCCATCCAAACTTGTAATGTTTCGGTTTGACCAATCTTTCCAAAGCCATTGCATGCTCCTCCTCGGTAAAATAGAATGGCCTTCCAATGTCGGGTGCATCCGGGAAAAAGATGAATCCGTAAATAACAATAGGGAAGCTGCACATAAAATCCATTATAAACAAAACCCTCCAACTTGCTAACCCGTGCCACCCGTTCATGTGCTCATGAATAGCTGCTTGAAGAACACCCGAAAAGATCTGGCCTATCAAACCACTTGATGTAAAGACAAATGTACGAAGCACCAAGTCTCTACTATTAGTATAATATGACCCCAAGATCAAATGCACACCACCAAATATACAACTCTCAAACATTCCTTGAATAAATCTGATGACGCAAATTTGCCAAAAATAGTTTACTTTGTATGTCCCTAACGTGAGAAGGGACCAAGCGCTTGCACAGAATGTCAACCAGTAGCGTGGTCTAATTTTCAACAAAATCAAGTTGTGCGGAATCATGGTAAGGATATAGCCAATGTAGAAAATGGTGTTGATGACGTTGAAGTCTTTACCACTCAAGTTTAACTCCTCCCTCATACCAGACACATAAGCATTAGCGATATTAGCACGGTCAAGGTAATTGACCCAATAAAGAAGACACACATATGTGAGCACAAACGTGTCAAGCTTGAACAAATATCGTCTCTCTTTGGGATCAGATGGTGGAACTCCCCAAAGTACATTACGAATTGTGGTGAGGGGTTTTATGATGAGCTGCTTCATTACAGTAGTTAGTGAGTTTGATACAGCCAACTTGAGCAGGCTCATGCCACTGGCAGAAACTATTCATCCAGTTTTATATCCCGACCATCCCCTTTGTTGTCTGTGAAGCGTCGCTTGAATCACCGTATGTAATTCAAGTGTTTCGCAATAATAATGAGCCGCTCTTCATCTGTGCTTGTCAATATGAGTTCCAGTCGTAAGCGAATCCCAAGACCCAACCCTGATTCGGGAACTAAGCGCTCTGTTTGGGCTTCTTGCAATTGTTGAACTTTGATTATTATTTTCTGCATTTATAGCAAATATAATACAACCCACATGTCAATTTCACAAGCCCCCAATTCAATTGTATCAATATGTGAACCCAAAGAGGCACTTGGCGCAGTCAGATTGAATCAATCTCTCATTTTGATAGAGAAAAGAGCGTTTATTTATGTTTCTCTTTCTTTCACAACTAACTGTACACACCACGTATACTGCATGCGTTGGTGCGCTTCCACCGGAATAATATGCGGTTAATTTTCATGAATCTAAAATACACACTAAATGAGATCGCCACAACAAAGATTGATGCATCAGCAGCATCTAAAATCGTGGCAAGGTAATATGGTTCCTCCTCCCTGCACTTTCGCCAACCATTGGTATGGGCAGCGAGACAATTTCATTGTGACTTCCCACCCCTCGTGTTTACCATGGGAAGAACATTTTCTCCATTGATTCCTCATACGATCCATATGCGTTAGCTAACATTCAACAGGATGGGTGCTCGTTGCTGACACTCATAGAACATTCCAATCAAGTGTTTTTCCACCTATAATGTAATCAAGTATGCTAAACTCGAATCCCAAGAAATAATCTTTCGTCTCTTGCTTTACCCCAGGATAGAAGTATAAATTATTTAAACGCTGAGTATGGACACAACCTTCCACTGGTTTTCCACCGTTGAACAAGTTTTCAATCCATGTCCAAGCAGCAGCAGCACCAACAATTTGCTGTCCAACATGGGCAGTTAATAAATCTTCCGCAAACTCCAATGATTTAATTCCCCAAGAACACCATCGATTGAATATGTGACGGGGACCAGTTATTGGTACAATCTCATCAAATAAGCCGTGGTAGAGGAACATTGGAATTTGCGGTAAAAAAGTTTGATTCAAGTGGCAAACGCAATTCTCTTCGATGATTTTCCCAATGGTTTCATCATGAAGCAAGTCAAATCCACGAGGAAACGTGCGGTTGCTTCCCAGAAAGAAGCTTCGAAATCGAAAAAAGTTTAAACCGCCAGCAAAGCAACGTTCGGAACCTTGATTGAAAAAGTCCATGTGTTGAGGATCAAGGTTGTCATGCACAACTTGTCTAAACTCTTGATACTCGTTAGAGAGCCCATGAAGAGCCAAAGGAATCAACCCAGCAAAAATGCCACCATCAGTAATCTCCGCAGTGGCTGTTATATTCGTAACAAAGCCTCCCAATGCACAACCCAACAAGTGTTGTTTCAACTCTGGTGCATATGTGGGTTGTAAGCTAGCGGCCCAACTAGAGGCAATACTTCCTCCTGAATACCCCCATAAGACAACTTTTGCCAGAGGGTGAATACCTGAGATGCTTTGTGACCGTATTGCTGCTCTTACACCATCTAAAACTGCATAACCCAGCTGTCGGCCGGCAACAAAGCTGGAATTGAAACCCTCATAATCTGAACTTATTATATAATATCCTTGCTTCAATGCAGGTACTAGGAACCTCATATCTAGCTGAGACGCGATTGTTGATAATGGTGCTCCGAATTGAAACCCATAACTAGGACTGCAATTGATATTTGCAGAATCTTGAAATGTTTGGTAGGATAAAACTTTTGACGGTTGAGAATTGAATGGTTCCATAACAGTCATGACAATGGCGGTGGGCTCGCCAAATGAGTTTTGCGAGCGATACAAGATCTGCCAAGAACTTTTCAACTCAAAAGTGAAGCATATATTGACAAGTTTGTTGGGTGTTGGCCTAAATTTGAGTATTGTTCCCAATGGGAGAGATTCATAGTTAGCCGGGGCTAAGTAGAATGGATCCTGACCCGGAGGGATTAATGGAATTTGCAATGCATAAAGAGTGGTAGATAAAACGACAAAAATAATTCTTGTCCACATTGATGCGAAATGTACAAAGATTTACCTACCGACAATACCGGATGTGAAATCAATATATAACACCACATGCAAAAACAATAGTATGGGCGACATTGATGGAATTGTGGGGAAGATGCTTTTTTGCGCATTGGTTGTTGATTCCTAAAGTTGCGAAAGCTAGATTTGATAGATCATTTGTGAAAATTCCCTTATTCCTTCCGTTGATTAAGTAAATCAAGGAACAATTACAGCACTAATGATGTATGTATTGATTTAGAGCCTATTAATAAAGAGCAATAGCCGCTCATCACTTTTTACCTTTCTTTTTCTTCTTTTTGTTACTACTACTCAGTGGAGTATGCGATGTAGGTACAGGTGATGACGATTCAACTGCACCTTGATGCCCTCCACCCAATTTCTTTTTATCCTTCTTTGTTGGTTTGTAGTAGCTTCTCAATTTCAAAGGCAACCACCGCTCCTCGTCTAATTTGAATTCATCTTCTGGTTTAACTACCTTATCTTTACCAAATTTTGGAGCACGCTTCTTTTTTGTGACCTTACTTGATTTTTTAGCCACTGTTTGAATTGGTTTGCTTTTGGTTGGTATCAATTCGTCCAAGTTGATGGATAATATGTCTTTGATAGATTCAGATGATTCTAATTCCGAAATAGGCATCAAGTTGTCGTTTGAGTTTGTCAAAAGGGAATTTATCAAATCATCATCAGGTCTCCAACTGTGTAGATACTCCAACAATTGTCTCGAATTGTCATTATCAAAACTAAAGTTTTTCATTGCAATGATTTTAGCAGCGTTGTAGTAGTTTTCATCCTTGAAAGCATCCTCTGCTGTATACAACAACTTCTCAGTCAAAGTTGTAAGTAGAGACTTTAATTTGTTGGTATTGTGGGTAGCTTCGTAAACTTGTATAAGGGTTCCTACGATTCCTGGGGAAAATTTCGGTTGATCTTGAGATTGCTTGGCAAGAGTTTCCAAAAAGGGCAAACTTTGTTCAAAGGTGCCAACTTGGGAGTTGATGTGGACCAAAAGCAACACTGCGGCTTCTTTGAGATCAGGTCTGATATCCTGCTGAATATACCGTACCAATTTTCTACCCACAAGCTTGTTGTTTTTAGCTTCCGTAAGGTTTCTGTAACTAATATCGTTTTTTGATAACGCGTTGTACGCAGCCGAGACCAATCCAAGCTTCAGAATAGGCCCAGAATTTAATAAGTTTGTTGTCAATGTACCGGTGGCAAACCTCAAAACCAAGCTGTTTTTCAAAACTGATTCCAATTGAAGCAAGGTGATCTTTTGCTTTACTTGTTGTATGATCTCATAATAGTTCAACTGTCTTTCAATCAAATTCGCATTATCTATTGGCTTTTCCGATTGAATGTTGTTCTTTAAAATTAACTTGAGTAATGAATCATTAACACTGTCAATGTTGATGCCAGACAATATTTCATCACTTTTTGCAACATCATTTTGCAACTGATGCACATAAGCAATTGTTAAATTGATAGGAAGTAGTTCAGTTTCAACGTCTTCATCGGTTAAATTGTTTTCAGAACACACTTTGTGAGCCTGTTGCAATAATTGCAAGGCCTTGTGGTTGTTTGCTTTAGCTATTTCGATGATGGCTTCATTGAACAACATATCATAGTTGGATTGGTCTAACTCCGTGCTGGATCCTGACACTGCTACCTCACCAGTCTCAAAAATCAACTGTGAGATAATTGCTTGTTCGTTGACCAACAAGTCACTTTTATCAGCTGACTCACTGATCAACTCTTTATACAAATTTAAGGCTTTTTTATAGTCGCCAATTTTGTAATAAGTTTGCGCTAAAACATGTTTCAATCCTGTTTGCACTTGCTTGGATTCAAGTTTTGGTTGATACCTCTCATAGAGTTGCAAGATTTCTTTTGATTTACCAATCTTGTAGTAGACATACGTGATCTCCAAAACCAATGACTCAACAAGCTTTTCAGGAACCTTGGCGATGATTTTGTTGGCTTGTTCGTACAGATCCAAATTTATCAATGCAACAAGGCAATTCTTGAACGATTGCAAATCATTAAACTTTTTGACTTTCGATAAGTACTCATAGGACACTTGATAGATATGTTTGAATTCGGATGGCGAAGAGTCACCAGTGACTTTCAAGCTTTTGAAAGCGTCGGCAATTGACTTACTCATATCGAGTGTATTTGTTGTTCAACACAATCTTCGCCGTTCTTTTTTTTTTTCGAAATTTTTTTTTTCAAGACTTTTTTTCAATCAACATCGAGAGAAAGAGGATCACGAAGAACTCTACAGAAGTACTTCATCTCGTGCCCCCCTTTACACCCTCAAAATGCTCAGATCTCATGTTAAGTTGGCTTACATGCCAACAAGGCTCCTATCACAAACCTATAGAGTCCCATTCCAAGCGAGAAATTCTATATTAGACAAGCAGCACAGATTAGAACAGGATACAGTTGAATCACCTACACAATTGGCTCAAGAGTCTCATTTGCCGGTAGTGGAACAAGACTTAAAAATCAAGCCACGTCAACCCAAAGCCAAGGCACCTTTCTTATCAAAAGCAGAAGATGATCCAAACAACGCAAGGCTATCCTCATTCAAGGAAAAAATTGGTCAATGGATTGTTTCTACTTTTTCCGTTGATATGGATAAATCAAGAAGTGGTCCAGTTGCCGGTGGGATCTATTTTGGTGAGTGTAAAAGACAAGCTCTAGTGTATCCTAATGAACCAATGAGTGACACAGCTAAATTCTATTACCAGACTTTGGGGTTGCCCATGTCATTTTCGCAACAAGTACAAATAACTATTTTACATTATTGGATTCTTTCAGTTAGAATGAGGGCTCTACCTTTCAAATATGCCAAACAGTATCAACAAAAACTAGTTGATCGTATATTTGAAGATTTGCTGTCGAGAATGACTACTGAATTGGGTATAAAATCGGGAAGGATTATTGAAGGGTACTTAAAAGATTATCATACGCAAATGTTGGGAAGTGTTTTGAGTTACGATGAAGGGTTAATGACTGATGATATCACGTTAGCCGCTGCATTGTGGAGGAATGTGTTTAATGCCAATGACAATGTTGATATAAGGCATGTTGAGGCGTTGTTGGTGTACGTGAGATCACAATTGTACGTGTTGAACAAAATGACTGATAGGGCATTTGGATTCGGCAAGTTCAAATTTGTACCACCAGATCAAGTTGTGCAGCCGATTTCCAAACAGCAAGAGGAGTTGATCAAACAAAAGACGAAGGAAGAGTTTGCTGGTATGACATTACCATCTCAAAAATCAGTATTATCAATGGATGAATAGATCAATGTTCCTATTTCTTTTTTTTTATAAAGCCATGTACATAGAAACTATAACAGACTTATAACCTACTATTTTCTACTGTCCAATCATTACCTTTGATACCTCTGATCATGACATGCATTACAGCACAATCTTTTCCTTCGATTCCTGATTTATTACCCAATACAATCCTATCCACCAAATGGAAACCAAACCGTTCATAAATAGGGATATTGACCGGTGATGAGCTTTCCAAATAAGTCAATGCACCACCATTGCAATCAATATAATTGTTGAACATGAAGTCAAATAGTTTTCGTAAATTTCCTTTTCCACGAGCAGCAGCAGTTGAACCAACATAAACCAATGTATAAACTTCTTTACCTTTGAATCGTTTGTCAGTACCGGTAATTCTGTCATATGTATCATGCAACAGTGGCATCAACTGTTGGAAAATTTTATCTCTGCCGTCAATGCCAAATAAATTCCATACTTTATCATAACCCGATTCCATCAAATGACTAAATGATTCCAAACCTTGTTTGGCGCTAGTTGGGGTTGCCCAAATGCTTACTGTTTCAAACAGCAGTGGTGTCTCTCCTTGACCAAAAACCACGCCTTTGGTTATGTGTTGTCGTAAATAAGCTTCGAATAGAGCCAATTCACACAGTTTACGTCTAGATGCATCTTTGACGTGGGATACCAAATAATTCGATAACGGATCCTCCTTAAAGGCATCTAACAAAGCTGAGGCTGCCTTGGGAACATCAGCGTACGTTAGTTGACGAATCATTGATGATGATGAATTCTGTGATCTTGAAGGCACTAAACTAGATTTGATTGTCGTTGTGGACATATTACTCGTGGTTGAAAATATGGGGTTTGAACCTTCATTAAAACACTGAGACAAATAGAGCTGTGGGATGGCGTCTGTTTATATACCATGATCGGTAACTAGTTTCATGTCACTCAATTTTTTTTAGAAGAGCATATACATATGCGCATTTGGTGTGTTGCAAATGGGAAAAATCAAACAAGAAGCGCATCTAACAATTGCCAGATTGGGGACATCACTGCTCCACTTTTAAAACAATACACTTTCCCCTTCAAATTCTAATACATTGTATCATCACATATGTAAAACCGGCTTTATCCGCTTAAAGCGGTGATTGGCGCATTATGACAGGATGTAATGTCATTGCCAGTGTAAAGTGAAAACACCAACTGTAATAAAAGATAGTTATCAGTGACAGCTCGTTGCATAACATGGCCACTGTCGCGGATTATATTTTCACGACAAACGCATTTTGTAAATCATTGCCGCAGAGTTGAACAAAACAAAACCACTAACTCAATAAAGCTCTTCCCAAGCGTCCCCATCTCTCTCCACGTCGAATTTCCAAACATGTTTAGTTCCCTTCTACCGCGTCCCAAACACTCGAATTACAACCCCGACCTCCACTACAGAACATCATCGCACTCTAATCATCAGATCAATAATACAGATACCACTCAAGTCATTATTCACCCCAGCACTGTTACTACAATAGACTCCATACGCGATATCATCACCACCTCCACTACAACTTACGATGCTACGATTCCACTTAAAGTTAGCTTCCCCAACTTGAATCATAACTTTCCTCGACCACCTCCTGATGTCGCCGTAATTGCCGAAACACGAGCCATATTTGCGGCATTACTTGAGGCTAAACTAGGCACGCAAAAGAAGGATCAAACTACATATATGAACTATAAAGATACCACCACTACACATGAGGTAGAAGGAGACAATAACGCTGTGAAAACCGTCCCTGCCGCCTTCGCTGCCGATGCTACTGATGAGGATCACGGCAAGGTTATCAAGATAGAAACGATGCAAGAAGACCCCTTACTTCCACCAAAACACAAACTTCGCAAGAATCGTCATGAACGGCACGATCAAGAACAAGAAGTTGGGCCGATTTTGAAGCCATCTGCCAAAGTGACCAAAGAAGACCGTCAGAAATGGAACATACCAGCAGCCATTTCCAATTGGAAGAATAACTCTGGGTTTACTATTGCATTGGATAAACGAGTCATTGGTGTAGGCGGAGGTGGAGCTTCTGTCTCTGGTGATGGTGGTGGCGATGGCGATGGCAATGCTGCTTCTGCCGAGTTGTTGAATGTGGAAAAGTTTAGCGCTTTGAATCAAGCTTTGAATACGGCTGAGGTTCAAGCTAGACAAGATATCACGCGTCGTAATGAGCTTCGTCAGCAATTGGAATTGAATGAAAAACGACAACGTGAAGAAAAGATTCGAGAGATTGCCAATAGGAATAAGCGAAGAAGATACTAAAGGCAAGCCATCTAGAAAACTTTTAAAGGATCAAATATATCGTAACAATGCATATAGTCTCTACTTACGTTTTGATTTCTTTGCTCTATCACCACCTTCGAATATGGATTTACCAAACAGATCTAAAGCCTTTGAATTAACCCATTCACAAACTCGACTAACTTTAACCTCTCGTCTACTTTCAACAACCTCTTGATTCAATTCATTAATCTTGTTTTTGATATCTTGTACATCACCGTGTTGAACCACATCTTCAACTGTGTTCAATCTTGGTTTTTTGCGGACTTGGGGACTAGCTGCTCTTCGTGACCTTGACCTTCTTTTTGATCCAATGGAGAGTGAGTCATCAGTATCCAAATCCATGGAATCATTATCACCGGATTCCAAATTCTCTTTTTCACGTTCAAATTCACGTCCTTGTTGAATGGCCACTAATTTATTTTGCAATTTTTTGATATCATCCAGTAATGTTTGTTCCTCAGGTGTTGGGTTACCATTGAGGTAAAGTGCCTTTTGTCTAGCTTCCATACTTGAAGTGATTGCATCTTTCACTAATAAAAGTTCTTTACGCAACGCTGATTCTCGCCTACCCCATGGATTTAACCACGACATTAGTTTATTGATATCTTCTGGTTCATCATAATATCTCCATGATGAACTGTTCAAGATTGGGGCATGGTACTCTTCAATAAATTTGCGCTGAATATGACTAATCTCGTCAAGTGGTACTTGTAATGACCCTTCTTGATCAACAAGAAGTTTGCCATTAGTGGAATGAATTTCGTTATCGGTGAACTTTAATTGGTAAAGTTGTTCAACTGATTGTTTCAATGCAGGTGACAAGTGTATGAAATTCATTTGCTTGATTTGATTCTTTTTCTTGGTTCCTTCTTCGGATGTATCAGCTTCTGCTTTGGTTTGATCATTCGCGGGCTCATCGTTGGGGTCTATTTTGATTGAGTCGTCGATAGTCTCACTTTCGTTCACAATGGCACTGTCTTTACTCATTGATTCAACAAGCTGTCTAAATTCTCCAACTTCCCTTTTAAAATTGCTAACGATATCAGTGTTACATGGTCCTTGCACCCATAATCTACCCATGAGATATGTCTCATCATGAATGTCGCCATTTTCCTCATCCTGCTCATCATCTTCATCAACTGCCTTCTTTTCACCTTCGTCTTCATCGTCTTCGTCATCCTCATTTGCAGACCCTTTATGCAAAGTAGGCATTCCATTGTTTTCAAACCACCAATAACGATTAAACAATCGATCTTTACCCAAAAGCTTAATTCTTTGACAATCAAACTCATTCAACTTTTGCTCTAGAATTTTTTTATTCTCTTTGATTTCGTTGAGTTTTAACAAGGCTGCTTTTCGGAGTTCACATTGTTCAGCAAATTCAGAATGAGCAGATGCATACTCGCGTTCTCTTTCTGACATCTCAATACATTTTTGTAAATCCAAGCCAAGTGGCAATTGCTTACCTAGTTGACCATTGGCTGTAGTAGTTGACGCCGGTGTCTCGGCTCTTTGCTCATCTTTGAGTTCTTGAGACGAGTCAACACTTGGTGGTAAAGCATCAACAATGTATTGTTGTGCTTTAATGGCAACTTCCATGTTGGTCTTGTGTTCTTTAATATTTTCCAATCTTGTGCGTCTTAAACTTGTCTGCTGTTCCAAACTCTCTTCAATATAGTTTCTCACTAACGGACTAGTCACGAGTAAATCAGTCAATATACACAAAGCATAAAGCTTCAAGTTAATATCAAGATGTTCATAAAAGTTTGTCCTCAAGGCAGAAGCAGAAACCGGTCCACCTGCGGGTGCCAAGGATTCGAAAATCATTTGCACGACATGATGATACTTAGGTACATGCTCAACTAGTGATAATACACCGACTAGAATGATTTGCCAGTTCCCATCTTTAAAGTTGCGTTTTCTCAATCTGTCATGCCACGCAGTACCTCTATAATTGAGATACTCGTAGGCAGAATGATTAATTTCTTCCTCTTGCTCTTCATTAGCTCCGGGTTCCTCTGATTCACGGTTCTCCTTCTTTATTGATCCGTTGCCTTCATTTTCAACATCGCTTTGCTCATCCTCAACTTTAAGTGGCTTGTGCTCGGTTTCACTATCGGAGCCTCTATCTCCGTTCGCCTCATCTTCTGAAACATCCTTTTCTTTCTTGACTTTGACCTCAATCTCATTCTCCCCTTTCTCCCCCTCCTTCTCCTCCTCTTTCTCCTCTTCATCGTCTTCATCATCCTCCACAATGTCTTCTTCGAGTTCTTGCGGTATCGTAATGTTCAATCCGTATATTGTATCATTAGAGTCTGCTTCTTTGGCATTTTTTGCACTTGGCACCTCATTGGATACTATTTTGCACAACAACGCACAATATATCTCATCCACCATGGTTGATCTCAATTTTGGCGTGTTTAGATTGTAATTCAATGAAGTGATGAAATCGTCAAATGTAAAAGTGTCAATGTTTAATACATTGTGATACACATTCATAAATACCCACACTTGAAGTGCTTCTTGAACAGCTTTTAATGGAATCGTATGTGCTTCCTTGGTGGGAGACTCTTCTGCATTATCGTCCATCATTTCATTATCCTCATGATGCATCTCCACTGTTAACACTTTTGGTTTTGGTTTTACATTTTGAATATCAAACTTGATTGTTAAATCATCAACAATTGTCTTTTTTGTAGGTTGTTGAAACATGGCTTTTGTATGTTCATTTCCAGTTGCTTCTGCATTTTCCAACTCATTCAAAACAACAACAGGTACATGATGAACAGGGAATTTCTTTCTAAATGGCAATGTATCCACTGAAGGAGAGCTTCGTTTAACCTCTTCTTTTAGTTTCAGTTTTTTCCGTTCAAGAATACCACTTGGAGAGGCTGATCTTGTTGGTTCAGCATCATTGGGAGTTGATGGTGTGAATATTTTTGGTTTAATTTTGATCTCTTGTCTTGTATCTATTTCCGTTTTCCTCCTCTTTGGTTGAATATAAGTAGGTTCACCAGTTGGAGTTGAGCTAATATACTGACGTAAATGTTCCGGGTATGTTGTTGGAATACCGTATTGCTTTGCATAAGCTGCTTTAACCACCCATGGAGCACCAACCTTGTGTGATCTTGACATTGTTAACTTGATAAACGTCTTGATTAACCATTTGGTGAAATGATTTCTATCACGAACAATATTGTCACCCGTGACTATAGCTTGATGCTTGTCATGTGATCGTATAACAAGATATTTGGTAGGTTCTTCAGCATACTGAACTTTTTCTCGAATGACTCCACGTGATTTAAGAGTTTGATTATTAGGATCCAAACCTTTTAAAAAAATCACTTCACCAGGGAAATAGTCATTTTTAAAAGTCAGATAAACTTTGTCAATCAATTGATCCAAACGAGATATCTGATTAAATTGCAAGTATCGTAGAATATGTTCACGTAGATTTTCAGGGAAATTGCGATCAACTTCCTTACGTTCATTGGCTTCACTTTGTAATGCTTCAAAATACGTGAGACACGAGTTACCAGTAATTTCACAAACAAATTTCCTTTTGTTGTAGAAATCCATACGTTCAAGAAACTCCTCATAAGTGAGAAACCATTCCTTGGTGTTTGGGATAAACCATACTTGAGTGTTTGGGTCAGTAGGAGTAGGTGGAGGAGGTACAAATGGTACTTGTTTTCGTTTGTACAACACCATTGAGGGTGGTGAATCGAGGATTTCTGGTGCAATGCAGTTGGGAAGAGTGGTTATTGTCTATGACTTTTTTTTTTTCTCGTACTAAATCCGATTGATGATGGATTTTTGATTGATTCTATGCGTAAGCAGCGATATCAACTGTCTAATGATTCAAGGGTGATTTGAAGGGCAATACGAATGGATGATGAGTTTTTTTTTTTTTCCTTTCTCCTTTCGATTCCGGTGTGTGTGTGTGTGTGTGTGTTGTGTGTATTTTTTTTTCTGTTGTTGTTGGAAATATGCTTTTCTGTCTTGTGTGTAAAATGCGTACTGAAATTTTTGCTGCAAAAGTGTATGTACATAAGATAGGCACTAACTCCAGAGTTGTACTAATCTATGTGTATGAGACACGGAAGGTAAATAATGAGATGATACAGCAGTGGGAGAGATGATCCTCAAATGGGTGCTTTACTTATAAGATGATGGATTTATAAGCCCATAAACTGAGGGAAAAAACTTGTTCTAATTTGGTTAAAAAAGAAAAAACGTAAAAACAAAAACAAAAAATACAAACCATAACCGATGTTGTGTTACGGCAACAAGAAAGAAAGACAGAGAGAGAGAGAGAGAAAGAGAAAAAGAGAGAGAGAGAGAGAGGGAGAGAGAGACAACTGAGCGAAAAAATAAATAAATAAAAAAAAAATTAATCTGACACAAAATGAAGAAAAGACAAAACCACTCACTCACGCACATCACTAAAATTGTTTTTTCGTTCATTTTCTTCTTCTTTTAAAAATTGCAATCAAATTTCATCAATTACAATCCACAACTTATTCAACCACAACTTAACCAATATTCAACATATTCACATAGAACAAAATGTAGCAACAAACTACAAATTGGGGTAACACAACAAACTAACTTCTGCTGGTATGTATCACCTACTCTTGTACTGTAAATCCAACTTTACTTCTAAAACCTTTAAAATGTCACCGTACCAAACATCCCTATGCACAACTAGAGACAAACAAAGCACTTCAAACATTCCCCACAAAGCCCCTCAAAGAAATAAGGTCTTGAACTTCATAAACCATAAACTATAGTGTGCTTATAAAGTTGCGTATTACAACAAAAAAGTAACGAGTCAATGGTATCCCTATGCAAGGGTTCTTAGCAAAGAGAAAAACTCCTTAGGTGATCTTCTTACAATTTAGTGACTGTGTTTGTTTAGCTTTCCGAGATCGACTTAAGCCACCACATCTCCAAGGCGTTGCAAGAACTTCCTTTTCTGATCTGCTCCGTCATTTGAGAGGCAAAAATTTCCCCCCCAAAAAAAAGAGCAAAATGGTCAATTATGGGGCAATTCGGATAAACAAAATATTTTCGGAGAATGCGCGCGTCTTTGGGGCTCTTTTTTTTTTTTTTTTTTTTTTTTTTTTTCTGGGTTCATATGCACGACCAGAACACCACGGAGTTGTAGTGCCGATCACGTGATGGACTTAGTCAGTACTCACTGATTGTTAATTTACTTTTGCGTACCAATGACTTGCAAATTTGAAAACAAAGGGGCTTGCACTAACTGAAATGTCAGGAACCATCAAGCTTTGAAATAAAGCTAAGTTATCGCATGCCGCTGATCAAGATGTATCCACTTTTTGGTGAATAAATCGAGAAAGCGAATGCGTTAAAATTTATCGAAAACTTCCCCAACCCCCACCTTCTATTAGTAAAATGCATCGTAACGTCTACAAATGGAATTCCTCCTTACATGTAAATAATCGAAATATGAATAAAACGATGGAAATACAATTTGTTCTTTGTTGTAAAGGTATTTAGTAGGTATCACCTTTTTTTTTTATATTTTTTTTTTTTTTTTTTTTGTTCTTAAAAATCGGATAAACGTTATCTATTCAACTAGCGCATTGTCTTATTCCTTTTAGCGGATGGCATTTCTTTGCTGACCAAGCAATCACTCTTGATATGCCAATACACCATTGAAATTGGTATCCATGATACTCTGATATCTCATCATACTGACAAGATGCGTATCCAATATCTGGATCAACTTGACATTCAGTACAATCTTTATCAATTTGTACACATTCATGTTCCTGTGAACACCTCTTATCAATACATGTGTCCTGGTTTGATTTCCTTGTTTTCATCCGACCCAAAAGGTTCTTCTTTTGCCGCAGACCTACTACCTCATCATTCTCCTTGTGTTCTAGTGTCAACTCCTCAAGCATCTTACAATAATCTTTATTTTTATCATATACTATGCCGTCTGATAAAGTAAGGTTGTTTTTAAATTTGTCATACTCAATTTCAATATCATCATTGATCAGCACTATTACTGGTATAGGCACATTTGATCCTTTTAACCATAATCCTTTAAATTTAATATCCTTGTTTCTGTCCCTGTAAGTTACGCCATACAATTTAGTAAAACATATCAAATTATAATCAGGTACTTCCTTAATTAAACTTAAATTATAATTATTTTGTAAGAACTCACTCCCTTCAATAAATTGTAATAGCATAGTTACAAACATAATAATAACTGATAGCATCTTGATAGTCGTCACTGAACTTAGTACTTTATTTGTAAATGCCCAGCACTCAACTTAAAACAAATCAATTTGCAGTTGTTTTGTATACAACTGGCCCAATTCTAGTCTTGTATAACTAGTTTTAATATCTATACTGTCGTTTGTATAGATATAGCCGTGTATAGCTTCATTGAGATCTTCTATATTATTATTTGTATAAAATATGATTGATGTATATTAATGGATCAAGATTATTCTTCTATATACTGTGTTGATATGAATTTGACCCATTTACAATCTTTTTATCTTTATTTCAAACTAGTGCGACATAATTGTTCATACTGGTGCGACATTTGTTTTTCATATTAAAATGGCTTTTGCTTTCTCTTTGGGCGGGTTGACAGTGACTAGTAACCGTAAAAGTTTATCAGTACAAAGATGGTATTGATCATGATACTCCTCATCAACTGTGTCTTTGGCAAAAAGCAAAAAACGTTTGCAGGCGTTGAAAACAAATGACATCGAAGATCGATACCAGTAACATGTTACACAAATGAAGATTTACAAACGGTTTTGATTTATTCAACGGGGTGGTGGTTACCTCAATCATAAATTGATGGGTGAAGTGCCACTAGTCCACGTGAAAGTTCCAAAAACTACTCCTGCTTTGAACTTTGGAATTGTAGCTACATTTTGCACCACCTAAAAAACACATGAAATAGTTGAATCGGTTGAATCAGTTTTACAACGCATGCGTGAAGTGGATAAATCTCCAATGTTTAAAAAACCAGAAATTTGGTGTGTAAATGATCTTATGTGAATGTAAAGAGGCAAGAATTGGAGCCAATCAGTAAAGATCCTCTAGCAAAACTTTGGATCGTCTATTGTTTAGGGTCATAGAAATAGGGGGAAGTGGGGGCATAATCCATCAATTCATGAGTTTTATATTCACCAAATTGTTTATTGGTAATTTAAAATATTTGTAGGTTCCATTTTCCGCTGTTCTAGACTCACTTATAATTTAACACACAAAACTCAAACAATAGAGAAATTATAATTTCTGAAACAATAGGCTAAAAAGACAAAAAGCTTAAAAGTTTGTCAAAAAATAATTACCTCATTATAGACATATTGTAAACAAAACTTATACTCTACCCAAGACAGCAAGATTGGAAGGAGCCAATGGGTTCCAAAAGAGGAAGCTTTCGACTCAATCGAGGGAAGAGTTCCAACCTACTTTGTTTGAATACAAAATCACATGGGAAGTCCAAGCAAGCTAAACGGGCCAAACCAGTGAAACTGCGCCTCTTTTACTATTCATTCCAAATGTGCCTGTTCGTCAATCTTACAGTCTAAATATCTGGGGATTGGGGGTGGTAATTTTAGACAGGTCTTTCTTACCATGTCTCATAACCATTCAAATCCTGTTTCTTCGTTCTTGCCCCTCGTTGTCTAATCTCCTGTAAATATTTGCCCCACCTTTGATTTTTAACCGCTCGTTTGCAAAAAAGAAAACAAGTAGTATAGCACAAAAGCACAAAGAGACAAGACTAATGCAAAATCGGCTAAACTTGAATGATTTTGCACAGATTGACGACGATTAGCCCAATTAACCACTGACAATAGCTACGAAAAAGACAGCAACTTGTCCCGTGAGAAGGTTAGATTTACATTTCGCAAATCATTTTTTCAAAAATGTTGCCAATTGAGTATGTGCATGTACCTTAAAGGATAAAGACCTTTCTTTTTGATGTGGTACCTACAGCATTTGTTAGACGCAACTCATTTGAGTCCTACTTTGAGACGTTGCAGATCTTTCCTTGGTGGAGGGGGTTAACGCCAATATCGCTAAGGCACATAGTTTCCAACTGTTTTCATTTTCCACCAATGTATTAGGTGTAAAAAGAGGGACAATGGAAAGTTGCTTTCATAATGGTTGAGGCAAATTTGTGCATTGACATTTACCACATTGTACATCATCAAAATCGATTGTTTTATTTGTGTATTGTGTGTTTCGGTTTTAATCCATTGGATCGTACGGCCACAAAATAAACAGTGTAACGTATAGGCAAGAGCTGAAAGGAAAAGTGTTTATCACAGTGAGTAAGTGAGTAACGAACTCAACCTGTTGGCCTGCGATTCCAATTGTGTGAAGCTCACTCAACTATGCACAAGCAGATCTCAGAAGGATCGTAAAACACGAGTAAGGAAAGAAACACCGTGGACACCATTAGACCACAACCCACAATAGCAATCGTTGCAAATAATGTACCAGAGTTGGTAACGGGATTTACATGATGAAGACTTTATTGTGCCGCAAAAGGCGGTAACTTTTTAAAAGATCTGCTTTTGAACCCTAAAGATAGAAAAAAAAGACCACACTTTCGGGCCCACTTAAATTTACCATTCCTATGGCCTGTATAATCGTGGCGGTGTGGCGTATCTTTTACTATATTACGATAAAAAATTACGAGAAAAAACTCGAGTTTATCTAACCAAGTACAATTCAATCATTTTACAGTCAATTGAAGCTTTATTAAATAAATATTGAATCATGGAGAGGTTGGCGAAACTAGCTCAAACGCCAAAAGTGGGTAGAATTAGGGGGAGAGAAGAAGGCAAAGCCTCAAATGAATTGGGGTATTATCGGTTTAACAATCCCGTACTTTCTTCTCTTCTTTTCAAAACTGGACAAAAAAAAAAGCCAAAACTTTATTTCAAAAAATATGTTAAAGAATGAGAGTTATCCTAGACCCAAATTAGGCAAAGTTAATGAATTGAGAAGGTACAAAAGTAAGACACTGTTGAAATTGGGTGATGATCACCTATTCTTCAGCTTGTAATTGGATTTTTCATTTTCACATTGTTTGTAGCGCTTGGTTGGAGTTTTTTTTTTCTGTGGTTTTGTTTTTAGTGATGTGTATCAGAGAGAGGTTTTTAGATTTGGATCATAAGTTTGAGTGATGTTTCTTTGAACACTTTGAATAAAAAAAAATAACCCACCAAGAATGGGTGGGACCCATCTTGTTAGCTTTGAAGTCCAAACGAAGCTTTCTGTCAGCTTGTGGTATACAATACTTCACCAAGTATCAAAACTTATTTCATTTATCCTTTCATCAACACATTCATGTGATTTGTCGGAACGGAAAATAGTTTTGTACAAAAGTACAATATCACACAAGACAGTGACAATAAAAACACAGAACACCAAGTAAGAAATACATATGTGGAGATGATTACAACACATACACAATTTCCCTTCAAAACAATGGAGATTGTCCAATTTGTCGTCCCATGCCAACAATAGGCATCACTTTAATAGGCAATGAAAAAACAGCAAATTACACAATAGAAAACTAAACAACAATTGGGAGGAAAAAGAACAATAACGTTATACCCGTTAATTGTTGTTTTGGAAATTATTGGAGATTGACGATGAAACAATTGGAAATAATTTTAGACCAAGAGAAACAATAGGATTCCCTTCTGGATGGGCATTTATGGTTATGAGCATTGGTTAAAAAAAAAAAGGAGGGCGGTTAATAATTTGTAAATCCCTTTCTTTTAAATTGTGTTTTGGTTAATAATTACACAAACCTGGTAATTAATATGGGACCCAATCCTGTATATAGCTCTCTTTTGTGCTGTGTATTGTTGTTTCAAAAATAAATAATTTTAATTCCATTATTCTAGACGCCTCCTAATTGAAAGGATATTATACATACTGATATACATATATAAAATGTATAGTTTATATATGTATATATATATATATATATACAGATTTTGTATCTTACGACAAAAATGTCTTAAACTTTGAAAAATTTTAGAATACATATATATATATATACATATATATACATCTATCTATCTTGTTTGATCTATATCGATCATCAATTGAATTGCAACATCCTTTAGCAACTGCAATCTGCGAAGTTACAATCAATTGCCCCACTTGATACAAAACGGCACCAAAAATAGAATCACTCAACAATCGAATCTGGGTCCACAATTGAAAAACCTGTCAAAGTTGTATCACATAGAGCACATACAAACCGAAAATTCAATCACCCACATAGCATAGTATCACCATAAAATCACCATGATGACAATGATGACGACAACGCCGACGACGACAACAACAACAAGTAATAACCACAACAAATCATTCAGGACAAAATTGAAAACAATCAAGAAGGAATTGATATCAACAACAAATACACTAACCAGATCCAAATCATCTACATCTCCCTCAACTATCAGCTCTTCTTGTTCTTCATATCCATCTTCAATGGCATCTTTATCATCACCATATTCAAGCTTACAAGCAAGTCCATATTCAAGCAACAATACATCACCTAGATCAGTAGTATCGTCTACATTTTCGTCATTTGTACAATCGACACCCGATTTGAACCACGAGCAACCACCGCCCCAACAACAACTACATTCCTCGTCGTCTAGTTTTAGGTACCGAAGTCAATCATTATCACAATCATTTGCCAAAATTACACAACAGAGTAACAACAAAAGCAACAGTGGATCCCATTTTCATTTACCTTTGCATACTCATCATCATCCTCAACAACGGCAACAAAGTAGTACTATGACACTGCCATATGAATCCACGTTTGATACGTGTATACCATTAGACTATGATCATTTCACATACACAAACATCACGTCACCCAAACTCCCACCTAAAGAAGAAGAAAGAGGAGTGGGAGGTGAAGATGATGGTGAGGTTGGCGATTTTTACTACGGTGTCAATAACCCCGACAGTTTCAACTCAATCCAGGAAGAGGTCATTATCCCACCTTTACCCGACATCAATGAATTTAACACTAGGTATCAACAACGTCAACTTAGTACCAGTAACAACAGTATCATCACTGCCAACAATTCGAGCACCAGTTTGAATAAATATAACTCAGGAATGAGTCGCAACAACAGTATCAATATGAAAAGTACTGGTGGTGTTGGTGTTGGTGTTGGTGTTGGTAATGGTGTTGGTTCTATTAATATGAGTAGAAGTTTGAGTATGGCAAGTACTTGCACTACTGCTAATCTACCACCAAGTACACCACTGTCTTTGACTCATTTTAAAACTAGTTCCTTTGATGTTTATGGTAGAGGAGTACAAGATGAAGAACAAGATGGTGATGATGATTTGGCTATTAATATTCTAAATGTTATTAACCAGAATGAGATAACTTGGGATATTTGAGAAATCTTTCTCTAGTTTTATGTTGGGGTTGTGTTTTTCAGGGTGATGGTGTTTTGCTTTTATTGATCTGGTATTGATAATTTACTAAACACAATATAAAAAGTTAGCCTTGTCTATTTTCTCCAATGCCAGGAGCCCCCTAATCCTGTCAGTCCATGAGTATGTCTTTTTTAATTCTTTGGAAATCTTCAAGTTTTCAATACTTGATATTCAAAAAACCCCATTTGTTTTGGGATTCAAATACCTACATATATATATATATATATTATGAATATACAATGAGATAGATTATTTTTTTACTGAAAACACTAATGATACGAAATTGTGTATGAAACCTGTGATGCGTTGCAAGAGGGGATAGGGGGATAAACAATAGGTTATAAAGTCTAGTACAAACGTACTACGATTGGAATTCGGCAACCAACGGAATCAAACAGATGGAGAAAGACGGGTGGTCCATAAAACTAATTGAATGAATGCCGCTATCATATCCCGTTGTAGCTTCTAAGAAACCTTGTCGGACATTTCCTATTTTGATATATACACCATCTGCCTGCGGCTCACACATAGTTAAACAACAAAGAGATGCGCTTTTTTTTTTCGTTTTTTTCTTCGTTTTTGCTGCAGTTCTACAGATTTTTGTGGGGGTGAAAGTCAGACCACTCTTGGCGG
>OGTJ01000216.1_pt1 | contig 22076 bp, 20 predicted proteins | sample 1574611 | NCBI WGS metagenome assembly OGTJ01 (sample SAMN03295858, study PRJEB24534) | human gut metagenome | isolation source: fecal sample 1 from infant 9 | host: Homo sapiens | place: USA: Pittsburgh, PA | collected 2014-07
TCTTCTTAGGGGTTAAAACAAAACTATCGTGCTCTGACCAGGTATAACTTTGTCCTTGTCGAACAAGCGTTATTCCTAAACTTTCTGCGACATCCACAATACTTTTTCGTTCAATTTCTTCTAACACTTTTTGTCGTTGTGCATGTGTCATTGGCATTTTCTGTTCCTCCTTTTTCTATTTTCTAAAAGAAAAAAACGCACGTCTTTTTAAACGTGTGTTTCTTCTTTCAGTTCACTTGTAATTTCTCCATGGTCAATAATATCTGTTGCCGAGATTTTATCCAAAATAGCTTCTTCATCAGTCATATACCGGCGCCACGTATACCACTTATCATCAGTCGGTCCTGTTGCTAGTTCATCTGCTCGGTCATGCTGAAAAGCATAGAATTTTTTATCTTTAAAAACATGCTCTTTTGATATAAAAACCAGACACTCGTCTCCTCCAATAAGCGCAACTTCACTCCTGTCAATCAAATCGCGCCCGTATTTATCTCGATTTTCGGATCCTCCACCTTGATTTCCTTTATTCATGCTATGCTTCCGAATGGATAACGTTTGTTTCCCTGCACGTGCAGACAGATACTTGGTGGTTTCTTCTTCGTCCCCACCAAGGTATAGTAAACACGCACAGCCATTTAAAATGTTTTGCCACCCATTGCGATAAAGCGTTTGTAATTGGTTCAAGGATTGTAAAACAATGGTAAACGACATTTCTCGCTTACGAAACGTGGTCAACATTTTCTCAAAGTGAGGAATTCGGCCAATATTGGCAAATTCGTCAATTAAGAAGCGGACATGTAGGAGTTCTTTGCCTTCTTCTAGTACTCGTTTTCCTAAACGTACTTGGTCTGATTTATTTCGCAACACTTCTCCGACTGTCGCAAACATCAACGCCGCAATAAAATTAAACGACGTATTAGTTTCAGGTATCGCAATAAACACCGCTGTTTTTTCTTCATTCCAGGAGTCAATATCCATCGTGTCTGTACGAATCATATTTACCACTTCTTCATGGTCAAAAACAGAGTAACGTGCAGCAGCTATCCCTAGAACGCTGGCTCTCGTTTCACTCTCATACAAATTGTTAAACAAGGTCCATTGTCGGTAAGCGTAGTTGTCAGGAATGGCGTCGTTTAACTCCTCAAACCATTCTTCCACTGGGCTAGGTACATTTTTATCTTTTCGTTTTAGGTGGCGTAACATGTCCGCAATCATTCCTAAATGTGGCGTATACTCATTTCTGCGACCGTCAAACCATAAATACGCAATAAGAGAGCGAACCAATAAGCCTTCGGCTTTTATCCAAAAATCTTCCCCGGTCGTTTTTTCCCCTTCTTTTGTTGCTTCGGTGACAGCTTCTAAAACTCGGTCCACGTCTAATTCGGAGTGCATATACTCAAAAACATTGAACGTATCACTATTTGACAACGTGTTTAAGTCTAAGACCTTAATCTTGTACTTGCCTTTTTTCAATAAAAGTCCAATCTCTGGCAATATCCCACCGTCTGGGTCTGTTGTGATAAAGCTGGCATGTCGTTGCATAAGATTGGTTTTGATAAAAGCTAACGTTTTGGCCGCTCCAGAGTCACCTAGAATGGCGATATTCTTATTTTTTTGTAGCTTGATTGGTAAACGTTTATTAAAAAGAGAAATTTTTACATGCTTACTAACAATAATATTGTTTTCAGGAATTGGATCTTCATATTTTTTCATTTCAGCAGGTGTAGCAAAACGAGCCGAACCGTATTCTTCTCCATGACGGTAGATTCCACGATCATTATCTCGCACATACATTAATAGCCCTAAAAGAAAACCAAGTATTCCTACACTAAATCCTAATAGACTTGGTGTTATAAAAAACCGATAAAAAGTTTGTTCGATATACGTTAGAATATCTTTTGTAAAGAGATAATTCGTTTTTGAAAAATAGTCTGTCCCTGGTAACAGCCAAAAGAAATTTCCTATTCCAAAGCCAATCACAAATAGAAAAATACCAAGGTAGAGATACGGTTTCAGTTCTTTTTTGTACGTCTGCATTACAGTTTCCTTCCTTTTGTGATTGTTTTTGTTTGATCAATTTTACCCACGTATTTTTTATTGGCTGCAGTGTAGGCTAACCGTTCATCAAAAGTCATGGTATTTGGCTTACGCAAAATCATTTGTGGGTTCTTCTTAATATCCGTTAACACGCGTTCTAAGGCTTTCTTTGCAAGTTCCGTATCTTTTACTCGAAAATAGAAGTTAGTCCCTTCTTTGGTTTCTTTAAACGCAAAAGGAAGCCCTTGGGCTTCCAACTGTTCTTTTAACTTATTTAAATTCACTTTTTCATGAAGTTGCGCCGAAGTCAGTGGATCCTCACGATTCATTAGCTTATACAAATTATTTTCCCCTTTTAAAGGAAGAAACTTGTCTTTCAGCGCCAATACACCATCACTGGATAAATTAAGCAGCACCTTTAACACTTTATCTAAAGTACTAGTACCTAAAACATAATAACGGTGTACAATTTCTCTTTGTTCCACCAAAAATCTCCTCCTTTACAAAAAAAGACTAGCAAAATTTGCTAGTCTTTTTTTTCTTTACTTTTTTGATAGGCCGTAAACAACTGTAAGGGAATATTAATAGCTGCAAGAATAATAATTAGCCACCTTGTGGCAGTTAATTCACGAGGGGAGGTAATTTGTTGACACAGCATCACTGCGAAAACTACAGCGAGCCAAAAATACCATTGTTTTACTATTTTCATTCAAATTCTCCTTACAAAAAGTATCTCTTTCTTAATTTAGCTATCTCAAAAAGGAAGGTCGTCATCTGATATATCTATCGGACTTACATCTTTAGAAAAAGGATCGAGAGGGTCAGGTTTCTCAGTTGCTTTTTTGTCAAAAGTCGCTTGGTCTGGCTTACTACTTCTACGTTGATCGTTTACTTCTTTTGATTCCAACAATTGAAAGTTTTCGACAACAATTTCTGTCACATATACGCGTTGCCCTTGTTGATTGTCGTAATTTCTTGTTTGTATACGTCCTGTCAAACCAATTAAAGTGCCTTTACGCGCATAATTAGCGAAAGATTCAGCTGCTTTACGCCAAATAACACAATTAATAAAATCTGCTTCTCTATCTCCTTGTTGATTCGTGAAATTACGATTAACTGCTAACGTAAATTGTCCAACTGCTGTTCCACTTTGCGTGTAACGCAGGTCAGGATCTTTTGTTAAGCGGCCGACTAATGTCACATTATTAATCATATCTTTCTCCTATCTTCTAAAGTGTCTTTCCTTTGTTTTTCGCTATTTCAGATTCAGTCATCGATGTATGATTCTTTTGCTTTTCTTTCGCCTCTACCAAGCGCTCTTCAAATTTATTTTTTGGCTGTGTTTCTGTGTATTCTTTGGCAAAACGCACAAATTCATTTAACGAATATTGAACGTCTGGCATGTGATCATCGAAGTCATCCGCCATGTAATAATACATCAAATTGGCATCAAATTGTGTTCTTCGAAAATCAGTTGGAATTGTCAAATAAGTAGAAGATTCTCCCGTTAAAGACCCAATAAATAAGTTGGCCGAGATTAAGGCAGTCCGCTTATTTCCATTATCAAACGCTTGTAGTTTTGCCAAACGAGCATACAACGCCCAGCCGTCTTCTACACTATTTTCTGTTACTGCATCTAGTTCTCGTTGAACCATTTTTTCTGTAACTGTTCTAGGTGGTACATAATCGCCAACATGTATAGTGACTTTTTCCCTCAATTTCCCAGGATTTTCAGGCTGTCCTTCTTTGTGAGAGTCCATTTGTGCATTAATTCCTTTGAATACATCAACCGTTAGTTTCTTTTGTTGACTAGCATAGTGAATCGCTTTAACTAAATCTTCAAATATATAGCGATCTGTTTCATTGGTAAATTGCCACTCATCCTTGTTTGTAGAAAGGTTTTTTTGTGTTTGCAGAATAGACGTGTTGTACCCATCATATTGGGCCACGGAATAGATTAATTCAGCTAATTTTTTTGTATTCATTCTCTCACATCCTCCCCATTTTCATTCATAGTATACCATTTTGACAGTAAAAGTGGTAATCCTTGTTTCTTAGCTAGAAGAGGCTTTTTACTAGCTGAGAAAAAGCTCTTTTTTATAAATAAAGTCCCTCTGGTTTCTTTGAAAATGTACTTAATTTTTGTTCTAAGTCATTTATTTCTTCTTGCTTAGTCGCAATCTCCTCGGTCAATGTGGCTAACTCGTCTTTTTTAAACTGAATCTTTTGTTCCAGAATTTTCTTCTGTGTTTCTTTATCGGCCATTTCATCTGGTTGCTCTTTTAATTCAGTGGTTTCCTTTTCTTCAGTAGTAATAGTGGTTTTGTTATTTTTCTCTAACTCTACAATATCCTGTGGTTCTTTATTTTTTTCTTCTGACTTTACCTGATTTTCTACAGCTGAAGGCAATAGCTCTACAAAAGGAATGACTTTTTTTGTATCAAACGGATCTAAAAGATCATGAAAATAAGGATTATCTTCTAAAATTGGTAAATCTATACGCTTGCCATAAAGGATTTGGTCCTCTTGTTTTCCTTCTTTTATTTTTTCGACATAAAGCCACCCTTCTTCTTCCTTCTTAATAAGATCGTTGTTTACGCCAATCACATAACGAACAAGTGTAGCGGTAGATTCGATCACCTCGCCTTTAATATTTTTTGAATGTAGAAGTTCATAGCGATAGGTTGTTTTATTCCCTATAAACACTTGCTTCACCACCTGATTCTTTTTCACTCAGTAACGCAGTCAATTCACTAAAAGATAAATTATTTTCTGTTAATAGAGCACTGACAATTTCCGCTTCTATTTGTTTCAATTCATTCTCTTTTTTAGCAATTGACTGTTTCAATGCATCGAGACGTTCATTGGCTTTATTAAGCTCTTTCTCCACTCGGTCTTTCTTTTTTTCTAATTCACTCACTTTACTTTTCCCCACTGTTTGCACTCTCCTTTGCTGATTCTTCTGTCGTTACTACATGTGTATTATATGAATTTGGCTCCTCTTGTAATTCATTGGTAAGTGTTACTGGTGCCATTTTATCCACTAAAAAATTAGCGCCTTGTTTTACAAAGGTTAATTTCATCGCTTCTTGATTGCTCTGATTTTTCAACGCTCCTTCATCATTATTTCGTTTGGTTCGTTGTGTATTCTTATACGTGACGTCCACAATGACTTCATTGTTTTCAGTATCAATATAGATTTTATACGTATCAAGTACTTGATTGACTACATAGCCTTTATACGCTTGATTAACAGGCTGTTTTTCTACATTCACTAATTCGTTATACATGGCGCTTGTCACCAAAGGTTCATAGCGATTTCTATTTTCGCCAAGATCTTTTTTTGTATAATACGCAATCAAAAATTTTTTTACCGTACTTGTTGTTAATTCCTCTTTTTTCTCGACTTTTACTTGTTTTTCATTGGTGTTTACTTGTTTTCTTTGCCCTACACTAAGCCCAATCAAAAAAATAAGCACAATAAGCAGTAAGCTGCCACCAATAAAGCCAATTTTCTTGTATCTACTCAATTTTTCCATATTATACATTGTTCTTATTGGTTCCTTTCTTTCTAGTTTAGGCGCATAAAGTATTCGCCTGCTTCTTTTTTTAAGACACGCCAATTCATGGAATACTCCCCACTGACATTCATTTCAGAAATGACAAAACTTCCATCAGAGTTTACATGCTATAACGATAGGTAAGTCTTTGAAATAATCTCCAACTTTTCCCCCGTTCCACACCGTGCGTGCGACTTTTACCGCACACGGCGTTCCATCAAATTTATTTTGTAATCATTTAGCTTAATCTTTTAACTTTTTTAGAAAAGTGTTAATTGCTCATATTTGGGCATCTGTTCGCATAATGGAAGAATGATTGTTTTATTTACAAGCTTTCTAAGTTTATTTACTTTATTTACTTGTGAATCTGACAATTTATTCCAATAAATATACTCTCTTATTTTTACTTCATCGGTACAATGCACCAATTTATGCATTTCTTTTGAAAGTAAAATCAAATTTTTATATGAATCGTCTTTACTTTCTGACCATAGTTTCTTGTGGTGACAATGCATATCGTCAAGAAATAATTCGTTACCTGTAATAGCACACTTTCCTTTTTGCGCAATGAATAACGAAATTCGGTTATCATTATATTCAATGGTTGCTCTTTCATTAATAATTGGATGTTCTCGTAACCATTGGACTTTCCATTCTGCTACAGATTGTTGATTTTTGTGTACAAGTATACGACCTTCAGGCGTGTATTTATTAAGAGTTTTATTTCTCCCTTTGATTGTTTTTGTTCTTACAAATCCTATTGGAAGAATGGGATAGTTTACTAGATATTGAATTCTTTTTGATTCCATATAAGGTAGAATCCCTTTATCATGTCCCTTGTAATTTCCCTTTTTGGTCAATCCTTTATTTCTGAATCGGTTGTAAAAACTTCTATGCAGTTGTGACCCTATCGATTCAAAATCCTTGGATACATGTGTTGCCACGTTGTAATAATTATGAATGCCTATAACCATACTGTTGTATTTTTGGATTTCTCTAATAGTAGTGATTTTACTTTTCTTTCTTTGGATCCGTTTAATTTGATCCTTTAGTTGTCGTTTGATTCTCTTTCTTGCCTTTAGGGCAACGTGAGAGTAACAGACGAACCGATGGTTCTTTTTGACCATTTTCAATGTAATCCCTAAGAATTCACTACTTTTCTTTTTCAAGTTTGTTACTTTCGACTTTTCTTCTGAGATTGGTAGCCTTAATCGTTCTTTCAGCCACATTTTCGTGGCACGGAAGAGTCTTTCAGCCTCCTGTCGATTCTTACAAAACAACTTAAAATCATCTGCATACCTTACGATATACACTTCTTTTAGAGTCGTTGATGAACGAAGTTTTCTGTAATCATGTGATTTATGTCTTGTTCCCTTTGAGTTAAATTGTGGAACAAGCTCGCTACATTCTCGTTCTTCCCATTGCCTGGCAATCCACCAATCAAACTCGTTTAAACAAATATTTGATAAAAGTGGGGAGAGTATTCCTCCTTGGGGTGTTCCCTTAGTTGGAAATTTAATAGTGCCATCTGGTAGAACGATGGGTGCTTTTAACATTTTCCTGATAATAACTAAAAGCTGTTTATCTCGAATTCCTAATGTCCAAATTTGTCGCATTAGTTTCACATGATTCACTTCATCGAAAAATCCTTGAATATCAATATCTACTACATATTGCATATGACTTTTATTGATTCTATACATACAGTCAGCTATGGCGTTATCTGTAGACCTTAAGGGTCGAAATCCATAACTATGTTTATTAAACTTGGCTTCGCAAATTGGTTCTAATACTTGTAAAATACATTGCTGAGCGATTCTGTCCCAAATTGAAGGAATCCCTAAGGGTCTAGTTTTCCCGTTCGGTTTGGGAATTTCTACTCTTCTGACTTTTCTAGGTTTGTAGAAATTGAATCTATTTCGAACTTTTCCAATAAACTCTGATTGAGATAGTTTTTCAATGTCTTTTACGGTTACTCCATCGATTCCTTTTGTTGTGCTCCCTCCGTTCCTTTTTATGGTTCGGTAGGCTAACAAAATGTTATCTGTTGAGATAATTATCCCCATTAAATTCTTGAAAATTTTACCTTCATTACTTTTATTGAACAGTTCGTCATAAATTTCAATCATGCCATAATATTCTGCATATCTTAACTTATTATTTTTGGGCGTTTTTTCTAAAAGGTTTTGATTCATGGTTTATCACTCCTCTCGTCAGATTCGTGACCTTTTGAGTCTTACTAGAATCCATGAGTTGTGATTAAGTTTCTTACAAAATAAACTTGACTTGTGGCTGTTCCTCCAGTTTCATTACAAAACCTTCAACGGTCGTGCCACTACTCTCACTAGAATTATGGAAGGTTATGATTTCCCTTCCTACGCTTCCCAAGTTGTGCGACCTCCACGCTTCTAGCTTTCAACGTTCCCTTATTTTTATCTTATATCTGAACTTAGGTGCTAGCTATACTCCATCAACTCTGGGTTGTGCCTGTAACACAACAAGGAATTTCATATCGTAGATTCTTACTCTTCCTCAAGTTGATACAACTTTTATTGTTATACGCATTTCTACGTACTGGCGTTCGGAGCGTACATTCACTGGTTCGTCAGACCTTTTCAGTCATTCTCACCCTATTCAGTTTTTTCCGACCCCCGACCTATCAGATACATACCTTACCGCTAAGGCACTTTCGTTTACCTTCTCTATTTCACGTAGAGATTTCCGTACGGTATCTTTCAGCCGACTTTACCGAGCTTCACACCTTTATCTTTTGCACGAGATAAACGCATGTCGGAGATTAGGGGAATCGTTTCAGGGCGTTACCCCATCATTCCAATTCTCAAAATAAGAGTTCTCCATTCTCTATAACTTGATTTATTGCTAAATCTATTATTCGAGAACGTGCTTAATCTTTTCAATTAAGAACGTTTCGCACCCACATAAGCCACGTGTCCATATTGCGTACTAGAACCAGCTACACCATTTGTAAAAATAACAGCATCCCCTTTTTTAGGAGCCGATTCAAGTGTCGCTCCGGGCGTTTGACTGTAGTTATGCACCCATTGATTGGCGTTTCCCATAGTAGGGTGAATGCTTTTTCCTAACTGTGCAAAACGATTAAACACATACCAAGTACAATTCCCTGGCGCATACGCATTGCCTGGCCAGCCTTGTCCTGCTTTTGTTTCTCTGTCTGTGGGTAATGGTTGCATTTTTTCTTTATACTGCGCAAAGACTTCACTTCCAGAACCACCGATTGGTGTACCCGAGCGAGAAAAGAATGTAAACCAATTTTGTGCAGCTTGAATTCGTTCTCCTAACTTGTCTCCGGGATTTCCTTCCCAAACAGTTAGAAAATAAGTAGTAAGTTCTGGAATAGTTGCAGCAACCTTACTTCTTGCTACATTGTCTGCTGCTGTTCGTGAACCTGGTGCATCGCCGTCAAAAATAAAGTCCAGTTGCAATTGCAGATCGTACCATTTTTTATTTTTACCTTTGGCATAGTCTAATAACAACGTATGCCTACGACCACCATCAGCTGTATCCGTCCACTGACCTAAACCTAGTCCTCGATGGAGAATATTTGGAAAACGTCCTCCATAAATTTGCGGCCCTCCCATAGAAAGCCAACTCGGTTCGTCCCATGAATTCCCATGCGCACCTACAGGCGGATTCAAATAATCCCCTTCTGCACGTTTTGGATTAATGCCACTTTCTACCGAAAAATTGCCTAAAATCGCGCTAATTCCCTCTTTGGTGTATCCCTTTTTTGATAAATAATCATAAACAGCTTGCGCTCTTTTTTCGACACTTGCTCCAGGAGAAAAATCTGCACTTCCTAAAAGAGTCGTTTGCGTGTAGGTTACACGTGGAAAATAAAAGGCTGGATTTACAAAAAACCAGTCTTTCGTTTCTTTTTTATATTTTTCATACTGGAACGTAACTGTTGAATTCTTTGTATTACCAAGAAATGTTCCTTCTTCAACATCCATACCTTTTGTTAGTCGAAGGGTATTCACACCACGAATCGTTAACCTAGCTACTTTCTCTTTTTCGATAACCAGTGTTTCTGTATCAGGCACCGAAACGATTTGGCCGTTCATTGGTGAATGAAACGGCTGATTAGCTTCAATCAATACATCAATGCCTTGATACAAGGTGAGCTTCTCTTTTGATTTGTCATAGCCATAGCGCTTATTGACAATTAAAGCGTCAGTTTTTACTGGAAAAGAAAGGAGATCATCCAATGTTTGGTAGCCTAACTCTTTTTTTATCTCTTGATAATGCTTTGCTTGTTCCTCTTCGATAAAATAACTTGATTTCTTATCTGTTTCTAAACTTTGCATTGTTTTCAACTGATAATCAGGTTTCTTTCCGTTTAATGCCGTCCATAAGTCAGATAGAATCGTTTCAAAATTCTTTGTACCAGTGGAATCCATATCTAATAATTTAAAATCATCGTACCGATAATTCATGTAGAAAAGAACATCATCGATATTGCTATAAAACTGGTTGTTATCGTCTGTATGTTGCGCATCTAATTTAGTAAAATACGTCCATGAAGCGGTTAAATCTTCCTCTTCTTGAACAATCGCTGGTTTTTGTGTACTACTTGCAACGCCACTCAATAAAAAAACAAGAAAAAGAACCAATAAAACAACCCAAGAAATTGGATTTTTTAGAATCAATGCAGCGACTTTCCCTAATGTCTTCTGACCATTAAAAAAAGAACGAATCAAGCCAATACCTTGTTCGGCTTTCTTCGCTTCTTTTGCTGCTTTAAAGCGCATAGCGCGATTGCGTAGTTGTTTCATAAGTTGTTTTTTTAACGTAAAGTCTTTTGGTGTACGCTGAAACCCACGTCCTCTTGAAAAGTTAAATAAGCGATTCCCCAATCCGTACGTATCTTTTGCAGTTTTCACCGAAAGATTCTTAACCGTTTTTCCTGTTTTCAAAGCTGTACGCATGTTAAATTTAGCTTGTTGTGTTTTTTCATAAAGGGTCATTGCTTCATTCAGTGTATCTTCCTGCGTTAACGTGGTTCGTACTTTTTGCGTCGCTTCTCTTTTCAACCCTTCCTTGGTTTCCCTTTTTACTTGGTTAACGACACGCGTTTCATCTACTTTTTTCGTTCGTTTGTAAGCAATTTTCTGTGCTTTTTTGCGTTTCTTTTGCTCTACAAATTTCTTTTTATCCAGTAAATGGTTAATACTTAATGGTTCCTTCCCTGTTTTCAAGGTGAGTTTATGTTTTTTTAGTGATTGCTTGTAATTTTTCTTAGAAAGTTTAAACTCCTTTTTAGTCGTCTTTAATGCTTTTTTTTGCAACTTCGTCGCTTCTCTTGATTTTAAGGTCAAATTTTTTCTAAGACGCTCTTCTACTTGAGTTTCAACATGTACTTTTTCTTTCCAAGTACGCTTATTTTCTACCATGTCCTCACATCCTAAGCGTCGGTATTCATAATTTCAAATAGATGTGTTTCTTTTGGAATAGGATTTTCAAACGGAACAACTACCCCACCTGCAGAAATTAGCCCCGTTCCTTGTGGGGCTCGATCATTGATATACTTCTTCAATGCAGGTGTCAGACTTAAAATTTCTACTAATCGTTGTGAATCAATTGGTTTTTGCCGTAATAAAATCAAAAATTCACTATTGGCAATCATTTTTTGCCCCGCTTTACTGTCTAATAACGTCGTAGGGTTTTGCGTGATACCTGTTGTCACGGCGCCATACTTACGAATACGCGCCCATAAATTTAAGAACCATTCTGCTTCTTCTTCCGTTGTGAAATTGACTTGTAATTCATCAAAATACAAACGTGACGTTACTTTTCCTTGTCCGGATACTACTTGTTTCCACAACTGATCTAAAATCACTTTCATGGCAAACTTTTTCAAGCGATCATCTAATTTTTTTGTATTAAAGACAATAAAGGGTGCCGTTAAGTCGATATTCGTTTGGTGCGCAAAGATATCTTGTGAACCCACACAATAGGTTTCCACTTTATTCGCTAATTCTTTGGCACCTTCATCCGTTTGTTCTTTTAAGATTCTAAACCAATCGACTAATGTTGGCTCTGTCTCTTTGTTTTCAAAGCGTTCATACGTCAACAACGTCACACGGTCAACAAGTCCCGCATCCACGTCCGTATAGCTTTTTAGTAGCGATTCAAACATAGTGGATAACAAATTAGATTTTTCTTTAACTAAATCAAGTTCCTGGTCCTCTTCATCCAATAACTGCTTGTCTACCATTCCTAAAATATTCAAGTGGTTTTTTGTACCAGTTGAGATATCGAGTATTTCTGCATCCAATTCTTTCCCAATCGGTAAGTATTCACTTTCTGGATCAACAATTAAAAAGCGATCCTTCGGAAATTTTAAACGCGTTGAAAGAATTTCCCATTTGGTCGCCATTCCTTTACCAGAACCAGACGTTCCGAAAATAAGCCCACTTGGTGTAATTAAATCTTTTTTTCGGTCAATAATAATCATGTTCTTCGTCAACTGATTCCGGCCATAAAACTGACCTGTTGGGCTTTGTAATTCCACATTGGTAAAAGGTACTTGTGTAGCAATATTTGTTGTTGTTAGATCACGCATATAACTCATTTCAACGTCTAAGTAAGGTTTTCCAATCGGTAAGATAGTATTGAGTGCTTCTTCTTTGTAATTGTCTACCGTATCAAACACAACTTGCCAGGTTGCTCCTACGTTTTTCACCGATTCAACAGCTTCTAAAAGTTCCTTTTCTGTTTCTGCAATTAGGAAAACTGAAAATAGGCCATTAAATAACTTTTGGCCATTATTTTTTATTTCATCCATTAACGCATTCGTTGTTTCTTGGATTTCCTTTGCTTCTCCTGAAATCGCATCCTCTGAAACACCACTTCTGAAGTTTTGCTTCTGTTGCTTTTGAATGGCAACATCATTTAATGTCTTGGTTCCCTGTATTGCCTTTCTGGCTTCCATCATGTCATAGGGTCTGGCATGAATGCTAATCGCTAGCTCTCTTCCTGTAGCGCATAATTCTTTGATTAACTTATCTTCTAGGTATTTTGGGTATTGTTGAATGGTTAAAACAGCTGCGTAGTTTTCTCCTAACCGAAAATAAGCTTTATTGTTTGGAAACTTGATTTTACTTGGAACAATAAACGCTTTAGACGTTAGCCCTGATACGGCAATATCTTGGTAGCTTGTGCCAAAATATTGTCCGTGGCGCAAAAAATAGCTGAACAAAGACAATCGCTCTAAGCCAGTCATTGGGGTTACCTCTAATTTAATTTGGTTGGCTTCAAAACGATTGGCAAAGTTCTGCATGATTCCTTCTAACTCTTTGTTAGCTTGTTTCATGGACGAACTTTTTGTGGTGAAAATAGCATATTTTTCAATCTTAAAGTTTCGCTCGTCTTGTTCATACTGCTTCGTAATAATTTCATTGATTTCTTGACGGTAGTTATCTAAGTGATCTCCCTGATAAGACAATAAAACGTCTTCCATCAACGATTCTTCTTCTCTTTTATTAACAACCAGCAGCTGATATCGAGAGTTTTTGTCTAGTGTATTTAACCCTTCTGCATACCCCATTACCGTGTTTAATTGATCTTCTTCTACAGCAATTTCGTAGTCCACTTCTCCAAGTTTATAGCACTTAGAAAACTCATCCTCTACAATGTGCATGAGTCCTTCTTCAAACTGGCTCGTATAAAAAATACTCTCCTGTACGGTAGGATTTGCTTGTTGCTGTACACGTTTTTTTACTTTTTTATCTACTTTTTCAACGTTACTAGATAACGTCTGTTTCTTTGATTGTTTCTTTTTGAACAAATTCATCCTTTTGATACCTCCTTATTTTCCCAGCCTGAAAGGTTCGTTCCTCATAATAAAAGCGTAAGTAAAAAGCTCTTTTTACTTCTTTCCACTTATTCATCATTAATAAAACGGGATACCACCCTAACGCAAACGAGGTGACTAACGCACAAACCATAAATAAAAGATCAGGCAAAAAAAATACTTCTAACAGAAGAAGTATCCCTATAAAAACAAAGCAAACATACGCTTTAAATTCTCTGACTGTAATTCCCCAGATTTTTTTCTCTACTTTTGATAGATCTTTATAGAATTCTGAACTAATCGCCATTTTACATCGCTCCTACTAATCGTTTGGCAAATCCTTGTGAACCAACTAGAAGAATAATCACTGCCACATATTTTAAAATTAACGCACAATACGTCATGATATTAAGTACAAATGCACTAGCATTCACCCATATACCTCCATCAAATGAAGCAAACGAAAGGTAATCATTCGCCGTTAAAATTGGAATAAGCCCCATTAATAGAACCAGTAAAGCACCTTGTAAAGCATACGCCATAATTTGTTTCATGTAGCCCATGGCAATCGAACGTAATTCATCATGAACAAAAAACGCCACAAACAATGGCGCAAGGGCTTTAATCATATACAATTGTACCCCTCGTAAGAAAATAAGGATTTTCGTTATCACACTCGATAACCATAGTGCTAGGTAAGCAAATACCTCAAATAGACCTACAATCGGTTTTGCCCACCAGGAGACTTTCCCCACTTGTGGGATCGCTTCACTGGTTCCTGTTGCTGTTACAATGGAATTAATCCATTTGGCTGCTTGAATTGTAAACCAGACAATGCCATCAATAATGTAGCCAGAGCCCATAATACAGACATACGCGATCACATATTTCAATGCAATGTTAGTTAATAACTCGATTGTCAAACCACCGTCTTCTGATTGAAATTTCTTTTGGGTATTCGATAATTCAATCATAAAAAGAATGCCTAAAATAGCGATTCCTAAAGGGACTAGGACTTTCGCTATTTTAGACATGGCTTCATTCGTTGCTGGATTGTATTCAGCTAAACTTTTAAATAGCTGATCGGTCGTTCCTTTTGGAATGTTCATTGCTTCCCCTCCGCTCAGTTAGCTATTTCTTGCGAGTTTTCAAACGTTAGAGGATTTATCCCTAGCTTTTCTAATTTTTTGTGATAAAATCTATGGATTTCTGCTTCCTTAACAGTGAAATCCAATAAGTTAGTCTCGCAAACCTCAAACACGCCTGTATAACTTATTTCATCATCATTGACAATGAGCTCTCCATTCTCATCAAATGAAAAGCCTACTCGACTCTGATTAATTGCCTGTGGCGCATTTTCTTCTTCTACAACTTCCCATTCAGTTTGACCGTTGACTATCATTTCTACTAATAGCTTCATTTTTTTCCTCCTTTTAAAAACGAATAGCTCCTACCTGTGTAATAACATAGGCGACTACCCCACCAATTGCTAAAATAACAGCCCCACCAACAACTACTTTTTCTATTCCTTTATCAAGCGTACGTGGATCATCATTCGACATACCTGAACGAATTTCTTTCACGCCAAACATAATACTAACTGCTGAAACAAGTCCAATGATTCCTCCAATTAGTGTAATAATTTTTGTGACTATATCCATAGTTTTGTCTCTCCTTCAGTTTTTATATTCTAAGAAATGGCTTATTTTACCAATCTTCTTCAGTATTGCTTTCTGAAAACTCCATTTCTTCGCTTTCTTCAAATTCATCCTGAGTTAAAAAATTTATTACCGCATGTTTAACTTTCCCTTTATACTCTTGTTCTTCAACCTGAATATAGACATCTTTACCTTTCAGAAATTCAAAAGTTTCTCGATTATAGCCAAAGTCAACGTCTGGAATCTCTACACCGTTGTCTTGGATACTGGCTAAAATATAGCGTAAATTATCTTCAGTATAATCATTCCCGAAGGTAAGAAAATAAACCCCTTTTTCGTTACTTTTTCCCAAAAGAGAGAGTAAAAACATATCATTCCCTTTTTGAGACCGTTTCTTTTGAACTTTTTCAATTACTGCCGCGTGCGTGCCTAACTCAAACTCCTTGATTTGTGACTCTCTTTTTAATGGACGTTCATATTTCATAGAATTGCCTCCTCAATTATTATTCATTAATAGTAAATTCTTTTTCTTCTGGAAGTTCTGTTACTTGATAATTATTGTTTTTCTTTTCCATAGCTACTTTCATTTGACGAATTTCAGTTTCTTCTTTAGCCACTTTCAAGGTAACGACGTACGTAAGGAGCCATTGGTTTCCTTCTTTTTTTGATTCCCAAAGAAATAGCGTTCTTATTTGTTCTTTAGACCCCTTAATCTCTTTGAGTACTCCTTCAGAAACATACTTTTTAACTTGCTTTTGCGTGGCTTTGTCACTCTCTTCACCAGAGTACAGACTGGATAAGAAAAACCGAGCAACAACATCAACTTGTGGTTGCTCATGCACTTGTTCTTGTAAATGTGTTAATCGTTCCTCTAACTTAGAATCATTTTGGCTCGTTGGTTTACTTTGAGAACCAAATGACGCACCTGTAAAAACACCTACTGCTAAAAATATAAGTAAAGCCACTGAGAAATAGCTATAGCGAGAAATTGTTGTAAACACAGTTGATTTTTGTTGCTTTTCTGCTTTCTTTTTTAAAGAACCTGTTGAACGGCCTATTCTCTTCGACTTATTACTCACATTTCTTTTGAACAGGTGAAGAAACGCTTCTAAATCTTCTTGTTTTACTTCTTCATTGGTTTCTACAGTCTGTACCATGTTTTGAAGGACAGTTTCCTCAACTACCGGCAAAGTCATTGTTTCTCTTACAAAAGCTTTCTCGTCTGTCACGTTGTAATAAATCTCATACGTAATTAGAATTCGATCCGTCGATTTTTTTAAATCCGCATTGATTTTTGTTAACTGTTCAATACCTTGTACCAGGTCAATTTTTCTATTGAACCCTAATTCATTTAGTAATACATGACTTTGCTTTGTAGTAAATAAAATAAACAAGCAAAGCACCTCCTTTCCTCACAGAAATTTATCGAAATTACTCTTTCTGATTAAGCTTTTTTCTTATTCTTTTTAAAGAAAAAGAATCCTGAAATTAATACAAAAAAGCTTCCCAATACAGAGAAAAGGAGTGTGAATTTCTCTCCTGTATGTGGCAATACTTTCATTTTTCCATCACTTGCTTTTACCTCAACGTTTCCGCTAGGTAAAACCTTATACGAGCTGCTAATTGGTTTTAATCCTTCTGGTGTTTTGGTTAACGGAACACCTTTATCTACTGCTACAATTTCTTCCCCAGCTTCTGTTGTAATTGGAGTAGTTTCACTTGGTACATGTGTTACCTCCGCTAAGTTGCTTGTTTCAATAGGAATACTTGGTTGTGTTCCTGCCGATTGATTCGTTTTATCAATTTCTCCACTAGGTGTAACGACTACGTCTATTGGTTTAGTGGGCTGTTCAGGAGTTTTTGGTGTTTCTGGTTCTGCTGGTTTTTCTGGAATCACTGGTTGAGTTGGTTCTTTCGGTGGTTCTGGAGTAACAGGTTTTTCTGGTTCGCTTGGTGTTGTAGGCTCGGTTGGTTGACTAGGTTCTGTTGGCTCGCTTGGTTCAGTCGGTTCAACCGGCGTTCCAGGATCAATTGGCGTTGTTGGTTCTGTTGGCTTTTCTGGCTCACTCGGTGTTGTAGGCTCGGTTGGCTTGCTTGGTTCTGTTGGATCAGTTGGTATTACTGGCGGTTCTGCAGGATCCACCGGCTCAGTAGGATTCGTAGGTTCACTAGAATCAGTTGGTTCGGTAATTGGTGGAGTTGCTGGATCTGTTGGTCCTAAATCGTCAGCGAATGCTGTTATACTTCCGCCACCGAATACTAGTACTGCACTAAACAAGCTTGATAAAATAATTTTTTTCATTGTAATTTCCTCCAAATAATTTTTTATTTATGATTTTAAAGTTTCGCCGAAGATCTCTTCAAAAATCCCTCTATTAATAGGTGTTTTGATAAAAAAGACAGGCACATTGATTCTGCCTAAATTTGGTTTCACATAGATACTTTTTTCTGGATATACTTCTAATGCCAAAGATTTTCCATTTTTAATAATATTCAACGTGGTGATCTCTTGAATGTTTTCTTCGGTAATTTGTTTGTTGTACCACATTTCCATTGCACGTGTATTTTTCAATCGAACTTTAACTAACTTACCTGTGTTTCCTCTCCACTGTAAGGTCAAATCTTTTTCTTGGATGGCAATTTCTTTCATCCCCTTTGCCTCTCTTTCTGCTACTACTGCTTCCAATTTTTCCCCTCCATAACTAAAAAAGAAGGACAAGTAATTCGTCCTTCTTTTCGTCTTCAATTATTTTGTTTCTTTTCTACGTTTAAATCCTAAGCCTGCTAAGCCAAGCAATGCGGCTAAACTACCAGCTACCGTTAATAAGACATTTTGTTTTTCGCCTGTTTTCGGCAATTCTGGCACTATACTTGCCTTTTCTACCACTAATGGCTCTACTGGTGCTTGCGGTGTTTTTGGTGTTGGTGGTACAATCACTGTTTTTTCTGGTGGTGTTTGTGGTGTTTGTGGTTTTTCTGGCGTATGCGTCACAACCGTATTAGTTTTAATCTTCTCATTGTTGAAAGATTCTTCGATTGTGTTGTAAACGTCTCCTGCCGCAATTCGTTCTACACCAATGAACGCTTTCCATGAGTGTGCAACGTGTTTGTTTTCTTTTAGATTCATCGCATCCAAAAAGGCTTGACTGGCCGTGATTTTAACTACCCCTTTGTCAAAGGTCATCGTGAATAGTTTCGAAATGTCGTCCCCTTTATTCACTTTGGTTCCGTCTGCTAAGACAAACGCAGAATTGGCAAACACAGACCATTGGCCACTAAATTTGTCATGTTTGACGTCTAGTTTATCGTTAATCGACCATTCTTCCACAACACCAGCGTATTCTGCAGGAATGTCACTACTTGTAAATTCATAGAAGAATTTCTCCCCTAATTTGATTGTAGCGCCATTTTGACTTTGTTTGTCACCGACTTTAATAACCACGTCTTTTTTAGGGTTCACTTTTGGAATATGGTTGACAACGGTATTGGTTTTAATTCGTTGGCCAAATGTATTTTGTTCCGCTGAATTATAAACATCCCCAGAAACATCGGCTTTGACTTTTGTAGGGAGCGTTACACGCAATTCTTGCCCACCATGCGCCAAAATAAAGGCTTGTGGGTCTTTGGCAGAAATCGTCACCGTGCCTTTGGCATCATCCCAAGAGATCGTGAACTGGTTCGTAATGTCTTCCCCTTTAGAATCTTTGACACGAAGTAAGTCTTTGATTGGTGTCACCTTCGTTTCATCGTAATCATCGAAGAAAGAAACGCCTGTCGCAAGATCGACTGTATCAAAGGCAAAGTCTTTATCGTACCCTTTTAAGTCCCAAGTCATTTCATAAGAAAGAACATCACCACGAGCAACTTTTCCATGGTTAATATCTTCCCCTTTCTTGTTATGAACGGCTTTGGTTGGTTTTGGATCATCAGGCGTATGCGTCACCACGGTATTAGAACGCACCAGCTCTTTGTTGTAGTTTTCTGTTTGCGTGTTTTCTACATCACCTGTTTTGATCCGTTCGACTTCCAGATATACAGACCAAGCTTGTTTGCCTACTTTATTGCTTCCTTCATTTAAGGCGGCCAATAATGCTTGATTCATCGTAAACGTTAAGTCTTTATTGTCTTTGTTTTCTAAAAGAATGTAGGCAGAAATATCTGTTCCTGCTTTTAACGTTTTGTCCCCTACTTTAAGGTCATAGTTCGTAATAGCGTGCCATTTCCCTGTGAAACGATCATGGGTCGTGTCCAACACATCATTCATGCCCCATTCTTCTGTGATTCCGCCATAGTTGGCTGGACGTTCGGAAGATTTCACTTCATAATAAATTTTTGTTTGTAACGGAATATCTTTATCATGTAGAGAAACACTGCCAACTGTACCGTTTTTATCTGCTTTTACATCTTTGGAAGGATTACTACCTGGCACATGGTTAATCACTGTATTTGTTACCGTTTCACCATCGTTTGTCACTTGAACAGCTGTATTTTCAAAATCGCCTTCTACATTTTTCACTACAAACGGCAAGACAAGTAAATATTTATACCCCATTGCTAAAACAACGGAACCGTCTGCGTTGGTTTTCATCATTGCTGTGACGGTGTTTTGATCTAAATGAAGATCATAAGAAGCGGTCACGTCTTTGGCTTTTCCTGAATTAATTGCTGCAGCAACAGCTTTTAAGTCTTTTTCGTTTAGACTTGCGTCTGCTTGATAAACTTTCACTTTGGATAAATCAATCGTCACTTTTTCTGCATCAAAGGTATCTCGAATCCCTTGTTTTGTTACTGTTTTTGGATCTACTTTGGCAAGTTCTGTCGTATCTCCTGTCACAATGTATTGTAAAGAATCGCCACGCTTCAAATTTAAATCATTGATATTTTTCTGGCCATCAGTGACTTCTTTATTCGGAACAAGAACAGGAACCACATTTGCTTTGTATCGATTGAATTCAATCGTTGCTTTTTCTGGTTCTTTAGGACTATTAAATTGTCTCTTCGGTGTTACAGATTTTGCATTTAAGTTAGTACTAAAAGCAAACCATTGCGCACTAGATACAGGCACATTACTTTTTCCTTTTGTTGTCATACCAAAAGAAAAGGAAATACGCCCATTGGCTAGACCTACACCTGAACCAAAGTACGCATTCTTGTGACCTACAGCGTCCCAATCACTATTTTTCAATCCAGAAGGTCCTGTGCCATAGTCAATATCTTCCGGTGAGTAAAATTTTCCATCCGCTTGTTTTTTCACATATGAGCCATTAATGTATTTGAACGCATTGTTCGCCCCAAAATCAGAAACAAATTCCGCATGGCCACCTTTATTCGTTAAACTTGAATTTAAAGAAGACAGCGCATACGCAAATGGACTAGCTTTATCTGGTAGTACTTCTTTACCTGACGCATCAAAGAACTTAATCGTTAAGCGTGTTTTAACATCCTTACCATTGACTCTGTTTGTACCAATAAAAGCCGTGATAATCGGATCATTTGAAAATACTGCATTGAGTGTACCGCTTTGACTTGGTGAGGATTGTAGCTCATAAACAAATTCTGCTTTTGTAATTTTGCGCCCTAAGTAACTAGCGTTTAGCCCTGTATAGGTCACTGTCACTGGTTTGTTTTTTTCTAAAAGAACCGCATAGCCCCCATTAGCCCCAAGGTTTACCTCTTTTACAAAGGAATTCTGGAAGTTGCCAGTAGCTTTTCCGCCCATATCTTTTCGTAATTTCGTAAAGATATCTTTTGAATCCCCTGCATTTACTTTATTAAAATCAGTTGCTTTGATAAATTTTCCGCCTTTAATCGACGAAATTTTAGTGTCTTTCGTCACGACAGATTGATCAAACACTAGGTTTTTACTAATCGCTTCATTGACATAGCTGTTTTCGTTCTTATGCTTGTTATATTCAGCGACTTCTTTTTCATAACGCTCTTTTTCCGCTTTGTTTTTTGCTGCAATTTCTGCATTTTCTTTGGCAATTTTTTCATTTTTGGCTTTTAATTCAGCTGCTTGTTGGGCAATCTTTTTCGCTTGTTCTTTTTGTAGTTTGTCTACTTCTTTTTCTTTTGCAGCTAAATCTTTAGAAGAAACGTTGCCTAAGTCTTCTGCTGGTTTTTCAACGACAGTAATGTTCGGATCTTTTTTCGCTTCATCAACTGCTTTGTCAACGTCTGGTGTTTCAAATTCTTTAGGAATAGTCGTTGATTTATTAGCATCATTTTCAGTTGGTGCAACTTCTGTTGGCTGCCCTAGAGGTTCATTGGTTGCTTCAGGGCTTACTACTGGTTGTTCTTGTGCTGCTGATTTTTCTGCTCCTACTGTTGGTTGTTGCACGTTTGTGGTATCATTGGGGGTAGCTGAACTCTGTTCAGCTCCATTTTTTTCAGACGCTACTTCTTCTACTTTGGTCGGTTGAGAAGTAGTGTCTTTTTGTACTGTTGTTTCAGATACTGTCTGCGAATTATGGTTATCAGATTGAATCGATATTGTTTCTGGTTGCGTATCTAATTCCGCGGCTTGCACATTATTTGTAGCTAATCCTACGGCTCCTAACACACTTAGAAAAAGAATAGGGACATTTACCCAGTGATTCTTAGCTTTATATGTCTTATATTGTTTTTTTGCTTTCATTTGTTGCTTCAAGAATCATTCTCCTCGTAAATTTTTTTATTTTATAGGCAATGATTCTTTCTGCATGGATCACGTGCACAATACATCCTTCTCCCCTCCCCTTTTTTTTGACAAATATTTTACTTTATGCTATAAAATTAGTAATTTAACATATATTCTTTTCACTCTTTTAATGGATAGGCTACAATTAACTAGACAGAAAAATTAAGGTGTGTAGACTAGAAGAAAACATACCAGGAGGAATTTTTATGTCTAAGAGAACACGAAGAACTTTTTCACAAGAATTCAAGCAACAAATCGTCAATCTTTACTTAGCTGGAAAGCCACGTGTAGAAATCATTCGAGAATAT
>OGTJ01000219.1_pt1 | contig 21210 bp, 12 predicted proteins | sample 1574611 | NCBI WGS metagenome assembly OGTJ01 (sample SAMN03295858, study PRJEB24534) | human gut metagenome | isolation source: fecal sample 1 from infant 9 | host: Homo sapiens | place: USA: Pittsburgh, PA | collected 2014-07
TCCTTCCCCCACTCTTTTCCCGCCCCTGTGTAATTCGGTAACATCGCCCTTTGTATTTATAGTTGGATTGAGTGCAAAGATAATAACGTCAAACTTGCGTCTTGGGCAGGAAATGTAACATGAATTTTCTCGCAATGTTACATCGATCAATGTTACATTAGGTGTAGGCATTCGTCAAAAAAAAAAAAAAAAAAAGAAAAAGAGACACCAAAAGGGATTTCGAGTGTAGTTGCTGCAACACCGTATGGGGTCAGGTGGTAAGGCGACTTAGTTGCAACCTCTTGGCCAACTTCCGGTCTTGTCTCGTTTGAGTTGTCGTTGTTTGCGCTCAAAATTTCGTGCCACACTAGAGCTCTTCCTTTCTTTTTTTTGTGTAATCCTCGGATATCTCTACAACATGATGACAATAAACTAGGTGACGATGATGATGAAGTACAAAATATTTTAGGTTTCATTGACATACAGACACTGTTAAAGGTATATATTAATAGCTGAAGCTGTACTCCTTTTCTACTTTGACGAAAAAATGAACCATACCACTGCAAACTCACCATGAAACAAGTTACATTTTCATCCCTGGACGATGCTTCACAATATTTGGCTGACTACATCATTCACAAGATCAAGAGTTTCAAACCAACCGCTTCAAAACCATTTGTCCTTGGTTTGCCTACAGGATCATCGCCTGAAGGAATCTATGCTAGATTAGTTGCTGCTTACAAACAAGGAAGAATTAGTTTCAAGAATGTCGTTACGTTCAACATGGATGAATACCTAGGACTAGCCCCTGAAAACCCACAATCGTATCATTACTTTATGTTCGACAAGTTGTTCAATCACATTGACATACCTAGAGAAAATATCAACATTTTGAATGGATTGGCTAAAGATGTAGAGAAGGAATGTGCCGATTATGAAGGCAAGATCAAAAAGTATGAAAGAATCAATTTATTCCTCGGAGGATTAGGACCAGAGGGTCATTTAGCTTTTAATGAAGCTGGCTCTACCAGAGATTCGAAAACAAGAAAAGTTGCACTAGTTGAATCAACCATCAAGGCTAATTGCCGATTCTTTGACAACGACGAATCAAAAGTTCCCAAACATGCTCTCAGTGTTGGTATTTCAACTATTTTGGAAAACTCTGATGAAGTTGCATTGATTGTGTTGGGTGAGAACAAAAGGTTTGCTTTGGATAAGACCATCAATGGGAAAAAGAATGATCCTAAGTATCCATCTAGCTATCTACAAGATCATGATAATGTGCTAATCGTATGTGATAATGCTGCCGCTGGGTTGAAATTTAAGTTGTAGGCTAGTGATTATAGGATATAGTGCAATAAAGGCTAGTGAAGTGTGGTCGAGTGTAGACAAGATGCAAACCTTTGCATCAGTTTTAATGCCAAAAAAAAAAATAGAAAAAAAGTAAAACCTTTACCTCGACGAATAGCCTCCTCTTACGTAAAATGGTTCATCGTGTGTCAAAAGCTGTTTATCCTCTTCTAGTCATTCTCTCATAAAATCTGTCTATTAACCATTTTTCAGTCCTATTTACTTTGAATAGTAAGCCGCACCTATTGCAGCTCCAATTATTGAGCTATTCTCAATCAACTTTAAGTCAATCTCGTAACCACAAGTTTTGGCATCTTCACTAGAATTGACATAACTGATGATCAAATTTCTATAATTGTGGAAATGATTTAACACCGATCCAACGTAACCAATTGTTAACAAACCTTTCAACTCCTCTTTCTTGTTGTATTGTTTGATGAGTTTGAAAAATGCAATAATTGCATTGGCAACAATAAACGCTGCTCTTTGTATGATTGCCTTGATAACATATTTGATAATGACTATATCCGAGTTTAAGACGATTTTTCTCCACTGATAAACCTGACAAAGCTTTTCACCAATAGCATTAAAGTCATGACTTTCATTGATGAAGCACATAAGCTCACCTTCGAAACCGTCATATTCGTCGTTGACAATGGAGTTGAGTTCACTTTTTTCAAAGTCTTTGAAAATCTCTCCATCTTCAATCAATTCTGCCAACACCAAACGAGCCAACTCAGGCAAGTACCTCCCACTTGTCATCAACTCGTGAGGTTGGAAAATGGTGTTTGTGTCTGGATCAGGTTGTAAATACGTTTTGAAATGATGTTTGAAGTTGTTGAAACGGTTATCAATAATTGCATCATACTTGGTGGCAAAATCATCACACAAATGTTGACCAAACAACGACAACTCGGTATTGATGAGCATCTTTTTGTCAATCAATTTACTTGGATGCATTCCATCTTTGTTTGCCTCTAATGAGCAGCACATGTTGAATCCCGTCCCCAATACCATGGCTAATCTCATCTTGTCGTCTAAGAATGCCCCTGCTGCATAGACTGCTAATGAATCATTCAAAATAGACCTTATATCAACTTGTAAAGTAAACTCTTCTTGCAACACCGATTCAAACAATTGCTTCAAATCTTTGTCCGAGACATCCTCTCCGATTGTGTACCCCTTTGAGACATGTCGGATTTTTCCGTTATTATAACTTGTCGTGTCTAATGGGAAAGACCAAGTGATTCCGGCTCTTATGACATCAGACAACTTCAAAACTTCTTGCTTGTGGATAGTTTCCATTATTTTTGATCCAATGAATTTGAAAAAGTCCCGATTGATAACCTTGTACTTATTTGATATTAGCCATTTTTTTTCAACGACGACATCTATTCGGTCGACTCTGGATGCGTATTTTCCATCTGGTGGTGCAATGGTAACAACAGCAACACGAAGTGTAGATCCACCCAAATCAACAACCAAATACAGACCACTTTCATCACCCGTTGGTGATATGTTGAAATTGGGCAACATTGTGATGGCATTTTCCGATAACGATGCATTAAGGTCAGATAAAAGGAGTTTCGAGTGCTTGCTTATATTATCCTCAGTTAACCTATCCTTGAACGATTTTATAATCAAATCGAGTGATGGTGAAGTTTTGAATTCATCGAAGCTAATTGAATCTGTGCTTGAAACTGGGGATGAACGAGGTGATGAGAAAGAAGATGATGGTTCTGATAATGAATGAATAGACTTTGATTCAGCATCAATGTCTTTTGTTTCTATGCTAGTCATTGAACACGCTGCTTCATCATTGTTATGATCCATGACACCAGCCTTTACCCCATACGAAGGGAGTTTTTTATTGATAAGTGTGTTGATGCTTTGAATCATGGGGTATGCTGGGTAAGTAAGTGAATAAGCTTAGTGCATTCTCTCATTCGATGCTGAATGGTTTGGATCCTGAGGTTTATTTATGTAAATAGAATATAAATGTGCTACGGGCTGGAGAATATTTTGAGTCTTACTATATTTTAACGCTGTTACATTTCAGTAGGTTTTGGTTTTTTTATTTTTGTCTTTGTCTTTTTGTGTAACTTGGAACTTTTTTGCACATAGGTTGCAAATGAAAGTAAAAAAAAATGGGTCATGGCTGGATTTCCCGTCTGCTGGATTGGCCACTTGCGAACCTAAGAAGGAGAAAATGCATCTCCACTCAACTGGCTTACTTGGGTTTCCTCAAGAATGTACTTTATTGTTGTGTTTGCTCTTTAGGGCGTGTTGTAGCTTTTGGAATTGCCTTTCTAATTTCAGGTTACATTCAAGCATTGTGTGTCAATGTAATGATGTTACATTGGAAATATATTGCGCTACCAAGTGATATAAACAGTTTGAACACCGCTACATGCAAGTAACCTTCTCATTACAAATGCTATTGAACTATGCTCAGTAATATTATCCCGTCATGTCGCCCTCTTACAACGTAATCTTACAGGTGACCCCTATCCTCAAACTTCTCTGCTTTAATTTCAAAGATTGAAAACTATTTACTACTCAGTTCCATCATCGCCCTCATCCTTGACAGTCGGTTGCACTGTTGTCATTTCTATCTCATCGTCGAAATTTGCATGTTTCACCTTCCCCGTCATCTTGTCAAGATTACGAGCTTGGATCTCATGGTCATCAATCAACACCTCGCGTAACTTTTCTTTTGCAATAACCACTATGTCATCAATTAATCTTTGACCAACAGCAATTGCTGGCTTCAACAAGTTCAAGGTGTACAAAATGTAGATTGACGCACCCAACACAATGGCGAGAGCAAAGGTAAATGGGTTGCGTATCACTGCCATGAATTCATTCCATCCCAATGTAATGATGATGAGATAAACGTAGTATGGAATTTGCGTGACATGCTGAACAATGGAGCGCTTTGTCTCCACAAACTTGGCATCTACTTCTTTCTTGAATTTTGACAAGATTTGTGCCTTTTCCAATTCGTTGATAATATCAGCAAATGAATGGGACTCCTCCTCGCCTGCGTCATCATCTTCGTCATCGCTCTGACTCGCCTTGATATTCAAGTATTGTGATCTCAATTTTGGATTAAAGATGTCCATGCCTGGTACAATTTCGGAATCATCACTGAGTTTAGCAATTGTGAGAATTGGCAAAACTGCTAAAGCGTGCTCTTTAGCAATGGCAAAATTAGTTTCCAACTCCCTTGCATCTTGATACAATCTTGGTAATCCATTTGCATCATATCTGAACTTGTCATCGAATCTTGTTTGTAGAATATCAAGAACCCTCTCTTTATAAATGAACTTATGGATAAGTTCGTAAAAACTGTTCCATGATTTGAATTTGAATTTCTTGATAGCCTCCTCATTGTCTTTTGCGGAAGTATTTAGCCCAAAGTCACCATCATACCTTGAGGTAAACTCGTTGACAAAAGAGTCAAACTGTTTTAAGGTATTATCCCAAGTAGAGTCACTAGGATCATTAAGCTCAAATTGAATTGTTTTAGACAAATTCGTGGACAATCTTTTGGTAGCCTTATTGACGATACTATCCAATTCAATCTTTTGTTGTTTAGCAATAGTGGTGGCAATCTCTTTCTTCACTTGCTCTATTGTATCATCATATGCAAACACTCCGTTCAATGAGATTAAGCCCAAACTTGAATTAATCACACTTATAGCCCTGGTGGATAAAGCTTGACATTGTTGAACAAAATCTTTTCCTTTTAATGCTGCTAACTCCAGTCTAAAGGAAGCCGTTGTAGTATCAACTAACTGTTTGGCATACAAATCAAACAATTCTTTGAATTTTGAGTGCACCAACGATTCCAACTTGAGACGTTTCTGTTCGTAAACCGACTTGTTATATTTGGCTGCAGCGTGGTCGTACTCCTCAAGAACATCCAGCTTTAAATCCGCAAAAACAGCCCCAATATCATCATAAGATGGATCCTTTTCAACCTCTTTAAACAACTCATTAAATTTCTTCAAGAAATCTTGGTATGTCTGTTCAACAATCTCATCACACTTGAATTGTGCAACTAAAATCTGTTGCGTTGGTAAATCCAAGTCCTTATTATTTTCAATCTGTTCCCAGCATTTCTCAGCATATAAAGTCCAGCCCTCAACGGGAATATTGTGGTGATATTCTGGTTTGAAAAGGCCGTTTTCTTTTACTAATCTGTCACCAAGTTTACCGATACCTTCGGAGAACTCTTTGGGTTGCAAAATTTTATGATTCAATGCATGGAAATCCAAATCGAAAAAATCCTCAAACTTCAAATGGCCCAATTCGCCTGGCTTCAGCAATGAGTCCCAAATCTTTTTCAAATCCTCAGTAACCGTTTCGGCCAAACTTTCAACTGGAGTTGCCCCTACATGGTCTCGAATGACAATCAACAACAACACCTTGTGGTCATTATTGGAATTCAACTTGCTTTTCCCAAACAAGGTCATGTTAACTTCAAACACTGTTTTCAATAATCCTAGATTGGCACCTTGGTAAAGCCCAACTTGATTTTCCCAAATATTGAGAATCAAAACTTCCGACGTGGATAAAGCAAATAATGCAGCCTTTCTTTCAAAATCTTGGTCTTCGCCTCTTTCTCTTCCATCTGTTCCTTCAACATCCATAACGAGAATATTCGACTTTGTAGAAACGTGTCCCGAAGTTGATGAAACACCCGGTGAATATGCCAACCAAATACCTTTTGTTGTCTGTTGCCTGCTGTGTTCATTCATGACATCAAAATTAGTGTTGAATAAGTTGTTCAACAATGTTGATTTACCAGTTGATTGTGATCCAAATACTGCTACGATATGATAGTTGTGACCAACGTTTGCCAGTGATGTTTTGCTGACGTAGTCTAGTATGGCATTATTGAACTTCTTGTTTTCGTCAATGACCTGAATCGCATCCTGCACATGAACCTGATCAACAGGCACGAAGGACGAAGATGACGAGGTTTCTGATATCGGCTCTTCACTCATGGTCAGTTGTACTTGGTGTGGTGGGGAAAGAAAAAAAGAAAGAGTTGTTGGACCGAAAAGTAAAAAAAGAGAATGTGGAAAACACAAAAAAAAAAATTATCACAGGGCAATTACAATTTTACATAGTCTTTATACCAACTACAAACGGTTTTTTCTTCTCTTTAAACCTCATTCTAGCATCTTCCAACGATTTCCTTGTTTTATTTAGCTCCTTGAATTTACTTTTCTCAAACTTGGTCCGCCTTTTTAGTCTTACTGCCGCTAATACTAATGTAGCCACACCTTTAAATGTAGGTTTAGGTTTGGTCGATCCACCAACGTATTCCGGGTATAAACCAACAACAGCTAGCTTTGAGTCATCATTAATTTTGAGACGACTGCTTTTGATTTGGTTTATTGCAAAGTCGTACATGAATTTGAAATCTCGTGCTATGAGGGTGGTATCTCTATATCTTTGCTTAAAGTATTCACATTCATTGGTGTAATATTTGGCACGCTCGATATCCCCAACCAACTTGAGGTTTGTTTTATATTCAAATAATTTGTCTGTGAGTTGTCGGTAATCTTTTATGGTGTTGCTCAATTGAGATTTGTAGTCATTTAATTGTTGCTTTAGCTCCTTCACTTGATCATTACATGAGTTTTGTATTTTAGCAACTTCAGCATCACGATCCAACTTGGTATTCCTTAGCTGTTCTGTGAGTTCATTGAGTTCCTCACGTGTCTTTTTGAGTTGAAATTCTTGATACGCGTGCACAGCGGATTCTTCTTCTTCTTTCTTTTCGCTTTTCAATAGATTCTCCACAGACCTGAGTTCTTCCTCTTTGTTGACAACTCTACCCTCTAGGAATCTGATCTCTTCGTGTGATTTTTGAAGCTCATTTTCCAACTTTCTCACAAGCGTGTCACTATCTTTCAAATCATTTTTCATAGCCACTATTCTATCCCTCACGTTTGTCTCAAAAATTTCAAGCTCTTCTTTACTTGATACTCCCAAGTCCTCGAGTATCCTTTGCAACTCCTTGAGCTTTCTCACGAGTTCCTTGTTGTCGTCAAAAAGATCCTTGTTCTCGTCAAAAAGCTCCCTGTGGCTTTGCTCTCTCTCCTTGAATCTGTCCAACTCGTCTTCTAATTGGATAGCCAATTTCGACAATGACATAACTTCTTCTTTGAGAGCACGCTCGTTAGACATTAACCTTGATACTCTTTGTTCATCCTCTATGTCGTTGTGATTCTCAAGGTCAGCAATCTCATGAATGCAACGCTGAAGATCGCTTTTCAAGTTCTCAACCTCTTTACTTAGGGATTCGTTTGCGGAAACAAGCTTTGCATGATCATCAACCAAGCGGAGGTTGACCTCCTCAAGGGTTCGAAGTTCAGTTTGTTGTTTGAGGAAAACTTTATCTTTGTTATTAAATCTGGTCTTTATTGAATCCATTTCCGCTTCCAAGTCCTGGCAATGGGATGCCAACTGCTTCACCTTGTCTTGCAAGATTGCATTCTCCTTTTGCAACCCGTTAGCTCTATCGATGGCAGTGTGATCGTGTCTGGCGTTTTTAGAGATGGCTTCCTTCAACAACAAGTCCAACTCTGCGTGTTCTTGTTTTCCATTTTCAATCTTTCTTTGTGCCACGTGAAGCTCATTCACAAGATCCTTCACCCGCTCTTTCTCTTTGTCAAGCTTGTCAACTAAAGAGCGATTGTCGTTGTTGCTCTGGCGTAAATCAATACCCAATTTCGACGACTTCTCCCTTTCATGCTCTACCTGACGTAACAAGTCTCGATTAGTCCTTTCAGCCTCGTCTAACTGAAGTTGCAAATGTTGCAGTTTTTTTACTTGACCATCGAGTTGTTTTCTGAGCTCTTGCTTGTCACTGGTTAGTTTATCTAAGTCAGAATGGAAATGCCTTTTCACATTGGAGGTATTAACAGCATTTTCCCTCAACGATTGTATCTCTCTTTCAGCTACATCTAATTTAAGCTCTGCACTCTCAAGTAACGACTTCAAGTGGTGTAGCTCTGATTCGTGTATCTGATCATTCTCCTTGATCAAATGCTTCAACCTCTTTATATCTTGATTATCCTCTTGGGATTGCTGTTGCTTGTCTAAAGTTAACTCCTCATACTCCCTTAGCTTTTTTTCGTACACGTTAATCTTCTTCTTCAATTCGAAACACTCGTGTCTTAAATCAGTATCGTCAGCATCATTCAACTTCCTCTCCATTCTTTCCATATCTTCAACCATTTCGTGCATCATCTTGTCCTTATGCTCAAGTTCAAGGAGGTACTTTTCATTCTGTCCATTGTTCTCCGACTTTATCAATCTCTCTTCCAACAACTTCAACTGACTCCTAAGCTTTGCATTAGCCTCAATCATATCATTGTCAACATCCATCTGTTCCACTACACTGAGAAGGTCCTTGTACTTGATTTTCCAACTAAGCGCCTCCGATTCTAAGCGGTGAATAAGCTCCTCCAGCTGGTTCACTCCTAAACCAACATTCTCAAACACGGTTTCCCGCCTTGTTGTCTTTTGATGGCGTTTCATCGGAGATGGCTTTCGCAAATCATTCTCCCATTCTTGCGTTGTATCAAAACTAAAGTCACCTGCATCATGATTGATATTTGTTGAGTCCTTTAAAGTGTGAAACAAGTTTCGATAATTGGGACGGTTCTCATCAGCGTTGTGTCCTCGAATAACCTGGAATTTGGTATTTGGCCTTCTTTTACCAATGGGGGTAAAGTCAACGCTAGCCATCACTTGGTGTATTATGAAAGTTGTTTACAATTGTACCAAAAATGTTTGTTTACATTTCTTCACGCGTGGAATAAATAAAATAATAGAATAAATAAATACGAGAGCTACCAATTACACATCTCCATAAATCATTTCAAAACAATCAATCAACCGTAAAGCTTCCAGAATGTGTTCAAAATAAGGGTCATTCCCTAGCAAACCGCGGCATCGCAAAACTATCTCGTTTCCACTGTGATTCGCCAACTCTTGGATCTCGTTGTACTTCAAGTCTTCAACATCCCGGTTGAGGAGATCGCGAATTCCTGCTTGCTTTAATATAGGCTTGACATTGTTTGACACTCGTACGAATAATGACCTGATATCCCGCCTTTGGTAATTTATTATCAAGTTCTTTACCGTTTGAGCTGCCGACGAGTCAATTGAATTCATGCTGTCAAGATCGAATATCACATATCGTGTCATTCCTTGATCACGGCTTCTCTTCAGCGCCGGGTGAGCACGAGTTGAGCCATACATTTCCACTCTTTTCAATCGTGCCACCAAATCGCTACTATTGGTAAAGTTTAACGGCTCAGGGATCTTGATTATCAAGCATCCTTCTACCTCCTCTATAGCGCCAATGTTTAACAGCGTTTGTCTCATATCATTGAAAACGTTCAACCGCGATAAACTTTCATCAACCTGCTCGGCTGGAACATCGGCATCCACAAACGTGTTTGAGTTTGGAATTCTTCCCAAAATTTGAATACGCGATGCAGTGGAGTTTTTGATAACTCTGATCAAGGAGTAGATAAGTCCAACGGCAATTCCTCCTTCAATGGAAAAAAATAGAGTGGTGAATACCGTAATTGCAAATGTAATGCTCTCATCGTTTCCTTCGGTTCTCCAGTAAAACAATAACTCGTAAGGAGCTTCTTCGATCAACAGGATACCAATTACACTTGTGATTACACTCAACATGCATTTTGGAACAAAGTATAGATACCCAAGAAGGAATTGAATTGTTAAGAGAGTTAGTATTCCCATAATGGCACCAGACATGGTCGTCTTGGCTGAGATTGCATTGATTTTGCTTCTGCCATAGCCTCCGAATGCTGGTAATGCTCCAAAAATTGAGCCAATCACATTGAGGCTCCCCAAAGCAACTAACTCTCTGTTGGTGGAAATGGGCAAATCGAACCTCGTACCTAATGATTTAGAAGCAGTGGTGGACTCAAAGAACCCCAACATGGCACATAAAAATCCCGAGGTTCCCAACTGCTTTATGAGTTTCCACAGGCTAAGTGGGTTGTACAAAGTTAATGATGACTTGTCTTTCACTTTCCCGATGATGTCAACACCATCGAGATCCCATCTGAAATATTGGCATAGGATAGTTGCACCGCTAACAACAATCATTATCTCCGGAAAGAGCACCACAATAGATTTTTTGGTCCTTTTTTTGACAATTCTGCAAAGCATGATAATCAAAAACCCTACAGCGCCGATTTTTGCACTCAAAGGATCAAATTGACTAGCGTTTTTGATCAAAAACATAACCTTATCAAATGGAGAATGTATATCCATCTGTGAAGGATCATCTGAGATCTCTTTCATCAATTTCTCCATTCCCAAAATTATGATAAGCGAGTTGATATTCATAACAACCCCTACCCCAGCGATGAAACCTTTCAACAACGATCCACTTAGAACGTTATCCAAAAATCCCAACCTTCCAATCCCAAACCCCAACAAACTAGCCCCGCTAAGAAATGTAATCACCGAAACATAATCCAAAGGATCTAAATGCTTCTTTTTCATGTGGTGAAGAAGCGGTTCGATTGCTTGGCCAACGACCAAAGAAATAGGAGCTTCGGGACCAACAATCATTTGAGGAACACTGCCAAACACCAAGTAAACAAACGGTGCAATGCCTAATGAGTACAAGCCGGAAATGACTGGCACGTGTGCCAATGTTGTGGCATATGACAAGGACAATGGGAGTTGAAAAAACACCAACGTCAAACCACCAATCAAGTCACCAACAAAATACCGAAGGTTGTACTTTCCAATCCAGGAAAGAAAAGGCAAATAGTAAGGAAGTATGTCACTCCATTCCAAGTGTTCTAAATTTACTGTGGATGCGGGGGCATATTGTTTGTAGTTTATGGAGTCTGTTTCCGAATTTGAGGAATCATCGGTGTATTTGTTTATATCGGTTTGAATAAGTTGTTGCCTCTCAGAGTTGAGAACGCGCCTGGTTGATATAGGCCGTAAACTTGGTGAGGGACTTGCTATTCGCCTTGAACTTGACATGGTTAACTGTTGAAAGATTTAGATTCGCTTTTTAGTGCAAAAAGCGAAAAAAAAAAAAATTCGGACGTCACCTTTCGCTATTCACTTTTCATCCACCAACAAATGATATTCAAGAGATTGTTTTCCGTTACGAGATCTTTGAGAGATAGTTTGGTCTTGATTGAAGGATCCAAGGGCCAAATCAACCCCGCGTCCTTATCCACCGTTTCCGCCGCGGCACAAATTGGTGAGCCGATAACGGCATTGGTTGTGGATCCAAGTTTAGCGGATGGAGCGGCCAAGGTAGAAGGTGTAACCAAAGTGCTTAAAACTGGTAAAACATACGATCATTACTTGTCTGAGCAGGTGAGCCCCTTGTTGAAGCAATTAATTGATGGAAAGTTTACCCACTTTTTCATTTCCGGCTCTTCTGTGGGAAAGTCTATTTTACCAAGATTAGGTGCTTTGCTAGACGTACAACCATTGAGTGATATAACCAAGGTAATTGATGCAAAGACTTTTACTCGTCCCATATATGCCGGAAATGCTTTGGCCACCGTCAAGTCTAAGGACAATGTGATTCTTGCGTCTGTTAGAGCATCTGCTTTCGCACCAGCAAAGGAACAAGATGCAGCAGTGTCAATCGAGGAAACAACTACGCAAGCTGAATCAGGAAACAGTGTCGAGTTTGTCTCTGAAGAATTGGTGACATCTGAAAGGCCGGAGTTGGGATCCGCCACTCGTGTGGTTGCGGGGGGTCGTGGGTTAAAGAGCAAAGAGACGTTTGACGCATTGATTGATCCATTGGCTAAGAAACTAAATGCAGCAATTGGAGCATCGAGAGCGGCTGTTGATTCCGGATTTTGCGACAATTCCTTGCAAGTCGGTCAAACTGGTAAAATTGTTGCTCCTGAATTATACTTTGCAATTGGTATATCAGGTGCCATTCAGCATTTGGCTGGTATGAAAGATGCCAAAGTGATTGTCGCCATTAACAAGGATCCAGAAGCGCCAATTTTCAATGTCGCCGATATCGGACTTGTCGGTGATCTTGATGCCATCGTACCAGAGTTGACTGAAAAGATTTAACTGTGTAACCTGTTATTTACAATATTAACTACTCTACTTTTTTCTTGATCTTTTGACGATCTCCCTTGGGCACTCTTGCCAACCAGTAAAAGAAGCCAGTGAAGACGATGTTGATTGCAATAAATGCAATCACCAATCCAAAATTTCTCCATCTTTCACTATAGCTCGCGTCAATTGAATCCAAAAAGGTGTTTGTTGAGCTCATTGGACATAACTGGCAACCATTCTTTCCATCCAAGATGTAACCACCAACCGAGTCAACGTATGGTTGTAAAAAATCATGGCATGAGTAACCGGGAGGTGGATTCAAATCCAATAATTCTGCCTTGCTACATATAACATTAGAGTTTGCCAAAGCTGTGCTTAATATCCCCTGCACCATGTAAGTGAAAGGATTGGCTCGATACATGAATATCCAAAATCGAGGAAGCTTGTCACCTGGCTTGAGAACACCACAGAAATTCAAACACATTGTAAACAATATCGTGGCAAGATTTGCAGCATTATCGGCCAACTCAAGAAATGAGATACACATGAAACCCATGGTACTCGTGTAAATAAAGAATGAATTGATAAATAACCACATCAATGCACCACGTTCCTTGACAGCATGTGTGGGCTCAGCATTGGCATAGAGACCGATTGGGTAATACCAACAAAAGTATGCCATTGTACCAACCAAAATCTGTGGGGGAAACTCAGCAGTAATCTGCGCCATAATGAATGCAAACCAGTTGAAAGTTCTAGAAGGTGCCTCTCTAACTTCATAGACTTCTCTTTGCTTCACGTATTGCGGAAGCAATTGCTCAATAAGAGTATTGAACGGGACAAAGAAAAGAAACACTGAAAACATTTGATTTTGTAACCCTTGAATCGACTTATCAGCCTTGAAAAAAGAGAATCCATTAAACAAAGACGCCAAAACAACCAAAATAAATTTGGCATAAATGAATCCCGGTGATCTCCAATTTTGCACCATTGCCCTTTGCGTGGCTAGGAGATATTGCTTCCACAATGGCGCTGCATATTTAAACTTTGTTTCTGGGTCTTCATCACGAGGAAGTTTTGATAGCTCCTCCACCATAGTATCAAGCTCCTTTTGCACTTCAGCGTACTCGCGAGAGTTTTTCCAAACCTCAAAATAGTCAAATTTGGCATGTGATCCAGGAGCAGCACCAACAACTTGCAACATCCAATCGGCCGGGTTTGCCTCTTTGGGGCACGGATCAGCTCCATTTCTCTCAAAATAGCTAATCAAGGTTTTGAAATCCTTGCCCAAGTCACCGAAATACACAGTTTGCCCACCCTTTTGTAAAAACAACAACCTGTCAAACTCTTGCATCAACAACGCCGAGGGTTGATGGATAGTACACAAAATAGCTTGTCCGTGGTCTGCCAATTTTCTCAACAATTTACAAATAGCCCATGCTGTTTGCGAGTCCAATCCTGAAGTTGGTTCATCAAGGAATAACAACAACTTGGGCTTGGCAACCAACTCAACACCAATTGTTAACCTCTTTCTCTGCTCGACATTCAATCCTTCTCCAGCAACCCCAACCAAGGCATCAGCATAGTTTGACATTTCCAACAAGTCTATGATATAGTCAACATATGCATCCTTTTCACTTTTGGGTATCTTGTTTGATTGTCTCAAGTAGGCAGAAAATTGAAGTGCCTCACGTACTGTTGACGTAGGAAGGTGAATGTCTTGTTGTTGAGCATAGCCAATGCTTCTTCGGAAGGATGAGTCGAGAGAGTGACCGTTTACCATCCTAACACCATCGGTAATGACTCCTGTTGTGAGTCTCTCGGACAAACAATTCAACAATGTTGTCTTACCGGCACCAGATGCTCCCATCAATGCTGTTATTTGCCCCGGTTTCACCCATCCATCAACATGATTCAAAATCACTCTATCCTCGGTTTTGATTTTAACTTGATAGGTCAAATCTCTCCACAAGAAAATTTCATTGTTACTTGAGAGTTTGGACTCGCCTGCATTCTTCTCGGCTTCCTCTTGGTAGGGGAGCTTCTCATTTGCACCAGATTCTGGGTCAGACAGTTTTTGTCTTTTGATTTTCTTTAAGGAGCTCCTCAAAAACAAGACAATTTCACCCTTTTGCATGGCACCTTTGTTAACCTCAGTCAATCCAATGTAAAGGAAAAAGAAAAAAACGGCAAACCCAACTGTGATCCCAAAATTTCTCCACTTGTGTGAGTTGTAGTAACTGTAAGCAACTCTGATATAATCGGATCCATTGACAATATGGCTTCCCGGCTTAGATCCCACCGTCGAGCATATCTTATTCACATCGGGTAAATTGTCGTAACCGGAACCGGAAGGCACAAACTCGGTGCATCTAAACTCTCGATCATGAAACTCATTGCACATAAGTGACTCAAATACATATCCAATAGGGTTAATATAATTGATCCATCTTGACCAACCCAACATTTTCGGGGTGGGGATGACAAATCCAGTGTAGATAACCATTGCCAACAAAATTGTCGTTGCCGGGGTCATTGAGGATGATATAGATTTGGAAATGGCCCCGATAGATCTAAAGATATGTGACATGACCAAAGTACACCAAAAGCAAATCAACCAGTAAAAAAAGAAACGTCCTGGGTTTCTTCTGAAATTCACCATAAAGTAGAACACAAAATTGAATGACATGGATGACAAGAGTTTTACTGGTAGTTGTGTTATGATACTTGCAAACGCTTCAGCTGATGGTCGGTATAAAGCATACTTTTTGTGCTTTTCAATAATTGGTCTCGAATCAAAAAGGGCTAAAATCTCCAAAAGCGATGAAAATGCATTGTACAAGACTGCATAGAACATAGCGGCACCTCTGTAGTAAAACGACCCTGTATCTTGTTGCAAATTGTAGAACACTGAGCAAAGAATGAGACCCATAACGAATTGCCCCACAATTGTGAATATTGTCACCGAGGGTTCACCTTTGGTTAAAAGCCAGTTTCTATACATCAAATACTTCACTTGCATGTAGAACGATACTGTGTACGGCGACCCTGGTCTAACATGATTGGACTGTTTGGCAATATGGGACTCTTTGAAATTCTGTTTCGTGTTGAGCTTTTCACAATCAACAAAGTATTCGTCAATTTCTTTGATCAATGCGGCATATTCAGGGGAGCTCTTCCATCTTGCTTCAAACTCTTCAGCCGTACGAGGAACTTTATTTTCAAATCCCGGGCGAGCTTTTCTCTCTGCTGGGTTTGTCAATGATGTTAAGAAATCGGCAGTGGTTTGTCTTTGAGGACAATCCCACCCCATGTTGACGAAAAATTCCTTCGCTTTGTCAGCGCGACCAAAGAAGATTTGATACCCTTCGTACAATACAACAACCTTGTCAAACAAGTCGTAAGCATCTTGTGAACATTGGTAGATGGCAATCAACGGAGTGGTGTCCAAGACTGCTGCTGACGTCTTTAATGCTCTGATAAACTCCAATGCGGTAGCCGAATCCAAACCTCTGGTGGCATTATCCCAACATTGGATATTAGCTCCATTCAATGATGCTTCTGCAATTGACACTCTTTTTCTTTCACCACCTGAAACACCTCTGACAAAGTCATTACCAACATTAGTATTCTTTGTGTGTAACAAACCATAGGTGGCCATGTACACATCAGCCATGTGCTCGGCATATTTTTCTCTATCCACATTCTCGCCTCTGTTTTGTGGAGTTCTCATCCTGGCTGCAAACTGCAAAGTATCACCAACCGACAAGTGAGGGAAGTGGACATCAGTTTCAGCAGAGTAGATGACATCGCCTCGATAGTGTTTAGCAATCTCTTTTGGTGTCAATCCATCGTAGGTGATCTTTGACTCTTTGCCAATGTGAAAACCATATGTGTTGACAGCAATTGTCTTCAACAAGGTGGAACAACCAGCACCTGGTCTACCCAATACAACAGTAAGCTCGCCTGGCCTCACAATTCCGTCCATGTTTTTAAGAATGTTGAACTGATGGCGTTCATTATCCTTACTCACATAACTAAATGCTTCCGTTGTTAACTTCCATAAGGCATTTGAAACAGTTGGTTGATAATCTGTGTCATTAGCAACTCCATGGGCTCGCAAATCACGATACGCAACTCCCAAACTTGAAGGTTTATAATAATCTCTTTCCTTTTCGAACAACTTTCTCTGATTTTTGACCCAGAATTTGGCATCAAAATTGTCTGAATTTGGATCAAGTCTCTCGTCTTCAACTTCTCCCGTGATTGGATTAACTCCTGGAACTTGAGACATGTGAGTTAGGTACCGTGATAATCCTTCTGCGGATGTCGCATCCTCATAGGTATACGTTCTAGCCAAATTTTGCACCCCTTGAGCATCGAATCCTTCATAAGCCCCCATTGTCAGGGACGACAAACTCTCGTGCTCATCCAGTTTGTTGAATGAATCTTCCTTTGTTGAATCAGACATTTGGTTTTGTCCTGGCTACAGAAACTCACTTTAAGTGACATTTACGACCACTTATATAATCTGTGACTAAATGCAAAAGAAAATCAAAAATTTCGGATGCTGATTTTAGTCCGATAAACTAAAGCACAATGACTCTGTTGGGGCTTAATTCCGTGTGGCTTCGTGACAAAGTATTGTTATTATCGAGATTTTCGGGAACAATAGTGCGGCTGAAAGTGTACTACATAAAGCCGAAAAAGTTGTGTGGATAAGTGACTGGTCTACCACACAGGAATGTCTCAGTGTGCAATTACACTGAACTATCTCCATGACTCATTATACAAGGTCTTTTCAGTAGCATAGCCATTATTAGGTTTAAATTCAAAGCAGAATTTAGGGATTTATCGGAATTTATCTCGCCACCCGTGTTTTTTTTCTTTTTCTTACGCCGAATTTTACTAAAACTTGATGAAAAATACTTTCTTTAAAACTTTAAAATGGTTCGAGTTCCCTACACCCTAAACAGATGGAGCAAATCGTGCACCATTCCTCGAGGGCTCTCGTTTTTACGAAATATTGAGCTATCACCCTTATAAAGGAAAAACTTATCCAATCGACTATTTATTACACTACACTCTATTGTACAAGAGCATGATCTACTCATCAAAGTTGTTAAATGGAGTATCATTGTATCTCTTTGTTCCTTCCTTTCCTTCCAACTCATTCAAAGCATCGAAATCCTCCTTCGACAAAGTGAATGTCTCAAAGTTTGAGAGAATTCTCTTTTCAGTGACTGATTTGGGGATAACAATTGTGTCCCTTTGCACTGCCCACGAAACAAGAAGTTGGCCCGGGTCGACACCATTCTTTTGAGCAATCTCTTTCACAACTTTATTCTCCAAAACTGGTGCCTTATCTGAACCGAATGGAGAATATGCGGTCAAGTGAATGTTTTTGCTCTTCAAATAGGCAATCAACTTTTCGTGGTTGAGCAATGGGTGGGTCTCGACTTGGTTGATTGCAGGTACGACATCAACACCATTAGCGTTGAGCAACTTCTCCAACTTGTTGATGGTAAAGTTGGCAACACCAATTGCTCTCACTTTCTTTCCTTCTTTGTATATTCTTTGTAATTCTTTCCAAGTGTCAATATAATCCTCGTATTTCAGTGGATCATCCACCTCTTGGTCGGTATTTTGTGGCCAGTGAATCAAGTATAAATCAACATACTCGAGACCCAATTTCTTCAAAGATTCATCTAAGGCAGCTTCAACATTCTTGTGGTCAGTGTTCCACAATTTGGTTGTGACGAATAATTCTTTTCTTGGGATGCCCGAGTCATTAATAGCTTTACCCACTTGCTCTTCATTTTCGTATAACTTTGCATCATCAATGTGTCTGTAACCATGTTTCAATGCATACAGAACAGCATTGTAGCCATCGTTGTCAAGAGCTCTCCAAGTACCCAATCCTACAGCTGGAATCTCAACTCCGTTGTTCAAGGTGAAAACTTTTGTGCTTGGTTTCAATGTTGCAGGCATGTTGTTTGTTGTGGTGACTCTAGGACTTTGAAAGAAGGTGGAAGTGAACCCCTTTTTATATTGTAAAAAACTGTGGCACATTAGATAGCAAACTTACAACTTATAATTGCTGGCAAATTGTAACACAAACCAAGAAGCGGAAACTGAGGTTTCGCAACCGCAAAATTCAACGGAAAAGACTTTGTGTTATTGGACGGAGCTACTCCGATCTTGGCGACGATAGCAAACATTTTTTACAACCGCCATCGTGAGGACAAAACACTTTTGATTGCTATGATCAGTAAGACACAAGTTTACACAAAACGTATTCACTTTAGCGCGTGCTTTGATTTACTCCAAACATAAGCTCCGTACTTGCTGAAAAAGAACGGCACCAGAATTATCGACAAGCCTACACATCCTAGCAACATAAATGCCCATTTAATAGTTAGATTGTTAAATATTTGTTGTGAGAAAAGGGGGGATGCGGCACCAAATCCGGATCTGATAAATGCTAGTCCCGCTAAAGCAGTCGTTGCCACATAACGATAGCAATCATTTATGTATGTCATTGTGGGCAAGAATATCAACATCAACCCATTACCAATGAAAAAAGCTCCAATTGTGGGGACAATCCAATGAACACTTTAAGGATAATCACCTGCCCAGTCTGGCCAGAAAATACCAATGAAAAATCTAACAGCACCAATCATCACCGGTAACAATCTTGTTTTGGGAATACGGTGAATGTATGGGATCTACTCCTATAGTTACATCTGCATGTTGGTTAAGAAGTTACATTTGGAGAACCTTCAGTACATCTTGGGTTACCCACAACAACGGAAGCTTTGGAATCGTTTTGACATCGCGCGCTAAATATTTCCGATTTTAAAAAGTTTTCCGGCTTTTTCTTTTCTCTTTGCGGGGTAAACCGGAGAAGACAGTAGGAGATGCGGCTCTAACACTCACAAGATGCTTTCAAAATTTGAACCCTTGGGCCAATATTTTGCTAGTCCAAGCTACTAAACCATGACCACCACCGCCATCACCACCAGCAAAAATGAGAACCCGTTTGAGGAAATGACTATTCTTGCGGCTGCTCCGAGGACCCCGCCGAGATCAAAAAAACTTTTCCACATTGTTTCATCAAACAAGTTTGGCATTTCTGCAATCATCGCTGGGTTTCTATGCAACTTTATGGTGTTTGGAATTGGGTTTTCTTACGGTGTTTTCCAAGAGTTCTACGGCAGCCCCTCAGGACCACTTGCGCTGCATTCTGATGCTAAAATTGCACTCATCGGAACAGTCAGCACCTCGTTGACATACATTTGTGGCATATTCAACAAGAGTCTTATGTATTACCTCGGTGCATGGAAAGTTATGTTGCTTGGATGTGTTTTGATGAGCATTGGCATCACTGTCACTGGCTTCTGCTCCGATTACTACCAGTTCATTTTGTGCTCAGTACTACAAGGGATTGGTGGCGGTATTTTGTACCTACCACCAGTCGTCTGTGGTCCTGTTTATTTCGACAAACATAGAAGTTTAGCCAGTGGCGTGTTGTTCTCGGGTACTGGAATTGGAGCTTTTGCCTTGGCTAATTTAACAAAATACTTGATTAAAAAAGTTGGATGGCAGTGGGGAGTTAGAATATTGGGATTTATGAACCTTGGTGTTACAGGATTGGCTAGCTTTATGGTTTTTGAGCCCAAATTACCCAACTTTAGAAGTGCCAATGCTATTTTAAACGTTAGTCAATTAAAGTCACCAAAAGTTATATCGCAATTGCTTGGATCTTTGTTGCAATCGGCAGGATATTTGATGCCACTTATATTCATGTCCAAGTATGCTGTTTCACTAGGTTATTCGAGTTCTCAAGGTGCCTTTTTTATCGGATTGAGTAATCTAATCAACGCTGCTTCCAAGGTGGTTACAGGAATGATTGCAGACGTTGTTGGAAGAATGAATACTTTGATATTTTGCAGCAGCGTCTCAGCAGCGCTAATTTTTGCACTTTGGTTACCTGCAATAAAAAACACGTTCATGAGCTTGGTTGTACTATATGGTGTCTTTTCTGGGGCAATTATATCCTTGTTACCACCTTGTTTGATTGAAATATTTGGAATTGGTTCATATACTCAACTAAGTGGAATGATGTATTGTGCTAGAGGCATTGGTGTGATTATTGGCTCTCCAATTGGTGCTTTATTGATTATTGGAAATGGTGCAAACCCAAAAGATTATACAAATATTGCCGTATATAATGGTGTGCTACTAACCGCGTCTACTATATGCTTAGGGTATCTTTGGATTGGGGCATTCGGGGATAAGAAACCCAATAACTGGAAGGTTTAATATATGTAAATAAAGTTTTTGTTGAGACCAAAAAATGTGATTAATTATGATTATGGGTGTGTAACAACAAGACCCTTAATCTCGCTATCTCTTTCGATAGTCTACGGAAGTTTTCAGTATATTTCCTGACGTCTATACGTAGTGCATGAGCGATACATGAAGCAACTTGAAAAGTTGACATTGTATGAAACCCGAAATAATAGTCTGAAGCTACCATCACGTATTAATGCAATACTGATTACAAATTGCAAAATGGTATTCAAATCCTATATTGGGAATACTGGAAAAGTACTTGAGCTTCTCGAGATGCAATCTAGAATTTACAAAGTTGACACTCGGGTTTGCTTAGGTATCTATTTCTGGTCGGATGTAATTTGTCAAGATTTGATGTCGAATCACCTGCCTGTGTTGAAGAGGTTGACTTGTCGCATA